>ENA-ORCW01000772-ORCW01000772.1-marine-metagenome-genome-assembly--contig:-NODE-772-length-11825-cov-2.730507_pt1 | contig 11825 bp, 12 predicted proteins | sample MGYA00237784_ERZ508517 | MGnify/ENA primary metagenome ERZ508517 (study PRJEB26187, sample SAMN06268979) | marine metagenome | isolation source: Tt ae E1 feedstock associated aerobic enrichment on... | reverse complement strand
TTGGCGGGATCTTCCTTGAGTTGCCGGCAGGTTTCCAGCCCGTCCAGGCCATCCATGGTCACATCCATGAGAACCAGTTCCGGGTCTACTTCACTGACCAGCCAGAGGGCTTCCTCCCCGGACTTGGCCTCATACACCTCGTAGCCGTCCTTCTTCAGGAAAAAGCTGATCTGCCGGCGGGCCATGGCGCTGTCATCGACGATGAGGATGCGGCTGCCGACCATGTCATCCTCCTGCGGCTTCCGGGATTGGCCGGCTTCCAGCAATTCTTCCCGGTCCTTGTCCAGGGCGAAGGTATCGACCAGGTACTGCTCAATGGCTTTGCGCAGTTCACGCCGGTTGACGGCCTGGTTGTTCTTGACCAGCTGGCCGAGCATCATGCTGGCCATGGCCAGGACTTCGCGCTGGTCCACGCTCCGCTGGAGGAGCGGTTCAATCTCGTCAAGAATTGAAATGAGCAGGGGATAATAGTCCTTGAACAGCTCCTGCTGCAAAGCCTCGTCTGCTTTTTGCACGTGCTTGTGCCTGAATGGTTTCATTCGGCTGTAATCCTCATTTCTCCGCCTGGTTTACAGAATGAAAAATTTCACTATTAATAAATATCCCCATTTGTCACTAAATTTGACCGAGAAAGCCGACTTTAGGGCCGCCGGCCGGCCGGAATCAAGCCCACCAGGACGGTCGTCAGGCATCCCAGCAGGAGGAGCCAGGTCCAGGCCAGTTGCAGCCGGCCGGTCTCGATGAGCCAGAGTCCTCCCCCGGCCACGGCGGTACCGGCGAGCATGGCGACGAGGTTGCCGCGGTCGGAACCCCGGCTGAAAAAGCGGCCCAGGAGAAAGACCCCGAGCAGGCTGCCATACGTCAGGCTGGTGATCTTGAAGGCAAGCCAGAGGAAGGTTCCGCTGTCGCGCAGGAGCCAGGCCATGAACATCAGGACCCCGGCGAAGAGCACGGTGAAGCAGCGGCTGATCCAGAGCCACTGGCTCGGTGGAAGGGGCCGCCGGAAAAGGGGCTGGACAAGATCCCGGACGGTGGAGGCGCTGAGCGCGGCCATGGCCGAGTCGAGGCTGGACATGGCGGCGGCCAGGACCCCGGTCAGGAGGAGCCCCCGAAGCCATGAAGGGATGGCGGTGGTCATGAAGTAGGAAAAGGCCTTGTCACCATCCGGGACCATGGAGTCCCCCAGCTGGCGGAGGGGGAAATCCGGGTCCGGGTGGAGCTGGAACCAGACATGGAGGGCCACCCCGAGCAGGAGGAACAGGGCTGAAACCGGCAAGGCGATGAAACCGCTGGTGATCAGGCTTCGCCTGGCCAGCCCGGAGGAGCGGCTGGAAAGGAGCCGCTGGGCCATGTCCTGGTCGGTGCCGAGGGCGGCCACGGTGCTGGCAAAACCGAACAGCATGGCGGTGAGGAGCCATTGGGAATCGTTGATCCATCCCATCGGGGATTCCGCTTCGGGCAGGATACGGAAGATTTCCAGCCGGCCGGCGGCCCGGGCCTGCGAGAAGAATTCAGGGAGACCGGTCTGTCCGAGGATCCAGAAGAGTCCGGCGCTGCCGGCGGCGATAAAGACCAGGGCCTGCACGCAGTCGGTCCAGATGACGGAGCGGATGCCCCCGACAAAGGTGTAGGCCAGGGTAATGCCGCCGAAGAGGAGCAGGCTCCAGGCGAAGGGGAGGCCGAGGATTACCGAGAAGCCGGTCACGGCGATCATCAGCCGCACCCCGGAGGCCAGGATCCGGGTGACCAGGAAATAGACGGAGGCGGTGTACTGGGTTCCTCCCCCGAACCGCTGTCGCAGGTACTCGTAGATGCTCAGGCAGTTGGCCTGGTAGAAGACCCCGACAAAGACCGTGGCCACGAAAATCCGGGCCAGGAAACTGCCCAGGCCCATCTGCAGGTAGGCCAGGTTCTCGGAAAAGCCGACCCCGGGCACGGCCAGGTAGGTGGCGGCGCTGACCTCGGTGGCGACCAGGGAACCGAGCACCGCCCACCAGGGAACCTGGCGGTTGCCGACGAAGTAGTCGTCCACCGTCCCCTCGTCGCGCCCCTTGTACCAGCCGATCCCGAGGATCAGGAGAAAGTAGAAGACAATGATGCCGAGTTCGAATGCACCCATGGGCTCGGGTCAGACGGTCGCCGGAGCCACCCTCCTGGGCCGCCGGAAAAGGTTGTACTTGGTAATCGCATACACGGCGCGGAGGCCGTCTTTCCAGTTGATTTTCTTTCCCTCGGCATAGGTCCGGCCGTAGTAGGAAATCCCCACCTCGTAGATCCGGCAATCCAGCCGGGCCACCTTGGCGGTGACTTCCGGCTCGAAGCCGAAGCGGTTTTCCTCGACCCGGATCTGCTCCAGGATCGGCCGCCGGAAGACCTTGAAACAGGTTTCCATGTCGGTGAGGTTGATGTTGGTCATCATGTTGGAGAACAGGGTCAGGAAGCGATTCCCGATCATGTGCCAGAAATAGACCACACGATGGGGGCGGCCGCCCATGAAACGGGACCCGAAGACCACATCGGCCTGGTCGGCCAGGATCGGTTCCAGAAGCAGGGGATATTCAGCGGGATCGTACTCCAGGTCCGCGTCCTGGATGATGATGATATCCCCGCTGACCTGCTCGAAGCCGGTCCGCAGGGCGGCGCCCTTGCCCATGTTGACATCATGGAAGTGAAGCCGGATCCGCTCGTCCCGGGTAATCTCCGGCAGCCGCTCCCGGGTCCCGTCACTGGAACAATCATCGACAATGATCACCTCGTGCAAATCCACCGGGGCTTCCAGCACGCGCTTGATGATCCGCTCAATGGTATTCACTTCGTTGTAGCAGGGGATGACCACCGAAACCTTCATGGCCGAATTTCTGCGCAGGATTCGCCAGCTGGCAAGGTTTAAGCCGGTTGCCCGCTCCGGAATCGAATTGCCAGCCGCGCATTTGACCCGTAAACCATTTTCCAGTTGAGGTCTGAACTCTTTCCCGAAACGGCAAGTTGAACATGAAACGCAACCGCAGGCTATCGTTCCTGGTCCTGTTCCTGGTCCTGCCGGGCGTCCACATCATTCCCTGTGCCGCCCAGGATGGATCGACGGAGCCGTCCCTGATGCAGCGTTCCCCGTTTATTCCGCCCAATTTCACACCCGGCCCGGGAGGATCCGAAAGCAGCGCCAGCAATCCGACATCGCCGGGCAGCTTCGAGTTGAGGGGCGTCTATCAACTGGGCCAGGAGTACCGGTTCCTGGTCGGCCCGGTCCAGAAGGGCGAGGGGGAATGGGTCGAGCTGGGCAAGTCCTACGACGGATACGAGGTGCGCCGGTACGATTCCAGCAGCGAAACCCTGACCCTGTACTACAACAACCGGGAAACGGACATCACCCTGAGCCGGCTGGAGTCCAATCCCACCCCGATGCCGGTCAGCGGACAGGTGCAACCCGCTTCCCCTCAGGTCGCCCCCCGGCCGAGTGCCCCCCGGATTACCCGCCGGGCCATCCGGCCCGCTTCCCGGAGCACGGATTCCGGTTCCTCCGCCGCCCCACCCTGGCTGGAGAAATTACGCGAGGAGGCGGCGGCGCGCCGGGCCCAGGCCGCCCAGTCCCGATTCGACAACAGGGCGGCGGAAGAAGGCGGGACGGACGGGGAGGATCCCGAACGGACCCCCATGCCCCTGACCCCCGAGGAGTTGCAGGAACTGAAAAATTCCGCGCCGCCGACCGGACCGGAAGGCTGAAGTTTGAAGTCTTGACCACCTGCAGGCGCTTATTCATTTCTCAACTCGGGCGATGTCGGAAACCGGAGCAGTCGAAACCATACAGAAATTATTGGCCTTACCCGAGGTGAGGGAGGCCTCCTTCCTGGAGCTCTCGATCTGCGACGCGGTCCATTTTCGCCTGCTCAAGCCGGAACCCGTGTTCCAGTTGACGGAAATGAAGTTGCGCCAGCGCAACAATCCCCTCTTTGCCGGCTTCGCGGACGTCCGGGGGGAGGTTGAGAAGTCCATGCAAGGAACCTCTATCCGGGCCAAGATCGACGCTTGCTGCACCCGCCGTCCCGAATGGCTCAACGAGCGTTACCTGATGTACGCCCTGGAACTCGAGATCTGGATGGACACTTCCTACCCAAATCCCTGGGCTTACCGGCTTTACCATGAGGCCCTGGTGGCCGGGAAATCGGTATCCATACCCAAACTGGGCCCGTTCAGCGATGGGTTCCACCATCTCCTGAAGGAGAAAAACGGCTACGAGCGGACCAGTGTGCCCGGCTCCGAAAACCGGCGGATCCGCGTTTATGTCGGGGAACAGACCCATCTCGAGCCGCCTTACCTGCACCTGGCGACCCGCCGGCGAAGTGAGCCCGAACATCCTTTCGGGGGCCAGGAGGACCTGACCAGCCAGCTGGCCACCGGCCTCATGGAGCGTCAGCTGGAGGAGATTTCCGCCCGTGACCTGAACGAGAACATCGCCCGCAGCCAGTTATTCGGCTACCGGTTGATTGGTCCGCTGGTGCTTCTCCTGATTCAGGAATTCGCCTACATCAAGGGCCCCATCGCCTTTGTCGGCCTCGGTTCCCTGTTCATGGTCCGCCTGGTCGAATACCTGCGGAATTCATGGCCCCACCTGCCGGATATCTGCCTGCCCAAGGAGACCGAACTGACCTTTTCCCTTCTTCCCGAGGAAAACGCCTACCTCTCGCTCCTTTCCCGGGAGCCCGAGGGCGATCCCAACGCGGTGGTGTCCCTGGACGAGGACCTGCCCCGCGAACTGATCCACCCGGCCATGCGGGAATTCATGATGGCCGCCCTGCTGGGCCCGGAAGCACCCCGGATCCAGGGGGCAGCCATGGATTTTATCCTCGAGCTGGCCCTCATGACCCGCGGCTTGCGGATTCAAATCCCCTCCAAGCCGATCCTGCATTACTGGTGCCAGCACACTTTGTCACCGAGAGAAGACTTTCTTCACTGGGCGGACATGCTGGGGTTTTTCCCGGGATTCACTCCGCTCCAGTATGCCTGGAGCGTGACCGACCAGCTGGAGCGGAATCCCTGGCCGACCGGGGCCTACCTGATGTCCACGCCCAGCATCCGCTGGTGGATGCGGAGGCGCTGCCCGGAGCTGGTAAACCGGCTGGAGGAAGCCCGGAAATCTTTTGCCTAGAATCGTTCAGGGCTCAAACGGCGAAGCTTTCCCCGCAGGAGCAACTGGCCTTGGCGTTGGGATTATTGAATTTGAACCCCCCGGCGACCAGTTTGTCGGAGTAATCAAGGGTCATTCCTTTCAGGTAGAGGGCGCTCTTGGTATCGACGAGGATGGAGGTCCCGGCCCCGGGAAGCATCAGGTCGCCGGCTTTTGCCTGGTCGACAAACTTCAGCTTGTAGGCCAGGCCGCTGCAGCCTCCCCCGGTGACGCGGACGCGTAGGTATGGTCCGGCCTTCTCCCTCTGGCGGAGCGACTCCAGTTTCCGGGCGGCCGCCTCGGTAACCTTGATCAGCCGGTCATCGACAACGCGGACCCCTTCCGGAATGGTTGTGGAAGCTTCATTCATGAACCCCCCAAGATAGGATGACGGCGTCAACTTTCAACCCCGGAGCGCAGTTGGGCGTAGCGGTGGGCCAGGCGGGCGGCGTGGGCCAGGCTGTCCGTCCGGGCGACGCCCCGTCCGGCCAGGGCGAAGGCGGTTCCGTGGTCCGGACTGGTCCGGATATGCTTCAGGCCCAGGGTCAGGTTGACGGCGGTATGGAATTCCAGGGTCTTGACCGCGACCAGGCCCTGGTCGTGGTAGAGGGAAACGATGACATCGAACTCCCCTTCCCTCATGCGGTGGAAAACCGTATCCGCCGGCAGGCATTCGGTCAGCCCGGGATAAATCCGGCGCAGGATGTCCAGCCGGGGATTCAACACCTCCGCCTCCTCGGTGCCCAGCATGCCCCCCTCGCCGGCATGAGGATTCCTTCCAGCTCGGCCCATTCAACGGCGTGCAGGACGGCCCGTTCCAGTTGGGCGGGGTCCTTTCGCAAAATCCGGGGGATGTTTACCAGCGGCTCATGCCAGGTGGCCAGAACCACCCGCAGTTCCTTCCCGGCGAAGGCCATGGAGGGAATGCCACCCCAGGCATCGGCGAAGAACTCGGTCTGCCCGGGGAAGGGATAACCGACCTTCTGCAGCTGGTGCTTGCCGACGGGACCGGTCACCACGGCTGAAAAACGTCCCTCCAGACAACCCGCGGCGGCCAGCCGCATGGCCTCCCAGGCCACCCGGGCTCCTGCTTCGGTCGGCGAGCCCGGTTTGAAGGGTCCCTTGGAAGCCTCGCAGGCCAGCCCCTCCAGGTCCAGGCCTTCCAGCCAGGCAGGCGGCCCCACCGGGCAGATCCGCTCCCGCCATTCGGGTTCATCAAGCAGCCAGCGGGCGATAATTTCCGGTCCGACCCCGGCCGGATCGCCGCAAGTCACGGCTATCGGGGCCATTTCCGCCATCAGCGGGGCTCCCGCTCCGGCCGCATGACCAGTTTTTTGCTCTCGGCGGCGATGAATTCGAGAAATTGGCGGCCCTGCTCCGACTGGGCCACCCCGTCCTTGAGGGCTCCCTCGGCCAGAATCCGGGGACGGCCCGGCACATCGAAGATCAGGTGGAAGAGCTTTTTCAATTCCTTGATGGTTTCCCGGTCGAAGCCACGGCGCTGGAGGCCGATCAGGTTCAGGCCCTTCAATTCGTTTCTCTCCGCCATCAGGCAATAGGGAGGCATGTCCTCCGAGACCCGGCCCATTCCCCCGACCATGGCGGATTCACCGATGCGGATAAACTGATGCACTCCGGCATTGCCACCGATAAAGGTGAAGGAGCCAACGGACACATGTCCTGCCAATAGCACCCCGTTGGCCAGGATGACCCTGGAGCCGAGGCGGCAGTCATGTCCCATATGGCTGTTCGCCATCAGGAAACAATGGTCCCCGATCTCGGTGAAAGCCCCCTCCCGGCTCGCCCGGTTGATGGTAACCCCCTCGCGGAAGGTGACATGATTCCCGACCCGGACCCCGCTGGGTGTGGCCGGGCTGAAGCCCAGGTCCTGGGGAAGCCCACCCAGCACCACATGGCTGTCCACCACGCAGCCTGTTCCCAGAATCGTGCCCGAGCGGATCACCGCGTGCTCCCGGATCAGGCAGCCGTCGCCGATCTCCACCCCGTCCTCGATGACCGCATAGGCCCCGACAACCACGTCCTTGCCAATCCTTGTCGCCTCGTGAATAACCGCCGTGGGATGCGCCTTCATTTCCTTCCTTGAATCCATCAGGTTCCTTCGTCCTTCGTCCTTCGTCCTTCGTCTTTAGTCCTTAGTCCTTAAACAGCGCCATCTGCGAGTCCTTGAGCAGGTCGTAGTTCTTGAGCACCCGGAGGATCTGCAGGAACTCGCTTTTCTGGTAGCTGCGGTTGACTTCCACTTTCTGGATGATGTCCAGCAGCATGGAGCGGAAGCTGATAATGCCGTCCACCCCGTTTTCGCGCAGGAGCTGGATGCTTTCACTGCGGTAAGGCTCACTCGTCGGGAGACCGGGCAGGACCAGGATCCGTTTCAAGTCGGGCCCTTTGCTGAAGTCCGGGTCGGTATCGGAAAAACTCCCCTCGATGGTCCTGGAAACGTTTTTCTCCAGGAACTTGAGGATCTCGGAGCTGCTCTTGAGCAGGTTCGGGGTAAAGCTGTGGATGGTATGCCAGGCCTTGACCACCACCACCGCCCGGTGGATGTAGGGCAGCTCGGTGGCGAAGAGCAGGAAGTTGGGATCCCGGTCCCCGGGGGCGTAGGTCGGGTTGTAGACCAGGAGATCGATTTCCTCCTCGGCCACCTTGCGGCGTGCCTGGACCTGGTACTTGCGCACCTGGCGCACCAGGAAGCCATGCAGCTCAAAGTATTCCCGGACGATGTTTTCGTCGAAACCCGACATTGGATCCAGTGAAAGCTATCCAATACGGATTTGCAACCGCTTTGGCGAAAGCGGCTTAGCGTCCCTTGCTTTCCTTGATGATCCTCTGGACGACGGCGAAGCGGGCCTGCGTCTCGAGCTGCTCCAGGATCTCCGGATCCTCGCCGCTCCGGCGCGCTTCCTCAAGGGCCTCGGCGGCACGCCGCTGCGCTTCATCGAGGGAAGTGGTGTCGATCTGGTCGACCTCGATGGCGGCCTCGGTCAGGACGCGGACATTGTCGCTGATGACCTCGATGAAGCCGCGGTCGATGGCGATCGAGTCCGGCTGGTTGCCCTTGTAGTAGCGCAACTCGCCCGGCTCGATCATCGCCACCAGCGGAACGTGCCCGGGAAGGACATCAATTTCCCCGCCCGCCTGGGTCGGCAGGACCACATGGTCCACCTCTTCGGAGAGGACCATCCGCTCGGGGGTGACGATTTCGAGATTCAAGGGCATGGCGATCAGTCGTTGCTTTCGTGGGCCGCGATGACCTCGTCGATGCCGCCCTTGTAGGCGAAATCGTTCTCGTCGACGTGATCCAGCTCGCCGTCGAGGATCATCTTGAAGCCCTTGATGGTATCCTCAACGGGAACGATCTTGCCCGCGAAGCCGGTGAAGACCTCGGCCACATTGAAGGGCTGGGAAAGGAACTTCTGGATCTTGCGGGCGCGGTAGACGGTCTGCTTGTCCTCAGGGGAAAGTTCATCGATCCCCAGGATGGCGATGATGTCCTGCAGGTCCTTGTAGCGCTGGAGCACGGACTGGACCCCGCGGGCCACGCGGAAGTGCTCGTCGCCGACGACCGCCGGATCCAGCGCGGTGGAGGTGGAGGACAACGGGTCGACAGCCGGGTAGATGCCGAGCTCGGCGATGCGGCGTTCCAGCACGATGGTCGAGTCGAGGTGGGCGAAGGTGTTGGCCGGGGCCGGGTCGGTCAAGTCGTCGGCCGGCACGTAGACCGCCTGGAAGGAGGTGATGGAGCCCTTGTTGGTGGAGGTGATCCGCTCCTGCAGGTTGCCCATTTCCTGGGCCAGGGTCGGCTGGTAACCCACCGCCGAGGGGGAGCGGCCAAGCAGCGCGGAGACCTCCGAACCGGCCTGGGAAAAACGGAAGATGTTGTCCACGAAGAGGAGCACATCGAGACCCTTCTCATCGCGGAAGTATTCGGCCATGGAAAGTCCGGAGAGGCCGACCCGCATGCGGGCGCCGGGCGGCTCGTTCATCTGGCCGTAACAGAGGGCCACCTTGGAATTCTCGATATTCTTGACGTCGATAACCCCGGCGTCGGCCATTTCATGATAAAGGTCGTTGCCTTCGCGGGAGCGTTCCCCCACCCCGCAGAAGACGGAGTAACCGCCGTAGGACTTGGCGATATTGTTGATCAGCTCCATGATGACCACGGTCTTGCCCACGCCGGCACCCCCGAAAGCGCCCACCTTGCCGCCCTTGGTGAAGGGGCAGATGAGGTCGATGACCTTGATCCCGGTGACCAGGATCTCCGCTTCCGTCGACTGGTCGACCAGGGCCGGCGGGTTGCGGTGGATGGCGTAGCGCTTCTCGTAGGTGACATCGCCACGCTCGTCGACCGGATCGCCGGTGACATTGAAGATCCGGCCCAGGACGCCCTCGCCGACCGGGACCGTGATGGCGTCTCCGGTGTCGATGACTTCCATACCGCGGACCAGGCCTTCGGTGGTGGACATGGCCACGCCGCGGACCAGGCCTTCACCAAGGTGCTGCTGGACTTCGAGGGTCAGGGTGGTCGGCTTGCCCTGGTAGTCGTATTTGATGTGCAGGGCCTGGTAAATGGCCGGCACCTTGTCGGCATCGAACTGCACGTCGACAACGGCGCCAAGCACCTGGACGATCTTTCCTGTATTCTGGCTCATGATGGTTCTGAAAGGATAGGGATTAAAGTGGGTTTAGCCCGAGTGCTGGCTGGCGGCGGTGATCTCGAGGATCTCCTGGGTAATGCCGGCCTGCCGGGCCTTGTTGTACTGGAGGGTCAGGGAATCGGTCAGCTTCTTGGCGTTGTCGGTGGCGGCCTTCATGGCCACCATCCGCGCGCTGTGCTCGGAGGCCCGGGCATCGATCAGGGTCTGGTAGGCCTGACGCTTGATGAAGCGGGAAAGGAGGAGGTTGAGGATTTCCTCCGCCGATGGCTCGAAAAGGAATTCCCGGTTTTCGTTGAGAACCTCGATCCCCTCGGCTTCGGCCAGCTGGTGGACAAACTGCTTGAGGTTGGTCAGCGGCAGGAGGGGCAGCAGGCGCGGCTCCTGGATCAGGGTGTTCTTGAAACGCGGATAAAGGATCTCGATGGTGTCGACCGCTCCCTCCTCGTACTGCTGGATGAGAAACTCGATGACCGGCCGGATTTCGCTGAAAAGGGCCTCCTCCGAGACCGGATAGTCGGCCAGGAGGTTGCGCCCGGTCCGGCTGATAAACTGCCGGGCCTTGCGGCCGATGGTCACGAAGGCGGTCTTTTCCTTGTCCAGGCTGGCCACTTCACGGAACAGGTTGGCGTTCAGCGAACCGCACAGGCCGCGATCGGTGGAGATGAGCAGGACGCCCCGTTTCCTGACCTCGCGTTGCTCGAGGAAGGGATGGCTGAAATCCTTCACCTTGTCGGTCAGGGAGGCCAGCATCCGGGACAGGAGCTGTGCATAGGGACGGCCTTCGAGTGCGCGGTCCTGGGCCTTCTTCATCTTGGAAGCGGCCACCAGCTGCATGGCGCGGGTAATTTTCTGGGTATTCTTAACCCCGCGGATGCGGTTTCGTATGTCGCGCGTGTTGGGCATGGTCCGTTCTCAGCTGGGCAGTACGCTTCCTCAGGCTTGCTTGAAAGTGGATTTCCAGGCCGCGACGGCTTCCTTCAGGGCGGCCTGGATGTCGTCGTCGAGTTTCTTCTTCTCGAGGATCCTGTTGAGGAGGTCCTCCTGCCCGGTCTCCATGTATTCCTGCAGGGAAGAGGCCGCATCGACGATGTCCCCGACTTCGATGTCGTCGAAGAAGTCATTCTGCATGGCCCACAGGAGGACCACCTGGACCTCGACCGGCTTCGGCGAGTAGGCCGGCTGCTTGAACAGCTCGACGGTGCGGGAGCCGCGGTCCAGCTGGCGGCGGGTCCGGGCGTCGAGGTCGGAACCGAACTGGGCGAAGGCGGCCAGCTCGCGGTAGGCGGCCAGCTCCAGCTTGACCTTGCCGGCGACCTGCTTGGTGGCCTTGATCTGGGCGGCGGATCCCACCCGGCTGACTGAGAGGCCGACCGAGACGGCCGGACGAATGCCCTGGTTGAAGAGGTCCGTCTCGAGGAAAATCTGGCCGTCGGTAATGGAAATGACGTTGGTCGGGATGTAGGCCGAGACGTCACCAGCCTGGGTCTCGATGATCGGCAGGGCCGTCAGGGAGCCGTTCCCGTTGTCCTCGTTAAGGCGGGCGGAACGCTCCAGGAGGCGGCTGTGCAGGTAGAAGACGTCACCCGGATACGCTTCACGTCCGGCGGGACGCTTCAGGACCAGGGAAATCTGGCGGTAGGCGGCGGCGTGCTTGGAGAGGTCATCATACACGATGAGGGCGTCCATCCCGTTGGCCATGAACCATTCGCCCATGGCGCAACCGGCAAACGGAGCCAGGTAGAGGTTGGCCGCGTTTTCGGCCGCCGGGGCGATGACAATAATGGTGTACTCCAGGGCTCCGGCCTTCTCGAGGGTCTTGATGGTCCGGGCGATGGTGGAGTTCTTCTGGCCCACCGCGACATAGATCGAATAGACCGGACGGAAGGATTCATCACCGCCGGCCAGGCCCTGCCGGTTGATCTTGGCCTGGTTGAGAATGGTGTCGATGGCGATGGTGGTCTTGCCGGTCTGGCGGTCGCCGATGATCA
>ENA-ORCW01000771-ORCW01000771.1-marine-metagenome-genome-assembly--contig:-NODE-771-length-11852-cov-2.869554_pt1 | contig 11852 bp, 9 predicted proteins | sample MGYA00237784_ERZ508517 | MGnify/ENA primary metagenome ERZ508517 (study PRJEB26187, sample SAMN06268979) | marine metagenome | isolation source: Tt ae E1 feedstock associated aerobic enrichment on... | reverse complement strand
TGATCGGGATTTGCCACCCCTGCCACGACCGGGCGTTGACGCCGAGGCTCTGCAGCGCAATTGCCAGAAGTCCTGAGGTGATTTGCTCACCCGCCGCCACGACCGTGTCGTACTCGCGCGCGTCGTGCAGCCGCGATGCCTCGCGCGTCCAAGCAACCAGCTGGTTCGTCGTGCCGGCCATTGCCGAAACCACAACTGCCACTTCACAACCAGCGTCGACCTCGCGCTTGACGTGGCGCGCAACGTTGCGGATGCGGTTGATATCGGCGACGGACGTGCCGCCGAACTTCATCACCACCCATTTCGAATTGGCTATCGATTCGGGAGCGCCCAGATTGCCGCTCGCTTCGAACGGAGCTTCATTGGTCATCGAACGGGGTCTCTCGCTGGCGACGTATCGCCCTGGTCAGGTGTCCGGTCCAAAAAAAAACCCGCGAGGAGTGCCTTGCGGGTTTGTTAGCAATGTCCGGACTTTATGCTAGCCGATACGATTGCCATTGGCACCCACGCACCTCTGGCGCGCCATCTGTTTTAGGAGTTCTTTAGCATCCGTGAAAGGTCTGCCGTGGCACATTACGCGGGTGTCGAAACAGGTCATTACGGAAGTAGAGCTAACCTGCGTCCAAAGGTCAAGTAGGTAGCCGCCCTACCAGGCGTCCGGGTTCGGCGGAATCGTCACCGCGCCGTCCGACGCGGACGACACCTCGGCGCGGTACTTGGCCAGCACGCCGCGGCGGATCTCGCTGGGCGGCCGCTTCCAGGCCGCCCGGCGGCGCTGCAGTTCCTCGTCGGAAAGCGCCACGTCGATGCGCTTGGATTCCGCGTCGATCGTGATGACGTCACCGTCCTCGAGGAGGGCAATCGGGCCGCCCACGGCCGCTTCCGGCGAAATGTGCCCGACGACGAAGCCGTGGCTGCCGCCGCTGAAGCGGCCGTCGGTGATGAGGGCCACCTCCTTGCCCAGCCCGCGCCCCATGATGGCACTCGTGGGCCCGAGCATTTCCCGCATCCCGGGTCCGCCGACCGGTCCCTCGTTGCGGATGACCACCACGTGGCCGGCCTGCACCGTCTTGTCGAGGATGCCTTTCTGGGCGGCCTCCTCCGATTCATAAATGATCGCCCGGCCGGTGAAGGTCAGGCCTTCCTTGCCGGAAATCTTGGCCACCGCGCCCGTGGGAGCGAGGTTGCCATAAAGGATGCGCAGGTGGCTGTCCGGCTTGATCGGCTTGTCGAAGGGCATGACAATGTCCTGGTCCTCCGGGTAGGGTTCCACCCCCTCCAGGTTTTCGGCCATGGTCTTGCCGGTCACGGTCATGCAGTCCCCGTGCAGGAGACCCTTGTCGAGGAGGACCTTGAGCAGCGGGGTGACCCCGCCAATCCGGCTGAAATGGCTCATGTTGTACTTGCCGGAGGGCTTCAGGTCGCAGAGCACCGGGACGCGCCGGCCGATCGCGGAAAAGTCGTCCAAGGATAGCCCGATCCGTGCCGCATGGGCGATGGCCAGGAGGTGGAGGACCGCATTGGTCGAGCCGCCGAGGGCGATGACCACGGTGATGGCGTTCTCGAAGGCCTTGCGGGTCATGATGTCGCTGGGGCGAATGCCTTTTTCCAGCAGGTTCAGGACCGCCTTGCCGGCGTTCTCGCAATCCAGCCGCTTGTCGTTGGAGACGGCCAGCTGGGCGCTGGAGTTGGGCAGGCTCATACCCATGGCCTCGATGGCGCTGGCCATGGTGTTGGCGGTGTACATCCCGCCGCAGGAGCCCGGGCCGGGAATCGCGCACTTCTCGACCTCCTTCAGCTCCTCGTCGTCGATGAGGTCCTGGGCCCGCTGGCCCACGGCCTCGAACACGGAAACAATGTCCACCGGCTTTTCCCGGTGGATCCCCGGCAGGATGGTCCCGCCGTAGACGAAGACCGCCGGGCGGTCCAGGCGGGCGATGGCGATCATGCAGCCCGGCATGTTCTTGTCGCAGCCGCCGATGGCGACCAGTCCGTCGAAGCCTTCCGCGCCAACCACGGTTTCCACGCTGTCGGCGATCACTTCCCGGGAAACCAGGCTGTAACGCATGCCCTTGGTTCCCATGCTGATCCCGTCGGAGACGGTGATGGTCCCGAAGCTGACCGGCTTGCCGCCGGCCCCGGCCGCGCCTTTGGCGGCATGCCGGGCCAGGTCGTCGATGTGCATGTTGCACGGCGTGAGGTCGCTCCAGGTCGAGGCAATTCCGACCTGCGGCTTGGAAAAATCCCCGTCCTCGAAGCCGACCGCCCGGAGCATGGACCGGCTGGGGGCCCGGTCGTAGCCGTCGACCACGGGAGAGGAATAGGTGCGCTGTTCTGGGTCGCTCATGTTTGTGCTCCTTGTGCTCTGGGAGGAGAAAACTCCGCCCGCCTGTTGGCAAGGATGTTTGTTTTACTGGTTACTGGTTACTGGTTACTGGTTACTGGTTGCTGGTTGCTGGTTGCTGGTTACTGGTTGCTGGTTGCTGGTTGCTGGTAATATTTTGGTAGAGCGGGCGGTTGTTGGGTGGCTATGTCTAATATAGCTCTTGATTATGAAAGGTTACCGTAATTTGGAGGTATGGAAAGACGGATGTTTTTTGGCTAAGGAGGTATATCAGGCAACGGATGGAATGCGTGATTTCGGGTTGAGAAATCAAGTCACACGGGCTGCTGTTTCCATTGCTTCCAATATTGCCGAGGGCTCGGAAAGAGAGTCCAAGGCGGAATTCATCAGGTTTCTGAGAATTGCCAAAGCTTCCTGTGAAGAATGCCGCACGCAATTGTACATCGCGGACATGGTTGGATACATGCCTCACGACCGCTTCTCAGAGATTGATAAGCTGGCACATTCCGTCTCCAAACGGATCGGTGCCTTAATCAAATACCTGAAGTCCAGTCCGCAACCCGCAACCCGCAACCAGTAACCCGCAACCCGCAACCGATAACTCTTCTATTGCCATGATTCCGCCCCCGGCTTGAATGTGCCCCATTGCGATTACTTGAAGATGGAATTCGACCTTAAAAAGACCCTCCTGGCCTTGCTCCACTCGACCAATGAGCCCCTTTCGATCAAGGACGTTCAGGCCGTGATCACCCGTTACCACGAGCAGGCCGAACAACTCCTGGCCGAGCAGGAGGAGGAGGGGGAGAAATCCGGTTCCGCCGACGAGGACGGGCAGGGGATCATGCGTGACCTCCTGGACCAGGTGCCTTCCCTGCTGACATCCGCCCAGATCCGCGACGCGATGGGCGAGATCGCCGAGGAACTGGCCGGGAGCGAGGCCGTTTACCGCCTCCAGGAGGGACCCAACGGGTACCGCCTGGCGGTATCCCCGCGCTATGCCGACTGGGTGCGCCTGCTGCGCGACGAGCCGCGCCCCCAGCGCCTGAGCCCGGCCGCCATGGAGACCCTCTCCATCGTGGCCTACCGGCAGCCGGTGACCCGGGCCGAGATCGAGGCCATCCGCGGGGTCTCGGCCGACAGCGCCCTGAACAAGCTCCTGGAGCGGGAACTGGTCTACGTGGTGGGCCGGGCCGACCTCCCGGGACGGCCCTTGCAGTATGGCACCACCGATGTCTTTCTGGAGTACTGCGGCATCCGCAGCCTCGAGGAACTGCCGGCCAGCGACGTCCTGTCGCCGAACCAGATCACCGAGTGGATCCGGACCGCGACCATGCCGGAGGAGGAAATTTCCGACAAGGACGTGGGCCTGGTCGAGGAGCAGGAGTTTGATTCCCAGCTCATGGCCGCGGCCGAGGAATACGACGAAAGCCCACAGAATTGAAGCCCATGGACCTTGACGCACTGAGAAAGGAAATCGATTCGATCGACGCCAAGCTGCTGGAACTGCTCAACAAGCGCGTGGAACTGGCCCAGCAAGTCGGCCATTACAAGCTGGAGCGGGGCATGGAGGTCTATGTGCCCAGCCGTGAGGAGGAGATTTTCGGACGCCTCACCGCCGGGAACCGCGGTCCCTTGCCGGAAAAGGCCATCCGTTCCATCTACCGGGAGATTATTTCCGCGGCCATCGCCCTTGAGAAGCCGCTCAAGGTGGCCTACCTCGGGCCGGAGGCGACCTACACCCACCAGGCGGCCCTGAAGAATTTCGGGACCAGCATTCCCTACCTGCCGATGCCCTCGGTGCAGGAAGTCTTCACCGCGGTCCGCCGCGGGGATGCCGACTACGGCGTGGTCCCCGTGGAAAACTCGACCCAGGGGACGGTCATCAGCACCCTCGACATGCTGGTCGAGTCGGAGCTGACCATCGTGGCCCAGATTTACCTGCGCATCGCCCATTGCCTGATCTCACAATCGCCGCTGGACAAGATCCGCAGCGTGCACTCCAAGGACAACGCCCTCGGCCAGTGCCGGGAGTGGCTGGCCCGGATGCTCCCGGGAGTGGACCTGGTGGATTCGGCCAGCACGGCCGCCTCGGTGGAATACGCGGCCAGGAATCCGGAGGCGGCGGCCATCGCCAGCAGCGTGGCGGCCGAGTTGTACGGAGTCCCGATTGTCGCCGAGAACATCATGGACAAGACGGACAACGTGACCCGCTTCCTGGTCATCGGGAAGTCGCCCACTCCGATGCTGGGCAACGGTCGCGACAAGACCAGCCTGGTCTTCCTCCTGCATGATGAACCGGGCAGCCTCCTCAAGGCCCTGGAATTGTTCGGCCGCCGCGGGATCAACCTTTCCAAGATCGAGTCCCGCCCCAGCCGGCGGCGGCCGTGGGATTATTTCTTCTACGTCGACATTGTCGGCCACCGCGACGAGCCCCAGGTCAAGGAAGCGCTTACCGAACTGGAGCGCTTCTGCCCGATCCTGAAATGGCTGGGAAGTTATCCCAACACCACCCTATGACGGCCGGCGGCCAGCTCAAGGTCCGGGTCATTCCCAATGCCTCCCGGGACGAGGTGGTCGGTCTGGTCGATGATGTACTGAAAGTGAAACTACAGGCGGTCCCCGAGGGAGGACGGGCCAACAAGTCTCTCTGTGCCCTCCTGGCCCGGCATTTTGGTTGCCGCCCGCGCGAGATCCGGATTCTCAGCGGGGAGAAAAGCCGCCTCAAGGTGGTGGAGCTGACTGCCGGCGTGCCGCCCCTTTGACTTGCCAGAACCGCAGCCATCTCCAATAAAACAGACCAATGAGACAGCTCCTCCACGTTACCACCGCCCTCGCATGCCTGCTGGCCGGCCTGAGCCGTGCCGAAGCCCTGGTCCTGGCCGGATCGGACCTGCTCGGGGAACCGGTCCGGGAAGCCCTGCAGGCCGAATTGAAAAAGGCCGGGCTGGATGTCGATTTCTCCCTCGAGGGATCCCTTCTCGGACTTGAGGACCTGCAGTCCGGCGAATCCGACGCCTGCCTCCTGGCCGTTCCCGACGAAAGCGGCAAACCCCTGGAGCTGCGCAATTTTCCGGTGGCTTTCCAGATCGTGACCTTCCTGGTCAACGCCGCCAGCCCGGTGACGGAGATTTCCTACGTCCAGCTGGCCGGCCTGTACGGGGGCAAGGGAACGCTTGATGGCTGGTCCTCACTGACCAGTGATCCGGAATGGGCCTCCCGCAAGGTTTCGCTGTGGGCCACACGCGCGGAGAACAGCGTCGCCCTGGAAATTTTCAATTCCATGGTCCTGGGTGGCGGGGCGCTCAAGCCGACGGTCCGCTTTGTCAAGGGAGGGGATGACGCGGTCCAGGCCGTCCTCGTGGATGACGCCTCGGCGCTGGTGGTGGCCCCGGCCACCTTCAAGGAGGCTTCAGCGGTCCGTATCCTGGCCGTCAAGTCCGGCCAGGAGCGGCAGGCCTTCACGCCCAGCCCGGACAACGTCCTCTTCGGGGATTACCCGCTGCGGCTTCCCTTCCACCTGGTGGTCAGGGACGGGCTCAGCGACGAACTGGTCGCCAAGCTGGTCCGCGCGGTCTATTCTCCCGCCGTGACCAAGGCCCTGCAGGCCAGCAGCTGGATGCCGATTCCCGAGACCGAGCGGCGGACCATCCTTTCCCAGTACGACTAGGCAAGAAGTTTCCCGGCCAGCCACTTGGTGTCTTCCAGGAGCATGTAGACGCAGGGGACCAGCATCAGGGTGATCAGGGTGGCAAAAAGCACCCCGAAGCCCAGGGAAGTGGCCATGGGGATGAGAAACTGGGCCTGCAGGCTGCGTTCCAGCAGGATCGGGATCAGACCGACGAAGGTGGTCAGCGAGGTCAGCAGGATGGGTCGGAAGCGAACGCAGCCCGCCTCGCGAATAGCCTCCGCAAGGGGCAGTCCGTCGGCCCGCCGCCGGTTGATGTAATCAACCAGTACAAGCGAGTCGTTGACCACGACACCGGACAGGGCGATGATCCCCAGAAACGAGAGGATGCTCAGGTCCTGCAGGGTCAGCAGGTGTCCGAGGATGGCACCGGCCAGGCCGAAGGGGATGACCGCCATGACGATCAGGGGTTGAAGGTAGCTCTTGAAGGGAATGGCCAGCAGGGTGTAGATCTGGAAGAAGACCAGGATCATCCCTCCGAGCAGGGAAGCCTTGGTTTCCTCCCAGTCCTTGGCTTCGCCGCCCTTGACCAGCCTGACCCCCGGATACTTTTCCTGGATTTCCTCCAGAACGCTGGGAGTGTCCCCGCCGGTGCCGTAAAGGGCTTCATTGATGGCATTGAAATCCGCCACCTCCTTGTCCGCGTCGGCCTGGATGTTAATGACCCGTTGCCGGTCGATCCGGGTAATGGTCGGGTATCCTTCACCGATTTGCAATTCGGCAACCTCCCGGATGGGGATTTCCACACCGCCGGGAAGGCGGATCCGCATGTTCTCCAGGTCGGTCAGTGAGCGGCGCTCGTCCATCGGGTAGCGGACCATTACCCGGATGTCGTCCCGGCCTCGCTGGATGCGCTGCGCCTCGGCTCCGTAAAAGGCGGCCCGAACCTGCCGCGCCAGGTCGTCGACCCGTATCCCGAGCGGTTCGGCCGAGGGCTTCAGGGTCAGCTTGATCTCCCGCTTTCCTTCGGAGAAGGTGTCACGGATATCGAAAAGGCCCGGAAAATCCGCCAGTTTTTCGCGGATTTCACGGGCGGCCTGACGGAGTTGGTCGAAGTTGGGGCCGGTCAGGCGGATGTCGACCGGAAGCCCGCTGGGCGGACCGGCACTGGCGTTGATGGTCAATTGCCGGGCGCCGGGAATGTCGCCGATCTTTTCCCGCCAGCGCTTGGAAATTTCCTCGGCGGAGGAATCCCGCAATTCGGATTTGGTCATTTCCACGAAAAAGAAACCGAGGTTGGTGCTCTGGGCTCCGGACCCGAAGCCGATGAACTGGGCGTGATGCTTGATCGGGTTGGGTTTACCGGAACGGGTCTCCTCCTCGATAATCTGGTCCAGGCTGTTTCCAATATGGTCCAGGACGGCCCGGGTCTGCTCGATAGGGGTGCCTTCCGGCAGCTTCAGGTTGACCTGGATAAAGTCGCTGGGAACGCTCGGGAACGGGGTGAAGCGGACCCAGCCGGCGAGGATCAGGCCGATCATCAGAAAAAAGAAACCGAAAAAGCCGGCCATGGTCAGGTAGCGCCATTCCAGGCACCAGGCGAGGGAAGGGCGGTAGATCCGGTCAACGAACATCTCCAGGCCGTCGGCCACCCAGCGCTGGCCTCGTGAAAGGATGTTCAACTCATCCCGGTGCTTGCGGTCGCCGACATGGCAGAGGGACAGGTGATAGGGCAGGACCAGCTTGCTCTGGACAAGGGAGAAGAAGAGGGTCGGGATGACCACCATCGGGATACCGGCAAAGAATTTGCCCAGCTGGCCGGGCAGCATGAAGACCGGCAGGAAGGCCACCATGGTCGTCAGGACGGCATAGGTCACCGGGGTGGATACCAGGTGGGTGCCGCGAATGGCGGATTCCACCCCCGGGCCCACCTTCTGGAATTCGGAAAACACACTTTCCCCGACCACGATGGCATCATCGACGACAATCCCGAGGACGAGGATGAAGGCGAAGAGGGAAAGCAGGTTGACCGAGACCCCGATGAACGGGGCGATCATGAAGGTGCCGAGGAAGCTGACCGGGATCCCGATCGCCACGAAGAAGGCCAGGGAAGGCCGCAGGAAAAGGGAGAGCGAGAGCAGGACCAGGGTGAAGCCGATCAGGCCGTTATTGATCAGCATGTTCAGGCGGCCCCTGAGATAGAAGGAGGAATCGGCCCAGGTATCGACCGATATTCCCTCCGGAAGCCAGGTTTCCCGGATGGTTTCCAGATAGTCGTTCACGGCACTGGAGATATGGAGCGGGCTTTCCTGGCCGACCTCGCGGACCAGCACCAGGGACGATGGATGGCCGTTGAACGTGGTGATCAACGGATCGTCCACAAAGCCGTCGACCACGGTGGCCACGTCGCGGAGAAGCACCCGGGATCCGCCGATGTCGGTTTTGACCACGATTTCCTCGAACTCCCGCCGATTCCAGCGCTGCTCCTTGGTCCGGAGCAGGATTTCTCCTCCCTCGCTGCGAATGGAGCCGGCCGGAACGTCGATACTGTTGCGCCGGACCGCGGAGACCAGCTCATTGAAAGTCAGGTTGTACTTTCTCAGGTTGAATTCACTGACCTCGATTGAAATTTCATAGGAACGGATCCCCTGGACAAAGGCCTGGGAAACCCCCTGCAGCTGGGTAACCTCATCCCGGATCCGCTCGGCCAGCTCCTTGAGGGACTTCTCGGAGGTGTCCCCGTAGACGGCCACCCAGACCACGTCCCGCTGGATCAGCATTTCCTCGACAATCGGCCGCTCCGTCTCGACCGGGAAACTGGTAATGGCGTCGACGCGGGCCTTGATGTCGTCCTTGACCCGGCTGACATCGCTGCCCTTGCGCACCTCGACCACGACCTGTCCGTAGCCTTCCTGGGCCGATGATCGAATCTCCTTGATCCCGTCCACACCCTGGATGGCCTCCTCCACCCGCAGGATGACCCCCTGTTCAACTTCCTCGGGTGCGGCGCCGCGGTACGGCACCCGGACCACGATGGTATCCAGTGAAAACTGGGGAAACAATTCCTGTTTGATGCTGAACAGCGATCCCACACCGCCCACCACGACGACCATCATGACGAGGTTGGCGGCAACCCCGTTGCGGGCAAACCAGCGGATCATGATTCAGGATCCATGTTGGATTCCCCGTCCGGGCTATCGGTTTCCACCGGCTCCACCTGCATGCCTTCGACGAAAATGAGGAGGGGTGTCAGGCAGATCCGGTCGCCGGGGTTGAGGCTGTTCTCCACGATGGCCCAGTTGGAATCAGCCCGGATCATGTCCAGGTGAACCGCTGCCAGGCTGTCGTCCTCCTCAATCCGGTAGGCAATGTTCCCGGGCTGGACGGCACCCCTCGGAATGCGTGCCGCATCAGGAATCATCCGGCCTTCGATCTCTGCGCGGACAAACATTCCCGGCTTAAGGGTTTCCCCAAGGTCGCTCAGGTAGGGGGGTTCCATTCGGGCATAAGCCGAGATCATCCGGGTGCGCTCGTCCAGCGAGGCGGCAGTCCGGTCGAGATAGGCATCCCAGTGATGGACCTTGCCGGCAATTTCACAGCTCAGGTGAACCAATGGCCGGTCCCCGGAAATCGCATCGCGATCCACCTCCATGAAGGCCAGGTCATCAAGCGAAAGGGCCAGGGGAATCTCCTGGGACTCGGTGGAGAAAATGTCCCCCAGCGGGGTGGCCTGGGCGGTAATCGCCTGGCCCATATCAACATATTTGGCCTCGACCCGTCCTTCATAGGGGGCCCGGACTTCGGTATAGGCCAGGTTTTCCTCCGCCATCCTCACGGCGATCCTGGCGGCCTCGAGGTCGGCCTTGGCCTTCTCCAGTTGAGGCGTGCGCAGGACCAGTTCGGTCGGTTCACCAGCGCCAACAGCCTGCCAGTCGATCCGGGCCTGTTCCCCCGCCTCCTGCTCCTGCAGCAGCGTGGACCAGGCCAGGGCCAGGCGCGACTTGGCTTCCGCTAAGGCGCTCTCGTAGGGGAGGGGATCCAGCCGCAAGAGGACATCGCCCTCGCTGAAGGAACCGCCTTCATAAAACTCCGGGGCAACCCACTCGATGGATCCCGAGACACGGGCGGTGAGGGTGGTCTGTTGCCGGGGCCGGACGTTGCCCTGGGTGCTGATCCGGATCCGGACCGGCTCTTTGCGGATGGTGAAAACCTCAACCTTCGGGTAATTCGGCGTGTGTTCCTTCTTCTCCTGGTCGGGTTTCAAGGCCACCATCAGGGCCGCCAGCAACAAACACAAGGCCAGGACTGCCACTGGCAGAACCGCTTTCAGGAGGCCTCCCCGGGTATTGATTTGCTTCATCATTTCTGCGTACAAAACGCAGCATGGATAGCCTTTCCGGAAGTTGCAAAGTCAATAGATCTTCCAAATTGCCTACTGCTCCCGAACCGCGAAGCAGGCATTATGCTGCCACTCCTGGCCGACCGTGGACATCGGGCCGTGTCCGGGGCAAAGGATTGTCTCTTCCGGCAGGCTGAGGATGTTTTTCCGGATCAGCTCCCGGGCCTCCTCATAATGGCTGCCCGCGCCGCCCATGGAGCAGCAGAAGAGGGCGTCACCGACAAGGGCCAGGGGCTTTCCCAGTCCCGAGACGATGTAGGTGGTCCCGCCGGGGGAATGGCCCCGGGTCAGGCGGGTTTGCACCTGCAGGTGGCCGATGGAGAGGGACGTTCCGGCCTGGAAGGCCTGTGCCCCCTTGATGGCCTCCAGCTCGTTGACATACAGTTGGGGCTGCCCGGTCTCCTTCATCAGGCGGTCGAGTGCCTGGATGTGGTCGGAATGGGTGTGCGTCAGGCAGACCATGCCCAGGCGGAGCGACTTTTCCTCGATCAGGTCCAGCATCTCGCCGACATCGCTGCCGGTGTCGAAAGCCGCCGCATAGCGGGTCTCCGGATCCCAGACCAGATAGCTGTTGACCGTCATTTCCTCGTAGCCCGGAACCGGAAAGGGCGTATTGAAGGCGGCCAGCCCATCCAGCTTGACCGGATCCGGCACCCAGGCCTTGGTGGCCAGTTCGAACAGGCTGGGACCGTTCAGGTCCAGGATCTCCGCCAAACGGGCCACGACCCCGGAGTCAAACTTGCCTCCCAGGACCTCCTTGATCCGGGCCTCTTCCATTCCAGTCCGGGCGGCCAGGGCGCCGGCATCAAAACCCAGACCGCTCGCGGCTTTGGACAAAACGTCCTCGAAATTGTCTTCGAGGGGAATCCTCATGAAGGAAATCTAATCCGCAATCCCGCGATGTCGAGTGCGGGTGGGCTTATTCGCCGGGCTCGCGCTTTAGGGGCTCGCGCTGCATGGCTGTGCCATCCGAAGCCTGCAGGGCGAAGGATGGTGGGCGCGCGCAGACTCGAACTGCGGACCCCTGCCGTGTGAAGACAGTGCTCTAACCGACTGAGCTACGCGCCCTTCGATAGACTAAGGACTAATGACAAAGGACAAAGGTCCGTTTGATATGCCTCAGGCTAATGAAGTGGAGTGATAGGAAGCCGACGCACCTCGTCAATCCTTAACAGCTGCAAAATCCTTCGTCCTCAGTCTTTAGTCCTCAGTCTTTAGTCCTTAGTCTTTAGTCCTTAGTCCCAGTTAATGCCTCAACACCGGGTGGGACTTGCGGTGGTCCTCGCCGGAGGCGGTGAGGTCGGCAACATCGGCCAGGAAGTCGTCGACATCCTGCTCGGTGGTGTCCCAGGAGCACATCAGGCGGCAGCCGCCGGCGGCGATGAAGTTGTAGAACTCCCAGCCGCGGGCGTAGAGGCCGGAGATGATCCGGTCGTTAAGCTGGGCGAAGACGGCGTTGGCCTCGCGGGGAAAAAGGATCCCGG
>ENA-ORCW01000770-ORCW01000770.1-marine-metagenome-genome-assembly--contig:-NODE-770-length-11853-cov-2.808849_pt1 | contig 11853 bp, 10 predicted proteins | sample MGYA00237784_ERZ508517 | MGnify/ENA primary metagenome ERZ508517 (study PRJEB26187, sample SAMN06268979) | marine metagenome | isolation source: Tt ae E1 feedstock associated aerobic enrichment on... | reverse complement strand
CCTTCTCATATCCACCGGCCCGGTACAGGGCCACTCCCTTCCAGGCCGGATCCTCGAAGGCTGCGGCCGCCTCGGCAAAACCGCCACGGTTGAAGGACCGCTGGCCCTGCTGGTCCGGGCTGAACCAAAGGGTGGCCCAGGTGAGGGCCAGCAGCGGCAGGACGGGCTTCATTTCGCCGCCTCCCTTCCGGAGGAAATGCGCCTGAAGGACAGCGCGATCAGGAGGGCCGGCACCGCGACCAGATACCAGCCGCCGTCCTGCCATCCCCCACCCGCCTCGGAGCCCATCGTGACCGGCAGGTGATCCATGGCCCGGGTAATGGCGGCAATGTCGGTGTCATCGGATGACAGGTCCAGCAACGATCCATCCAGGGCCCCGGAGGCCGCCTGGAGGGTCTCCCTGGCGGCGCTGTCCGTCCCGGAAAAGGACAGGAACTGGACCGGAAAATTCCCGCTGTCCCTATTGGACTCCCTGAGGGTGTCGCGGTCCGCCGCAACGCTGTCGGCAAGAACCAGGATGGAGCCCCCCTGGGGAAGATTGCCAAGAAGCCGGCCCGCTTTACTCAGGGCCAGGTCCAGCCGGTCGCCCTTGAGTGGCATAATCTCCGGGCTGATCTCTGCCGCCATGTCCGCCACCGCGGCAGTATCGCGGGTCGGCGGCAACACCAGGTGCGCCGAACCGGAATAGGCGATCAAGCCGGTCGGCAACCCCGAACGCGCCGCGGCCAGGTCGGCGATCTTCAGGCGGGCCCGTTCCATGCGGGAAGGTGCGGGATCAGCCAGCTCCATGGATTCGTCCGCCTTGAGGAGAATCATCAGGGCCGGCTCATCCTCGGCCAGCGGGTTCTCAGCCGGCCGCCAGGCCGGCCCGGCAATGGCGAGAACAGCCACCAGGCAACCGGCCAGCCAGGCCCATCCGCTGCGCAGTCCGGCAGGTCCGGATTCGCTCACCAGGGCCTTGAGCAGCTCCGGGTCCATCTGGCTCCTCCAGCCGCGCAGGGGATCGCTGGAGCGCTGCCAGGCCCACCAGGCCAGCAGGACCAGCGGTACCAGCAGGAGGAAGCCGGGGCGAAGGAAGTGAAAATCCGCCAGGATAGCGATCATTTGACGACCTCCAGTTTTCCGGTCGCGGAGTTGACCCGGATCGCCGGGGCATGGCTGCCGGAGGCGGACCGCCTCCAGGAGCGCAGGAGCCCGATCCCCCTTTCCAGCAGGAGCAGGAGGACACAAGCCAGCAGGGGCCAGTGGAAAATGTCACGGCGGGGACGATGGGTCACGACATTGACCTCCCGCACCTCGATGCGGTCCAGTTCTTCATAGATGCCGGCCAGTTGTTCCCGGTCGGCCGCGAAAAAATAGGATCCCCCGGCGGTCTCAGCCACCTCCCTGAGGGCGGCCTCATCCAGCTTCTCCTCTCCCACGGTGCGGGGATCGCCGATGGCCACGGTATGGATCCGGATCCCCCGCTCCCGGGCCACCCGGGCCGCCTCCACCGGCGGGACCTGGCTGCTGGTGTCGTTGCCGTCGGTGAGGGCGATGATGGTCTTGGCCGGCGCCTCACTGTCGTCGAAAAGGTTGATCCCCAGCCCGATGGCGTCCCCGAAGGCGGTCCGCGGCCCGGCCATGCCGATGGCCGTCTCGTCCAGGAGGGTCCTGGCCAGGGAAAGGTCGGTGGAAAAGGGGGCCTGCAGGAAGGGGGCGTTGCCGAAGACCACCAGCCCGACGCGGTCGCCCTCGCGGTTGATAAGAAATTCGCCGAGCACTTCCTTGACGGCGGTCAGGCGGTCCACCGTTTCCCCCCCGGCATTCTTGAAATCCTCCTGGCGCATGGAACCCGATAGGTCGACCAGGAGCAACAGGTCGCGCGTGGGGATGGTCTTGCTGACCGGCGGCTCCACCCATTGCGGACGGGCCAGGGCGGCCAGGACCAGAACCCAGGCAAGGGTCTTGATCAGCCATCGGTAAGAGCTCCGGGCGGCCCGCTGGACGGTGCCGGCGCGTCTCTGTGCCTCCTGAAGACGCGACCCGAAAGGCACCCGGACAGCAGGCTGCACCAAGCTCCGCGGCGGCAGGACCCGAAGCAGGATCCACGGCAGGGGGATCAGCAGGAAAATCCAGATGTGGGCGAAGATCAGCATGGTCAGGCAATCCTGTGGGTGCGGATCCACTGGGCGGCGTATTCACGGGTGTCTTCATCCACCCGGGCGCTTTCCTGCGGGGAGTAAAGCCCGTAACCAAGGTGTTCCCGGACACTGTCCGGCATGTTAACCCCCGTGCGGGAGGCCAGCCAGTCGAGCCAGGCCTCCCCGCTCAGGACGGCCACCTCCGGGCGCGGGGTGACGGCCAGCGCGGTCCGCCGCAGGAGAATCGCCACACTCGCGGAATCCTCGAGCCGGTCCAGTTCACGCAGGGCTTCACGGCGGTAGGCATTGGCTTTCCACCGCGACCAGGCGCGCCAGACGAGGACAAGAAGGGCAATCACAGCGATCACCATCAGCACCCACCATCCCGGGGACAGCGGCCACCAGGACACCTCGGGCGGCAGGACGATGTCGTGCAGGTTGCTCAGGCTGGCGGGATCCTGGTTCATGGTGATCCCATTTTCTGTCCAAAGAGTTCGCGAATCTGTTCCGCCGGCTCAATTACGGTCGACAGGGGAAGAACCGGCACCCGCAGGGCCCGGAAAATCGAGGTCCACCGCTCCAGGACATCGGCGAAAACGGATTGGAAGGCCTCCCGGAAGCCTTCCTCCCCGGGAACCGGATACTTGTCCCCGCCCCATTCCGCCAGCATGCCCTCGTGGTTCTGGAGATTGATACCCAGGGGATCGTAGACCGCGACCACCAGCATGTCGTTGTGCGCGGCAATGCGGGTGGCCAGCTCGCGGGTCCGGTCATCCGCCCCGTCGAGGTCGCTGATCAGGACGACCAGGAAATCATGCCGGGCCACGTTCAGGGCCGACTCCAGGGCCGCGTTCAGGGTGCCTTCCCCGCCCAGCGGTTCGCCGGCCAGGCGCTCGTTGAAGCGGGCCAGTTCGTGCAGGAGCTGCATCACCCGGTGCTGGCTGCGCTGCGGACGGAGGATGACCTTTTCCTCCTCGTTGAAGACAATGCCCCCCACCCGGTCGCCGGAATCGAGGGTCCGCCAGGCGGCCAGCCCGGCCAGTTCGGCGGCGGTGACGGATTTCATGGCCCGGCGGCTGCCGAAAAACATCGGCTGGCGCTGGTCCACGACAAGCAGGACCGGCCGTTCCCGTTCCTCGGTGTAGACCCGGACATGCGGGGATCGCAGGCGGGCGGTGACCTTCCAGTCGATGGTCCGCACGTCGTCACCCTGCACATAACCCCGGATCTCCTCGAAAGCCAGTCCCCGGCCCCGCAGGCGCGAGGCATGCCTTCCGGAAAGCAGGGAATGGACGGGTTGCTTCGGCAGAAAGCTGAAACCGCGGGCATCCGCCTTCAGGCGGACCAGCTCGTCCACTGAAATGGTGATGCGCGCAGCCATGTAGTGAAATCCCTATACGGGAACGACCACCTTGAGCAGCTCCTCGACCACGTCGTTGCGGCTCTTGCCAAGGGCTTCCGCCTCGTAGCTGAGGTGAATGCGGTGGGCCAGGCAGGCCGGGGCCACGGCCCGGATGTTGTCCGGCGAGACAAAGTCCTGCCCGTTGAGCCAGGCATGGGCCCGGGCGGCCGCGTCGAGGGCCAAAGTCCCGCGCGGACTGGCGCCGACCCGGATCCACTTGGCGAGATCGCCCTCGAGGCGATGCGGCTCACGCGTGGCGATGACCAGGTCCACGATATACTTCTCGGCCGCCTCCGCCACATGGATGGTGGCCACCTCCCTGCGGGCCGTGAAGATGACCTCCTGGGAGACCGGCGGCGGCGGTTCGGCACCCGATCCGGCCTTTTCCGAGCGGACCAGGCGCAGGATGGCCGACTCGTTGTCGGCCGGCGGATACGGGACATGGACGTAGAGGAGAAAGCGGTCCATCTGCGCTTCCGGCAAGGGATAGGTCCCCTCCTGCTCGATCGGGTTCTGGGTCGCCAGGACCAGGAAAAGGGCCGGCAGCTTGTGGGTTTTCCCCGCCACCGTGACCTGGCGCTCCTCCATGGCCTCCAGCAGGGCGGCCTGGACCTTGGCCGGGGCCCGGTTGATTTCATCGGCCAGGAGGAGGTTGCCGAAAATCGGGCCCTCCTGGAAATCAAAGGTGGCGGTCTGCTCGCGGTAGATCTCCGATCCGGTTACGTCGGAGGGGAGCAGGTCCGGAGTGAACTGGACCCGGCTGAAGACGCTCTCGATCAATCCCGAGAGGGTCTTTATGGAGCGTGTCTTGGCCACGCCGGGCAGTCCTTCCATGAGAACGTGCCCGTCCGCCAGCAGGGCAATGAGGATCCGCTCCACCACGGCCTCCTGGCCGATGACGGAGGCGTTCATGGCGGCAGCAATCTGCTGGATGGCGTCTTGGGGTTTCATGGGCAAATACGGGTTGGAAGAAGGCGGTTTCCGTCAGGTTAACGACCGGGATTCCGGCCAGGTCGAAAAAAAAGGCGCACCGGTGCCGGACCGGTGCGCCTTGGAAAGCATTCGGCTACTGCCGGTTGCCCTGGGAGGTCATCTCCTGCACCACCTTGTCAATGGACAGGGACGACCCCATCACTGGCGGGTAATCCTCAAAGGTCTTGAGGAAGTTGGTGGCATAGACCTGGGCCGGGACAAACATCCACATCTGTTCTGCATACCAACGGGTGTAGAGGGCCGATTTCCAGGATACCTCGAACGGGTCGGCCCGGAGATTGATCACGATGGGCCAGGAAGGGGATTTCCGGTAAGCCTCGGCGATGGAGCCTTCCATGATCGTGAAGTGGATCTTCCAGTTGCCGTAACGGATGGCGTTCAGGTTGCCGCCCGCATCGAAGTAGAAGATGCCCTTGCGCGGGGATTCCTCGACTTCGCCCTTGAAGAAGGGCATCATGTTGTAGCCGTCGAGATGCACGTTGAAGTTCTTGCCGGCGGCCTCATAGCCGTCCAGGAGCTTCTCCTTGACGTTGGGTTCACCGGCGGCGGCAACCAGGGTCGGCATCATGTCCTCGTGGGAGAAGATGTCGTTGTAGACCGTGCCCGGTTCGATCACTCCAGGCCAGCGGATGGCGCAGGGAACGCGGAAGCCGCCTTCCCAGGTGGTGCCCTTCTCCCCCGCAAAGGGAGTGGTGCCCCCGTCGGGCCAGGTAAACTTTTCAGCACCATTGTCGGTGGAGTACATGATGATGGTGTTGTCGATGATGCCCAGCTCCTCGAGCTTGGCCAGGACGGTGCCCACCGCCTTGTCATGCTCGACCATGCCGTCCGGATAGAGGCCGATGCCGGTCACGCCTTCGCTTTCCTCCTTGAGGTGGGTCCAGACGTGCATCCGGGTGGCGCTGAGCCAGACAAAGAAGGGTTTGCCGTCGGCATGGGCCCGCTCGATGAAATCGATGGCGGCATTGGTGAATTCCTCGTCCGCGGTTTCCATCCGCTTCCGGGTCAGGGGTCCGGTGTCCTCGATGCGGCCGTCGGAGTAGCTGTGCAGCACGCCGCGGGGACCGAACTTCTTGTGGAACTCCGGATCCTTCGGGTAGTAGTAACTTTCCGGCTCTTCCTCAGCATTCAGGTGGTAGAGGTTGCCGAAGAATTCGTCAAAGCCGTGGTTGGTCGGCAGGTGCTCGTCGCGGTCGCCCAGGTGGTTCTTGCCAAACTGGCCCGAGGTGTAGCCAAACGGCTTGAGCAACTCGGCAATGGTCGGCTGGCTGTCCTGGATACCCTGCTTGGCACCGGGCATGCCGATGGTCAGGAGGCCCGTACGGAACGGGTGCTGGCCGAGGATGAAGGCGGCCCGGCCGGCGGTGCAGGACTGCTGCGCATACCAGTCGGTAAAGAGGGCGCCCTCCTTGGCGATTCGGTCGATGTTGGGGGTCTTGTACCCCATGACACCCTGGTTGTAGGCGCTGATATTGTACCAGCCAATATCATCACCCCAGATGACCAGGATGTTCGGCTTGTCCTGGGCCAGGAGGGATGCTCCAAAACCGGCCAGGGCAAGGAATGAGAGGATGAGTCGTTTTTTCATAGATTCTTCTTATATGGTTTAGATGAGATTGTATTATTAGGGGAAAACGGTATTCCTTACTCTGGAAAGACGCGGGCCCAGTCCTCCTTCATGTCGATGACGGTCCAGCCCTTGTCGGCGGCTTCCTTCAGGCCCTTGTCCAGACTCCCGACATGCGAATCACGGTCGTAGGCCCACTCCCGCTCAGCGTCGGTATGGTGGAGGTAGAGGCAAAACCGGAGACCGTCCCCGGCATGGGTCCACTGCAGCATCTGCAGGTCACCGTCGGAATTGCCGGCGGCGAAGATAGGCCGCCGGCCGATGTGCTCGTAGATGCCGATCGGCTTCCCCTGCTTGTCGTCGATGAAAGCGATGCGCGGCTGCCGGACAATCACCGGCACCCCGTCCCGGTATTCGAACTCCGAGGCGATCCGGCTCCCCACCACGTTCTCCCGGGGAATGCCGTAGACGGCCTCCGTCCACGGGCGCATGAAGGCGATGCCGCCGCCGGAGACGATGAAGACCTTGAAGTCGTTCTCCCGCAGATAATCGAGCAGCTCCATCATCGGCTGGTAGGTCATTTCCGTGTACCGCTTTCCGGTGACCGGATGGCGCGCGGTCTTCAGCCAGTCCGTGACGACACCCTCAAACTCATCCGAGGTCATCCCCGAATGGGTGGCCATGATCAGCTCCAGGATGGTCTTCTCGCCGCCTGCAGCCAGGCCTTTGAGGTCGCCGCGCAGGACGGAAGCGTAGGGATCCTTGGTTTTCCATTCCGGGTGGTCGGTTGCCATGGCCTTGATCCGGTCCACGGCGAAGAGCAACTGGAAGTAGACCGGCTTCTCGGCCCACAGGGTGCCGTCGTTGTCAAAGACGGCTACGCGCTGCGCGGGAGGGACGAAGGCGTCTGATGCCGGTGTCGTGACCGACTCGACGAATTCAATTATGGCCGTTCGCGTCTGGGTATCGTTCCAGGATTCCAGAATTCCTCCGTGAAGGGGGACCGTGAGGCAGAGCAGAAACAGAGTAAGGAGCTTCATGAGCGCTGAATTGAGATTTGGGGCAAATTTCCAAACGGTCACATCGCTGGCCTGACCGGCTGACGAAGCTTTGGAAGTTGGAAATCCACTAGACGATAGATAGACAGAGATATGGTTGAAAGGAGACAGCAGCTATTCCAGAAGTACCAAAAGACAAAGCATCAGATAATATGGGGGGTGAACCCCTGTCAAGCTCCTTGGGGAGATTACCCTAAGGGTATTAACATTCTTTCTAAGGGCAGACCGTGTTCCCGACCGCCCCATCCTCAAATGTTAGAAAAGCCGGCCCGTTGAAGAGGGAATCGTGACCTGCGAGGAATACGTTGCAGGATCCGAACAGGTGATCAGTCTGGAGAGCCTGCCCCCTGAACAAACCCGCTTCCGTAATGAAGAACGCCTATTCCGTCCAGAATCCCGACTTCACGCTGAGCCCGCACACCGGCATGACCCGGCGGCACTACATCGATTGCGCAAGCTATGTGTTGGAACGGGCCTTCACCAAGCACGTGAAGTCCTTCGATGATCCGATTGTCTTTCCGCCGATACCCGGCAGCAAGAGCTATCCCCTGCCGGAAGATCCGCCCTGGCGGCACCGATCGAATGAATGGGAGGCCCTGGAGCGGACCTTCACCCTGGCCGGGCCGTTGATGCATTGCGACCCGGATATCTCCATCAACGGGATCCGCCTGCACGACTATTACAAGCATCACCTCTACAATGCTTTGACTCCCGGCCATGCCAACAGCCTGCCACTGCCGGAGGACCTGCCCGATGCCACCTACCAGTTCACCTGCGAGTTCGGCGGGCTGACCAAGACCCTCCTCCTGCTCCCGGACGTGCTCTGGCCCTCGTATACGCAGGAGGAAAAGGATGCCATGGCGGTGACCATTTCCAAGTGGGCCCACCACCGGACCACCCAGAACAACTGGCGGCTCTTCAACATCTGCGCCCTCTCCTTCCTCAAGAAGAACGGCTACGCGATCGACGACCAGCTGCTCAAGGATCACCTGCTGTGGATTGCCTCCTACCATGCCGGCGACGGCTGGTACCTGGAGCAGACCTACAATTACTACACGATCAGCCTTTTTGTCGTCTACGGGACGATCTGGTGCCGGGCCTTCGGCGACGAGCATTACCCGGAGATCGTGGCGGTTTTGGAGAAGAGCTTCCAGGAGCTGATGAAGACCTACACCAACTTCTTCGGCCGGGACGGCTTCATCAACATGTGGGCCCGCAGCATCTGCTACCGGCTCTGGATCGCCGGCGGCTTCCCGGTCTCCTTCATGCTCAAGGACGGCGCCCCGCTCGATCCCGGCTTCGCCCGGCGGCTCTGCTCGGGATCGCTGCTTCAGTTCACCGGACGGGAGGACTTTTTCCACAACGACATTCCCAGCCTCGGGTTCTACAAGTACCGGGAGTTTGCCATCCAGAGCTACAGCTGCCCGGCCAGCCCTTTCATCATGTTCCTCCCCTTCATCGCCCTGGCCCTGCCCGAGGATTCGCCATTCTGGACGGCCAGGGAGAACGAGGGCTGGTGGGATAAACTGGGCAATGATTCCCAGCGGACGGTCCTCGACAAGCCCGGGCTGATCCTGGTCAACCACGGGAAGACGGGAGCATCGGAGATCGTCTCCGGCAAGGTCTACGACGACGACCACAACTACTCCAAGATCGTCTTCAACACCCACTTTCCATGGGAGGACTACTGCCCGGACGGCGCCACCTCCCAGGAGTACGCCTTCCGCAGCCTCGATCCGCGCGACCTCGGCGGGGTTGACATCAACTTCTACCTGACCGGCAGGAAGGTCGACAACACGGCCGCGTTGCAGGGACTCTACAAGACCTCGGAGAGCATCCTTTTCAACGGGGTCCGCGACGGAGTCCTCTACCGGCAGCTGATCATGCGGCGACCCCCGGCCAACGGGGTCGGCTACATCATCGACCTGGCCGAGATCACCATCCCCGGCGGCGTCATCCGGGTCGACCGCTGTCGCCTGGCCTTCGAACATGAAATGTACCTCGGCCACTTCGGGCTGCCGCATATGGAAGTCGACAAGGCCCTCGTCCAGCGTAGCGAGATCGGGAATGCCGAGGCCTTGACCGCTTCCGTCCCGGGCCGCCAGGTGGCCCTCCTCAAGTACAGCGGCTGGGACCAGATCGGCGACCAGGTCCCCGAGGGACGCAACAACGAGGCCGACGAGAGCACGGTCCTCTATGTCTATCGCAAGCGCACGCAAAAGAACCCGGCCATGGAGCTGATGATCACCGCCATGCTGCACAAGACCGACGATTCCCCCTGGACCGAGGAGGAGCTCACCCCGGTCCGCGACATCCGGATCATGGACGTCACGCCCAGCCTTTCTGTCCTCGGAGCCGAGATCGCCCTCGCCGACGGAACCAAACGAACGGTCGACTTCAAGGACGTCGACGGCTACAAGTCCTGTTAACCTACCACCTGTTATTATCCATGAAACTGGAACACGTTGCCTTTAATGTCTCTGATCCTGCGGCCATGGCCGCCTGGTACTGCCAGCACTGCGGCTTCCGGATCGTCCACGCCCCGCCCGGGCCGGCCAGGGCCCACTTCATCGCCGATGACGCCGGCATGATCCTCGAGATCTACAACAACCCGCCTGAACAGGTCCCCGACTACCGGAACATGCATCCCCTCATCGTCCACATCGCCTTCGACAGCCCGGATCCCGACGCCGATGCGGCCCGCCTCTGCGCCGCCGGATGCCAGTTGGTGGAGGAGATCCGCCCCGGCGACGGTACCGTCATCCTCATGCTCCGCGACCCCTGGGGCCTCGCCCTCCAGCTCTGTAAGCGGGCCAAGGCACTGGATTAAACTTTGATTTTGCCCCGGAAAAGGCCGGCTTAAGGTGTTCCGGGGCGGGAAAATATTGGACAAGTTCTTAATAACCAACTACTTGGGGAGGTCCGACCCCATTTCGGAAATTTGGCTGGCCGGGGCCGGAAAAAGACTTAGGGTATGGCCTGAACAGCCATGAAAAAACATACCCATATCCACCGATACCTGAATTCGATCCTCGCACTCGTAACCCTGCTGATGGTGGCGGCCCTTTCGGGCTGCGCCCCGGTCGTTGAGGAACCACCCTCAGTGGACGGGAACTGGCTCCTGGTGGAGCTCAACGAGGAGCCGGTTCAAGTCAGCCAGGTGGTTGGCCTGCAGCAGCCGACCCTGAGCCTTGTCGAGGAAAGCGGGAAAGCCAGCGGCACCAGCGGCGTAAACCGCTTCTCCTGCACCTATACCTTCGACGGGGAGGCCTTGAGCCTGGGGCCAATTGCGGTGACCAAGATGATGGGTCCGCCCGACGCGCAGGCCTTCGAGGATAAATACCTGGCCGCCCTCCAGGAGGTGGACGCGGCCGCGGTGGTGAACGGCAACCTGCAGCTGTACGGCGAGGCCCGGCTCCTGGCGGTTTACGAGCCCGCCCCCGGGGAGTAACAAAAGAGACCGCACGAAGAGATCCATAAGGAATCTGATCCGGGTCGGAATTCACGGGACCTCCGAGCCGGCCGACCGCCGCACGGGGACTTAATAATCAATCCCCTCCGAACGCGTCACCTCGTAGATCGGCCGGGTGCCGTTTTCAGATTGGACATTGCGGAAGGTCACGTCCTCCGCCCGGTCGACGATGACCACCGCCACCTCGGGAGTGACGATGTTCTCGAAGAGCAAGTCGCGGGTTTCATGCCCCTCATCGGGAAAGCCGTTGACGATGATGACCGGCTTGGAGGGGTCGGCCTGGCTCATGTCGAGGTCGAGGAAGCGGAAGTTGCGGAAGACGGGCTGCTCCGGGGCCGGCTCTCCGTCGTTGTTATAGGCCAGGTCGGTCAGGATGCTGATCTTGCGCAGGTCGCAGTCGCGGACCACCACATCCTCGACGAAGCCGCCTCGGTCCTTCGTTCCCTTGACCTGGAGGCCGTTTAGCAGGTCGCCGGCCACGCAATCCTCCACCAGGACATTGCGGACACCTCCGGACATCTCGCTGCCGATGGAGATCCCGTGTCCCTTGATGAAGTTGCAGCCGACGATGCGCACATTCTCGGTGGGACGATTGACCACGTTGCCTTCCGGGTTCTTGCCGGACTTGATGGCAATGCAGTCGTCGTCGTTGGTGAAAGTGCAGTTGAAGATGTAGGAATTGACCGAGGAATCCGGATCGATGCCGTCACCGTTGCGGACGTTGCTGTGGAAGGTCAGGTTGTTGATGGTGACGTTGCGATTGGCCACCGTGCGGGCCACGCCCGACAGGAAGGCCGTCAGCCCGGCGCGGGCGCCCGACGACAGGTCGAGACCGGCGATCGGCGCCTTCACCGACGAAGACGTGATGTTGACGATGCGTCCGAAGCCGCGCTCGGTCATGCCGGGGAGCACCGCCTGGATCAGCTCCAGCGGCGTCACCATGTTCTGGACGACGCCGCTCAGGATCTTGTCGCGGTCGAGTTCCTCGAACTCGCGACGCGGCGGACCGCCATTGTTGTTGACCAGGATGTCGACTTCACCGCCGCCGGCATCGATCAGTGCCTTCTGAACGTCCGGCTGGCTCACGTCGCCCTCGACGATTGTCACCTTGGTGCCGAAGCGGTCGCGGAGCGTGCTGGCAACGTCGTTGAGCGCGCCGGTGTCGCGGCCGTTGATGACGACGTTTACTCCGGCTTGCGCCAATGAATGGGCACAGGCCCGTCCCAGGCCGCGGCTCG
>ENA-ORCW01000769-ORCW01000769.1-marine-metagenome-genome-assembly--contig:-NODE-769-length-11881-cov-2.877753_pt1 | contig 11881 bp, 9 predicted proteins | sample MGYA00237784_ERZ508517 | MGnify/ENA primary metagenome ERZ508517 (study PRJEB26187, sample SAMN06268979) | marine metagenome | isolation source: Tt ae E1 feedstock associated aerobic enrichment on... | reverse complement strand
ATAAGGCCGAAGGAAGGTCGGGGTGCCCATCATGACGGTCACCTTTTCCGCCTCGACGGCTTCAGCGATGCGCCGGGTTTCCAGCGGGGACGGCAAGGTCACGCACTTGACGCCGTAGAGCAGCGGGTACCAGAGGGTGGCGGTGAATCCAAAACTGTGGAAGGTCGGCAGGCAGGCCAGGAGGACCTGGTTGCGGTTCAGCAGATGACACTCGAGGATCTGCAGGCAGTTGGCGATGACATTGCGGTGACTCAGGGGAATGCCCTTGGGGCTGCCGGTGCTGCCGCTGGAAAAGAGCAAGCCGGCCTCGCGTTCACCCCCCCGGGTCGGGATGTTCCAGCGCTTGACCAGGCTGCGGCCCGGTAAAAGGGAAATCAGGACCAGGCGCTTGAGGACATCCTTCTTGTTGATGAAAGTCCGCTCGCGGACAAGGTCGACAATCTTGTCCGGCCAGGGAAAATCCGGCACTTTCTCCTTCACGGCTCCGGCGCTGATGATGGTCTTGACCTCCCCGATCTCGAGCGACTGCTCAATCGCCGTGCGACCGGCACTGAAGTTCAGGTTAACCGGAACCTTGTCGATAAGGGTCAGGGCCAGGTTGGTCAGGATGCCGCCCAGTCCGGCCGGAAAGACCACCCCCACCCGCTTGTCCGGGATGGTTGTCTTCCAGCGTTCGGCCATGGTCAGGGCCACCGCGAGGATCATCCCGCTTTTCAGCTCCTTGCGCTCGGTGGTCAGGTCGACAACGTGTTTGCGGAACGGGGACCCGGCCAATCCGTTCACGGCCAGGGCGGCCAGATGCGATTGCAGGTCCGGGTGCTGGTTAAACTTTTCGTAATCCCGGTCTAATATGTAACCCTCATCATTCATCCTTCAACGCAGGCGAGGATGACAGCCGGTTGTCAGGCGGTCAAGTCCCTCTCTCCGACAAGGATACGAATTGAGGAATCCGGTTCTCAGGGCCACAGGGCGATGACCCGCGCATAGTAGCGGGTATCGAGCCGTTCACGACCCTGGTCGGGAGCGTTGTTGTACTTGGCGCTCATCCCGAGGCGCAGTTTCCAGCGTTTGGACATGTCCAGCGGCATGTCGATTCCGGAATCCTGCTCGACAACGTAGTCCTCCAATTCCTCCACCGAGGGCAGGAAGGTGTAGGAACCCTTGAAACGGATCCAGGGATTGATCTTCCAGTTGATATCGACCCCCAGGTCCATGCCCGGAAAATCCCGGGTCCCGTCGTCCTTGTAATCCTCGTAACGGTAACTGAGTCCCGAGCGGGCCTCGATCCGCAGATCCTCACGGTTGCGGACTTTCCAGCTGATGCCGGCCGCCGTTGTGGACCGGTATTCCAGCCCCTCGAACTCGTCCAGCTCGTATTCCTCGCGGACGAAGAAGCCGATGTCCTCATAAAAGAAATTGGTGTACCTCCCACCGGCGATGAACTCGTCCGAGGACACGGAACCCTTGTTCTCCCCGTAGCTGTAGCGGCTGTAGAGGTCGAAGCGGTCAAACTGCCGCTGCAGCTTGGCCTCGGCGGTAAAGGTCAGGTCCAGCTTTTCGGTGTTCCCGCTGCGGGAATTGAAATCCAGCCCGGCCTCGAGGGTCCAGCCGCGCTTGTCCACCGGGGTGCCCCGGTTGGGCTCCTCCTTGGTGGTCTTGCGGGGCTGCTCCTTTTCCGCGACCACCGGTTTGGGCGCCGGCTCGGGCTCCACCTTGGGGGCGGAGCGGACTCCCTGGGAGGTGCTTCCCATGACCACCAGTTCCTCGGGAAAATCAAAGTCCAGCAGGCGGGTCGAGCGAACATTGAGGATCTTGTTGATGTCGATGGTCAGCACCCCGGCGTAATCCGTGGTCAAGGTCAGGAACTGGGAATCGACCGACTTGATGGTGCCGGTCAGGACCACGCCTCCCGAGACTTCAATGCGGTCCGGGGAAAGGCTGTCTTCCGCAGCCGTCTGGGCCGGCGCCGGTTGGCAGACCAGCACAAAAAGGAAAAGGGGGATCAGGTAGCGCTGCAATTTCATCAAGAATCCAAAGTTCACCGTGCAGTTCGATGCGGCAGGTTCAATGCCTAATCACTAAAATTTTATCATACTATAAAATCCTTCCTTGATGTCGGGGGCTGCTTTCTCTTGATAGGCGGCATTATGAATCTCTTCGAACTGGTTACCGCCGCCCCGCCGGATCCGATTCTCGGACTTTCCGAAGCATTCCGGAACGACCCGAATCCAGACAAGATCAACCTCTCGGTTGGTGTCTACCAGGACGAGAGCGGCAAGTCGCCGGTCCTGGAATGTGTCCGGGAGGCCGAGAAGCGGCTGGCCGCGACACCCGGCACGAAGGGCTACCTGCCCATCAACGGGCATCCGGACTACCTGCGCCATACGCAGGCCCTCGTCTTCGGCGAGGGGAACGAGATGATCGAGACGCGTTGTATCGCTTCCGTCCATACACCCGGCGGGACGGGCGGCCTGCGCGTGGCCGGCGACTTCATCCGCCACTGCCTGGGCCGGCGCAAGGTCTGGGTCAGCAACCCGACCTGGGCCAACCACCAGGGCATCTTCAAGGCCGCGGATCTCGATATTGACGTCTACCCCTACTACGATCCGGAGACCCACGGGCTGAACCGGGATGGAATGATCACCGTCCTGGAGGATATTCCGGAGAACGACGTGGTGCTCTTTCATGCCTGCTGCCACAATCCCACCGGTGTCGATCCGGATGCCGATGATTGGGAAACCATTGCCAAGATCTGCAAGGAACGCCGCCTCCTCCCCGTGGTGGACTTCGCTTACCAGGGATTCGCCACCGGCTGGGTGGACGATGCCGTGGCCATCCGGGCATTCTCCGAGTACGGCATGGAATTCCTGGTCTGCAGTTCCTTTTCCAAGAATTTCGGGCTCTACCAAGACCGGGTCGGCGCGATGCATGTCGTGGCCAAGAACGCCGACGAGGCATCGCGGGTGCTGAGCCAGCTCAAGGTTCTGGTCCGGACCAACTATTCCAATCCCCCGGCCCACGGCAGCGCCATCGTCTCGACCGTCCTCAACGACGCCGCCCTGCGCCAGCAGTGGGAAGAGGAACTGAAGGGCATGCGGGTCCGCATCAACACCGTGCGGGAGCAGTTTGTCGACGAGCTGGCCAGGGCCGGGGTGCCGGGCGACTTTTCCTTCATCCGCCAGCAGCGCGGGATGTTCTCCTTCTCGGGATTGAGTCCGGAGGTGGTCCAGCAGCTGCGGGACAAGTACAGCATCTACCTGGTCAAGAGCGGGCGCATCAACGTGGCGGGCATCAACAGCCGCAACATCGGGCCCCTCTGCTCCGCGATCGCCGATTGCCTCGGCTGAGCGGTCTCAACCGAAGAACTTGCGGATCTTTTCGAGGCTGCGGACCAGCAGCTCCACTTCCGCCATGGAATTGTAGAAGGCGAAGCTGGCCCGGGCCGTGCCGGTGAGCCCAAGGCGCGTCATCAACGGCTGGGTGCAGTGATGGCCCGACCGGATGGCAATGCCCTCCACGTCGAGGAAGGAGGCAATGTCGTGCGGATGGGCGGAGTCCATGACAAAGGAAACCACCGAGGCCTTGTCGGGGCCGTTGCCGATGATCCGGACCCCGGGAAGGCTTTCCAGTCCCTCCCGGGCGGCCGCCAGCAAGGCTCCCTCGTGCTGCACCAGGGCTTCCCGGTCCAGGGAGTCCAGGTAATCCAGCGCCGCCGCCAGTCCGATGGCCCCGGCAATATTGGGGGTGCCGGCCTCAAAACGCTCGGGCGGCCCCTTGAAGACGGTCTTTTCGAAGCTGACCGACTCGATCATGTCGCCCCCGCCCTGGTAGGGAGGCATTGCCTCCAGGCGTTCGGCCTTGCCGTAGAGGACCCCCGTCCCGGAGGGGCCGAAGACCTTGTGGCCGCTGAAGACCATCCACTCGCAGTCCAGCTCCTGCACGTCGACCGGAAAATGGGGAACCGCCTGGGCGCAGTCGAGCAGGACCGGGACCGAATGCTGGTGGGCGAATGCAATGATCTCCCGGACCGGATTGACCAGCCCCAGGGAGTTGGAGACATAGACCATGGAGAGCAGCGACGGCTTCAGCTCCACGATTTTCTTCTTCAGGTCCTCCACCTCGAGAAGACCGTCATCATCCACCCGGGCCACCTCCAGCCGGATGCCGGTCCGGTCCCGCAACAGCTGCCAGGGCACGATGTTGGCGTGGTGTTCCATGTTGGTGATGAGCACCGTGGAGCCGGCTTGGAGCAGGTTGCCGGAGAGGCTGGAGGCCACCAGGTTGACCGCCTCTGTGGCTCCCCGGGTAAAGACCACCTGGCCTGCGGCGGGGGCCCCGATGAAGCGCGCCACCCGCTCCCGGGACTGCTCGTAGGCCTCGGTGGCGGCCTGCGAAAGCGCATGGACTCCCCGGTGAATATTGGCGTTCTCGCGGGCGTAGAACCGGTCCAGACGCTCCATGACCGCACGGGGCTTTTGCGAGGTGGCGGCATTGTCCAGGTAAACCAGCGGTTTGCCGTTCACCTCCCGGGACAGGATCGGGAAATCCTCCCGGATCCGGGCCAGTTCAGGGTCGGTCATCAGCTTTGGCGTTGCCATGTTCACAAGTTACCTTCAGTTCCATTTGGTGCAAGCGCACTGCTTGGCAAAGTTTTCTCATTAACCATTTCAAGCTTATGAAAATCCGCCTGTCTCTTGCGGCCCTGGCCTTGATCGTTCCGGCCGGGCTGATCGCCAATACCTACGAGGATAACCTGGACTCCTTGGATGTGGAGAATCCCGAGTTTCTGCTTCATCTCAATCTCGAGGATGATTTCAACGATCTCGGCAGCCTCCTCAGCGGTGCGTACATGGCGTACCTGGCCACCGGTCCGCAAAACGTCCCGCCGATTCCCCTGGACTTCCAGGCCCTCTTCAACCGCCTGGGGCTGTCCAGCCTGAAGGCCTGGACAATGGCTTCCGAGAAAGTCGGGGAAAAGGGCTTTCTCAACCAGAGCCTGTTCCGCTTCGACGGTGCACCGTCCGGCTATTTCCTGATCACGGGCCGGGAAAACCGCTCCTTCACCATCGGCTCCAATGCGCCGGCCGATGCCGACATGGTGGCGGAAATGTACTTTGACGGGCCGGTTCTGCTGGAAATCGTGCGCAACGTCCTGGTCGACCTGATGGGCGACATGGGCCGCGGCATGATCGACGGACAGCTGCAGCAGCCGATCAACGAGGAGGGCCTTACCCCGCAGGATATCATCGACCAGCTGCAAAGCAAAATTTACGTCGCCCTCAGGGCCGATGACGGGGCGCTGGTCGAGGGTCCACCGGCCATGGCCCTCCTCCAGGGGCCCTTGATGGTCAGTTTCTCGGGCCTCGGCGATCTGTTACCCCTCATCAGCCCCCTTCTCGTGCAGAAGGGCTTTACTCCCGGCCAGGGCAGCAGCGGAAAGGCCTGGAAACTGCATGTCGGGCAGCAGGGCTTCTCCCTTGACCTCTATGTCGAGGCGGTGGAAGCATCCGGCGACCTTCTCCTCTATCTCGGCGAGCAATCCCGCGACTGGTTCCTGAATCCGGAGGAGACCATCGACTCCGTGGCCGAATATGAGGACATGGCCGACCAGCTGCCCGATGAAGGCCTGTCCTTCTGGTTCGCCAACGAACGCATCTCCAAGTGGCAGTTCGAGAATATCGACAGCCAGATGCCGGAGGGCAGCCCCTATGCGGGCGTAGTGGCGGTCGGGAAGCAATTCCTGATGCGCTTCACCGGCACCCAGGCCGGTTGTTCCTTCCTCGAGGAGGATGCCTACCGGGTCAAGGCCTGGCAGCCGACTTCCTACAAGTCCGGGACCGCCGTGGCCCTGCTGGCCATCCCGGTCGGCATGCTCTCGGCCCTGCCCCCTCCCCCGCCGCCGGAAGAAGCGCCCGGGGAAGCCGACGGGGACGACTCAACGCCCGATTGAGTCGTCGATCGCGTTCTGCTGGCGCGCAATATCGTGCAGGGTCACGATTCCCATGACCTTGCGCTCGTCCTTCGAACTGACCACCGGAGCCTGCATCACGTCCTCGGTGACGAGGATCTGGGCCACGTCGCGAATGGAGCACTCCGGCGGCAGAGTGACCAAAGTCTGCCCGGCGATCATCTCCGACAACGGCTTGGAATCGTCGGCATGCCCCTGCTCCTCCAGTTCGTGGTGGGTGATCATCCCGCTGAGGCGGTTGGCATCGTCCAGCAGTGGGTAGGCGTGGTGCTTGCACTCGTCGCGCTTGATCGTCGCCAGGGCTTCCTTGACGGTGATTTTCACCGGCAGGGAGACCGGGTCGAACGTCATGATGGTGCTGACCGGCAGGTTGCGCCAGTCCTGGTCCCCCTGGTAATGGGGCAGCTTCTTGAGGTTGATCTTGTCCTGCAGCAGGAGCGCGTCATAGAGCGGCACCGACTGCAGCTTGCTGGCGATCAGCCAGGCCAGCATGTTGCCGACCATCAGGGGCAGGATCAGGGCGTACTGGCCGGTCATTTCCCAGATGATGACAATGGAGGTCATCGGGCAGCGAATGACCGCGGCGAAGAAAGCGCCCATCCCCAGCAGGGCCATGCCCCCGACAATTTCGTCGGTGTAGTGGAAAAGCGGCTGGCAACATAGCCCCAGGAGGGCTCCCAGCATCCCCCCGACAAAGAGAGCCGGGGCGAACAGGCCCCCGCTGCCCCCGCAACCGTAGGCCAGGACGGTGGCGATGAACTTGCCGAAGAAGAGCAGGCCGACCACGAACAGAATGGTCATGCGCCCGTTCAGGGCGTCGTTGAGGTCGTGGTAACCGATACCGAAAATCCCGTGGTTGCCGTTGGAAAGCAGGGCCACGGTGGCTCCGATGATCCCCACCCCCAGGCCGCCGACGGCGGGCTTGACCCAGACCGGCAGATTGACCCGGGTCCGGAAGGCCTGCCGGGTCTGGAGAATGCTGACCACGAAGGCGTGCCCGAACAAGGCGCAGAGCAGGCCCAGGGGAACGGCCAGGAGCATCCACCAGTCGGTCGTGATCAGGCCCAGCTCGATGTCGAAGGCCGGATGCTCCCCGATCAGCAGGCGCTGCACGGCGGCGGCAATGACCACCGAGATGAAGATCCCGAAGAAGGATTTGCTGCTGAAGTCCCCGATCAGTTCCTCAAAGACAAAGAAGACCGCCGCCATCGGCGCATTGAAGGCCGCGGAGATGCCGGCCCCCATGCCCAGCGGGACCATGGCCTGGATGCGCTTCTTGGCCAGGCCGAAAGCCTGCCCGATCTTGGAGGCGATGGCGGAACAGAGATGGACGGTGGGACCTTCACGCCCCAGGCTGAGTCCGAATCCCACCGAAACGGAGCCCACGATGAACCGGTAGAAGGCTTCCCGCAGACGCATGATCCCGAAGTCCCGGTAGTACTGGGCCTTGGTCTGGGGAATTCCGGATCCGGCCGCCGAGGGTTCCAGGTAGACCAGAACCAGTCCCGTCACCAGGCCGCCCACCGCCGGGGCCAGGCCGAGGTAGACATAGGGCATGATGCTGCTGCCTTCCCCCAGCCATTCGGCAAAGCCACTGACCACTTCCCAGACCAAATCGATGGATTTGTGAAAGGCCACCGCCGCCAGTCCACAGGCCACCCCGGTAATGATCCAGATAATCAGGTAGCGTTGGGTATCGGTAAAGTGATGCCTTAGATAATCCGGAAGGCTGAGCCGGGTACGGGTCGTTTCACCAAGGTTGGCCTCGCTCATGTGGGGCCCATTAACGGCCAGCGGATTGCAGGACTCAAGGGAAAAGCCGTCCCCCCGGATGCCGGCCTGATCCGGGGAAGGACCAGATAGCGCTCCCTTCGCTTGATTTTCCCGGGTATATGGTCATGCTCATCCTAGCTTCATTTCACTACACTAATCAATCCATGGAAACCTACCTTTACCTCTCCCTTATTCCGGAAGCCCTGATCTATTCCCAACTGCCGCCTGACCGGTTCGGAAAATACATGGCTATCGGCGATAAAAAGCTCTCCCGCGGCCCGGCCATGTTCTTCGCCCTCGACCCGGAATTCAGTTCGGAAGCCTTCAAGCTGGAAGAGGCCCGGGCCAAATGCGTTCCGCATTCCGACGGCTCGCCGCGCCGGTCAACCTACGTCTCCGTCTATAACGTCCTTTCCAACGTGCCCGTCTCCGCCCTGGGCAGCCTGTATCTGACGACCAAGGACGGACTGACCCTGGAGCTGTCCCGCTCCAGCGGGGACATACCGGAACGCAAGGGCTATCACCTCTACCAGGAGATCTGTCCGGTCTCCCCCAAGGTGGCCAGTCCGCTGGCCCCGGAAGCCTTCGCCAAGTTCGTGACCAATCCGGAGAATCCGGTCTTCCTGCCCAGGCTGGCCTTTTGCGAGCTGCGTCTGGAAGGCCTGGCCACGGATCCCGAGAAGAGCTCCGCCTCCAACCTTCCCTACAGCGACCTCAATCACCTGCGGGAATGCCTGACCTCGCTGAAATACCGCAACGACAAGATGAGCAAGATTGTCCACCGCGACCTGGACAAGGACCTCTTCTATCCCGTGGTCGAGTCCGGCTTCTACGTCGGCGACCAGGAGGATTTCGCCTGCTATCCCTTCCCCGGCGAGGATGAACTGGTCGGCGAACACCACCGCTGGTGGAGTTCCGCCACCGCCGTCTCCCCCTTCTGACCAGGGTTTCAGCCCGTTCGGCTGGCTCAGGGCTTGCCCCTTCGGCTGGCTCAGGGCTTGAGCCCGTTCGGCTCGCTCAGGGCTTGAGCCCGTTCGGCTCGCTCAGGGCTTGAGCCCGTTCGGCAGGCTCAGGGCTTGAGCCCGCGACCGGTGGAGAGCAGCCATACGACCAGGACCAGGCCGACCACCACGCTGACGGTAGCCATGGCCAATCCCGGAAGGACGGGCACGTCACTGATTCCGGTCATGCCGTAGCGCAGGCCGTTGACCATGTAGACGATCGGGTTGAGCAGGGACCACTGGTCCCACGGGGCCGGAAGCATCTTCACCGAGTAGAAGACGCCGCCGAGGAAGGTCAGGGGAATCAGGAGAAAGCTGGGGATGAAATTGATGTGGTCGAAGTCCTTGGCCAGGATTCCCGTGGCCAGCCCCAGCAAGGCGAAGGCGGCGCTGGTCAGGAGCATGAAGAGGAGGGTCCAGCCGACATTGTAGGTGGTGCCGGCGCCCATGACCGCCGCCACCAGCCAGATCACCCCGCCGACCATGATGGCCCGGATAACGCTGGCCCCGGTATAGGCCAGGGTGATCTGCCAGGGCTTGAGCGGGGTCACCATGAGGTCCACCACGGTTCCGTGGACCTTGCCGATGAAAAAGGAAAATCCGCTGTTCAGAAAGGCGTTGGTGATCATGGCCATCATGACCAGGCCGGGGACCAGGAAGTCGGTGTAGGGGATTCCGTTGACCGTGTCCAGCCGGTCCCCCAGGGAGTATCCAAAAACCAGATACCAGAGCATGGTGGTCAGGACCGGGCTGACGATGCTCTGCCCGGCGATGGAAAGGAAGCGGTGCATCTCCTTGCGAAAGAGGCACCAGGTCCCCCACCAGCCGCTCTCGCCGACGGCCCGCTGCCGGACTTCCCCGGTGTGCCTGAGCGCGGCCTCTCGCCATTCAGGGGGCAGCTCCGGGAGCACTTCACGGGGATGGGTTCGGTCCGGCTCCTTCATCGGGTCCCCTCCCCTTTTCCGGCCGCGTGGTTGCCGACCACCTTGCGGAAAATGTCCTCCAGGCGGCTGCGTCCTCCCTCGATCCGCAGCGGGACCAGTCCGGCCTCCCTGAATTCCTCCAGCAGCCGCGGGAGGACCGGTTCCGGATCGGGCTCCTGCATGGTGGAGTCGCGGAAATAAAAGCGCAGCTGGTTCTCCCGGATCCGCTCGATCCGGTTGCAGCAGGCGTCGCTGAACTGCTCAGGCCGGACATCCCGGTCAAAACGAACCTCCAACCAGCGCTCACCGTAGTGACTGAGCAACTCGTTGCGCCGCTCCAGCAGGACCAGCTGGCCGTCGTTGATGACCCCGATCCGGTCGGCCAGGTTTTCCGCCTCCTCGAGGTAGTGGGTGGTCAGGACAATGGTCGTCCCGTTGGCCCGAAGCCTTCGCACGTACTGCCACAACTCGTCGCGCAGTTCGACATCCACACCGGCCGTCGGCTCATCGAGGAAGAGCAGGGCCGGCTGGTGCATGAGGGCCTTGCAGATCATCAGGCGGCGCTTCATGCCCCCGGAGAGCCAGCGGCTGTTGGCGTCCGCCTTGGCGGACAGGGAAAAGTCGGCCAGGAGATCCCGGGCCCGTTTCCGGTACTGGCGCACCCCGAAGAAGCCTCCCTGGTACTCGAGGACATGCCGGGACTTGAAAAAGCCATCGAAATTGAGTTCCTGCGGTACCAGTCCCACCAGCTGCCGGACCACCGGGTAATGCTCCCGGACGTCATAACCGGCCACGGAGATCTGCCCCTCGAAGCGCTGGATCAGTCCGCTGATGCAGCCAATGAGGGTGGTTTTCCCGGCCCCGTTGGGACCCAGCAGGGCGAAGATCTCCCCCGGGTAAACCTGCAGGCTGATGTCGTCGACCGCCTTCAGGTTGCCGAAGGACTTGCTGACTCCCCGGATATCAAGGATGGCCTTCACCCTTGCAGCTTCTTGACACTGTAGAGGTAAAGCAAGCCTTCCAGGGCCCCGTTGAACAAGGTCAGCGCCCGGTCCGTGGTGAGCCGGATTTGCCGGGCCGCCTTGCGGTTGGTGGTGAAGACGCCGAGGCGGCCCCCGGGCACCATGCGCTTGGCGGCATTGCCCAGGTCGCGGTACAACTGGCCCAGTTCCTCACTGACTCCCATGCGCTCTCCGTAAGGCGGGTTGGCCACCAGCAGTCCGTTCTCCACAGAGACTTCCCACTCCTCGAAAGGACTTTCATCGATGCGGATTCCGGCCTCGGGAAAATGCGCCTCGCGGATGCCTTGGGCGATCTGCCGGACGGAGGGATCCAGGTCGCATCCCCACACCGGCACCTCGCGGTCCCGCCGTTCCAGCCGGCGCAGCTGGTCCCGCTCCCGGACATGCTGGGCCTCATCGTAATCCAGCCAGTGCTGGAAGGAGAACTCCCGCTCCAGGTTGGGGGCAACCTGATGCAGCAGCATCCATCCCTCGAAAAGAAAGGTCCCGGACCCGCACATGGGATCGAGCAGGCCGGACGATTCCCGGATCCCCGCCAGGAGCAGAATGCCGGCGGCGAGGTCCTCCTTGAGCGGAGCCCCGCCGTGGGAGGTCCGGTAGCCCCGCTTGAAGAGCGGCACCCCGGAGCTGTCCAGCGAGAGGGTCACCTTCTGGCCGTCGAGGTGCACCACGACATGGATGTCGGGCTGGTCCTTGTCCACCGAGGGCCGGATCCCGCCGCTCAGTTTGCGGAAGGTGTCGACAATCCCGTCCTTGACCCGGTGCACCACATACTGGGTGTTGCGCAGGGTGCCGGAGCGTCCGTTGACGTCGATGCGGATGTTCTTGCCAACTTCAAAGTACTGGTGCCAGTTGGTCCGCCGGGCCTGGTAATAGAGCAGGTCGTAGTCGCGGGCATTGAAGGTCCGCAGCGGCACCAGGACCTGGATGGCCGTCTGCAGGGCCATGTTGACCCGGTACAGGCCGGCCTGGTCGGTGCTGAACCGGACGGCCCGCTTGCCAGGCTGGATGCGGTCCATCCGCAGGGCGCCCAGTTCATCCGCCAGCACGCCCTCCAGTCCCGGACGGCAGGTGGCCACACAATCGATCATGTCCATGAGGGGATCAGGAACCGCCGCATGGCCTCAGGGCCATCCGGCCCACGGTTCCGGGCGGTAATTTTCAGAAAGGAATATCCTCGTCGTCCTCGACCCC
>ENA-ORCW01000767-ORCW01000767.1-marine-metagenome-genome-assembly--contig:-NODE-767-length-11921-cov-3.755657_pt1 | contig 11921 bp, 7 predicted proteins | sample MGYA00237784_ERZ508517 | MGnify/ENA primary metagenome ERZ508517 (study PRJEB26187, sample SAMN06268979) | marine metagenome | isolation source: Tt ae E1 feedstock associated aerobic enrichment on... | reverse complement strand
CCAAAGTGACCGGGGTGGGAGTCGAACCCACAAAATCGCCACGCTCTCGACGTGACCGCTTTGCCGGTTTGCGTACCCGGTCGGAAAATCGCGGGTCCGGGAGTCGCACCCGGCGGGTCAGGCGTATGAAACCCGACTGAGCACTGGCTCACCCGCAGGGGGAGGGATGAGTCTTGAGAGATGAGTCTTGAACTACTCCCAACACTCCCTGGCTCCAAACTCCAATCTCCAATCTCCAAACTCCTACCCACTACCCACTACCCACTACCCACTACCCACTACCAAGTAGCACGGGAGGGAGTCGAACCCCCATCCACCAGTTCCTGAAACTGGTCGCTCTGCCGGTTGGCGTACCGTGCCTTCGACATGGGGAAACGACCTCAAGCCGTTTCCAGCGTCCCCGATCGGATTTGAACCGACGATCTCCTGCGTGACAGGCAGGCGAGCACTCCAGGCTGCTCCACGAGGACGGATGGTGTTGATTCGCGTGAGGGCGTCGCGTGTAGAATGCGACACCGCTCCGCACTGTTCGACGAATGGAAACTGGTTGTTCACGCCGCTGCAGATCCTCATCGTCACGACCGCAACCGTCATGGTGATCATGGTGATCATGGTGGTCACGGAGATCCTCCGCAGCATCGTCGATCGGCGACGGCGCGAACGGGACGGTATCGGGGGGACTCAGGACATCGCTCTCTGGGGAACGCTGCTGAGCTGGTTGTGTCTGATCACTGCGGCCGGCTGGAGTGCCGTCGCCTGGCTGATGGGGTAAACGGGAATCGAGGCTCGCCTGCGATGTCGAGTGTCGTGTTCTGTGGCCCCGCGTCTCGAGTCACACGCCTCGAACCTCACCACCCTGAGCGACGCGTGTGGGATTCGAACCCGACCTGATCCGCGTGAAAGACGGATGGCCTCACCAGAAGCCGAACGCGCCGAAATGGACATGTTGTCGTGATTGCCGGGACGCAGCCGGTGGGCTTTTGAACACCCCGGCGCTCACACTCCGGACTCGCCTGCGATGTCAAAGTCATTCCCTCAAGTCTCGCGCCTCGAGTCTCAAGCCTGACTCATCACCCCGGAGCTCACGCTCCGGGCTCGCCTGCCTGAATCCTAGCTCCTAGCTCCTAGCTCCTAGCTCCTACCCACTACCCACTACCCACTACCCACTCGCCAAGCGGACCGGGAGGCGCTCGAATCCTCGTCTGCGGTTCTTCAGACCGCCGCTAAACCGTCTCAGCTACCGATCCGTCTCTGTTTCGTCTGTGATCTGGCTGCACGGGCAGGCCGTCCGGGTACGAAAAAAGGGCCCGGCATCGAGGTGACACCGGGCCCTGTGAGCAGGGTCTGGACGGAGGTGTCACCACCGTAATCGATGCAGCGGCAGGGCCGGACCATCAGCCGGGTCGACGCTGCGAAAGTGCTGGTTGTCTTCAAAGGACATCAACATGGGTCGGGTCGTCGTCTGCCGTCCGTTGCCGGTCCGGCCGGCGGGGTGAAGTTGTCGTGGAATCGCGTTGCCGTCGTCGGAAGGAAAGACGGTCCACGGGCCGAAAGGTTCACGGAAATCGGGATTCTTTTCCCGGTTCCACATGGGAGAACGCGGACCGGGCAATCACCTGCCCGGCACAACCACAGATTTCGCCAATCATTCCGGCTGCGAGAAAACTTCGGCAAACTGGTCGGACGGATGTAACCTGAGCCGATTCGCCCGGTAAATGTCCCCAGCAGGAAGACGCGATGGACCAGACCAGCAGTACTGAAGACTTCATCCGGCAGCTCGCCGAACATCAGAACCGGTTGTACGGGTACGTCTACTCTCTGGTGGGCGACCACAGCCGGGCTGCAGATGTCGTTCAGGAGACGAATCTGGTTCTGTGGCGGAAGATCGGGGAGTTCGATTCGGACAAACCCTTTCTGCCGTGGGCATTTGCGATCGCCCGGTTTCAGGTGCTGGCCCACCTGCGGGACCGCAAACGCGAGCGGATGCTGCTGGACGAAAGCCTGGTGGAAACCCTGAGTGCAGAAGCAGGACAGCAGGCCACACAGATCGACTCGCTGCGGGAGGCGCTCCGTCAGTGCCTGCAGCGGCTCCAGCCGGACCATCGTGACCTGATCGAACGTCGTTATTACCGGTCGATGTCGGTCGCCGACGTGGCGAACGCACTCGACCGAACCGTCAGCGCCGTCAAGGTGGCGCTGCTGCGTGTGCGACGGCAACTGGCCGGCTGCGTGCAGAAACGGCTGGCTGCGGAAAGTTGAACGGAACCATGTCGGGACGAATCGAAGAACTGGAACTGCTGCTGCTGGCGTGGGAAGACGGCACGCTCGACGATGACGGTCTCGAGCGTCTGCGGGGAATCCTGCGGACCGATGAGGCGGCGCGCAGCCACTTCCTGCAGATGCAGATGCTGACCGCGGCCCTGCGACTCGAAGGGGACGCCGGCCTGGCACTTCCCGACGTCGAAACGCTCGGCGTCGATGCCGCCCCCCCACCACGCAAGGCTCCCCCGTCCCGCGACCGCGCCCGCCGGGCGTACCGGCTGGCGGCAATTGTTGCCGGCCTGCTCGTCTGTCTGCTGACCGGCCGCCTGGCGTGGCTGGAACTGACGCGGGAACCGACCGCCTCGCTGACACTGACCGGTCGTGCCGTCGACCAACCAACAGAAGAACCGACTTCCCTGGGCATTGCCCTGGTCACCCAACTGGTCGACGTCGACTGGGGGGACGGACAGGACGCCGTCGAAGTCGGAGACGCACTGTCGCCGGGACGCTTCGCGATCCGCTCGGGATTCGCACAGATCGAGTTCTTCTGCGGAGCGACGGTGATTCTCGAAGGCCCGGCCGAGATCGATCTCGAATCCGCCATGCAGGCAACGGTGCGAAACGGTCGCCTGCGGGCGCATGTTCCGCCGGCGGCCCGCGGATTCGCATTGAACGTCGGCGACATGAAGGTCGTCGACCTGGGAACCGAATTCGGCCTGTCCGTTTCTCCCGAAGGGGCGGACGTGCAAGTGTTCGACGGCGAGGTCGAAGTTCAGAACCGGACGGACGAACGGCGACGCGTGACGGCTGGCCGCGGACTGGTCCGCAAGCCGGGCGGCGAAATCGAAGAGACGGCAGCGACGGCAGACGAGTTCGTCGACTTCGCCGACCTCGAAGCCCGGGCCCAGAACCAGCAGGACAGCCGCTACGCCCGCTGGAAGACGTGGTCCGAAAGCATCCGCAGCGATCCCCGTCTGATCGCCTGTTACATGTTTGATGAACCGGACTCCCGCCGCCGCGTCCTCGAAAGCTCCCTGCTGCCAACCAACCCCGAACTGGACGGTGCCATCGTCGGTGCCCGCCGGGTCCCCGGCCGCTGGGACCACAAGGGGGCCCTCGAGTTCAAGCGGCCCGGTGATCAGGTCCGCGTGCAGATACCGGGTGAATACGGCTCGCTGACGTTTGCCTGCTGGGCCCGCATCGACAGTCTGGACCGGTGGTACAACTCGCTGTTCCTCACCGACGGCTACGAGCAGGGCGAACCGCACTGGCAGATCCTGGACAGCGGGAAGATTCACTTCTCGATCCGGGCGCACGAGCGGAAGACCAAAGAAGCGCCCCATCGGGTCATCCAGTCGCCGTCGTTCTGGAAGCCTGCTCTGAGCGGCCGCTGGATTCACCTGGCGACCGTGTTCGACATCGAAACCGGCCGGGTGAGCCATTACCTCAACGGTCGCGTCCTCAATCGCCAGACGATTCCGAAGACGCTGCTTCCGGAGCAGACGCGGATCGGCGCGGCGGCCATCGGCAACTGGTCGATGCCCACCAAGCCGGACGCCCCGTTTGCCATCCGCAACCTCAACGGCCGGATCGACGAGCTGCTGCTGTTCTCAGCGGCACTGGGCGACGACGAGATCCGGGACATTTACGAGAACGGCAAACCGTAGGGACCAGCGGGGCGACCTCTTGCGGGCCGGGTCGCCGTCGTCTGTCCCTTCTTTCTTGAGACATGCCATGGAGAGAACATTGAGCGCTCGATCGAACCCCGGCTTTCTCCGGCCGTTCATTCTGCTCGCGGCGGTCGCCCTGATGGCGACCGTCGCCGCGCCCTCCGTTCGGGCCGATGACGCCTCGACCGACACTCCGGCCGAAGCGGACGGCAACCGGATCTTCGCCGTCCACGTCCTGCCGCTGATGAAGCAGAAGTGCTTCGCCTGTCACGGCAACACGCCGGACGACCTGAAGGGCGAACTCGACCTGACCAGCCGGGAGGCACTTCTCGAGGGAGGCGAGTCGGGTGAGCCGACGGTCGTCCCCGGCAAGCCGAACGCAGGCCTGCTGCTCTCGGCCATCCGGTGGGAAGACTACGAAATGCCGCCGAAGGAGAACGACCGGCTGACCGCCGAGCAGATCGAGTGGTTCGAGAAGTGGGTTGCCGCCGGCGCTCCCTGGCCCGATGCCGAGACGATTGCCCGGCTGCAGCAACAGGCGTGGGCGTCTGACACGTCGGGCGGCATGGTTGTTCGAACGAGCGGCGGCCTGAGCGACGAGTGGACGCATCGGCGATACGATCCGACCGACGTCTGGGCGTTCCTGCCGGTTCCCTCTCAGGAGGAGATCGCTGTTCCCGAGGGAGCGGATCATCCGATCGATGCGTTCCTGAATGCCCGGATTGCGGAAGCGGGACTCGAGCCGGCCGGCAGTGCCGATCCGGTGACGCTGATCCGCCGGGCGACGTATGACCTCATTGGTCTTCCGCCGACACCCGAAGAGACCGACGCCTTTGTGGCAGCCTGGCAGCAGGATGCCGACCGGGCCTGGCTGGAGCTGATCGACCGTCTGCTGGCCAGCCCGCACTATGGGGAACGGTGGGCCCAGCACTGGCTGGACGTCGTCCGCTATGCCGATACCAGTGGATTCTCGAACGACTGGGAACGGTCCAACGCCTGGCGGTACCGCGACTACGTCATTCGCTCGTTCAATGCCGACAAGCCGTACAACCAGTTCATCATGGAACAGGTTGCCGGCGACGAGCTCGATCCGGACGACCCGGAGATGCTGGTGGCGGTCGGCTTTCTGCGGATGGGACCGTGGGAACACACGCCGATGAATCCCAACAAGGAGAGTCGCCAGCAGTACCTGGACGACGTGGTCAACGGGATCGGTCAGACGTTTCTGTCGACCGCGATGCGGTGTGCCAAGTGTCACGACCACAAGTTCGACCCGCTCCCCACGCGGGACTACTACCGACTCTATGCCGCCCTGGCGACGACACAGCTGGCCGAACGCCCGGCCCCGTTCCTTCCGGAGGAGAACCGGAACGGATTCGACGAAGGCCGGCAGCATGTCGAGCGGCTGCTGGCATTCGCGAAGAGTGAACAGGACAAGCTGTACGCCAAGCGGGAAGCCGCTGCGAAGAAGTGGTACGCCGATCACGGCCGGCCCGACGACTATGTGCCGTACGAGGTCCGCCTCAAGCAGCGGAACGTCGAGAAGCCACCCCGGTTTGTCGGTCTCTCCACCGAGGAACAGGGAACGCTGAAGGTTCGTGAGCAGGACGTCCGTATCTGGACGCGTCGTCTGGAACGGTTCCAGCCGCTCGCCCAGAGCGTCTACTACGGCGGCGATCTCTATCAGAAGTCAATTCGGCTGCGGATGCCCGACCCGAACAAGGGCTGGGAAATGAAGAAGGCACAGGCGATGCCGGAAACCGCGATCTACGCGGGAGGCAGCGTCTTCGCACCGGCGGAACCGGTCACGCCCGGTGTCCTGAGCGGACTGGGCATTCCCGTTTCGACCGAGGGGGCCTCGGCCGGCGATCCGTACGCCCTGCCCCAGACGATGGAAGGCCGGCGACTCGCTCTGGCCCGCTGGATCGCCGACGAAAAGAATCCGCTGACAACCCGTTCGATCGCCAACCGGATCTGGCACTACCACTTCGGACGGGGAATCGCGGCCAATCCGAACAATTTCGGTGCCACCGGCAAGAAACCGACGCATCCGGAACTGCTCGACTGGCTGGCGAACGAGTTCGTTGCCCGTAGCTGGTCGATCAAGCAGATGCACCGGCTGATCATGACCTCGCAGGCCTATCGGCGATCGACGGCCCACCCGGATCCGGACGCTCTGGCAGAGAAAGATCCGACACAGGATCTGCTGGCCGCGTTCCGCCCGCGTCGTCTGACGGCGGAAGAACTGCGGGACTCGATGCTGTTTCTCACGGGGGAACTGCAGTCGGAAATGGGAGGCCTGCCCGCCCGTCCCGAGATGAACATGGAAGTCGCCCTGGCACCGCGGATGATCCAGTTCTCGCTGGCTCCCGCCTGGCAGCCGTCGCGCACACCGGCCCGCCGCAACCGTCGTTCGATCTATGCCTACCGGGTTCGCGGGCTGCCCGACCCGCTGATGAACGTCTTCAACCAGCCCGGTTCGGACGAGTCGTGTGAGATGCGCGACGCCCCGAGCGTCACGCCCCAGGTCTTCACCCTCATGAACAGCGACGTCATCACGAAGCGTTCGGTCGCGATGGCCGTGCGTCTCGAAGAGGAGGCCGAGTCACCGGCCGAACAGATCGCCCGCGGCTACCGCCTGATCACCGGCAAACCACTCGACGCCAGCCTCCAGCAGACGCTGGTGACGCACTACGAGAAGATGACCGGTTACCACCGGGAGCATACTCCGGAGCGACCGGTCTACCCGACGAAGATCACGCGGTCGCTCGTCGAAGAGTTCTCCGGCGATCCCTTCGAGTACGAAGAGATGCTCGACATGTACGAAGACTATGTCCCGGACGTGCACGCCAGCGACGTCTCCCCCGAGACCCGCGCACTGGCCGACGTCTGCCTGCTGCTGCTGAACTCCAACGCGTTCATGTACGTCTACTGACGTCGCCGCCACACCTGCGGAACCGTCCGGACTGACCAGACAATCACCGACCTCGGCGAAGGGCTCGCCACACCGGAGTCGACCATGACACGATCCATTCCCCGTCGCAATTTCCTGTACGGCCTGGGCGCCTCGCTCGGCTCGCTCGCCTTCTCCGACCTGCTCTCTGCCGAGCAGAAGCCGAGTCAGGGGCCGCTCGCGCCGAAGCAGCCGCACCACCCGGCGAAAGCCAAGGCGGTCATCATGCTTTTCATGGAGGGGGGCCCGAGCCATATCGACACGTTCGATCCCAAGCCGACCCTCGATGACCTGCACCTGAAGGAGTTCGTCAACAAAGACGACAAGATCTCCGGCATGACGAACGGCGGGCGGTTCTATGTCCGCAGCCCGTTTAAATTCCGCCAGGCGGGCAACGCCGGCATCCCGATGAACGAACACTTCGTTCACATGTCCGATCCGGATGTCGCCGACGAACTGTGTGTCTATCGCGGCTGCCAGGCCGAATCGGTCAATCACCCGACCGCCCTGTATCACATGAACACGGGGAACAAGTTCGGTGGCGACCCGGCGATCGGCTCGTGGGTCACCTATGGACTCGGCTCCGAGAATCAGAACCTGCCCGGCTACGTCGTGATGACCGAACTGGCCGCTCCGCAGGGAGGCAGCGGGAACTGGTCGAACGGCTTCCTGCCCGCCTACTACCAGGGGACGCGGCTGCGGGCCGAAGGCTCGCCGATCCTCGACCTCAAGCCGCCCGCCTGGAAGACCCGCGAACACCAGCGGGCGAACCTCGACGTGCTGCAGGAGATCAACCGCCAGCATCTGGCCGAACATCCCCAGCACGATGACCTGCTCGCCCGCATGGAGAACTACGAACTCGCCTTCCGCATGCAGATGCAGGTGCCGGAGATCATCGACCTCAAAAACGAGCCGCAGCACGTCCAGGAGATGTACGGTCTGGACGACAAGGAGACCGCACCGTTCGGCCGGCAATGCCTGATGGCCCGCCGGCTCGTCGAACAGGGCGTGCGGTTCGTGCAGATCTTCTCCGGCGGCTGGGACTCGCACGACTTCATCGAGCGGGCTCACCAGAAGCGGATCTACTCGGTCGACAAACCGATCGCCGCCCTCATCAAGGATCTGAAGGCCCGCGGCATGCTCGATGAGACGCTGGTCGTCTGGACCGGCGAATTCGGTCGTACGCCCGACAACAACGTCCGTGGTGGCGATGCCGCCATCGGTCGCGATCACAACGCCGACGCGATGAACATGTTCTTTGCGGGTGGCGGCGTGAAGCGGGGAACGATCGTTGGCGCCACCGACGAGATCGGTGCCAAAGCGGTCGAAGTCGTCCACCCGATTCGCGACGTGCATGTCTCGCTGCTGCACCTGCTGGGTCTGGATGACAACAAGCTGACGTACTTCCACGGCGGCCGCTTCAAACAGCTCTCGCAGTTCGGCGGCGAGATCATCCCGGAAATCATGGCCTGACGGTTCCGTCCGGAGTCGAACCATCGTCGGCGGGCCGGCGCGATTGACTGCCCGCCGGCCGCCATAGACGATACGCTTTCAGTCTCATCCGGGTGTGACCCTCGCCGCGACCGGCTCTCTGTGCCATCACGCTGCCCCGTCGCATCCGACGTCCGCGCGGCCTTCGTCGCCGGCGCACTCTCTCTCCCCATCGAAACACAAGAAACCGCACAATGAGCGAACAGGCAAACACGGGCTGCGTCACACTCGGGCTGGCACCGAGTTTCGGATTCGGAGACCGTATCGGACTCGCCACGCCGGGACACGTCGAAGCGATGAAGCGATCGGGCAACGGCATCGAGCCGATCTTCCCGCAGCAGTCGATCCGCGAAATGACGCGGACGAAGCGGACCGCTCAGGAAGTGATGGACGATGCCCTCAACGGGGCCCGCCAGGCCGGCTGGACCGGACGCATCGGCGCCGACGCCGACCACCTCAAGACTCCCGCTGACGTCGACGTCACCGCCGCGGTCGGCTTCACGTTCTTCACCATCGACCCGTCCGACGACGTCGACCAGAAGGCGGACGACTACGACGAAGCCACCCTGCGGGAGAAGTTCGACTCCGCACGCGATGCCGCCCCGTGGTACGACAGCTACCTCGGCAAGACCGTCGAGCTGCCGACCGGCACGAAGATCGAGCTGAACGAAGAAGCCTGCATGCGGGCTGCGGTCAAGTACGGTCCCGCCATTCGCCGGGCGCTCGACCTGGGCGATCACATCCGTCAGGTGAATGAAGCGGCCGGTCGCGACTACGAGATTGAACTCTCTGTCGACGAAACCGATCAGCCGACCACCCTCGCCGAGCACTACATCATCGCCGACCAGTGCCTCAAGGGGGGCATGAAGCTGGTCAGTCTGGCTCCGCGGTTCATCGGTGAACTGGAAAAGGGTGTCGACTACAAGGGGGACGTCGCGGCCCTCGAAGCGTCGCTCAACGACCATGCCGCGATTGCCGAACTGCTCGGCCCCTACAAGCTGAGCCTGCATTCCGGTTCGGACAAGCTCTCGATGTACCCGGCCCTGGCCCGCGCGACGAAGGGGCGGTTCCACGTGAAGACGGCCGGCACCAGCTATCTCGAAGCGCTGCGTGTGGTCGCCCGGCACGAAGAGGACCTGTTCCGCCGGATCGTCCGCTTCGGCCGCGAACGGTACGACACCGATAAGGCGACCTATCACGTCTCGGCGACCAACGATGCCGTCCCGCCAGGCGATGACCTTGATGCCACGCGGCTCGAACAGGTCTACCTCGAACGCTGGGCGGACGTGCCGCAGGGCGTTGGATTCACCGAACCGGGACGTCAGATCCTGCACTGCACCTTCGGCTCGACGCTGACCGATCCGGAACTCGGCCCGGCAGTCCGCAGCGTCCTGGAAGCCCATCCGGACACGTACCGCGAAGTGCTTGCCGACCACTTCAGCCGTCACCTGGAAGCGCTTGCTGCAGGCATGTGACGCCCCAGGCGAGCCCCGAGCGTCAGCTCGGGGGTAACCCGTCGTAATGCGATCCAAAGCCCACCGGCCGCGTCCGGTGGGCCGCAGGTCAACAGTAGGCTGGGACTGGTCCCAGCATTCGATGAACGGTGGGTTACGCTTCGCTAACCCACCCTGCGCCACAGGCGAGCCCCGAGCGCGAGCTCGGGGGTATCCCACACGTATTACGGCAATGCCGGACCTGCATCAAATCCATTCCACGTAACCACCATCACGGAGACCATCAGATGACCAGGCACCTGCTGGCGTGCATCGCGCTCGTCGCCATGCTGGCCGGGCGACTTGCAGCCGATGAACGTCCCAACATCCTCTACATCATGTCGGACGATCATGCCGCCCACGCGATTGGTGCTTACGGCGGCCGCCTGGCCCAACTGAATCCCACCCCCACGATCGACCGGCTGGCGAAGGAAGGCATTCTGTTCGAAAACGCCTTCGTCACCAATTCGATCTGCACGCCCTCGCGGGCCTGCGTCATCACCGGGCAGTACCCGCACCGTAACGGTGTGTACGACCTGGGTGGCCGCATCGAACCGGCCCGGCAGACGCTCGCCCACGAGATGAAGCGGGCCGGCTATCAGACCGCGATGATCGGCAAGTGGCACCTCAAGGAAGAGCCGGCCGCGTTCGACTACTACTGCGTGCTTCCCGGACAGGGCAAATATCACGATCCGGTCTTCCGCACGCAGGGCGACAAGCCGTGGCCGAAAAACACCATCAAGGCAGAGGGCAAACACTCCTCCGATGCGATCACCGACATCTCGCTCGAGTGGCTCAAAGAGGGATGGAACCGCGAGCAGCCGTTCTTCCTGATGCACCACTTCAAGGCGCCGCACGACTACTTCGACAACGCCCCCCGCTACCAGGACTACCTGGCCGACGTCGAGATTCCCCAGCCGGAAACCCTCGCCGATCCGTATGCCGGCCCGTTCGGTTCGATCGCCACCCGCGGTGCAAATGACGAGCTGGTGCGCTACCTGGCGACGTCGGTCGGCAACCGGAATGTCCGGCGCTCGTATGCCGGCGACCTCCCCCGCCTGTACCCGGAGGAGTTCCCCGACGACTACGACCCGTCGAAGCTGAGCGACGAGGAGATCCAGCGACTCGCCTACAACGCCTACCTCCGCAAGTTCCTGCGCTGCGTGAAGGGTGTGGACGACAACCTGGCCCGGCTGTTCGCCTACCTCGAAGAGACCGGCCAGATGGACAACACGGTCATCATCTACACCGGCGACCAGGGGTTCATGCTCGGCGAGCACGACTACCAGGACAAGCGGTGGATGTACGAGGAGTCGCAACGCATGCCGCTGCTGATCCGCTACCCGAAGACGATCAAGCCCGGCAGCCGCACCGACGCGATCGTGGAGAACGTTGACTTCGCGCCAACGATGCTCGACTTCGCCGGCGTCAAGGCTCCCGAGTCGATGCAGGGCCGCTCGTTCCGCTCGATCTGCGAAACCGGTCAGGAACCGGACGACTGGAAGCAGGCTGCCTACTACCGCTACTGGATGCACCTGGCGCATCACTTCAACCCGGCTCATGTCGGCATCCGGACGAAGACACACAAGCTGGTCTTCTACTACGGCTGCGATTACGAGGGTCGCAACCAGACGCCCCCGGCCTGGGAGCTGTACGACCTGGTGAAGGATCCGAAAGAGACCGTCAACCAGTACGACAACCCCGAATACGCCGACGTCGTCCAGGATCTGAAAGCACAGCTTGCCGCCCTGCGTGAACAGGTCGGAGACACCGGTGAAGACTTCCCGGCAACCGAGCGTGTGATTCAGGAGTTCTGGGATTACGACCAGACCGACCGCGCCCGTGCCGAGCAGATCTCGCATGAGTACCTGCAGTCGGTCCTCGGGGAGGGGTGAGGGATGAGAGGTGAGTCTTGAGGGATGGTCATGCGACGCCCCAGGCGAGCCCCGAGCGTGAGCTCGGGGGTTCCCCACAAGTATCACGGTTTTAACCCGGGAGCTCACGCTCCCGGCTCGCCGGGAGTGTTCCAGACGAACGGGTGGCCGTGGCTGG
>ENA-ORCW01000766-ORCW01000766.1-marine-metagenome-genome-assembly--contig:-NODE-766-length-11954-cov-2.828155_pt1 | contig 11954 bp, 7 predicted proteins | sample MGYA00237784_ERZ508517 | MGnify/ENA primary metagenome ERZ508517 (study PRJEB26187, sample SAMN06268979) | marine metagenome | isolation source: Tt ae E1 feedstock associated aerobic enrichment on... | reverse complement strand
GGGATCCGCGGGTCTTCCCGGACCCGGGCGCCATGCTCAAGCGGTTCCACGAACGCGGCCTGAAGATCTGCGTCTGGATCAATCCCTACATCGGGCAGCGCTCGCGGCTCTTCGCCGAGGGGGTGGAAAAGGGCTACTTCATCAAGCGGACCGACGGCGGGGTCTGGCAGACGGACCTCTGGCAGCCGGGCATGGCCATTGTGGACTTCACCAATCCGGAGGCCAGGGAATGGTATGCCTCGCACCTGCGCGGTCTCCTGGAGATGGGCGTGGACGCGCTTAAAACCGACTTTGGCGAACGCATTCCCACCGAAGGGGTGGTCTACCATGACGGCTCCGACCCGGTGAAGATGCACAACTTCTACAGCATTCTCTACAACGAGTGTGTCTTCGACCTGGTCCGCGAAATCCGCGGCGAGGGCGAGGCGGTGCTCTTTGCCCGCTCCTCCTACGCTTCCGGACAGCGCTTCCCGACCCACTGGGGAGGCGACTGCTGGTCCAATTTCGAATCCATGGCCGAGAGCCTCCGCGGCGGCCTCTCCCTCAGCCTGTGCGGCTTCGGCTTCTGGAGTCACGACATCGGCGGCTTCGAGGGAACCTCCCCGGCCAGCACCTACAAGCGCTGGGCGGCCTTCGGCCTGCTCTCCTCCCACAGCCGTTTGCACGGCAGCACCAGTTACCGCGTGCCCTGGGTCTATGATGAGGAAGCCAGCGACGTGCTGCGCCTCTTCACCAAGCTCAAGTGCCGCCTGATGCCCTACCTGTGGGCGGCCGCGGTCACGGCCCATCGGGAAGGGATCCCGACAATGCGGGCCATGATGCTGGAGTTCCCCGGCGATCCGGCCTGCGACAATCTGGACCGGCAGTACCTGCTGGGCGGTTCGCTGCTGGTGGCCCCGGTTTTCTCGGAGGACGGATCGGTCGATTACTATCTGCCGGCCGGTCGCTGGACCCATCTCCTGACCGGCGAGGTCCGGGAAGGAGGCCGCTGGTACCGGGAGACTTATGAATGCCTTTCGCTGCCCCTGTTTGTCCGGCCCGGCACCGTCCTGCCGATGGGGGGTTGCGATGACCGTCCCGACTACGAATACAGCAAGGAACTGACCCTCCGTCTATATGAACTGGAGGATGGACAAAGCGCCTCCTGCCAGCTGCACGACCTGCAGGGCCGGCCATCGGCCACTGTCACGGCCACCCGCAAGTCCGGCAAGGTGGTCCTCGATATCGAGGGGAACCTCAAGGGGGCCACCGTGGAAATCGTCGGCGGGCCCAGCGCGCAGTTGCCAGACGGCGCCAAACAGTTTGAATTGAACCTCTAATCCGGGCGCCTTACCTGACGGCGCACAAGACACGACTCACCTTGGCTCCCCCACCGGCAGACTCCTCATCCATCCACCTCCATCTGGAGGCTCGCGTCGCCGGTGTCGATGCCGCAGCCCTGGAGCGGGCCAACGCGGCCCTGGCCCGGTTGTCCCTGGAGGAGAAAGTGACCTTGCTGGCCGGCAACGGCACGATGTGTATCGCCGCCCATCCGCAGGTCGGCCAGGAAGAGGAATTCTGGTTCAGTGACGGCCCCCATACCGTGCGCCACGAGCTGGACCGCCATAATTTCAATTCCGCCCACCGGGACGACGATCATTGCACGGTCCTGCCGACCCTGTCCGCCCTGTCCGCAACATGGGATGTGAACCTGGCCCGACGCTTCGGGGAAGTCCTCGGGAGCGAGGCCCGCGACCGGGGCAAGGACGTGCTTCTCGGCCCCGGGGTCAACCTCCAGCGCACACCGCTCAACGGCCGCAACTACGAGTACATGGGCGAGGACCCCTGCCTGGCCGGAAAAATGGCCGCCGCCTACGTGCGGGGGCTGCAGTCGATGGATGTGGCCGCCTGCGTCAAGCACTGGGCCGGTAACGAGCAGGAGCTGGAGCGCAGTTCCGTCGACATCCACATGGACGAACGCGTCCTGCGCGAGCTCTATGCGGCTCCCTTCGAGGAGGCCGTCATTGAGGCCGGGGTCCTGACCGTGATGAACGGTTACAACCGGTTTCGCGGGGAGTACTGCAGCCACAATGCCGCCCTCAATAACGATCTTCTCAAGGGAGAGTGGGGCTTTCCGGGTTTCGTTGTCAGCGACTGGGGAGGCCTGCACGACACCCTGCTGGGAGCCTTGGGCGGCCTCGACGTGGAGATGCATGCCGGCGAGGCCATCCGCTATTTCAAGCAGCCCCTGGTTGAAGCCGTCCGGGACGGACGGGTGCCCGAGTCCGTCATCGACGACAAGGCGCGCCGGGTTCTCTATGTCATGGCCAGGATCGGCAAGCTGGGCGGACGCAGCCGGGCCGGGGGCGCCCGCAACACCCCGGAACACCAGGCTTTCGCCCGCGAGGTGGCGGCCAAGTCGATGGTGTTGCTCCGCAATGAGGACGGGGTCCTGCCGCTGGACCGGAACCGTGTCCGGCGCCTCCTGCTGATTGGTGCCAATGCCAATGCCCGGCATGCCGCCGGCGGCTGGAGTGCGGAAGGCAAGCCTCCCTACGAGACCACCCCCCTGGAAGGGCTCACGAGCTACCTTGGTGAGTCGGTCGAAATCGAATATGTCCCGGGTCCCTTTGCCGAGATCCATGAGGGCCTTGAGGAATCTGTCATCGAGACCATCAACACCGGCGACCTCGAACACGGAGCGGCCCAGAAGGGCTGGGAGGCGGAATACTTCAGCGGTCAGGAGCTCGAGGGAGACCCCGTTGCCCGCGGATTCTTCCACCACCTGGACATCAGCTGGCAGAACTTCATCCCGGCTGCGAACCTCCGCAAGGGGGATTTCTCCGTCCGCTGGTCGGTGGAGATAACGGCCCCGGAAAGCGGGACCTACAGCTTTTCACTGACTCATGACAGCCGCGCCCGCCTGACGGTGGACGGGGACTGCATCCTTGATGGCTGGGAGGCGGGCGAAGTCCGCACGAACACCGTGACGGCTGACCTTGAGGCCGGCAGGCGCCACCGGATTTGCGTGGAGTACGTTCCCGGGCCGCGCACGGCGCGCATGGCTTTCGGCTGGCTTCTGCCCTCGATGCATCCCGTCCGGCCCGCGGAGCTGGTTGATCGCAGCCGGGGCGCGGATACCGTCATCTTCATGACCGGCAACATGGTCGGCCACGGCCGCGCCCACGAGAGCGAGGGCGGGGACCGGCCCTCAATGGCCCTTCCGAAAGGGCACGATGCCGCCATCGCCGCCGTCCTGGAAGCCCGCCCGGACACGGTGATCATCGTCCAAAGCGGTTCGCCGGTGGAGATGCCGTGGTCGGGAAGGGCGCGGACGCTGCTGCATTATTGGTTTTCCGGGATGGAGGGCGGAAACGCCCTGCCGCAAGTCCTGTTCGGTGAAGTCAATCCGGGCGGCAAGCTGCCGTTCAGCATTCCCCACCGGCTGGAGGACACGCCCGCCCACGCGCTTGGCAATTATGGCCCGGACCGGGTGGAATACAAGGAGGGCGTCCTTGTCGGATACCGCTGGCACGACGCCCGCGGCGTGGAGCCGCTCTTCCCCTTCGGCTACGGATTGAGCTACACCCGCTTTGCCATCCAGCCGCCAATCCTTTCCGCCACGGAGATTTCCATCGGCAGCAGCCTCACGGTCCGGACCCGGGTAACCAATACCGGCCGGCGGTCGGGGACCGAAGTCGTCCAACTTTACCTGGGCGCGGAGAATCCAGCCCTCCCGCGTCCTCCGCGGGAGCTGAAGGCATTCCGCAGGGTGCAGCTCAAGCCCGGCCAGACGGAGGAGATCGAGTTTGCCCTTTGTCCCCGTGATTTCGCAGTCTGGGATACGGCGGCCGGAAAATGGCGCGTCGATGCCGGCCGCTACCATGTCCAGGTCGGCAGCTCCTCGAGATGCCTGACCGATCCCGCCCACCTCCGCCTCCGCCACCTTTAGCCATTTCATCAACCATATCACTTCCGATCCTTAACCCCTCAACCCATGGAACCTCAAACTCCCCATCTTACCCCTGATCAAGTCAGCAAAGCCTCCGACCGGGTTCCCATTCCGCAGAAGGTCACTTACGGCCTTGGGACCTTCCTCGATATGTGGGGGCAGTGGCTCTACAACTCGCTGGCCTTCCAGGTTTTCAACATTTTCCTGCACCTCAATCCCGGGCTGGTCAGCACGGTGCTGATGATCAACCGGCTCTGGGATGCGGTCACCGATCCGCTCTTCGGCTGGCTTTCCGACAATACCCGGACGCGCTGGGGCCGGCGTCGCCCCTATATCCTCATCGCCGGGGTCCTGGCCGGGGTCTGCATGCCGGTCCTTTACGCGGTGGGGGTCGGCTGGTCGCCGCACCATTACTTCTTCTACATGATCTTCAGTTCGGCCTTCTACATCTGCATCACCTCCGCCTTCATGATGCCGTGGAACAGCCTTGGACTGGAGATGACTCCCAGCTACAACGAGCGCACGGTGGTCATGGGGGTCCGCAACGCCATCCAGAAGGCTCCCGAGCTGGCCATGTTCTTCGCCGGCCAGTTCACCACTTTGGCGGTCTGGGACGGGGCCAATTTCGAGAACCTTTCGGACCGGCTCTGGATGCTGCTGACCAGCAGCGACGCCTGGGCCCACGGCAAGGGGGAAAACATTCTCCTCGGCGCACAGGTCTACGCCACGGTGCTGGGCCTGATCATGGCCGGTTTCGCCATCATCATGTTCCTGGTCCTGCGCGAGCGCTACTACAAGAACGTCATTTCCCGCCACCAGGAACGGGTCAAGATTATCGAGACCATCTTCAAGGCGCTCAGCTGCAAGCCGTTCCGGTACCTGCTGGTCATGGTCCTGGCCTACGGTCTGGGAACCAGCATGGTCGGTGCCCTCGGTTACTACAACACGATCTACTATGTCTGTGGTGGTGATGTCGGCCTGGGCGCGGCCTGGAACTTCAAGATGGGCATCTCGGGCATGCTCTTCGGCTTTTGCGGCATCCCCTTCTACGGCCTGATTTCCGGTTGGGTCGGCAAGCGCCACGCCATGGGTCTGGTCCTGATCATGGCCATCTTCGCCTTCATCGGGGACTGGTGGTTCTACAATCCGGATATCCCCTGGCTGCAGATTTTCGCCTCGGGCTTCGTCGCCTTCACCGGGGCCGGATTCTGGATGCTCTTCAATTCCCTCCTGGCCGACGTCATTGATTATGACGAACTGGAGACCGGCAAGCGCCGCGAAGGTTCGTTCGCGGCCTGCCAGTCCTGGATCCTGAAATTCGGCCTCGCCCTCGGTGCCGGGGCCTCCGGCTGGATCCTGGCCGCCACCGGCTTCGACGCCGACCTTGGCGGGGACCAGAGCGCGCACGCCATCTTCTACATCCGCTTCATGCTTTCCGCCATCCCGGTGATCTTCCTGGTCGGGGCCCTCTTCGCCCTCTACAAGTTCCCCCTGACCAAGGAGGCCATGGCCGAGCTGCGGCTGAAGCTGGAAGACATGCGCGGGGAGGTCTAGGCGGGCCTGACCGGCCTCTATTATTCCTCCGCTTCGAAGCCGCTTAGGGCTCCGTCGACAGGAACTGTCCGGTCTGCCAGCTTGCCTCTGTCCCGTTCCACCAGTAGCTGACGGGGAGGATCGCGCCGTGGACCGGGGTCAGGAAGGCGTCGGCATTGAAGTGGAAAATCCATTCCCCTGGTTGCGGAAAATCGTGCCCGGCGGGACCGGGTTCGACGGGCTGCATCCACCCGCTGAAGGGGGAGTGGTAATGCGTGTTGTCGGCGTTGTAGAGGCTGCCGAAAAAGCGGTTGCTCCCGGACTCGCCGGGATGCAGCTGGTAGCGCGGAAGCTCCACCCCGTAGTAGTCCAGTTCATCGCCCAGGGATTCGCGCAGGGCGGCCTCCTCCTCGGCCGAGGGCCGGCTTTCCTCGTAGTAAAGCTCCTCGATGATGTCCCCGATGATATCGGTTTCCGTGGGCCGGAAAATCCATGTGTTGGCTTCCACCCGCTCGGCGGTATGCCACTGCAGGACCGCCACCATGTCGCTTTCCTTGTCGCAGGATTCGTCCATGTCATGGGCGAAGGTGGACTGGATCCGGATATCCGAGGTGGGCGGGCGTTCCTCGATCTCGTTGTCCTCGTTGAGGTATCCGATGTCGTAATCGCTCCAGCCCCCGATCTCGATTCCCAGGGAACGGTCTGAGGAAAAGATCAGGCAGGGATAGATCCAGCTGGGAACCGTCTCCCGAGGCATCAGGAAGTCGCCGGCCATGAAGGTGTCGGCTCCGATCATGACCATTTCGGAATTGAAGACTTCCCGGAAATCCTCCGCGGTACGCAGGCCGAACCGGCAGTCCACGATGTCGATGTAACGCGCGCTGCCCTTGATAGTCATTTCCCGGTCGCCCAGGCCGACAAACCAGGTCCGGTCGAAGATGTAGTTCTGTCCGCGCACGATGTCCGCCGCATCCTCGCTCGCGGAGGCGGCGACCAGACGGCAATCCCGGACCACCACGTTGGCGCAGGCGGAAAACTTCAGGGCCTCCTCGACCTCGTGGGCATAGAGGTCCAGCCGCTCAATGAGGACATTCTGCACATTGAAAAAGCTGAGGGTATGCTGGTCCCCCTCGAGGGACCCCAGGGGTTGCTCCGGCCCGGTCGACTGGAACAGGATACCGTCCGGCTCCACCCGCCAAAGGCCGTCGTCCCGGTCGCTGATGACCAGGCGCTGCACCCCGTCCTGCATGTAGGTGACAAAGGGATGGTCCGTCATGGTCCCGATGGTTTCCGGATTCAGGACAAGGTCATATTGCTGGTGCGATTCCAGCCAGCGGGCCTCCTCCGTGAGATCGGCTGAAAGGCTCAATCCGCCGGTCAGGGACAGGAGCAGGTATGGCAGTTGGCAAGGTTTCATAACCGGCCCGGGTTGGGTTTCAACGGGAGAGAGATTCTAAAGGATACACCCGGATTCAAAGGGAATCAACCGGCGGCCGGCTTTCCTCCCCCGCGACCGACAATTCCCCCGCCCGGTTGCGTGGATTACCGGCTGGGATAAACTGTCGCATGTCGCAATTTCCAGACGAACAATCGGAAAATGGTTCATTCGAACGCCAGGAGGACGCCTTTCGCGAATCCATCGGGGAGCCGGAGCCGGGACGTTATCATCTCTACGTCTGCAAGGCCTGTCCCTGGGCCCACCGGACCTGGATTGTCCTCCGCCTGATGGGTTTGGAGAAAGCCGTCAGCGTCAACTTCCTCGATCCCATCCGCGATGAGCGGGGCTGGGCCTTCCGGGAAGGGGAGGGCCATGGCCCGGATGAGGTGGAGGGATTCCGGTTCCTCTCGGAGGCCTACCGCAGGACCGATCCTGATTTTGATGGCCGGGTCACGGTGCCGGTGCTCTGGGACAAGCGGGAAAAGCGCATCGTCAATAATTCCGAGGACGACATTTGCCGCATGCTGGCCGTCAATTTCCGATCCCTGGCGGAGCATCCCATCGATCTCTTTCCCGCGGAGTTGGACCTGGAGCAGGATGCGCTCAGCCGGAAGATTTACGAGACGGTCAACAACGGCGTCTACAAGGCCGGTTTCGCCACTTCCCAGGAGGCTTACGCGGCCGCCTTCCGGGAATTGTTCGGGACCCTCGACAATCTCGAGATGCGCCTGGCCGAATCGGGCCCGTGGCTCTTCGGGGAGAATCTTGTCGAGACCGACTGGCGCCTTTTCTGCACCCTGATCCGCTTTGATGCCGTGTACCACGGTCACTTCAAGTGCAACCTGCGGAAGATCTCCGAGTACCCGGCCCTGCAGGATTACCTCCAGCGCCTGTACTTCCTCCCGGGCATCGCGGAAACCGTCAACTTCGACCACATCAAGCGGCATTACTACGTGACGCATGATGATATCAATCCCACCCGGATCTATCCCGAAGGGCCCGACCTTTCCTGGGCGGGAAGGGGCTGATCCCGGCCTGCTGCTTCCCTCTGCAAAAGGCTGGTACTAGTTTTTTTCCGGTGAAATTTCCACGACCAGGTGCTCGCTTCCGGAGATGTAGGCATTTTTCACTACATATCGGGCGGTTCCGGAGCGGGACCTGAATTCCAGGGTCTGGCTGCTTCGCGGATTCAGGGTGATTGTCTCCGGCCAGCCCTTCAGTCCGCTGTCGGCCAGTGCGAGGTCGAAGGATAGATCGCTGTTGTTCCGGATCTCCGCGTAGGCAATGCCTTTTTCATCATGATGATAAATGCCGCCAACCGCCACGGAAGCCTCGTAGAGGGCGCGGACCCACTTTTCCCGGCCGGCCAGATGGCGGGTGGACCAGGCCACCGAACGTCCGGCCTCAAGGGCCTCGCGAACCCCTTGCAAGGACCGCTCCTCGACGAAGAGCAGGGTCATGCTCCGGTGCACCCCGTGTTCCATGTCGTATCGGTTGGCGATGATATTGTGGATATCTGAAGTGCCGAGGACCGCCAGGTCGTGTTCCAGGGCCCAGTCCAGGGCTTTTCGGTGGAGATCCAGGTCGTTGATGACCTCAATCCCATGGAGCTTCCCTTCCTTGTGGATTTCTTCCACGAAAGGGATCCAATCGTAGGATCCTTCAATGCTCCCGACCTTCCAGCCGGGATGGTTCCAGGTAATGAAAGCGTCCTGCGCGGCGGCGCGGTCAATGGCTTCCTTGTCCAGTTCCGGATTTTTCCTTTCCCGCACCTTTACGAATTCCGAGGCATCCTTGACGAAAATGGCGTTGAAATGGCCGGGTGGCGTGTACCGGGTAATCTCACTGCCCTTGATCAGGAGAATGTCCTTTTCGGCGGCCATTTCGCCCGCGATCTCATAGGGGCGGTTCGGGTTGAAGGGAATGTCCTCGAGGTGGGGCTGGTATTCAATGTGGTCCGTGATGGCGATGACATCCAGGCCCTCCTGCCAGGCCTCCTGGACCCGGATGGTGGGCCAGACCAGGCCGTCGGAAAACACGGTGTGCATGTGCAGGTCGGCCTTCAATGTCTGGTAGCCATCGATGTCCGGGACATGAAGCAGGGTGCGCTCGCTTGGGCGGCGGTACTCCGCAAGGGAGGTCATGCCATCGTCATGGAGCGAGTGGCCCCGAACCGGGGCCATCCCGAACAGAAGGGCGGTGGATAAAAGGACTATCTGGTGTCTTGGGATCATAATAATGCTTAGTGTTGGCTTATCCTCTGGCCAGGGAATAAGCTATTCTGGAGTCAACGGTCTGGTGTGGGGCAGGAGCCGAATGCGCGCGGATGTGATTTAGCCCTTGGCCTTGACGTTCCAGAGCAGGCTCAGGAGCAGTATGGCCATGACGGCACAGACCACGGAGACCAGGAGCGCCGCGTTCCATCCGTAGTGCTGGGCCGTGAAGCCGAGGCCGAAGCCCTGCAGGACCCGTCCCACGTATCCAAAAAATCCTACAAATCCGGCGGCGGTTCCCACGGCCTTCTTGGAGGTCAGGTCCAGCGACATGACCCCCGAAAACATGACCGGGACATAGACCAGGAACCCGATCACCGCAAAGAGCATCATTTCCAGCCAGTACATGTCTGCCGGGACCAGCTTGAGGGCGTAGAACACGAAGGGGAGGGGCAGCAACGCGACCACGCTGACCCTGGCCCGGTAGCCACCCAGTTTGTCAGAAAGCCAGCCCATGGTCAACATGCCGAGGGCTCCGGAAAACTCGATGACGAGGGTGCTCATGCCCCCGGCCATGATGGTCGCCCCCTTCATCTCCTTGAGGTAAGTCGGTCCCCAGTCCAGCATGGCATAGCGGGAGACATAGACGAAGATGTTGGCCAGGGCCAGGATCCAGAGCATCTTGTTGGGGAGGATGTACTTGAACATCATCTCCCGCAGGCCGAGCTCGGTCTCGTGTTCCTCCTCCTCTCCAGGGGGCCAGTCGTTCTTGTATTCCTCGACCGATGGCAAGCCGACGGACTGCGGGGTGTCCCGCATCCTGAAGAAGAGGTAGATTGCGCCGAGGCTGCAAAGGGCTCCGGGTACATAGAAAGCCGACGGCCAGCCCCACATCTGGGCGCTCTTGGCCGCCAGGAGGCCGGCCATGCCGCCGCCCAGGTTGTGGGACATGTTCCAGAGACCGAATATCGAGCCGCGCTCCCGGAAGCTGTACCAGTGCGACAAGCCGCGGCAACAGGGTCCGTATCCCATCCCCTGGATAAAGCCGTTCAGGGACCAGAGGAGGAAATGGAGCCAGTAGGTCTCGGTCGACCCGAAGATGAAATTCACCATGGAGGTGGCCAGAAGGCCGGTCGCCACGTACTTCCGGGCATCACACTGGTCGGCCAGGAAGCCCATGACAAACTTGCCCGTGCCGTAGGAAATGGCGGTTCCCGCCATGATCAGTCCCAGCATGGACTTGTCGTACATCAGGGCGTCTCCCATTTCCTTGGCCACCGGGGAAAGGTTGTTCCGGACCATGTAGAACATGGCATAGGCCAGGAATGCCGACTCAAAGACGCGCCACCGGTTGCGCCTGTAAACCTTGTCTATCTGATCGGCGGGGATCCGGGGGATGGGAGGAGCGGGCTTGTACCAGTTGATTATTTTTCCGAGCATTTTCCGGTGGGTCAGGGTTGGACGGGGTGCGGTGCGCTTGTCGTTATTCCTTCAGCGTGGCCATGGCTTTCCAGATCAGCCCGGCATTGTTGGTGATCAGGCCATCCACACCCGCTTCAAGGAATTGCTGCGCCGGTTCCAGCTCATTGACGGTGTAGACCACGATCTTGATCCCTTTCCCATGAGCGTATTCCAACGCCTCCTCATTCACCTGCTGGTTCCAGACCACCAGGCGGGCCCCCGTCTCCAGGGCCCGGTCAATCCACTCCGGGCTCAGTTCCCGATCCTCCTTTTCCAGCTTTTCACCTTCCCAGTACTTTTGGGGCCCCAAGGCCCACAGGACCTGGTCCGGCTGCAGGGCATGGACCTCTTTCAGGTAATCCCAGTCGAAGGACTGCAGGACCACCTGGTTGATCAGCTTCCTGTCCTTTAAAAATTCCACAATGTGCGCCGGCGCTCCCCCTTTCCGCTCAATCAGGCACATCCCCCCGTCGGCCTGGATCAGGTTCAGGGCCTCCTCCAGGGTCGGCAGCTTCGTTCCCGCATAACGGGGATCATACCAGCTTCCGGCATCCAGGTGGCTGACCTCAAGGGCCGACTTGTCCTCCAGGCGTACCTCCTCCTGACCCCACTGGGCCACCGAATCGGTTGTCCGGTCCAGGGTCGCGTCGTGGATCACGACGGCCACCCCGTCCCGCGTCACATGGTAGTCCAGCTCCACCATGTCCGCCCCCATCAGCTTGCCCAGCGCAAAGGCCGGCAGGGTGTTTTCCGGGGCGATGGCCGGATAACCCCGGTGCGCAATGACCAGCGGTCGGTCCTTCTCCATCACCCGCTCCGCCGGCGTCGTCGCCGCCATTGCTTGGGTCAGGCTCATGACTCCAATCAGAAGCATTATCCACTTCGCGGAAAGCCTTTTTCTTCGCTCCAGGTTCTCTCTCTTCGGCATGGTGCTCTTTCTCGATTTGAATGGGTTGCCCCTGTCCGGTGAATTCCTTTTTTCACTGGAGGATTACTCTTGTAACACGGGGTTGACAAATGATTTCGGGGCTCCGGCTCCTTTTGTCAAGATATCTCAGGAACCGTCACCAGATTGCCACAAGGCCTCCCGGAAAATGGATTGCCACGCTCCTGAAACATTTGCATGGCTAAGTATCCAATTGTTCTTGAGAGCAGATTTACGGTATGCAGCCCTTCGATTTGATTAAAGACCAGGACCTGGCCCGGATACGGGTGGTGATGACGGATATCGACGACACCCTGACACGGGACGGACGCCTGCCGGCGAGAAGCCTGGAGTGCATCGAGCAGCTTTCCGCGGCGGGAATCCTGGTCATTCCGGTGACGGGGCGTCCGGCCGGCTGGTGCGACCTGATTGCCCGGATGTGGGATGTGGCGG
>ENA-ORCW01000765-ORCW01000765.1-marine-metagenome-genome-assembly--contig:-NODE-765-length-11957-cov-2.889899_pt1 | contig 11957 bp, 8 predicted proteins | sample MGYA00237784_ERZ508517 | MGnify/ENA primary metagenome ERZ508517 (study PRJEB26187, sample SAMN06268979) | marine metagenome | isolation source: Tt ae E1 feedstock associated aerobic enrichment on... | reverse complement strand
ATTGGACGGCTTCCGGTGAGATCTCCGCCACCTGCCCGGGCGTCGGATGGAGGATGTCGGGATTCATGGCAAAGAAGATCAGTCCCGGAATGACCACGATGAAGGGAAGCAGGAGCTTGAGCCCGCTGGCGAAGACCATGCCCATGCGGGCGTGGTACATGTCCTTGGCGGCAAGCACCTTCTGGATCATGTGCTGGTTGATGGCGGTATACCAGACGCCGATGTAGAAGAAGGAAAAGACCCAGTGGACCCAGGAGGTGACCTTGTGGGAGGCCGGTTGCAGGACCAGGAGGCGGTCGTACGGGTCGCCGGCCCCGGACCCGTTGATCATGTAGGGCACATTGGTGTCGAGCCACTCCCGGGCCCAGCCCCCGTTGGCCTGGTTGACCTCGATCATGCGGGCAAATCCATGGAACACGCCTTCGCCACCGCCGAGGTGGCTGAGTCCCAGCCAGGTCACGCTGAGGCCGCCCCCAACCATGACGAAAATGGTCAGCAGGTCCATCAGGGCGACGGACTTGAGGCCGCCCCAGATGGCCCAGAAGCCGGACAGGATGGCAATGCCGATGATGGCCGTCGGGATGCTGACCGGGAGGATCTCCACCACGACGAGGGCGCCGCCGTAAATGACCGGTCCCAGGAAAGCCACTACATTGACGATCAGGGTGACCGCCGCGAAGGTGGTCCGCATGGGCGTGTTGAACCGCTTCTCGAGGAATTCAGGGGCGGTGTAGATCTTCGAGTTGAGCAGGTAGGGAATGTAGAGCCAGATGAGGAAGCTGAAGGCGATGATGGTGCTCCATTCCCCGGTGGCCACGCAGATGCCGTAGATGACGGCCGCCCCGATCAGGCCGATGAAGTGCTCGGTCGAGATGTTGGCCGCGATGTAGGAGCTGCCGACCACGTACCAGGGCAGGGAACGCCCGGCCAGGAAGTAATCCGCTGCCGTCTTTCCCTTCTTGCGTCCGGCCCACCAGCCGACAACGGCCAGGGCGATGAAGTAGCCGAAAAAGGCGATGAAGTCGGCCGGGGTCAGGTGCTCGAAGATGTTCACGTTCATGGCGGAGGGGCTGAGGATTAAAAGTGTAGCGAATTATGGGTACAGGAAAATCTCGCCGTCGCGGTCGGCGAGGGTGAAGCGGGTGCCGCGCAGGCCGTCGGAGGCGCGGACGCGGTCCTTGTCAAACTCCACCGTGACCGCACCGTTGCCGGCCTCGTTGTAGACCACCAGGCCGCCGGTGAATTCCCTCTCGACGGCCCCGTCCGGGCGGACACGCCGGTTGCCGGAGGGGCGACCCAGCGGTTGATCCCAGAATCCGTACCAGTCGTGCAGGTGGTCGGGGGTGGGGAGGGGATTGGGATCCCCGTAGAGGACGCTGCCGTTGGAGTAGACCAGGCCGAGGGTGGTGGCGGCCCGCATGCGGGACAGGTCTTCCCGGTCACCCCAGACCTCGAGGCAGTTCAGGGTCGGCTGGCGCAGGTTCTCCTCGAACCAGACCAGGCCGTCGCGCAGCGAGTCCCAGGTTGTCGGATTGCGGTTGACCGGAGCCGTCGCGTCCCGGGGATTGCACTCCATGAAGGATCCGTTGATGTAGGGGGCGTATTTTTTCCCGTCCTCGATCTTGTCATGGATGTTGACAATGATCAGGGCCTCCTCGCCGATGGCCGCACGGACCTTCCTGACGATTTCCAGGTGGCCGCTCCAGTCGAGCATGATGCCGTCGAAGATGCCGGACTCGATGGCGATGCGGGCTTGCCGGGCCACGTTGTCCTGGAATCCGGGATTTTCGTAATTGAGCATCCAGAAGGGGGTCCAGCCTCCCGTCCAGCCAACGACCGGCTCACCCTCCTCATCCCGGAGCCACCAGTCGCTGTCTTCGGGCAGAAAGTCGCTGGGGGCGTCGCGCCAGCGGATCTCCATCAGCATGACCATGTTCGGGTTGTGCCGGAGAAGGGCCTTCCGGTTGGCCAGGGCCTTGGTGCGGCTTTCCGCGGTAAAGCTGGTTCCCAGTCCCTTGTGCTTGTGGTCCCAGACCACGCCGAGGACCAGGTCGGCACCCTCGCCGAGCTGGCTCAGGGATTCCTCCCAGATCACGTCGTGCCGGGCGGCGGCCCGGAGGCGGTCCGCTTCCGCCTCGATGGGGATTTCCGGCATGTCGATGCCGTACCAGGCCTGGAAGACGGACGGGTAGTCGCGCCAGGCAATGCGGTCGGCGGGGGACAACTCCCAGGCCCGGGCCATATGGGGCATGAGGGCGGCCAGAACCAGGCTGTAATGGATAAGGGAATGGATTCTCATGGCATGTGGCAAAAGGGATCAGGCGGGAGTGATACGGTAGAGGGCGGAGCCGTGGGGCGGGAGCTCCGGTGCGTATTGATTATTCATGACACCCAGGTCCTTCCCGCTCCAGAGGTCGCGAAAATGAAGGCGGCTGCCGCGGTCCAGCTGGGAGAACCTGACCGGGACCGGCTCCGCCCGGTCGCCCAGGTTGAAGAGGGCCAGGTAGCGGTCCCGGCCCGAGGCGGCCTCGGAGACCCAGGCCACGAGGTGCTGGTGCCGGTAGAGCTGGTACGGGTTGCGGCCCTCCTGGTTGGCCTCGAGAACCTCCCTGTTGGTCAGGAGGGCAAAGGTTTCTTCGCCGGTGGCGGGCAGGTCTCCGCCCATCATCAGCGGGGAACGGAAGATGGACCAGAGGGTGATCATCGTCTTTTGCTCTTCGGGGGTGAATTGGGAGCTGCGGGGCGGTCCCTCAGGCCCGCAGAGGGCGATTCGCCCGAGGGGCAGCATGTCGGCATCCGGCCAGTATCCGCTGTCCCCGAGCCCGGTCCAGGCATTGCAGAAGTAGAACATTTCCCGCAGTTTCTCCCACCGGTCCCAGAAATCGGCCGACATGCGCCAGAGGTTGGCATTGGCGGCCAGGTGGGCGGCCCGGTTGACGGGGGCCGGTCCGGGCGAAAGGCTCAGGACCATGGGGCGCCCGCACTTGTCGATGGCTGAGCGGATGGCCTCAATCTCGGCAGCATGATAGGGCCCCGGATAATCGGTCAGGATGTCGTCGGCCTTGATGTAGTCGACCCCCCACTCGGCGTAGAGCTCAAAGATGGAATCATACCAGGCCTGGGCCTCCCCGGTCTCCATGTTGACGCCGTACATGTGGTTGAGCCAGGTACAGGTGCTGGAGGGGTCCGCGATGGCTGCGGCATTGAAATCGGAACCCTTGACGGGGAGGTTGTCCTCCACGGCCTGGCGGGGAATGCCCCGCATGATGTGTAGGCCGAATTTCAGGCCCCTGGCATGGACATAGTCGGCCAGCGGCTTCAGGCCGGCCCCGTCGGCGCTGGAAGGGAAGCGCTCCGGGGCGGGCAGCAGGCGGCCCCACTGGTCGCAGGCGAGGCGCGGACGGAAGCCGGACTCCTGGTTGGGATTGGCCACCGGTCCGGGGTCCGGATGGGACCAGCAGAAGTCGAGCACGCAATATTCCCAGCCGCTGGGAGCCAGCTTTTCCGCAAAGGCGTCCACGTTGGCCTTGAACTGGTCCTCCGTGACGGATGAGCCGTAGCAGATGAAGCTGTTCCAGCCCAGGGGAGGCTTCGGGGCCCATGAATGGTGCTTGTGGTCCGGTTGGGTCGGGTCTGCCATGAAATGAATATGTAGTGGATTGTCGTTACGTTCTGATCCCGTCAGGGGGCCAGCGTGTCCGGGCCCCTTTCCAGGAGACGGGACAGCTCGCGCAACTTCTGTGCATAAAGGGGATCGTTGATGAGGTTTACCTGCTCCAGGGGATCTTCCCTGAGATTGTACAATTCGCGGGCGTAGGCCGGGGCACGCCGGCCGGGCCATGAACGGTCCTTCCTCCATTCGGAGTAGCGGAAATCCCTTGTGCGGACCATCCGGCCCAGGCCGGCGATGGGGATGACCGTGTAGGCGGCCTGCTTCACCTCCCGGTCCGGATTCTCCAGAAGGGGGCTGAGATCCCGACCCTCGACAACGGGGGGCACCTCGAGGTCCCAGAATCCCGCCAGGGTGGGCAGGATATCGACCAGTTCGACAATGGAATCACTGGCCCGCCCATTCCCGGCCGCTCCGGGAACGCAGGCGATGAGCGGTACCCGCGTCGATTGCTCGAAGAGGCTGAACTTGCTCCACATGCCGTGTTCCCCGAGGTGGAATCCGTGATCGGAGAAGAATAAAACAATGGTCCTGTCGGCCTCGCCGGTTTCCTCAAGGGCGTCGAGGATCAGGCCGATCTGGGCGTCGAGGTAGCTGGCACAGGCATAGTAGGCGGCCAGGGCCTCGCGCTCCCGCTCGGGGGTCCGGGCGAACTGCGGATAGAGGCCGTTGAAAATGTCGTAGTTGCGGCCAAAGCGGCGGGCCACGTCGGGTATGCCGCGGTCCAGTTCCGGACGGGCCGGACTGGGGCTTATCTTCTCCGGATCATACAGGTCCACGTATTTTGCCGGGGCCAGCAGGGGGGTGTGGGTGGCATAGAGGCCGACCGCGAAAAAGAAGGGTTCATCCGAGGCCGCCAGCTCCGAGAGGAGCTCGGCCGAGCGGCGGGCGATGCGGCCGTCCTCCATGGCCTCCTCGGGCAGGTTGGCGTGGCCGATCTGTTCGGCGTGGTATTGCTGGAAGGGTTTGCGCAATTCCCAGCCGTCCGGTTCCCCGGCGGCCAGGCGGGCGTCCCGTTCTTCCATCAACTCGCGCAGTCGGCTCCCGTGCGGTTCGGGCAGGTGAAGGGCCTCGTCCTCGGCCCAGACCGGCCCGCCTTCCGGCGCCGGGACAACGGCGGCCTGGCCTGGGAAATCCTCCGGCAGGTCATAGTCGTGCGTGTACTCCAGAATGTCGAAGCCCTCGGCAAAGCGGCCGGCGTCCTCCCATTTATGGACCAGCTTCCCGATGGCCGCCGTGGGGCCGCCTCGCTGCTTGAGCAGGGCGGCCAGGCTGGGAGCGCCTTCCGGGACCAGCTCATCCATCACGTCGCCGTTGCCGAAGACCCGGGTGGAGTCCGGGCGCAGACCGGTCATGAAGGAGGCTCGGGAGGGATTGCAGACGGAGCCCTGGCAGTAGGCGCGGTCAAAGCGGATGCCGCGTTCCGCCAGCCGGTCCAGGTTCGGGGTCTGGACGACGGGATTGCCGTAGGTCCCGAGGGCAAAGGCGGACCAGTCCTCGGCGACGATCATGAGGATGTTCATGTCGCGGGTATCCGCTTTCCCGGGAGCGGCCAGGATGGAACCGGCAGCCAGGAGGGTCAGGGCGATCGGGATCTTCAAGTTCATTCCTGTCCTGTAGTCAATAATTCGATACGGCTTATCCGTTCCGGCCCCCGAGGGACGGGGCATACCGGAGCGGCAGCCAGGCCCTGAGCGAATCGACAACCGCTTTGTAACCGGGGTCGCCGGCCAGGTTTTTCCACTCGTTGGGATCGGTGGCGTGATCGTAGAGCTCCTCGGTTCCGTCCGGGTAGCGGATGTAGCGGAAACGTTCCGAGCGGACGGAGATGATTCCCTCGCCATAGCAGGTCAGGGCGGGCCGGTTCCATTCGCGGAAGGGATTCTCCAGCAGGGGGACCAGGCTGGCGCCGTCGGGATTTTGTCCGGGATGCTCCAGTCCGCAGGCTTCCACCAGGGTCGGGAAGATGTCGATGGAATTGACCGGCCGCTCACAAAGCGTGCCTCCGTTCTTGTTCCCCGGCAGGCGGAGCAGCATCGGTGTCCGGGCCGACATTTCCCAGACGGTGGCCTTTTCAAAGTGGTTCTTTTCGCCCATGTGATAGCCGTTGTCCGACCAGATTATGACGATCGTGTTTTTGGCATAGCGGCTCTTGTCGAGGGCCTCGACGGCCTGGCCGACGGTCCAGTCGGCGAAGCTGTGGGCGGCTGCATAGCCCCAGAGCATGTGACGCCAGGCATCCGGGTCGGAGGCTCCGGTGAGGTCCCAGCGCTTACCCCAGATCCGGGACAGGCGATGGCCCTCCGGGGGGACGTCCTCGAGGTCATCCTCCCGGTACCCCGGTGGCAGGGGCATACTGTCCTCGTCATACAGATCGAAGAAGCGGCGGGGCGCTGTGAATGGGGTGTGCGGCCGCCACAGGCCGAGGACGGCGAAGAACGGTTCCTCATGTTCCCGGGCCAGGAATTCCTGCGTGCTGTGCAGGTTGCGCACATCGGGAAAATCCTCGTCCGGGCCGTCCCATGGCTCGGCGATCCAGAAGCGGTCGCCGGGGATCGGCTTTTCCTCCCCCTCGGGCATGAAGGGGCCGAATCCGCCCGCATCGTCCAGCTTGGCATGGAACACCTTCCCGTTTCCGAAAGTGAGGTAACCGCTGCGCTGGAAGAGCTCCACCAGGGATTCCGTCCGGTTCAGGGGAGCCTGGCGCCAGGGATCGGCCCCGTTGAGGTACGCGCCGGTGCGGTGGGGGGCTATCCCGCTGAAAACCGCCGCCCGCGAAGGGCCGCAGACGGGTGCCGCGCAGTAAGCGTGGGAAAAGGTGATGGACTGCTGCTTCAGCGCATCGAGGTGCGGCAGCTGGATCCCGGGGTAGGTGTCGTGGAAACCGTAGTGGTTCATGTCATCGACGATGATCATGAGCACGTTGGGGCGGTTCGCCGCCTGGCCGGCAAGGAGCAGGGCGGGGGCTGCCAGCCAAGTGGCCAGTAGCCGGAAACTGAATACGCGGATTCGGTTCATGGACGGATGGCCTGGTTCTTCCTGTCCACCTGCGGCTTCGGGAGAGGGTGGCGGTCCAGGATTTCCAGCATCTCCTTGACCACTTCCGGCCGGCTTTCCGCCAGGTTCTCGGTTTCCAGCGGGTCCTCCCGGTAATCGTAAAGCTCAAGGTCGACCGGTGCGGCCCCCTCCTCGGCGGGCAACCAGCGGACCAGGCGGTAGCGCCCGGTCCGGATGGCCTGTCCGATGCGGTTCACGCCACCGCGGCGGGGATAGGCATGGTAGGCATGGTCGCGGATGCGGGCATCCGGGTCCTTCAGGACCGGTACCAGGCTGATCCCGTCGATGGGCTGTGACGGGTTTGGGCGCGGCAGTCCGGCCAGCTCGGCCAGGGTCGGGTAAATGTCCACGGATTCCGCCAGTTGCCCGGTGCTGGATCCGGGCCGGGTCACACCCGGCGCCACGATGATCAGCGGAATGCGGTTGGCCTGTTCGTAATTGGAGTGCTTGGTCCACTGGTTGTGGTCGCCGAGGTGGAAACCATGGTCCCCCCAGAGGACGATGATGGTGTTTTCGGCCAGGCCGTTCTTTTCCAAGGCGTCCAGGACCCGGCCCAACTGGGCATCCATGTAGCTGACACTGGCGTAGTAGCCGTGGATGAGGGTGCGGACCAGGTCCTCGGGATACTCGTCCGAGTTGACGGGAATCGGAAAGTAGTTGCGGATTTCCCCGCCGTGCTTGGGCGCGTAGGGCGGGGCCCCCTCGATGGGATCCGTCACCTCCGGCATGGGCAGCTGCGCGCGGTCGTACAGGTCCCAGTATTTACGGGGAACGGAGAAGGGCAGGTGGGGCCGGGCAAACCCGACCGCCATGAAGACCGGTTGCTCCTGGTTCCGGGTCAGTTCCCATAAACGGTCCACGGCATAGGTGGCCACGCGTCCGTCCGCGTAGGCCTCGTCGAGGACATCCGGGGCCTCCCAGGCCGCCCCCCGGGGAAGCTCCCGCACCACCACGCCGGTTTTCCGGGGCGCATTGGTGAAAAAGGCCTCCTCGCGGGTCAAATGCCCGTACTGGGTGCTGGCCGGTTCCAGGTACTCGATGACCTTGTCCTTATGGTGGGGAACGCTCCAGGAGGCCTCGTCCCCGAAATTTCCGTGACCGATGTGAAAGACCTTGCCCATGGATTCCACATGGTAGCCGGCCTGTTTGAAGTATTGGGGCAGGGTCACGGCATCCGGGTAGACATCGCGGAACTGGGTCCCGAAGTTGTAGAATCCGGTGGACGTCGAGCGGGAGCCCAGCAGCAGGTTGTAGCGGGAGGCCATGCAGACGGCCTGGTTGCAGTAGGCCAGTTCGAAGCGCTCGCCCATGGAGGCCAGACGGTCGAGGGAAGGCGTCTGCGCCACCGGGTCGCCGTAGGCCCCGATGACCGGCTTCAGGTCGTCCACCAGGATCAGCAGGATGTTGGGCCGGCCCTCGCCGGCAGTATCCGCCGACAAGGGCAGACTGGCCCGGATTAGAACAAAAAGGAGTATAATGTGTTTCATGGAGTACCTTGGGCAGATCGGGGAGATTTGTTTTGATTCTTGTAGTAAAATCACTTGTCAATTCAATTAAATTTCAAAAAAATCACTAAAAAAACTAAATAGTTTCAATAATGATAATGAAATTATCTCCGCTTACCCCTGCCATTCTCTCCTTCCTGACACTCCTTCCCATGAGCCTGGTACCCGTTTCCCTGAATGCCGCCCTACCGGCTGAAAAGATCCTCGCCGGACTGGAAGCCCACGACCACAGCCTTCACATCAAGGACGGCTGGATCCGGGATCCCTATATCATGATCGGGCCGGATGGATTCTACTACCTGACCGGGACCACCCCTGAACCGGGCGATCCGCGGGAGTTCGGCAAGCCCTTCAACTCCGGCCTGGACCGTCCGGACATCACCGGACAGAAGGAGCGCAGCATCGTCGGCACGAGGATCCGCGTCTGGCGCAGCAAGGACCTCGCGGAGTGGGATTACCACGGCGACGTCTTCGACCTGGAGGACGGTTACTGGGCGCAGGCGGACCCGGAGGCCTTCGCCGGCGACGACAAGGGCGACTGGCGCCTCTGGGCGCCGGAGCTGCACTTTATAGAGGGCAGATGGATGCTGGTCCACACTTCGCCGTCTCCGGTCAAGCAGGGAGCGAACCTGGCCGTGAGTACGGGCGCGGAACTCAGGAGACCCTACAGGCTTCCCCTTGGGAAACGGATGCAGGGAAAGCACGATCCCTCGCTTTTCCAGGACACGGACGGGACCGTCTACCTGCTCTGGAGCAATACCTGGATCGTTCCGCTGACGGAGGACCTTTCCGGTTTTGCCGCCGAGCCGGTGCGGATCGACCCCAGCGACCGCCAAATCGGTCACGAAGGGGCGACGCTGCGCCGGATCGGGGACAAGTACGTACACTTTGGCACGGCCTGGTCCACCGACCGGATGCGCAAGGGGACCTACAACCTTTATTACTGCACATCGGACAGCATCACCGGGCCCTACGGGCCGCGCCGCTTTGCCGGCCGTTTCCTGGGCCACGGAACACCCTTCCAGGACAGGGAGGGACGCTGGTGGTGCACGGCCTTCTACAACGCCAACGTGCCGCCGGTCAGCCGTGAGGAAGCCCTGGAGGAAAAGGTCGGGGACAACGCCCATACCATCAATCCCTCCGGCGTGACCCTGGTGCCTCTGGAAGTGAAAATCCAGAAGGATGGAGACATTTTCATCCGGGCCATCGACCCCGCCTACGCCTCGCCGGGACCGGAAGAGGTGCAGCAATTCGGATTGTCACAACCCCGGGAATAATTTACAGGAGGAGCCAGCCATGAAACGATTGGGCTTTCTGATGTTAACGGTGCTTGCGATGACGGGGCCTTGTTTTGCAGCCGGCCCTCGCAGCTTGAACACGGAGGCGTCCCCGGGATCGCCCTTCCCCAAAGTGGACGCGCGAATCCTCTTTGTGAAGTATGGCGGAAGCCTGCATCACGTGGTCGGTGCCAAGCGGAATAATCCGGTCATCCTGATGGATGACGGCAGCCGGGAGATGGTCACCTCCAGCCGATTCGCCCACATCAACATGCGGGTGCCAGCCGTCGGGCAGGTCCTCATCCAGGATTACGTGAGGCAGGGCGATGATCTCGGTGAAGTCAACGTCATCACCTTCCAGGTGGACCAGGATTTCGAGGATTTATACATCGTCTTCTACATCTTCCACGAAGGGGAAACCGAGCCGGAGCTGATCTGGATCAGCGAGGCCGGATCCGTGGCCGCCAACCGGGAAACCACGATGAAATTTGTCCGCGGTTCCAGTACCCGGCTCCGGGGCAGCGGCCGGATTGAGTTTGATTTTTACCACGAGGGGATGCCGCTGATCAAGCGGCGCCGCTGGTAGCAAGGGGCGGCCGGATCAGCTGTTCGGCTTGAGGTGGTCCCACGGAGTGGGCGGCCGCATGACCTTTTCCATGTCCCGGGGCACTTCCAGGCGACCCCCGGTGGAGGGGGCCCATTCCGCGGGAATGTATTGCCGCAGGCGCTCCTTGACCGGCTCCAGGCCGGGATCATCGGAGCGATTGGTGAATTCCCAGGGATCGCTGGCATATTCGTAAAGCTCCTCGCTGCCGTCGGGGTAGCGGATGTAGCGGTAGGCGGTATCCCGGACCGAGGCGTATTCAACCCCGTAGCTGGTGAAGGCGGGGTAGGCCCATGAGGCGGTCGGGTCTTCCAGGACGGGGACAAAACTGTGCCCGTCGAGCTTGTGGTCCGGGGCCGGAATACCGCAGTAGTCGACCAGGGTCGGGTACAGGTCGACCAGGCTGACCGTGGCCGGGCTGGTCCGGGCCTGCTGGCCGGGGACACGGACCATCATGGAAATGCAGGCCGAGAGGTCCCACAGGGTGGCCTTGCCCCAGCGTTCCTTTTCGCTGTTGTGGAAGCCGTTGTCGGAGAAGAAGACCACGATCGTGTTGTCCGCGTAAGGGGAGTTGTCAAGGGCCTCCAGGACACGGCCCACGTTCCAGTCGGCGAAGCTGGTATTGGCCGCGTAGGCCCAGAGGAACCGCTTGATGAGCGCTTCCCTCGGGATGTCGAATCCCTCGTATTTATGCAGGCCGTCGGTCAGGAGCCGGCCCAGCTCGGGTACATCATCGAGGTCCCCCTCGAGGCGCCCGGGAGGGAAGTCGAAGTCGGACTCGTCATACTGGTCGAAGAAACGCCCGGGCGCGGTGTAGGGGCTGTGCGGCCGCCACAGGCCGTAGAAGAGGAAGAAGGGCATTTCGTGTTCCTCCTGCAGGAAATCGATGGCGCCGTTGGCGTTCTTGACGTCCGGGAAATCCGTATCGGGCCCGGTCCAGCCCTGGATCGACCGGAAGCGGCTGCCATACTGGTGCTCCTCGTCGCCAAAGGGACCAAAGCCACCCTGGTAGGTGGGGGCGTTGCTCCACATGGCGTACTCCCGCTCGTCGGAGATTTGATTGTGGAGCATCTTGCCGGCCCCCCAGGTGACGTAGCCATTGGCCTGGAAGTGCTCGGGCAGGTTCTTGATCTGCTTCAGGATTTCCGACCGGTTCCAGCCGTCACTGCCGTTGAGGTAGGCCCCCGTGGTGTGGGGGTAGAGCCCGCTGAAGAAGGAGGAGCGGGAGGGATTGCAAACCGGGGAATTGCAGGCCGCGTTCGGGAAAAAGGTCGACTGGGCCTTCAGGCGGTCGATGGCCGGGGTCTGGATCAGCGGGTACTGCTTCTTGGCCGCATAGGCATTCATGTCATCCACGCAGATCATGACCACGTTGGGCCGGTCGGCCGCGAGCAGGGATGCGGGGATGGCAAGGACCAGGGATAGAAGCAGGGGTAAGCGTTTCATGCATTCAGATAATGAAAGTAAAGATATCAAGTAAAGCATTATTGATATCAAAAAGTCGATATTGGTTGATTTTGATACAGAAATCCTGTCCATAGAGGAATTCATTTCGTGTAATAACCCCCGATTCCTCAGCGATGAAACACTACCCGCACCCGCTTCTTACCCTTCTGGTCCTGGCCCTGCCCGGGACCCCGGGCCTGGCTTTGGAACCGGCCACGCCGGCCCTCACCGAATCCGCCTGGTTTGAGGAGCAGGACGGCTTGGTGGTGGCGGAAGCGGAACAGTTTTTCAGGCAGACCGACACATCGGTCCGGGCCTGGTACCTGGTCAATCGCCGCAACACGCCGGAAATAGCCCCGGACGGGGATCCGAACCATGCCGAGGGGGCCAGCGGGGGC
>ENA-ORCW01000764-ORCW01000764.1-marine-metagenome-genome-assembly--contig:-NODE-764-length-11964-cov-3.385463_pt1 | contig 11964 bp, 9 predicted proteins | sample MGYA00237784_ERZ508517 | MGnify/ENA primary metagenome ERZ508517 (study PRJEB26187, sample SAMN06268979) | marine metagenome | isolation source: Tt ae E1 feedstock associated aerobic enrichment on... | reverse complement strand
GGGAAGGGAAGGCCTTGGCAGCGAAGTCATGCGGCGATTCTCCGGTCGAGGCTACCCGTGACACGGTAAAATGCTCCATGCTGGCAACGCCTGTCCGGTTTCCATTGACGCCCCAAGATGCGTGACTACGTTATGCGCACATATGCTGGCCGAGCAGCGGCCATCGAAATTGAGACGCGAACCGGGGCAACGGAATGAGCGAAGAAATCAAGAAGGCGGTGCTGGAGCGGCTGTCGAAGGTCAAGGGGCCGGATCTGGAAGGAGACCTGGTCTCATTGGGCCTTCTGTCGGAAATCTTCGTTTCCGATGGCCGTGTTGCCTTTTCCATAACCGTCCCGGCCGATCGCGCCCAGGCGCTCGAACCGTTGCGCCAGGCCGCGGAAAAGGTTGTGAAGGAAATCCCGGGCGTCGAGACAGCCATGGTCGCGCTGACGGCGGAAGAGGCAGCGGGCAGCTCCGGCGCAGCACCGGTACGTCCGGCACCCTCAAAGGCGCAGGTGGGCAGTGTGCCGCCGCCCATGCAGGCACGCGCACAACAGCAGGCTCCGGAGCAGCCGGCTCAAAAGCCCGGCGTTCCGGGCGTCAAGCACATCATCGCCGTCGCATCGGGCAAGGGCGGCGTCGGCAAATCGACGACCACGGCCAACCTTGCCCTGGCGCTGCAGGCGAACGGCCTCAAGGTCGGGGTGCTCGATGCGGATATCTATGGCCCGTCCGTTCCCCGCCTTTTCCGGGTGACCGGACGGCCGGAACCGGTTTCGGGTCGGATCCTCAAACCGCTGGAAGGCTACGGCGTGAAGGTCATGTCCATGGGCTTCATGGTCGAGGAGGACACGCCGATGATCTGGCGTGGCCCGATGGTCATTTCCGCGCTGACCCAGATGCTGCGCGAAGTTGCCTGGGGCGACCTCGACGTTCTCGTGGTCGATATGCCGCCTGGAACGGGCGACGCGCAGTTGACCATGGCTCAGCAGGTGCCGCTGGCCGGTGCCGTCGTCGTCTCCACGCCCCAGGATCTGGCGCTGATCGATGCGCGCAAGGGGCTCAACATGTTCAAACGAGTCGACGTGCCGCTGCTCGGCATCGTCGAGAACATGAGTTATTTCCTCGCTCCCGACACGGGCAAGCGTTACGACATTTTCGGACATGGCGGTGCCAAGTCCGAGGCCGAACGGCTCGGCGTTCCGTTCCTCGGAGAAGTGCCGCTGACCATGGACGTGCGCGAGACCTCCGACGCCGGCACGCCAGTCGTGGCGTCGAACCCGGACGGGGTTCAAGCCAAGGTCTACAAGGACATCGCCGCGCGGGTCGAGGCGCATATGACCGCCGCCATGCAAAACGCTGCGGATGAGGCGCCGGCCATCATTTTCGAATAATGGGTTACGGGTAATTGAACAAAGCAATCGACTGTGTAACGTAACCTCCGTCATGGAGTGTCGCATGCCATGGGTATGTACAAGGCGTTCCGCGTGGTGATCTGCCGTTTGCTCCGGAGGATGAAGCATGAGCGTCGAAAACAATGAAACCGTTCTTCACGAGCGTCACGATGGCTGGCACCGGATCACGCTGAACCGACCTGAGAAGCTGAATTCCTTCAACGAGGCGCAGCATCTGGCGCTGCGAAACGCGCTCGAAACTTGCTCCAAGGATGAGAGCTGCCGCGCCGTGCTGCTGACGGGGGCGGGACGGGGATTCTGCGCCGGGCAGGATCTGGGCGACCGCGATCCGGCCAAGATGGAAAGCAAGCCGGACCTCGGCTACACGATCGAGAATTTCTATAATCCGCTGGTGCGCAAGCTGCGCGGCATGAACAAGCCCATCGTCTGCGCGGTGAATGGCGTTGCCGCCGGCGCTGGAGCGAACATCGCGCTGGCATGCGACATCGTGCTGGCGGCAAAATCGGCGAAGTTCATCCAGGCATTCGCGAAAATCGCCTTGGTGCCGGATTCCGGCGGCACGTGGTTCCTGACGCGCATACTGGGCGAGCCGCGCGCCAAGGCGCTGGCGCTGACCGGCGAGCCGCTCTCGGCGGAAGATGCCGCGAACTGGGGCCTGATCTGGCGTGCAGTGGAAGACGAGGCCCTGATGGAAGAGGCCGAAGCGCTGGTGACGAAGCTGGCGCACGGCCCGACCCGGGCCTATGGCCTGATCAAGAAAGCGATCCATGCCGCGCCGGGAAGCTCTCTGGATGCGCAACTGGAACTGGAGCGTGAATTGCAGCGCGAGGCTGGGCGCTCGGACGATTACCGCGAAGGTGTGGCGGCGTTCCTTGAAAAGCGCAAGCCCGTTTTCAGGGGATAGCGAGAATTTAGAGCAGGAGAGGCGCGTCCTCAGGCCGTCGGCGTTTCGGCTTCTTCCGAATTGCCGCCGGTTACCCGGGCGCTGAAATCGGAGAAGAACTGGCCGGCGAGCTTCTTGGAAGTCGACTGGATGAGGCGGCTGCCGAGCTGGGCCATCTTGCCGCCGACATCGGCCTTGGCGCTGTAGCTCAGGATCGTGGCGTCCGGACCGTCTTCCTTAAGCGATACATCGGCTCCGCCCTTGGCGAAACCGGCGACTCCGCCCTTGCCCTCGCCGCTGATCGTGTAGGAATGCGGCGGGTTGAGATTGGTGAGCTCAACGGCGCCGCTGAATTTCGCCTTGATCGGTCCGATTTTCAGCGCCACGATGGCCTCGAACTCGGTGTCCGACGTCTTTTCCAACTCCTGACAGCCTGGGATGCAGTCTTTCAGCACATCCGGATCGTTCAGCGCTTGCCAGACCGTTTCCACCGGCGCTTCGATGCGTTCTTCACCTTCGATGACCATGGCCATGGCGCTTTCCTCCTGAAACCGTGCTCCCGATCTGGCTAACTCACCGCTTGCGTCTTGTCCATCCGCTTGCGCCTCGGCAGTGTTGTCTTGCGACTGACATGTGCTGCGATTATGCGACAGCGAACCGGCTTGGCGACAAGGTAAGAGAATGAGCAATAGCGATGTGCAGAACGAGGCGAGGACAGAGACGGCGGGAACGACGGGGGAAGTGTTTCGCGTCTTTCTCAAGCTCGGCCTGACGTCGTTTGGCGGGCCCATCGCGCATCTTGGCTATTTCCGGGACGCGCTGGTCGTGCGGCACCGGTGGCTGGACGAAAAGGCATATGCGGACCTCGTGGCGCTGTGCCAGTTCCTGCCTGGGCCGGCGAGCAGCCAGGTGGGGTTTGCGTTGGGTTTCCTGCGGGCAGGTCCAATGGGAGCCGCCGCCGCATGGGCGGCCTTTACGCTGCCCTCGGCCCTGCTTCTGTTCGCTTTCGCGCTTTTCGCCGGTGCGCTCGATAATCCGCTTGGAGAAGGATTGCTCCATGGCCTGAAAATCGTTGCAGTCGCGGTGGTGTCGCAGGCGGTTTGGGGTATGGCGCGGTCGCTCTGCCCAGATCGCGAGCGCGCAGGAATCGCGCTTGCAGCCCTTGTTCTGGTGACGCTTGCGGCCAGCGCTTTCGCGCAGATCGTCGCAATTCTTTGCGGCGCTCTGCTCGGATGGCGAATGTGTCGGAACAAGGTTGGCGAGGCAGGAAAGACGGTGGCTTTCGGACTGTCGAAGCGCACCGGGATTGTCTCCCTTTCATTGTTTGCCCTGCTGCTTCTCGGGTTGCCGCTGGCGGACCAGATGATGCAAGGGCTTGCCGTATTCGACACGTTCTATCGCGCCGGCGCGCTGGTGTTCGGCGGCGGGCATGTGGTGTTGCCATTGCTCGAGGCGGGCGTGGTGGAGCCCGGCTGGGTTTCGCGGGACGCGTTTCTTGCCGGCTATGGTGCGGCCCAGGCCGTACCGGGACCGCTTTTCACATTCGCGTCCTATCTGGGCGCGGTTCTGGACTCTCCGCCCACGGGAAGCGCGGGCGCTATGATCGCGCTTTTTGCGATCTTCCTGCCGGGCTTTCTGCTTCTGATGGGCGTTGCCCCCTTCTGGGACCGGTTCCGGCAGATCGACGCGGCGCGGGCGGCGATGATGGGCACGAATGCCGCAGTGGTCGGCATACTGGCGGCAGCGCTCTACGATCCCTTGTGGACGACGGCGATCCTTTCACCGGCCGATTTCGCTCTGGCGACGGTTTGCTTTCTTCTCTTGACGGTGTGGAAGGCGCCCCCATGGATGGCCGTGGTTCTGTGCGCGCTGGCGGGGATGGGATTTGCAATTCTCTAGCGGGCAGGGGCGTTCTGCTGGAAGTCGCACTCGCCTCGGAAGCCGGTGTTCCGAGGCGGGCGATCGTTCTGCTATGCCGCCACGCGGCGATGTTCGGCGGCGGCTGCCGCCAGCTCGCGGATGCCGGGCTCGATCTGCTGCGCCGCGATGGACGAGATGCCAAGCCGCATGAACTGTGTGGCGCGCGGACGGTCGATGAAGAAACGTGCTCCAGGCTCGATCAAGACGCTGCGTCGGGCAGCGGATTTGGCAAGGACTGCGGTGTCCAGTCCGGGCGGACCTTCGAGCCACAGCGACGTACCACCGCGAATGTCGGCCGCGCTCCAGTTCGGAAGGATGTCGCCGACGGCCTGAAAGAGCTTTTCGCGCCGTTCCTCGAAGGCTGCGGAGATGCGGCGCACAAGCGTGTCGTGATGGCCGAGCGACAGGAACAGGGCCACGGCGCGCTGATTGTTTGCCGGCGGATGGCGCAGCATGAAACGGCGCAGCGCGCGAAGTTCGGCGATCAGGTCTGCCGGCGCCACGATGTAGCCCATGCGCAGGCCGGGCGCGAGCGTCTTGGACATGGAACCCAGATGCACGACGCGGCCGGTGCGGTCGAGGCCCTTGAGGGCCGCCTGCGGTCGCTCGTCGGCGAGCTGGCTGTCGTAATCGTCTTCAATCACGATCCAGTCGTTGCGCTCGGCGGCCTCCAGCAGCGCCTCACGCCGAGCCTGGCTGAGCGGCACCATGGTCGGGCAGTGATGGCTGGGTGTGGCGAAAACGAAATCCGCATCCTGCGGGATCTGGGCCACATCGATGCCCTGTCGATCGACCGGGACAGGCGAAATCTCAGCGCCGGCGAGCTGGAAGATGGAGCGTGCATCGGGGTATCCCGGATTCTCCACCGCCACCTTCTTGCCGCGACTCATAAGAAGGGTAGCCAGCATATAGAGCGCGTGCTGGGAACCGAGCGTGATCAGGATCTCGTCGGGATTTGCGAAGATGCCGCGCCGGGGCAAAAGCCGCGCCTGGATCTGCTCGATAAGCAGCGGGTCGTCGCGGTCGACCATGTCGGCGGCCCAGTTGCGGATTTCCAGCACCGCGAGCGCCATGCGGTTGCATTCGCGCCATTCGGCGGTCGGGAAGAGCGACGGGTCGAACTGGCCGTAGACAAAGGGGTAGGATGCTTTCATCCAGTCTTCGTTCTTGCGCGGCTCGGGCATCTCGCTGGCCAGAACCTGGAACCGCGTGTTCCAGTTCACGCCGTCCTTGCCGCCCTGTTTGCGGGGCGGGCGCGGGGGCGCGGCGAGCACCTCCGGGTTGACGAAATGACCGCGACGTTCGCGGGCGATCAGGAAGCCCTGATCGACAAGTTGCTGAAAGGCCAGCACAACCGTACCGCGTGCGACACCCAGCTTTTCCGCGAGAATGCGGCAGGACGGGAGCGGCATGGACGGGGCGATCTGGCGATCGAGAATGGCCGAGACGATGGCCTGGCGAATCTGTGCTTGAAGCGTCTGTCCCGATTCGGGGGAGATCTTGAACAGGCCGGTCCAAAGGGCGGTGTCATTTCTGGCTGGCATATGGCTTTCCTCTCGGCGGCGAAGCCTACCCTTGGGTCAATGCATGTCAACCCTGGTACAATTGATTGTTCCAACAAAGAAATTGATGAATGCCAGCAACCCCCTGTCCTGCCTCATTTTGTTTGCTAAAAGAACCACGTTTCTTTTTGCAGGAGGCCCCCTTGAACACGGCATTCGACAACGCGCTTGTTACGCTTCGGGAGCATCGCGCGAGAACCGCATCTTTGGATATGCGTGCTGTCTTTGCTGCCGATCCGAACCGGTTCGACCGCTTCTCGCTCTCCTTCGACGACCTGACGCTGGACTATTCGCGCGCGGCAGTAACGGAGGAAACGATCGGGTTGCTTGTGAAGCTTGCCGGGGCCGCCGGGCTGGAACAGGCGCGGGACGATATGTTTGCCGGCAAACATATTAATGTCACGGAAGACCGCGCCGTGCTGCATACGGCGCTGCGTGCCCTTTCCGGCGGTGCCGTCTACAACGATAGTGACAATGTGATGCCGGACGTACGGGACGTGCTGGAGGCGATGGACGCCTTTGCCGACGGCGTGCGCTCGGGCGCGATCCATGGCGCGACCGGCAAGGCCTTTACCGATGTGGTGAACATTGGCATTGGTGGCTCGGATCTCGGCCCCGTGATGGTAACGCGGGCGCTCTCACCCTATCATGACGGACCGCGCCTGCACTATGTCTCCAATGTGGATGGCGCGCATATCGCCGACACGCTTGCCGGGCTCGATCCGGAGACCACACTCTTCATCATCGCCTCGAAGACCTTTACGACCATCGAGACGATGACCAATGCCCGCACGGCGCAGAAATGGGTCGCAGCAAAGCTCGGACAGTCTGCCACGGGCGATCATTTTGCCGCTGTTTCCACCGCACTCGATCATGTGGCGGATTTCGGCATCGATCCGTCGCGCGTGTTCGGCTTCTGGGATTGGGTCGGCGGGCGTTACTCGCTCTGGTCGGCCATTGGTCTACCAATCATGATCGCGCTCGGCGCTGACGATTTCCGCCGTCTGCTCGCTGGTGCGGAAGCGATGGACCGGCACTTCAAAAGCGCTGCCCTTGCCGAAAACATCCCGGTCGTTCTCGGCCTGATCGGATACTGGCACCGTGTAGTCTGTGATTATCCCGCCCGGGCGATCATCCCCTACGATCAGCGGCTTGAGCGGCTACCCGCTTATCTGCAGCAGCTCGACATGGAATCGAATGGCAAGGGTGTGCGGCTAGACGGTTCGCCGGTGCTCACTCCGACGGGTCCGCTGGTCTGGGGCGAACCGGGTACGAACGGCCAGCATGCTTTTTTCCAGCTTCTGCATCAGGGCACGGACATCATCCCCGTGGAGTTCATGCTGGCGGCGGAAGGGCATGAGGCAGGGCTTCAGCATCATCACGATCTGCTTGTCGCAAATTGTCTGGCGCAGGCGGAAGCCCTGATGAAAGGCCGTACGCTGGAGGAAGCCGAGGCGCAGCTTCTGGAGAAGGGCGTGCCCGAAGCCGAAGCGAAGCGTCTGGCGCCGCATCGCGTGTTCACCGGCAACCGGCCCTCGCTCACTATTCTTTATCGCAAGCTCGACCCGTTCGCGCTTGGCCGGCTGGTCGCGCTCTACGAACATCGTGTTTTTGTGGAAGCGCAGCTCTTTGGAATCAATGCCTTCGATCAATGGGGCGTGGAGTTGGGCAAGGAACTGGCGACCGAACTGTTGCCCGTGGTGGAAGGCAAGGCCGGTGCCGGCAGCCGCGATGCGGCGACCGGCGGGATGGTGAAGCGCATCGCGGAGCTGCGCAGGGGCTGAACGCTACACCGCTGTCCATTTTAAGGTCTCGGACGCTGAGAATTTGGCGGGGCGGGTATGCCGCCGTGAGGTAAGCACTTGCCTCAATAGGAATATATTATTCTTGATCGGAATTGACTCTTGGAATTTTCAATTTTAACACTTCGATAAGGTGTGAAGCTGGCGAAACGGGAGTCCCGCCAAGCGCCATACGGGTGATTTCGGGAGACGTTATGAACGCACAGACGCTGATGTCGGAGCTTGAGAAGCTTGTGTCGGAGGGCCGCAACCCCGCGACGATGCAGATCGATCTGCAGCTGACAACCGAAATCCTCACGCTTATCAACGCTGCCGACAAGGATGTGCCGCTGGCCGTGGAAAAGGTGATCCCGGATATTTCCAAAGCTGTCGATCGGATTGTCGAAGCGTTTCAGAACGGCGGCCGACTGATCTATATGGGCGCGGGCACGAGTGGCCGGCTTGGCGTGCTCGATGCCTCGGAATGCCCGCCCACCTTCAGTGTGCCGGAAGATATGGTGGCAGGCGTGATCGCCGGGGGCGACCATGCGCTGCGGCATGCCGTGGAAGGCGCCGAAGACGATCCGGATCAGGGTCGACAGGCGCTGGCAGAGCGCGGTTTGACAGCGAAGGATGTCGTGGTGGGCATCGCGGTGAGCGGCCGTACGCCTTATGTGATCGGCGGACTGAACTACGCCAAGGAGATTGGTGCAACCACGGTCTCGCTCTCCTGCAATCCGGATTCGGCCATCGGCGCCATCGCCGACATTGCCATCGCGCCCGTGGTGGGGCCGGAGATTCTGACCGGCTCGACGCGGATGAAGTCGGGGACCGCGCAGAAATTGATTCTCAATATGCTCTCGACAGCAAGCATGATCCGCATGGGTAAGATCTACCAGAATCTGATGGTGGACGTTAACATCAGCAACCAGAAGCTTCTGGCACGTGCATCGCGCATCGTCATGGAGGCGACGGGCTGCCCAGCGGATGAGGCCGAAACGTTGCTCGCCCGAAGCGGCAATGATGTGAAGCTCGCGATCTTCATTGCATTGACAGACATGGATGTAGAAGAGGCGCGCGCAGCGCTAGAGCAGGCTGGCGGGTTTCTGCGCCAGGCAATAAACGAAAGACAGGCTCAAACTGCGAGCAGGTGAGGCAGTCATTTACGCGGTTTGCCACAAGCCGCTGGCATCAAACGCTCTCGGAGGAAAAGAATATGGAAAAGACTCTGATAAAGACCATCGCAGCGTCGTTGGCGCTTGCGGCAGCGCTTGGCACGACCACGGTAACCATGCCGGCCGCGGCACAGACGCTGCGCATGGCCTGGTCGCAGGACGCGACCGGGCTCGACCCGCACAAGCAGACGGCCTTCTCCTCGCTCAGACTTCTGGAGTTGGTCTACGAGCCGCTGGTGCGTCTCAACACAGAGTTGGAGATCGTTCCGGCGTTGGCCGAATCGTGGGAATTCTCTGAAGACGGCAAGACCCTGTCCTTCAAGCTGGACGGGGATGCACGGTTCCAGAGCGGTGAGACGGTAACGCCGGCCGATGTGAAGGCATCTTTCGAACGTGTTCTCGACGAGGCGACCGGTGCGGCTGCCCGGGCCAACTTCACCTCCATCGAAAGCATCGACACGCCCGATGAGACGACCGTTGTCTTCAATCTGTCGCAACCCGACGTGCCGATGTTGACAGCGATGGCAAGCATCAACGCCGCGGTGGTTCCCGCGAGCGAAATCGAGGCCGGCACGATCGGCACCAAGGCAATCGGCTCCGGCCCGTTCAAGCTGGACAGCTGGGAACCGAACCAGAAAGAGGTCCTGAGCGCCAATCCGGATTGGGCCGGCGGCGAGGTCGGTGTTGACGGTATCGATATCTCCGTTCTGCCGGACGAGACCGCCATACTGGCGGCGCTGCGCACCAAGCAGGTGGACTTCGCGCTGATCAACGATCCGCTTGTCGCGACGCTGGTGCCGAACGAGGCGAGCCTCGAACTGAGCCGCACACCGGTTCTGGCCTACCACGTGCTGCAATTGAATCCGTCGCGCGAGCCAATGACGGAGCTTGCGGTGCGTCAGGCGATCTCCTGCGCCATCGACCGCCAGGACGTGCTCGACACCGCGCTTCTGGGCGAAGGCGCTGTAACCGGCCCGCTCACCATGCCGGCCTATCGCTCGGATCCGGCTTCGCTGTTTTGTTATGAACGCGATCTGGAGAAGGCAAAGGCGCTGATGGCCGAAGCAGGTTACGAAGACGGCTTTTCCGCGACGGTGATCGCCGCCACGGGCGAGCCGCCCACAGCGGCTGCCGAAGCACAGGTGATCCAGTCGCAGCTCGCCGAAATCGGCATCGACCTCGACATCAAGATGATGGAGCTCAACGTCTATGTGGACACCTGGCTGAAGGGCGATTTCGACATGGCGGTGGCGCTGAATGGCGGCCGGGCCGATCCGTTCTCCATGTACAACCGTTATTGGACCAAGGCCGGTAATCTGCAGCATGTCGCGAACTATATCGACGATACGCTGGACAGTCTGATGCAGGAAGGCCGTGAAGAGACGGACCCGGCGAAGCGCAAGGAAATCTTCTCCAAGTTCGAGGCGCATCTTGCGGAGGTTTCGCCGTGGATCTGGCTCTATACGGGCTACACCTACACCGCGCAGCGGCAGAACGTGGAAGGCTTTGTGCCCTCTGCGACCGGCACGCTGTTCGGCCTGACCGAGGTGACGGTCGGCGAGTGATTGTCAGGCGGGATACCGCGCCGGGAATTGAAGGCGCGCGCATGAGACGATCGCAGTTGGAAGGACACGGGGTGAAAACTTCATGAATTACCTGGCCCGAAGGCTGATGACCTTTCCATTGGTCATGCTCGGGGTGTCCATCCTCGTCTTCGTCTCGATCCGGCTGGTGCCGGGCGACGCCATTACCGCCATGCTGGGAACCGAGGCCGGGCTTCTGACGCCCGACCAGCGCGCAGCGCTCGAAGCCTATTTCGGCATCGATCAGGGCTGGTTCACGCAATATTGGCGCTGGCTTGCCGGTGCGGTTCAGGGCGATCTCGGCGTGTCCGTGACCTTCGGCAAGCCGGTGCTCGACGTGATCTTGGAACGCTTTCCGCTGACGCTGGAACTGGCGCTTCTCTCCATGCTGATTGCGCTCGCCATTGGCCTGCCGGCGGGCATCTTCGCCGCCACGCGCAATGAAAAGCCTTCCGATCTCGCCGTGCGCATCTTCGCGATGATCGGCCAGTCGACGCCGAACTTCGTGTTCGCGCTTCTGGCGATCTATGTGCTGTCGGTCGGTTTCGGGGTGCTGCCGGCCATGGGCGAGTTCACGCCCTTCCTTGAAAATCCACTGCGCAATCTGGGACAGATGATCCTGCCGGCGCTGACGCTGGGCTTCGCCTTCGCTGCCGCCGTGACGCGCATTTCGCGCTCGGCCATGCTCGACATTTTGAGCGACGATTACATCCGCACCGCGCGCGCCAAGGGCGTGCCGGCGCGCAAGGTGATCTGGCGGCATGCGCTGCCCAACGCGCTGATTCCGGTGGTGACGCTGAGCGGCGTCGAGTTCGGCTATCTGCTGGGCGGCGCTGTGATCGTGGAACAGATCTTCGCGCTGCCGGGCCTCGGGCGCATGGTGCTCGACGCCATCCTGCAGCGCGACTACGCGCTGGTGCAGGGCTCTGTCCTGTTCATCGCGCTCAACTTCATGATCGTGAATCTTCTGGTCGATCTCGCCTATGCGATGCTCGACCCGCGCATTCGGCTGGGGGCAAAATAATGCAGTTGCTGCGCGCCATTTTCAGCCATTCGAGCGGCCGCATCGGCGGCGCCATCGTTGGGCTTTACATCATCATCGCCATTCTCGGGCATCTCGGCATCACGCCGCATGACCCGCTGATGCAGTTCCGCGTCGACCGCCTGCACGCGCCCGACGCCACCTACTGGATGGGCACGGACCTGTTCGGCCGCGATGTGGCGAGCCGCTTGATGCTGGGCATCAGCCAGTCCTTCATCGTCGCTTTCGCCTCGGTGGCGCTGGCCGCCGTGGCGGGCATCGTGCTCGGTCTTGCGGCCGCATGGTTCGGCGGCTGGTGGGACGGCACGATCATGCGTTTCATGGACGTGCTTCTGGCCTTCCCGGCGATCCTTCTGGCGCTGCTCATCATCGCAATCGTGGGGCCTGGCACCTGGACCAGCGTGATGGCCATCGCTATCGTCTACACGCCGATCTTCACCCGCGTGGTGCGCGGGCCGGCGCTCTCTCTGAAGACGCGCGACTTCGTGGACGCCGCGCGCACTTTCGGTTCGAGCCGCAACTACATTCTGACGCGCCATCTGATGCTGAACCTCGTCGCGCCGCTGACGGTGCAGGTGACGCTGGCGCTCGCATGGGGCCTTCTGACGGAGGCGGGCCTGA
>ENA-ORCW01000760-ORCW01000760.1-marine-metagenome-genome-assembly--contig:-NODE-760-length-12007-cov-4.308215_pt1 | contig 12007 bp, 9 predicted proteins | sample MGYA00237784_ERZ508517 | MGnify/ENA primary metagenome ERZ508517 (study PRJEB26187, sample SAMN06268979) | marine metagenome | isolation source: Tt ae E1 feedstock associated aerobic enrichment on... | reverse complement strand
GCGTCGAGAGCGGTGCGGACGTCATCATCATCGACACGGCCGGTCGACTGCAGACGCATCAGAACCTGATGCAGGAGCTGGAGAAGATTCACCGGGTGATCGGCAAGCGGATCCCGGATGCCCCGCACGAGAGCCTGCTGGTCCTCGACGCGACGACCGGACAGAACGGACTGAGCCAGGCGACGAAGTTCAGCGAGGCGGCCAACTGCACCGGCATCGTCCTGGCGAAGCTGGACGGGACGGCGAAAGGTGGCGTCGTCGTGGCAATCCGTCAGAAGATGGGCATTCCGGTGAAGTACGTCGGCGTCGGCGAACAGATCGACGACATGGAACTCTTCTCGCCGGACGACTTCGTCGACGCCCTGTTCTCGGACGTGTGACGGGGGCTCTGAGCTCGCGCAGCGAACCCCTTGCGGAGCTGCGGTGTCTCTGAGGTTTCAGGCCACTCAGCAAAAGACAACGTGGGGTGGCACGTCCCGGAACGAAGCGCAGCGGAGTGACGGGCGTGGTCTACCAGGTGTCCGGGAGCAGCATGGTCGTTACCCGGGGAGACTCGGACTATGACTCGACAATTTGTCATACGCGACGAAGTCGGCACCGACCTCTCCAGTCGTCACACCGCGGCTGCATTGCGGCGTGAGGTTCTCTCCGCCGCTGCGCTCGGATCGGTCACTCTCGATCTCGAAGGTGTCCGTACTCTCAGCGATTCGTTCGCCGATGAGCTCTTTGCGGTAATTGTCGCAAGCAAGGGCGAAGACTGGTTCAAACGCTCGATTCGCGTGACCGGCATGGCGCCGCAGGTTCGGCGTTCGATCCTCGAAGCCGTCCGCGACCGCCTTAACAGTCAGGCGACTCCCTCCCCATAGCTCACAGCCGCTCGAACAGGTGGTCCCGCGTGGCCGGAACCTCACCCTGATACAACAGTGAGCTGAGGCGATACTGCACCTGCCCGATCAGCTGCGATGGCCGATCGAACCAGACCGGCAGCAGTGCCTCCACCGAGTCGGTCAGCGGCAGGTCCGCGTCCCGTGGCTGGTACCGCGAGATCATCAGCACGTCGTAGGTGCCGGCGGCCGGGAGACGGATTTCATAGCGCCCCTGGGCATCCGCGACGGCGAAGTCTCCCCCCAGTTCCCGCAATGCCGCCCGTGCCAGACGCACATCGACCTCCGCGGCGTCGACCCGAAATCCGACGACCGGCAGCCGGGACGAGCCGGAACGCTCTTCGGGAAGAACCAGCACGCGGGCCCCTTCGTCGGGTCGGGTCTGGCCATCCGCCGTCAGATACGTGATCGTACCGGTCAACGCCAGTGGCCGTTCCTCCGTGGCCGGTACCGCCGCAGGAACCGGCCGATCGACATCCGCGGGATCTGCGGCGGCTATGTTGTCTGCAGGCACGTCTTCGGTCGCGACCGTTGCGGTGGGAGCGGTCCACCGGCCTGTCACCACGCCCAGCACGAACAGGCCAATCCCTCCAGTGACCAGCAGACCCGCAGGCAACCTGGCCGACGCGGTGACCGGTGTCGGAGCAGGGGGCAGTCCCTGTTTCTTCGTCTCGATGCTCGACTCGTCAGCCAGTTTTGCCAGCCGCTCCAGCGCGTCACTTGCCGGCACCTGCTCGCGCGCGGGCCGCTCTGGAGCCGGGGACGGTTTCGGTTCCGGTGCGATTGGGGGACCAACTTCCTGAGGCGGTGCCGCAACCGGTACGTCGCGCGGCGGCGACTCCTGATGACGCACAACCGGAGCAGCAACCACGCCGGAAGTGGCCGACTTGCCGGCGGCACGGCTTGTCTCCGGATCCTCCTCGTCGTCGATTCCCGCGAGGGCGGCCAGTGCTTTCTTCAGCTGCTGGTCTTCGAGATCGAGTTCCGGAGAGGGGAGCGGATCCACCCGACCATCCAGATTCGGGATGCGGATCGTCCGCCCACATGTGGGACAGTCTGCGAGGGCCCCGGCCCGGTTCCGCGAGATTCCCAGAAACTGCCGGCAATGAGGACAGCGAAACTTGATCGGCATCGATCGACCTGATGAGTGAGCGGTCGTTCCATCGATCGCCTGCAGAAATACGTCTCTCCCGAGAAATGCGACGACCGACGAGAACCGTGCCCGGGGGGAGAGTCACCCGAACACCTTATGCGCTATTCTCGCGCGCCAACCGGTCCAGCGCCAACAGCACAACCATTGCGACGAGATCGAGGACCAGCAACCCCGCCACCACCTGGGCCACAATCCAGGCTCCGGACGCACCCGTCGCATCGCCCGATCCTGCCAGCAACGCCGCGAGTCCAGCCGCGATCAGATCGAGCACGCCGAGCACAGCGGCGACGACCAGCGTCACGAAAATCGGCCTGCTGAACGCCTTGTGCACCTGAATCCCCTCAAAACCCCTGGCCCTGCATCCTGCCCGTCCCTTCACTCGCGACAGTGTAATGCGGTTCCCGGCAGCCCGTCGACAGGATCTTCGCCGACACGCCAATCCGCCTTCACGACGCTGCAACAGGGGAGATTCCCATGTCGTGCGGTCCGGCATCGGGTAGAATTGATTGGTCGAACGTGTTCCGGTTCCAGCAGCAACAGGTGATCATGAAGGTTGAGGACTTTCTGAAGCACGAGTGCAATCGTCGGCAGTTCCTCGAGAACAGTGCGCGCAATGCCGCCGGACTGGCTGTCGGTGTCGCCAGCTTGGGAAGCGCCGCATCGGCCTCCCCCAGCGAGCGCGTGCGGATCGGCGTGATCGGTCTGGGTGCGCAGGGTCGTGAACTCGCGCAGGAGCTCGCCGCGCAGCCGGATGTCGACGTTGCCGCCGTCGCCGACGCCGATTCCCGCCTGCTGGGGCCGACCGTCGACGAACTGGCCCGCGAGACGAACGGACCGATCCGTGCCGAGCGCGACTTTCGTCGGCTGCTCGATGATCCCTCCCTGGATGCCGTCGCCATCGCGACGCCCGATCACTGGCACGCCACGATGGCCGTCATGGCCTGCCGGGCCGGCAAGGATGTCTACGTCGAGGCACCGTTGTCACTCCACCTGAACGAGGGCAGGCAGCTGGCCGACGTTGCCGCCGAGACCGACCGCATCGTCCAGACCGGACTGCAGCAGCGCAGCGGCGCGCACTTTCGCTCGGCAATCGAACTGGTGCAGGGGGGCGGCATCGGTCGGGTCCGTATTGCGAAGGCATGGGTCGTCCACCGTCGCAAGCCGCTTCCCGCGGCTGACGATTCCACCGCCCCGCGCGGTGTCGATTACAACCTCTGGCTGGGACCGGCCGCGGCACGCAGCTTCGACTCCAATCACTTCCACCGCAACTGGATGTGGTACTGGGACCACGGCGGTGGAGAACTGGGACTGTGGGGCGTACACCTGCTGGACGTGGCCCGCTGGGGACTTGGTGTCGACTGGCCGCGCCACGTCAGCGCCACCGGAGGAAAGCTCTACTTCAACGACGACCGGGAAACGCCCGACACGCTCAACGTGCAGTTCGACTTCGACGACGCCACGATCCAGTGGGAACATCGTTCCTGGAGTCGTCGCGGCATCGAAGGCCGCTCCGCAGCGGTCGCCTTCTACGGCGATGACGGTACGCTCATCGTCGACCGGGGTGGGTGGAAAGTGTACGAGCGGCGCGAAAGTCTCACCGCCAGCTCCAGTGAACTGCTCGGACCGCACCTGAGAAACTTCGTCGATTGCATCCGGTCGCGCCGCACCCCGTCAGCGGACGTCGAGACCGGCCTGATTGCCGCCGGCCTGTGCCAGTTGGGGAACGCAGCCTACCGCCAGGGGCAGCCGGTCGACTTCGACGTGGATTCGATGGCCGCCCGCGATGACGCAGCGAACACGTTGCTGACCGGCACGCAGCGCACTCCCTGGGGCGACGCCCTCGCCTGAGCCGCAACGGACTGCAGCAGGAATCGCCCCATGACCTATGACTGCATCGTCATCGGTGCCGGGCACAACGGTCTGGTCTGTGCTCACGATCTGGCGAAGGCCGGCAAGAGCGTGCTGGTGCTGGAACGCCGCGATGTGATCGGCGGCTGCTGCGTGACGGAAGAACTCTGGCCGGGCTGGCGCGTCTCGACTGCCGCCTACGTCGTCAGTCTGCTGCTGCCGGAGATCGAGCGGGAGATGGAGCTGTCCCGCTACGGCTACGAGGTTCTGCCCCGAAGGCCGTCTTCCTTCACCCCCTTTGAAGACGGTCGCTATCTGCTGCTTGGCCCCGATGCCGAGGCCAACCGCAACTCCATCGAGTCATTCTCTGCACGCGACGCCGCACGGTATGCCGACTACGAGCGGCTGCTGCCCCGCGTCGCCGAGCGGCTCGAGCCGTTGCTTGTCCAGACACCACCCCGCCTGGGGCTTCCCGCACCGGGTGGACGGAGCTGGTCGCTCTCGCAGCGGCTGGGGGATACGAAGCAGGTGCTCGGCCTGCTCGATGCATTTCGAGATCTGGGAGACGACTTCGGAGAAGCAGTGCGACTGCTGACCGGGTCCGCCACCGACATTCTCGATCACTGGTTCGAGTCCGACGAACTCAAGGGGACGCTGGCGACCGACGCGATCATCGGCACGTTTCAGCCTCCCTCCTCGCCCGGCACTGCCTACGTCCTGTTGCATCATGTGATGGGACAGGCGGGAGGGGCCCGCGGTGTGTGGGGATACGTCCGCGGCGGCATGGGCGCACTGACCGAGGCGATGGCGGCCTCGGCCCGCAGACAGGGGGTCGAGATCCGAACCGGTACCGCGGTGGAAGAGATCCTGACCCGGCGGGGTCGTGTCCGGGGTGTGCGGCTGGCAAGCGGAGAAGAGATCACCTGCCAGGCCGTCGCGTCGTCTGCCGATGCCCGCTGGACGTTCGAAAAACTGCTGCCGGCCGATCAGCTCCCCGAAGCATTCCTCAACAGCGTCCGCCGGATCGACTACGCCAGTGCCAGCATGAAGATCAACCTGGCGGTCCGGGAGCTGCCGGACTTCACCTGTTGTCCCGGCAAGGACGAGCCGGGCCCGCAGCACCGGGGGACGATTCACATCAATGCGCTGCCCGAGATGATCGAGCGGGCGTACGACGACGCCAGGTACGGTGTTCCCTCACGACGACCGATCATCGAGATGACGATTCCGACATCGGTCGACGACACGATCGCTCCGCCGGGGCATCACATCCTGTCGCTGTTCGTCCAGTACGCACCGTACCGGCTGGCTGAAGGAACCTGGGACGACCAGAAGGAGCCGTTTGCCGACCGGTGCCTTGCCGAGATCGCCCGTTACGCCCCCAATGTTCCCGACTCGGTCCTGCACCGGCAGATCCTGTCGCCGGTCGATCTCGAACGGACATTCGGCCTGACAGGGGGCAACATCTTTCAGGGAGCGATGTCGCTGCCGCAGCTGTTCACGATGCGTCCGGTCGCCGGCTGGTCCGACTACCGCACTCCGGTACCAGGGCTGTATCTGTGCGGCAGCGCGGCCCATCCGGGCGGTGGCGTGATGGGGGCGGCAGGGAGGAATGCAGCCAGTGCGATTCGTGCCGATCGGTGAGGCGAATTCTCCGCGGAAACACGTTTCGCACGAAACTCATAGCGCGGTACGGTGTTCAGAAGCATGACCAGTTTGTTCTGCACGGACTGTGACCGACCATCCCCGGCCTGTGCAGGGCCGGATCACTCCCACCTCCACCTGCGATGGGGCCCGAGCATGAGACATGCCCTCCTGATGAGTGTCGTCCTGGTTTTCGCCGTTTCGACTCACGCCCAGGCGCAGCCGGCCGTGACATTCGAGCGTCTGGACCGCAACGGCGACGGCCAGATCACGAAAGACGAGCTGCCCGAACGGATCCGGAGCAACTTCGGTCGGGTCGACACCGACAGCGACGGTGCGATTTCGCGAAAGGAGCATGAACGCTTTCTCTCCCGGAATCAGAACCGCATCCCGCGTTCCGAGAGGCGCTCACGCCCGCTGCCGGAATCCGTGCGGCTCGTTGCCGACATTCCCTACGCCGGGACGGACCACCCGCGTCAGCAGCTCGACCTGATCCTGCCCAAAGAGCCGACGGCCGACGGCCCTCTTCCGGTCGTCGCCTTCATCCACGGCGGAGGATGGCGGGCAGGCGACAAGGCTGCGGCACGTCGACAGGTGGCGCGGTTCGCCGATACCGGCGAGTTCGCCGCCGCTTCGATCGGATACCGGCTCAGCGGCGATGCGATCTGGCCGGCGCAGATTCATGACTGCAAGGCGGCGATTCGCTGGCTCCGGGCCAATGCCGACAAGCACGGTCTGGATCCGGACCGCATCTGCGTGATGGGCTCGTCCGCCGGAGGGCACCTGGTCGCCATGCTGGGAACCAGCGGCGACGTTGAAGAGCTGGAAGGGGATCTCGGCCCGCATACAGACGTCAGCAGCCGCGTAACCTGCGTGGTCGACATGTACGGACCGACCGACTTCCTCACGATGAACGCGCGGAAGGGTGCTCTCGACCACGATGCGCCCAACTCGCCGGAGTCGCTGCTGATCGGTGGTCCGATCAAGGAGCACCCCGACCGCGTCCGGAACGCCTCGCCGCTGTCGTACGTGACCGAAGACGACCCACCGTTTCTGATCGTCCACGGAACGAACGACCGCCTGGTGCTGATCGAGCAGTCACAGCAGCTGCAGGCCGACCTGAAGAACGCGGGCGTGGACGTGCTGATGATCCCGGTGACCGGCGGGGGCCACGGGGGCTTCCGGAATCCGGAGCTGGACGAGCGGATTCTCGCCTTCATCCAGCGGCACCTGCAGGGGGCCGAGGTCGAGATCTCCGAATCGCCCCTGCCGCAGGGAACTGGCGGACGGACACCCTGACCGCCGACAGCGATCCGTTCGCCGGTGCCGTTGTGCCGGTCGCACTTGAATCGCCGATCGCAACAGCAGCAGCGGCTGTCGCGGTCCTGCCCGGTTTACATCACAGAAAGTTTGTCATTCTGTAGCGGTATGACGCAGTTCCGGCCGTCCGACGTGATTGCGGGGCTACGTTTCGGCGTGATCGAAATGCTCACAAAGGAACGTAACACAATGTCGACGACTCAGGGCTGGTGCGCGCGGACGGGCTCGGGAGTGATGCGTCTGACGACAACCGGCGTCATCGCATGGACGAGTGTGGCACTGATTGTCATCAGTCAGCACCCGCAGTGCATCGAACAGTTCAGCTGGTTGTGGAATTACACCGGCATCTTCGGGCTGACTGCCGGCGTGGGACTCTCCGAGGCCCAGCGCAGGCGGGAACGGGCCCAGAAGGCCCGGCTGGAAGCGTGCGTGCGCGATGCCCTGACCGACCCGCTGACCGGGCTGGGCAATCGCCGCGTCCTCCAGAGCGAACTCGATCGAACCCTGCATGGGCCGGGTGAGCGTTGCTGGCTGATGCTCATCGACATCGACAACTTCAAGGACGTCAACGATACGCACGGCCATCGGGCCGGCGATCAGGTGCTGCAGGCCGTCAGTCAGACGCTTCAGAGCTGCGCCCGCAGCACCGACGTTCTCTCACGCTTTGGCGGCGAAGAGTTTGCGATTCTTGCCCGTCACTCGAGCTTCGCCGGCGTCCTGAGACATGCCGGCCAGATTCGCGAGAGAGTCGCCGCGACCCGATGCCGACACGACAACGCCGTGCTGCGCGTCACCTGCAGCATCGGTTTTGCCCGTGCCCGAACACCGATCTCGGCCGCCGCACTGGTTGAGCAGGCCGACCAGGCGCTGTACCTGGCGAAAGGTGCCGGCCGCAATCGATGCGCCTGGCACGATGGAACGGCCACGGCACTTGTCCACGCGTCCGCAACACTTCCCCGGGTCCAGCTGGAGCACAGGGCGGACACTTCCGAACAGCCGCAACCACCATCCTGGAACCGGTCCTCCGAGGCGGTTCGGCTTCCTTTCGTGTCGCTTCAGCGCTCGCGCTGTGCGTCCTCCGCCGGGGTCTCGTAGCCAACCGGTACCACTTCCGACTGCGACTCGAGAGTTCGTTCGAAGTGCGCCAGGTTCGACTCCCCGGGTAGAACGGCGTTGAGCGTCTCCCGGTGCCGGCCGATCACGGCACGACTCTCCGCCGGAACACGCTGCAGCAACTGACCGAACTCGGAGATAGCGACCACTTCCGCAAGTGCTCGAGCCGACTGCTCACGACGATGGCGCAGCAGCGGGGCGTTGACGGGATCGCTCTGAGCTGCCCGGTCGAGGTCGGCCAGCTTCTGCATCACCTGTCGTAACTGCTGCTCACTCCGTGCCGTCAGCTCGCCCACGTCCAGCCGCGATTCCAGGGCCAGAGATGTCATCGCAAAACTGATTCGCATGACGAGCGAGGCGAAGTCGGCGGCGGTCAGCTCGTGCCGGGCCAGAACCGACTGCAGCTGCTCATCATCCGCCCAGAGGCTGGCATGGTACGCCGGATCGAACCGTCGACGGAACTCGGTCCGCCAGGCATGCGCCAGCGCCTGGGGCGACGAATCGGCCCCGGTCACATCGAGTGACTTTGCCGTCAGCGAAGGAACCTGACCGCCCGGCAGATCCTGGACGACAGCGAGAAACGTCTGCACGTCGGCATCGGTCAGCGGCTCGTCGACCGAGGGATCCGCGGGAGCTGGCGACTCCGATCGTGCGGTGGGAACGCTGGGGACCGATTCGGTGGGGGCTTCGCCGCAACCGCTCACAAGCAGCAGAATCACAGCCACGCTGCCAGCGGTTGCGTGCAGTTCTCGACGCATAACTTTGCTCCGGCCGGGGTTCGGGGTGCGGCGAACCGTACGACCGGAATCGGGAAAGCGTCAAGATCAGTTCGTCTCGCCGGTGGTCCGACGGCCTGTAAGCCAGCCGGCCAGCAGGGTCTCGAGCAGAAGAATCACGATGGCCGCAGTGATCAGCCACCGCCACATCTTCTGCCGCCCCTCCAGCTCGCTGTTCTGAAGCTGTCGCTGCCTCTCCTCGCTCTCGCCGGCGCGCTCGGGCCGGCTCTCCTCGCTGAGAGCCACGCCGGCCCCTTCGAGGGCTTCCGGCGGAAGCGGAGCCGTCCGGGACTCCGCCGGAGACAGGTTGACCGGAACGGCAATTGAGCGTTCCGCTGACGCATCGGCATCCGCCTGAAACCGGTAGATCCCCGGACGATCACTCGACGTGAACCGTGTCGTTCCCTCCGGAAGAGAGGTGACGGTTCCATCCGGCGTGCGGACATGCGTCAGCGGACGTGCCGGCGACAGCTCGTCGAGCAGAATCGGCTCTCCCACAACGGCCTGCCGCACCACGTCGCTGCGCCCGCTGCCGTACTCGAGCAGCAGGTTCATCAGCGGCACGAACTTGCTCCAGACCGCCAGCTGACTGTCCTCCGGGTGCCAGCCGGACGCGAAGACGAACATCCGTCCGCGGTCCATCGGGATCTCCACGATCGCCGGTTCGCCCGTCTCGAACCGTGCCAGCACGCGGGCCTCTTCGAACGGCTGCAGATCGAGGATGCGGTGCTTCCAGAAATGCAGTTTGGTGAAGTCCGAGTACCGCGGGTCACCGAACGGCGCCAGCACGGAATGGCCGAAGTCGATCTCCGTCAGCATCACGTAGTCAGCAACGTCCGCCTCGGTCACCGGAACCGGCGATGTCCCCGCAAGCTCGTACATCGACGCCGCCTGTTCCGCGGTACGGGCCACGAACAGTACGGTCCCTCCCTGCTGCATGTACGACCGCAGCGCCTCAACCTGGTCGACAGCGGGCGCGTCGGTGACGATCACCAGCTGCGGCGGCGCGTCGTCCGCAAGCGGCGGCTCGTCCGCGTCGGTCCAGTCGAGAATCTCCACCTCGCGCCGCGGCGTACTCGAGTAGATCGGATCGACGAAAAACCGCATCTGCTGCGGGTCATCAGCCGGTCCGCTTCCCAGATAGACGATCCGGATCTGCTGCCGGCTGACATGCGTCAACCAGGCAGTGTTGTCGAAGTCGTGTTCATCTCCGGACAGCGCGAGTCGCTGCGGTGGATGATCCGCCGACGGATACTTCACGCGAACAACGCGACTCTGTCCCGGCGGAACATACACCTCGACCGCGGCGTCACTGGTCGGCTGCTCATCCGCACCGGCGAATTCGTCCGGCCAGTACAGGCGAAATGTTTCCCGTTCCGATTCCGCCGAGTTCGTGACCCGCACACGGATCGACTCTTCGCCCGCCGCACGCGGGTCGGCAACCGGAGCGAGCCCGGCATTCGTTGCCCCACACTCCCCACCGAGCGGCACCAGCCGAACGGTCACCGTCTCCGGCCAGGTGTATCCCTGCAATGCCGTCAGATCACTTCCCCGCTGCAAATCGGAGACAACGATCACTTCCTGAACACCGGGCGCGGTCTCATTCGTTGTTGCGTCGGTCAGCGTCTCGGCGGCCGTCAGCAAAGCCCGGCCAAGATCCGTTCCCCGCCACGTCGGCTCCAGCCCGCCCAGTTCCGAGGCGAGGACTTCACGGCGGCGGGCGGCATCGATCGCCGCGGACTGTTCAAAGCTGACCCGCTCCCGTACGGCCTGGTCGAATGTCGCAACAGCGATGTGATCCCGCGGATCGAACTCATCGAACAGCTCGTCGAGGGCCTCAGGCAGTTCGTTCTGCACGCACTCCCGCCGGGCACTCGCACTGGTATCGATCAGCACGTAACGCCAGGCGACGTCCCCCTCCTCCACGTCGGCACCTTCCGTCTCCCGCAGGAATGGTCGGGCAAACGCCGCGGCCAGCAGACAGACCGCCAGAGCCCGCAGCAGCAGCAGGAACCAGTTCTCGATGCGGCTGCGGCGGGTGATCCGTGGCGGTGCCGGATCGAGAAACATCGTGCTGCTGAACGGCATCCGTCCCCGAGGCGTGCGGCGGATCATGTGGAACAGGATCGGCAGCGAGACCGCCAGGGCACCGAGGAGATACAGCGGTGTCAGGAAGCTCATAACCTCTCCTTACAGGGGACCGGCACTGTGCAAGCGGCCTTCATCGTCTCTGCCGCACCCGCAATGCCCGCTGGCTGGCGATCATCCGCTGACGACTGCGAAGGAACTCGCCCAGAGCATTCTCAAGCGGCATGTCGGTCGTCAACCGGTACAGGTCGACGCCCAGTCGGTCGCAGCTTGTCTGGACCGCCTGCAGGTGCTTTTCCAGCCGTTCGAGATACTTCGCGCGGGTCGCTTTGGGATCGACGTACAGTTCGCGTCCCGACTCGGCATCGACGAACAGAGCCGGTTCCTCGAAGTCGAGGGTCGCCTCGGCCGGATCGAGCAGATGGAACAGGACCACTTCGTGTCCGCGGACACGAAAGTAACCGAGCCGCGTTTCCAGCTCGTCGACGGGAGCGAGCAGGTCGGAGATGAGCACGAGCATGCCCCGTTTGCGGAGCTGTCCTGCGATCTGGTCGAGCGGAGCGACGAGGTTGGTTGCGGTGCCGTCACTCGCCTGTTCGAGGGCCAGCATGATCCGCCGCATGTGGCCCGGACGATAGCGGGGCGGGATCATCTCTTCGATGCGGTCATCGAAGGTCATCAGTCCGACGGCATCGCGCTGTGAATTGAGAAAGTAGCCGAGCGTCGCCGAGAGCGTCCGGGCGTAGTCCGCCTTGGTGTGGGGGAGGCTGCCGTACTGCATCGACCGGCTGGTATCGAGCAGAAGCTGGACGCGGAGGTTGGTTTCGTCTTCGAAGCGTTTGACGTAGTAGCGGTCGCTGCGGGCGTAGAGTCGCCAGTCGAGATAGCGGGGGTCGTCGCCGGGGACGTACTGGCGGTACTCGGTGAACTCGACGGAGAATCCGTGGTACGGGCTGCGGTGCAGTCCGCTGAAGAAGCCTTCGACAACCGCTTTGGCCCGCAGTTCGAGCGAGCGGATCTGCATGAGCGCGACCGGGTCGATCCAGGTCGCGGCGCCGGAACCAGCCATGACGGGTACCTGCAGAAGGATCGGTCTCCGCGCCGCAGCGTTCGTTGACGACGCTACGTGCACGCTCGATCGTACGCGGTTCGCGCAGAGATGACCATACCAGCGGGGCAGG
>ENA-ORCW01000759-ORCW01000759.1-marine-metagenome-genome-assembly--contig:-NODE-759-length-12085-cov-3.969604_pt1 | contig 12085 bp, 5 predicted proteins | sample MGYA00237784_ERZ508517 | MGnify/ENA primary metagenome ERZ508517 (study PRJEB26187, sample SAMN06268979) | marine metagenome | isolation source: Tt ae E1 feedstock associated aerobic enrichment on... | reverse complement strand
TAGTCCGGGACGAGCCCCGTCACGGCTGCGAGAAGTTCCTGATATGCAGCGTCGATTACGGCAGCAAGCCGGCTTCGTTCGTCAGCGTCAATTGCGTCTTCGGCACGGAGATCGCCTGCAATCCGATTGAGGACTCCCGCCAGCTCCCGAATCTGCCTCGGCGTCTTCCCGTCGGTCGAGAAGTCGATGCTGCTGACTTGCTCCACCGCCGCATCCACGTCGCCCCGTATCAGCGACAACCGGACCAGAAGCGGTGCCATGCCGGGAAGGCGACGGATCGATACAGTCAGACCGGCCGCGTAAACGCGGGCGTCATCAATGCGTCCCTGATCGAGCAGGCGCGACAGCCAACCGTTGCAGACATTCGGATCGTCGCCGTTCTCGTCCAGCACCTCTGCCCATTTGAGTTTACAGGCATCGTCTTCTCCCAGGCGATCGAGAACCCGGCACAGCTGAACCCGATCGGCGGGTCCGAGACTGTCCCGCGCATCGAGTCGGACGAGGAGTTCCCGGGCTCGTTCGACGAAGTTCCGCTCGGGACGACGGGCCAGCATTCGGGCGAGCTGCCGCTGGCCACCCGGTCCAAGGTCGACCTCCGACTCTCCCTCAAGCAGATCGAGTGCCTGCCGGAAACCGTCAAGCGTCCCCTGCTGTTCGTACAGTTCCGCCAGACGGCGCACAGCCCACAAACGCTCGGCGGTGAACTCATCCTCTTCAAACCGGACAAGCTTCTGCATGATGGTTTCGGCACGAGGGATCTGGCCGCGGCGAATACGGTACTCCGCAACAGCACGCAGCACGGTCGCGTCGCCGGACTGGCGACGTTCGAGTTCGACGTAGTGCTGTTCGGCAGTCTCGAGTTCCCGGCAGGCTTCGCACGCCTGCGCGAGCGTCAGCAGGTTGACGTCATCCCTGGCGACCAGCTCGTCGAGCGACTGCTTCGCCGCCTCGGACGAACGATGCTGATTCAGGAACCGAATCAGCGATACCCAGGCAACTCCGGAATACCCGCCAACTTCAACCGCCTTACGGAACAGCTTCTCGGCGGCATCGAGTCGACCGTCACTCTGATTGAGTCGCGCCAGCAGGAGATAGCCGCGCGGCTGCCCGGGATCATTGCGAATCGCGTCTCGCGCCAGGGCGCGGGCCCGATCGGAATCGCCGGACCGGGCCAGTGCGACGGCTCCCAGCAGGCCGACCCCGCTCGCCGACGCGCGCGAGAGCCGACTTCCGCTGTCGCTTCCCAGGATCTCCTCCGCCTCATCCAGCTCGCCACGGGCAATACGAAGTCGCGCAAGCATCTCGATCAGCCCGGCAGGGCGGTAGCCCTGGTCATACGCACGCTGAAGGTGCCGAACAGCCTGACGCTGCCGTCGCTGACGAAGAGCCAGTACGCCACGATGCGCCCAGACGACCGGCCAGTCCGGAGCGATCTGCTCAAGCTCGTCGATCTGACGGGTCATCTCGTCAGCCACGTCCGGCGTCAGTGCGGAGTCGTCCAGTTCCGCCAGGGCAAGTGAGATTCCACCGGACCGCCAGTGGGAACCGCGCTCCCCTTCGATCTGCCGAAGACGGTCAATTGCCGCCCGGACCACATCGTGGTCCCCCGTATGGAGTGCTGCCTGGACCAGTTCACGGTTGGCAACCAGACTCTCCGGCGTTCGATTCGCAATGTCCTGACGCAAACGGAGTTCATCACCAAACTGACTCCGGCGACGGTAAACCTGCGCGAGCCTCGCGAGTGCCACCACCTGAACGGACGCATCGAGCCTGGCAATCGCGGCTTCGAGACCGGCCAGCTCCTGTTCGTCGGCGGCACCGGTGACCAGTGCAAGTGTCAGTGCCGAATCCCAGACTTCAATCCGATCCGGATAGCGGGACCGGGCGACGGCGAGCGCCTCGCGGGCCGCGTCATGCCGTCCCAGTTGCAGTTCGAACTGAATTGCGGCAACGTCGAGTTCGACGCAATCGCCGATCTGCTCCCGCGCCTCGGCCAGTGTCTGTCGGGCCGCGTCCTCCTGCTGGCTGAACACATGCATGATCATTCGCAGGACGGCAATCTCGGGAGTCCCGGGCTGATACTCATCGGCCGTCGTCAGCAACCGTGCGACTTCTTCCGAGTCGAAACTCTGTCCAGGTGTCACCAGCTTTCTGCGGATCAGCAGCCGGGCCAGGGGCAACGCATCCTGATCGGCCCGATCCATCTCCCGGTACTGAGAGATCGCCTGCGACGTTTTCCCGTCCGCTGCGAGTGCCTCGGCGTAGCGTCGCCTTGCCTGGGTCGAGAACTCCCGACGATTCAGGCTCTCCCGCAGAAGCGCGGTTGCCCTCTCGCCGGCATCGAGCGTGCGATAGCACCGGAGCAGTGCCCGATCGAGTTCTGAACGAAAGATCGTGCCGCTGTCGAATGCGTTTCGAATGGACTCCAGTCGCCCCACTGCGTCACCGAATCGATGATTGGCAACCAGCACGAGTCCATCCAGGCACTTCGACACCTCGCTCCCGACTCCAATGTCATCGAGTTGAGCCTGATACCGGGTCGCCTCCTCCAGATCCTTCTCGCGGAGCGCCGCAAGACAGCCCAGCGCCAGAAAGTCGGCCTGCTTTGGCTCCAGCTCGAGTCCCTTTGCGAGCCAGTTGCGGGTCTCACCGATGTCGCCGGAACGAAACTCCATCTCCGCAAGGGCGAGCAGGATCCTCAGATCGAAACTCTCGCGATCGATTGCATCCAGCAGGTCCTGCTTGAGCTGCTGGAACTGCGGCGAATCGGGCGTGTCCAACCGGGTGACGATCCGGACGACCATCAGTAGCGGTGAAACCGCCTGGGGATCGATCTGCCGAGCCGCCTCGGCTTCAACCAGCGCCTCGTCAAACCGGCCTTTTCGCACCAGTCCGTCCGCGCGCAGCAGACGCAGTTCGATGGACTCGGGGTTCTGCCGGACGGCTTCGTCAAGCAGATGCTGCGCCTCCAGCGGGGAAGCCAGATGCTCCCGAAGAATTCCGATCTGGCGCCGGTAGCTGAAGACATGTGCCGGATCGAGTTCGATCGCCGCCTGGTACGCCTCGGCCGCCTTCTCGTACTCAAACAGCAGTTCGTAGCACAGGGCGATCTGAACGAGGACGTCGGGGTCATCCGAAGAGTCGGCAAGCGTGCGGTAGTGCATCAGCGCCGTTCGGAACTCTCCACACTCCAGCGCGCAGTCCGCCGCGACGCGACGCAGTTCCTCACTCTCGGGATCAAGCCGTAGTGCCGATTCGGCTGTCAGCAGACACTTGAGAAACTCGGCTGCCGTCTCCGCGGAGTCGAACTGCAGGAGCGCCAGTTGCCGGAGCGCATCGACATCTTTCGGCTGAAACCGCACATACTGCCGCAGGTAGCGCCGTGCCGCCGTCTCGTCGCCGTCAGCCAGTTGTGCCTCGGCCCGCGTCAGGAGGGCTCCCGACAGGCGTGAAACCTGGAACAGGTGAAGGAAGTGTGTCGCGACAACGGCCAGAACCATCAGCCCGATAGTGCTCAGCACCAGCTTCAGATTGAGCCGCTTCCGCAGGGATGCGCCGCGTTCTCGTGCCATCAGCGTTCTCTCCGAATCGCTCACATGCCCCGGCCCGCCGACGCGTTCACGAACGTCACGCCCTCATGCCGGGGCGCGCCGCATCCCGCAGTCAGCTGAAATCAGTCGTCGACCGTCGGTCGGGACAGCGTCAGGCGATCGCCGGGCGTCCCCGCCCCCCTGACCAGAGTCGCGTACTGATTCGCTTCCATCTCGTGCCAGACTTCCCGCGAGCCATCCGGCCAGATGACTTCGATACTCACTGGCCCGTCATCACTCCCGAGACCGAACAGCACCCGGGGATCACTCGAGCTGCAGTAGCTGCCATCCGTGCGGACCCGACGCCACAGTGTCGGCCCGCCCTCCCGATGGATCGCCACACGGGCTCCAATGGCGTCGAACGCATCCTCTGCTCCGGTCACCCGGACGCCCAACCATCCCTGTCGGTTCCCGACACCGTTCAGCAGCAGACGGGCCCGGCCATTGTTATTGAGCACGATCACATCCGTATCGCCGTCGTTGTCCAGATCGCCGAAGGCCGCGCCGCGGCTCACTTCCGCGACTTCGAACGGCTCTCCGACACTGACGTCGGCAAACTGTCCCTCGCCCATATTGCGATACAGCTGGTTCCGCTGCCCGAACGGATAGGTGTCCCCTTCCGAGAAAAGCTCGTCATCCATCCGCACCGCTCCGTTGGCGGCGAACAGATCGAGCAGCCCGTCGTTGTCGTAGTCGAACCACATCGTGCCAAACGCCGTGACCGCCCGGCTGGGGGAATCGAGCCCGTGCAGATCGGTCTCGTCCAGGAACAGCCCCGATCCGTCGTTGACGTAGAGTGTGTTCTTCTCGTTCTGCAGATGCGTCATGAACAGGTCATCGTCGCCGTCGCCGTCGAAGTCGGCTGCATCGACTCCCATGCTCGCCTCGGGCGCGCCGTTGCGACTGAAGGCGCATCCCGACAGGATCGCTTCGTTGACCAGGCGGCCGTCCGGGTGGTTGACCCAGTAGTGGTTGGCGGCACCGTCGTTGGCCACGTAGATGTCGGTGCGTCCGTCCTGATTGAGATCGCAGCAGACGACGCCGAGTGCGGGCCCGCCGGTTCGGGAAATCCCGACCTCTTCCGAGACGTCCTCGAATGTTCCGTCGCCCCGGTTTCGCAGCAGGCGATCCGGCTCCGGCGTGTACACCTGCGGACCGCAGTAGTCACGTGCACCACCACGGGTAAAGCACTTGCGACTGTTGTGAAGTGTGAAACGGACGTACTCACAGACAAACAGGTCCAGCCAGCCGTCGCCGTCGTAATCGAGGACGGAAGCACTCGTGCTCCAGAGCCCCGGATCGACCGCGTCCGGACTGTCGACCTGCGAGAACGTGCCGTCACCGTTGTTGCGGTAGTGGCGATTGACTCCGAAGTTCGTCACATACAGATCGCACCATCCGTCGTTGTCGAAGTCGGCCGCGACGACCCCCATTCCATATCCGGTTTCGTCGATCCCGCAAGTGTCCGTGACATCAGTGAAGCGAAGCGTGCGCGTGCCATCCTCGGCAACCTGCAGGTCGTTGCGGAACAGACGGTGCCGCACGTCGACTGAATCATCGGCCGTCTCGTCAGCCGGCTCGTCCGAAGGAAGCGTCAGCAGGTGGCCCTGCGGGATGTAGACATCGAGGTCGCCGTCCCGGTCGAAATCGAACAGGGCCGCCCCGACCCCCACCATCTCGCACATATAGAACTCGCCCGACATGCCGTTGTAGTGGACGAAGTCGAATCCGGACTCATCGGCGACGTCGCGAAACGGAGCCTCGGGCCCCCCCGCGGGGGGTGAGTCGTCGCTGCCGGTCTGCACTGATTCGCCGGTGCAGCCGGAAGTGGCAACCGCGACAACGAGAATCGCCAACGCCACGGGCCAGAGACAGGCCCCACGCGCTGGAGTCGTGTCGGCAGTCACGGTGAAGGTCCGATGGTCAGTTTGAAGATGCAGCGGCACCGGACTTCTCTTCAGGCGGGGTATTCGGTGATACGAACGACGGGAACTGTTCTCGGTCGGACCAGGGATCCCGGCATGGCTGCTGCGACCGATAGCGTTCCAGCCGGGCCCCAACATGAGGCAACTGGTTCCGCAGCCTGCGCGCGGTCCGAACCCGATCGACGGCCCACTGCTGCGTTTCGACCGCACGATCGAAGTCGCCGGTCTCGGCATACGCCATCGCCAGGGTTTCTGCCCCGTCGACACTCTGTCCCTCGCCGAACAACTCCCGCGCCAGTTCCAGGGCACGTGCCCCGTCACGAAGGTCATCCTGTGGACAGGCGGCCAGAATCCGGGCCAGCGTCATCCGGATCGGTGGTGCGGCATCGCCCGCAGCAACTTCCTCCTCGAGGCTCTGCTGCGCCGCCGCGTAGTCTCCCAGGGCATACAGCATGCGTGCCCGACCGACCCGGGCGCCGACGTGGCTCGAATCGGCATCACAGACGGTCCGAAACTCCGCGAGCGCCTCCTCGTGCCGACCAAGCAGACTCAGTCCCGCTCCCATGAAGTACCGTGCCGAGGAATCCTGCGGCGCCATCGCGACAACCCGCCGATACTGGTCGAGCGATTCCGCGGTCTGACCGTTCAACAACAGCGAGTACCCCAGCTTGCGATGGGCCAGTTCGGCGCCGTCGCCCCCCGCAATCACGCTGCGGTACAGTCGATGCCCCTCTTCGATCTGGCCGGCCCGCACCATCAGATCGGCAAGGTTCAGCTGGGCCGTGCTGTTGTGGGGTTCGATCTCGAGAACCTGCCGCAACAGACCGACAGCACGCGAGTACTTTCCTGCGCGGACCAGACTGCGTGCCGTTCGGTTGAGTGTTGCGGCACTCTGATTCATTGCACGCACTTCGCCCAGGAGCGGATCGGGCAGACGCGTGCCCCGCCCGTCGATCGACTCGGCGCGCGCCTGCAGGTCCGCGGCGTGCTGACGATCTCCCTTGCGGGCATACTCGGCCGCCAGCAGGGCGGTGGCATCCTTGTAGGTGGGTGCGGCAGCGATCGCCCGTTCGAGGAAGTCGATCGCGTCCTGGTTTCGGCCGTCCTGCGAGGCCATCTGGGCAAGAGCGAGCAGCGCCTCGCTGTGATTCGGTCTCAGAACGAGGATGGCCTCGAACTGTTCTGCAGCGCGCTCACGTTCATCGAGTTCGCGGTAGCTCTCCCCGAGCCGCAGCCGTCCTGCGACGATCTGGAGGGGATCGGCCGACATGTCGCGCTGCATCAGCCCGAGCGCGGCGTTGTACAGCTCCGCCGCCACTCGAATCTGCTTCTGCGTCCCGTTTCGGTCCAGTGCGTATGCCAGCAGATAGGGCCAGCGAAACTCGTCCGGCTGCAGGCGTGAGGCATTGGTGAAGCAGACAGCCGCCTCGTCAAAGCACTCGTAGGCCGTGTAGACCTTGCCGAGTTCGCCGTAGGCGCGGGCCTGCAGCAGACCGGATGTCCCTGCTTCTGCAGCGAGAACTTTGTCGAAGATGGCTCGCGACTGCTCGAGCTGCTCCTGGACCCCTTTCGGGAAGCGTGCCACGGGTGGATGCGGGACCACCATGAGATCCACTGCCGAGTCGCGTTCGACCATCACGTAGCGTACCGCGCCCCACGAAACGAGGGCTGCACCGGTCAACAGAACCGCAAGGGACACGCGACTCAATCTGTTCTCCAGCGACTGGTCCAGACAGGCACAACACGAACGGCACAGGCCCGCAATCTGACAGATTCTCTGCACTCCGACGACGAATGTCACGCGCTTACGGAAGGAATTCCAGAACACGTCACGTCGGGACGGGCCCCCAACAAAAAAACCGGCCTCGCAAAGCGGGACCGGTTTCGTGTGGCGCGAATGAATGATCGTGCGAAACTCAGGCGGTCGTTGTCGGCTCCGCCTCTTCTTCCGCCTTCTTCTTGCGACGCTGACGCAGCCCCGAGGCCCCCATCGCCAGCATCCCCAACCCCATCAGGGCTGCAGACGTCGGTTCGGGAACGACCGTCGTCGACGAGGTTGCCCCGGCGGCAATCGCTGTATTCGGACTGTCTTCCCACGCCAGGTCGAGAATCGTCAGCGTGTGGGGGAAGCCGTTGGCGTCGCGATCAACGTCCAGGCGAACCCAGGCAAAGTGTGTGTTGCCGGATCGGTCGAACTGAACGCCCGCAATTCCGGTTGCCGTCCCGAACGCCGAAGAGAACGTGCTGGTCGAACCAAAGTTGGACGTCGATCCGCCCGGCTGGGTCGTCGACTGTCCGTTGGTGGCGTACTTGTGCGTCATGAACACGCCAGACCCGGGATTCGACAGCGGACCGATCGTGGCCCCGGAGGAAAACCGCCGCGGTGCGGACGAAACGCCGTTGGACGTCGAGAACGCATTCCCCGGCACGAGCCCGACCAGATCGATGCCGGCTTCCGTAGACACGGACATCCCTGTACTTGCCGTAATCGTGCCGCCTGTATTCGTGGACGTAAATGTGTTGGAAGCCTGAATGGCATGCAGCTGGACCAGGAAGTCGTTATTACCGTCCTGATCGATATCGAGAAACAGCGTCGAACTGTTCCACTGATTCGTGCTTCCCTTCGTCACCTGCAGGTTCAGGTTCGGCCGATACTGGATCGTCGCTTCCAGCTGCGATCCCACCAGCAGGGCGACCGACCCGGCCACACCATACTTGATCGCATCGACGGCACCGCCCGATTTGCGGTCGCGGGAAAGCTGATCCCTGGCCGAAGCGGAATAGGCCTCGAGTTCATGGTCCAGCTCGACATCCGGGGCCCGATTCGGTCGCTTGGTCATGGAGTCAGTCTTTCAGAGAGGCTTGCGAGTCTGGGAAAACAACGGAATCCAAGCAGGACGGCGACCATACCCCACAAACGGTGTCGGTGCCAGCGGAATTTCGGAAACAACCGGTAAATTCACATTGATGGGTTGCCACGGCACGATGGGACGCCTCGCCCTCACGACCCGACGAGCATCCGAAAAGGATCCCCAGCTGCAGCCCCCCATCGCAAACCACTCCACAATAGCTGGTTACGCCCACACCCACACAGGAACAACCGGCCTCGCCGGGCGAGACCGGTTTCGATCGGCGCGGATCGATGATCCTGAGCGACTCAGGCGCTCGTCGGCGATTTCGCCTCTTCTTCCGCCTTTTTCCTGCGACGCTGTCGCAGCCCCGAGGCCCCCATCGCCAGCATCCCCAGCCCCCTCAGGGCCGCAGACGTCGTTTCGGGAACGACCGTCGATGTTGCCCGGCGGCAATCGGGGTGCTCGGACGGTCTTCCCACGCCAGGTCGAGAATCGTCAGCGTGTGGGGGAACCCGTTGGCGTCGAGGCCAACGTCCAGGCGAACCAGGGCGAAGTGCGTATTCCCGGATCGCTGAAACTGAACACCCGCAATTCCGGTTGCGGTCCCACCAGCAGGGCGATCGAACCGGCCATTTCGTACCTGGTCGCATCGACGACCCGGACCGACTTGCAGTCACGGGACCGCTCCACTGGACAGGCAGCGAGTGACTCTGGCAGGATGGCGAGTCGGTTTCGCAACGGTCCCCTGCCCGTCTGCCCCCTCATCGACCTCAACCGGGAGCACCACCGTGCCGAGCCAGCAGACAATGCTCCAGAAGCTGATGAACACCGACGTATCGCTGTTTCTGATGGCGGGGGCGGTGCTGGTCTGCGTCGTGGGTTACTTCTTCGGTTTCATGGTGGCGCTCAAAACCCTTGGCGGCGTCTTGATCGGTCTGTTCGCCATCGGCATGCCGCTGCTGCTGATGCATGGTGATGAACTCGAAACCGAACAGCTCGAAGCCGCTCAGCGGGAGTTCGGCGGGCGGCTGCGGCGTCACCTGATCCCCCTGCAGGGAAGCCGGTCGCTGACGTTCGAGCATCAGGACACGGTCGGCCGATTCTCGATTCACCGGCGCAGCGGCAACAGCGTCGGCTCAAGCTGGCTGGAACTGCGGCTCCGGTGGCCGGATCGTCGACTGAAGCTGAACATCACACCACAGAACGTCCTCGCCCGGACCGGTCAGTTCTTCGGAATGCAGGACATCACGATCGGACGTGAAGGGTTCGACGACCGGTACGTCATCCGCGGCAATGACGAGGAGATGATCCGGCAACTGCTGTCCAGGCGGGTCCAGCGGGCAATCTACGCCATGCCGGACCAGACGATCTTCGGCATTCGCATTCAAGGCGGCATCTGGCGGGCGCGTGCCGGCTATCGCGGACAACCGGTCGACTTCCGGGAGTTCGTTGCAGCCGGTCTGAAGGTCTACGACGCGATGCGCCGGGATGCGAAGAGCTGACGGCTGCGCCCCCGTCAACGACGGGACGCCCGCCTGGGCAAGCCATAGCGGGCGTCACGAACGGATGTCGTCAACGGCGGAAAGTGAGTCCCTCCGGCACCGGGTCATTCCGGCACCGGTCACTCTTTCGGCATCGCGCCGTCCACCGGCAGGCCGCTGGGCACTTCGTCCGGCAGGTTCCGCTCGACCAGATCATCCAGTGACGGGCTGGTCAGCGATTCGAGAAACGCCAGCAGATCGTTCATGTCGCGTGGAGCGATGTACCGCGGTGCCACGACCCGCGGATCGGCGGTCGGCAACATGCGAACCAGATCGAAGACGGAATTGGACACCGTGTGCTGCAGTTCCTCCTCTTCCAGCTGGCTCGCATCGTACTGCAGAAACGACCGGACCGGATTGAAGTGGTGCCGCACCACCCCTTCGAGCGTCGTGTACGCTCCGTCGTGGGTCCAGGGGCCGGTGGCGGCGACGTTACGGAGCGGCGGCGTGCGGAATCGGTACCGGTCCAGCGGGTAGCCGGTCACCTCAACGCGGCCACGATCCTCCGGAGCCGAGGGGGCTTTACCTGGGCCGAGCTGTGGAATGAGAATGTTGTGGTGCTCCTGGTCGGTCATCAGACTGCCGGAATGGCACCGCACACACCCGGCGCGTCCATAGAACAGGACCGCCCCGCGTTTGGCCGACTCGGTCAGTGCTCCCCGTTCCCCATCCAGATACCGGTCCCAGGGACTGTCCAGCAGCGTGAAAGCCTCTGCCTCGTAGGCGCCGATCGCAATCGCGGCATGTTCGAAACCAAGCTCGTCGAACGGCACATCGGGAAAGGCGTCGGCGAACAGCTCCATGTAACTGGGCACGTTGGGATTGGCGGCTCCGTCCGGCCCCAGCAGCCGCATCATGATGGCCTGCCAGATGTCGGGCAGATCGTTGTCGGGGATCGCGGCCAGCTCGTTCGGATAGCCGAACACGTCCAGATCGCCGACCGCTCCGCGCATCTCATCCCGCGACGTCACGGGGAACATCGCCTGGATTTCGAGGACGTTGGAGAAGCCTTCGGGCAGGTCCGGGCCGGCGGGACTGTAGAAGTGCCCGTTGATCTCCTCGACGCGACTGTCCCAGAACATCGTCGTCCATTCGCGACTGCCCCGGTTGAAGATCTCGGGGGCATTGCGGGGAACGAACTCGCGTCCTTCTCCTTTGATGCGTCCCGGCCCCAGTCCGATGCCACCGGTGCCGATCGGCAGCGACAGGGCATCGCCGGTCGCGAACAGATCGTGGTGGCAGGTGGCACAGGAGATATCCCGGTTTCCAGACAGCAGCCGGTCGTAGAACAGCATGCGCCCCAGTTCGACAAGGGCGGGGTCGTGGTCAGGCCCGGGATCGACCGGTCCCACGTCATGCACGCGCAACAGCAGTTGCAGCGTTCGGTCGAGGTTCGCAGCTTCAGCCGTTCCCACCTGGCAGAGTGCAGCCAGCAGACACCCCCACGCAATCACTCTTCTCAACGCACTTCACTCCAATCACATCATCCCGTCGCTCAGACGCGTCCCCTCCGGTCGAGGTGGCGACTTCGAAGACGGGCGACGATCGACCTGTCAACGCCCGGCACGACGCGACTTTCCCATACTGCAGGCGCATTTCGAGAACACGTCGACATTCTCCATCAGGCACGATCGCCTTACTCCGCGTCACCGGCAATCTGCATTGCAAATCGCAGTGAATCAAGCGCTTCATCGTGATTTTTCCGGGACCACCCGGGAGATCCCCGAGCCGCATCGTTCGGCTGCAGCAGACAGAGACACACTGAATTCCGGCATCATCGGAATGCGTTCATCTGCCGCGGATTTCAGCATCAGCGGCAAGCTCTCGCGGGAACTCTGTCACCAGGCAGACGAGGCCCGCCTGCACCCTGTGTGCGACGGGCCTCGCGGCTATCAGCAAGCACTTGTCAGCAGGCACTCGACGGTCAGGTTGCCGGCCGGGCTCGACCATGCACCAGCGAGTAGACGCAGGGCTCTGATTCGTCGGTCCCGCCAGTCACTTTCGGGGGTGATGGGCGAACTCTGATTCGCCGGCGTCTCAAACGCGGCGTCTCGAATGCGCCGGACCGGGCCGGTGCCGGACAACTCCTCAATCCACAACAATCGGGTAGGAGGCGGGGTCGCCCCCGCCGTCCTCCCACACCACCGGACGTACTCATCGTATCCGGCGGTTTCCTT
>ENA-ORCW01000758-ORCW01000758.1-marine-metagenome-genome-assembly--contig:-NODE-758-length-12127-cov-2.732448_pt1 | contig 12127 bp, 12 predicted proteins | sample MGYA00237784_ERZ508517 | MGnify/ENA primary metagenome ERZ508517 (study PRJEB26187, sample SAMN06268979) | marine metagenome | isolation source: Tt ae E1 feedstock associated aerobic enrichment on... | reverse complement strand
AAACGGGTGGACTCGGCTGCGGTCATGCCCGGGCCTCCCGCGCCTTGCCGTTGCGCCCGACGAAGCCGATGGCGAGGTAGTAGGCGAGGAGCACGGCAATCGCCATGACGCTGAGCAGCGTGCCCATGGCGTAGACCAGCGGCCAGTTCCCCTTCTGGAAGCCCTCCGTGTACATGTGCAGGCTGAGGGGCAGGGGATAGGGCGGCCCGAGCAGGTTGGGCACGACGAACGAGCCGAGCGAACTGATGAAGGTCAGGAGCACGGCGGCGGTGATGCCGGGCTGGGCGAGCGGCAGCTGAACCCGCCAGAGCACGGTCAGGCGATTGGCGCCGAGGGTGCGCGCCGCCGACAGCACGTCGGCGCTGATTGCCGCCATGGCGCCGGAGATGATCAGCGTCATGAAGGGGATGTTCTTCCAGCTCGAAGCGAGGATGACGCCGATCCCCCATGGGTCGCGCACCATCTTGGGCAGCGACAGGCCGAGGGGCTCGAGCAGGCGGGTCATCATGCCGCCCCGGTCGAGCATGACGAGCACCAGAAACGCGGCGACGATGCCGGGCACGACGAGCGGGATGCGGTAGAGGGTGCCGAACAGCTTGCGGCTGGTCTTGTTGGCCTGCATGAGGGCGGCAAGCGGCAGCGCGACCAGCAGGCTCGTGACAGTCGGGGCGATGCCGAGCCACAGCGAGAACCACACGCCGTCGCGATAGACCGGGTTCGCGAACAGCGCAATCCAGGCATCGAGGGTGAAGGCCGGGTCGTCGGGACCGCGACCGGAGAAGCTCCGCAGTACGACGCGCACCAGCGGCAAGCCGAAGAAGATCATCAGGAAGCCGACGCCGGGCGCCAGGCAGAGAAGCAGCGTCGAGAGGCGTACGCGACCCGAGACGTTCATGCCGCCGCCTCCAGTGCACGGTCGGGCACGAAGGAGCGCAGCAGGCGAAGCGCGTTGGGCGGGTTGAGGCGCACCGGCTGGCCGGGCGCGAAGATCGCCGACTGGCCGCCGGCGGCAACGACGCGCAGCGTCACGTCGGGGACGCGCACGGTGTAATGCGTCGCGGCCCCCATGAAGACGGCCTGCTCGACCGTGCCGTCGGCATTGCCGTCAGCGGCGGAGATGCCGATGTCCTCGGGACGGATGGCGACGCCTTCGGCATCCCGTTCGTGCGGATTCTCCACCGGCCGCACGGCGCCCCAGGGCAGGCGGCAGCTATTGTCGCGGATCTCGGCGGGCAGCACGTTGGTCATGCCGAGGAACTCGGCGGTGAAGCGATAGACCGGACGGCGGTAGAGATCGACCGGCGTGCCCTTCTCGACGATTTCGCCATCCTTCATGACGACGATCTCGTCGGCGAGCGCCATGGCCTCGGCCTGATCGTGGGTGACGTAGAGCGAGGTGGTGCCGAACTTCTGCTGCAGCGCGCGCAGGTCCTCGCGCAGGTGATCGCGGAGCTTGGCGTCGAGATTGGAGAGCGGCTCATCGAAGAGCAGCACGTCCGGCTCGATGACGATGGCGCGGGCGAGCGCGACGCGCTGCTGCTGGCCACCTGACAGTTCGCGCGGGAGGCGGCGGCCGAGATGGCCGAGGCCGACGAGTTCGAGGGCGGCGGCGACGCGGCGCGCCATCTCGGGCTTCGGAACGCGGCGCATCTCGAGACCGAAGGCGACGTTCTTCTCGACGTTCATGTGCGGAAACAGCGCGTAGGTCTGGAAGACGAGGCCGAAATTGCGCTTCTCGGGTGGCAGTGCGTCGATGCGGTTGCCGCCGATGCTGATCGAGCCGGCGGTCGGATCGGTGATGCCGGCGACGGAGCGCAGGAGCGTGGTCTTGCCGCAGCCGGAGGGCCCGAGCAGCGTGACGAGGCTGCCGGCGGGCACGTCGAGGTCGACGCCCTTGAGCGCATGGGTCGGCCCGTAGGCCTTGACGAGGCTGCGGATGGAAAGGGTCTTGTCCATGGTTCGGCCGGATCCGGTTCGGTTCGGGGCGGCGTTGGTGACGCCGCCCCGGGTTGCGACTGGGATCAGTTGCTGCGCAGCAGGTTGGCGACGAAGTAATCGCCAAGCGCGGCGTTGACGTTGTTCGGCATCGACGGAAGGGCCCGCTCGGCGAACTGCGCCGTTGGGATCAGCCGGTTGACCTGCTCGGGCGTGAAGCTCGAAGCAGGGTCGATGTCGGTGCGCGCCGAACGCGAGCCGTTGACCTGAAGCTTCTCGAGCTGGACGTCATGCGAGATCATGAAGTCGAGGAGCAGCAGGCTGGCGGCCGGGTGCGTGCCGGCGACCGGGAAGAACATGCCGTCGCCGCCGCCGATCTGGCCGGTCTTGATGAGTTCCTGACGCGAGGTCGGGGGCAGGAGGCCGCGGCCCATGAAGTCATAGGCCATGTCTTCCCAGGCGGTGCCGATGGCGCCGGCGCCGTTGGCGATCAGGTTGAGCGTATCGGAGTTGCCCTTGGTGAGTTCGACCACCGGCAGGAGCTCGGTGTAGTAGTCCCACACCGGCTTCATGCAGGGAGCCTCGACGAGCGCCTTGGCTTCGTCGTCGGTCAGCGAGTAGTCGGTGAACTTCTCGCGGCACGCCGGATCGGTGACCTTGCCGTAGGCAACGGACTGCAGGAAGCCGCTGCCCGACCCGCCGCCCTTGGGCGAGGTCACGATGAACTTCTGCGGATGGGCTTTGGCCCAGGCGAGAAGGCCGTCGAGGTCGTCCGGAACGGCATCGGCCGACACGGTGCGGGTGTCGTAGATGATGCTGGTCTGGTTGCGGTGGAAGGGCAGATAGGCGCCGCCGTGGTCGAAGCCGCGGGTGACCATGGCGATATCGGCGTCGAGCTTGCCCTTGGCGTTCGGCAGAAGCCCGGCGAGCGGGATGTTGGCCATCACGCCTTCGTCGAGCAGGGTGCCGATGGAACCGGAACCGACAAAATAGGCGTCGGCGGGGGCCGGGTTGTCGGCGTTGCGGGCGGCGATCAGCTGCTGCACCGCGGCATCGGAGTTGCCACGGACGTAGTCGACGGTGATGCCGTACTTCTTCTCGAATTCAGGCAGAAGGTGCTCCGAGAAGAGCGGCCCGAAAGAGTTGGTGAAATCGAAGAAGGTCAGCGTTCCTTCTTCCTTGGCGAGCGGAACGATGACATCGTAGAAATTCTCGGCCGTAAGCGTGGACAAGTCGAATCCGGTTTCGGTATTGAACTTGTCCGCACCAACCGGCTCCACCGCCTGGGCGGCGGTTGCCATGAGGATGGCGACGGATGCAGCGATGAAGGTCTTCATCTGAGACGTCTCCCACTTATGGTTGGGGTTGCGACCACTTCGGTCGCGGCGAATCCGGCGCTCCGCGAGTCATTGTCCAGATGCAGCGGAGCGCCGGAGAACGGCGCTGGCAGTTCAGCCAGCAATTCCAAAGCGATTTCGGGGGCGGCGGCGAAATTCTGTTCGAACAGCTCGGACAAGCCGGGATCGTAACGCTCAACCGACCTTCATCCTTGAATGCCGTCAACCATGGAATGGTCAATGCGCTCGCGCAGGCGCTGACCGCCTGGGAGCAGGACGACGCCGTTCAACGAATCGTCATCCGGGGGCAGGGCCGCGCCTTTTCGGCCGGTGGCGATATTCTCGACGTTTACAAAGCCGGGCTCAAAGGCAAAGCCAAGCCGGATTTCTTCGCTGACGAGTATCGGCTCAACGCCGCGATCGCCCGATTTTCAAAACCCTATATCGCACTGATCGACGGCATTGTTATGGGCGGTGGTGTCGGTGTCTCCTTTCACGGTTCCCATCGTGTGATGACCGAGAATGCGGTTTTCGCGATGCCCGAGGTGGGAATCGGTTTCTTTCCGGATGTGGGCGGCAGTTGCCTGCTTTCACAATTGCCTGGCGATTTCGGCATGTATCTGGCGCTCACAGGCAACCGCATTCGCCGCGGCGATGCCTGTGCGGTGGGGCTGGCCACCCATTCTGTCGATGCGCAGCACCTTACGGAATTGACCGAGGCGTTATGCGAGACCGATGATGTGAACGCAACGCTCGCCACGTTCAGCGGCGAGCCAGAACGACAGATGGACGAGGGCACGCTGCATGCGGTCGCGCGGCACTTTTCGTTCGGCACCTTGGCTGAAGTTCTGCAATCGCTCTCCGAGGACCAGGACGAGTGGGCCCGCGCCACCCACGCCACGATCGACAAGCGCTCACCCACCAGCCTCCACGTTGCATTCCGTCAGGTGCGGGCCGGCGCCATGTTGACGATGGACGAATGCATGAAGATGGAATTCCGCATTCTCAACCGGATGCTCACGGGACACGATTTTTACGAGGGGATTCGCGCCGTCCTGGTCGAGAAGGGCAGCACACCCCGCTGGGAGCCCAGAACGCTGCAAAACGTGCGCGAAGAAGACATTGATGCCTATTTTGCACCCTTGCCCGGGGGAGAACTGGCGCTGTGAATGGTGAAACCATGTCGGGCATAACAGCCGCGCGGCCGTCCCAACTCGACACCGTCTATTACGCATTTCATAGGTTGGTTGCGCTCGCCTGTCTCATCCTGGGGCTCTTTTACTGGATCCGGCTGCTCGGGTTCTATCCGGGTCTGGCGTGGCGCTTCGACCTCATGCCGGTTCATTGGCAGGTTGCGAGTGTCATTCTCGCTGTTATCTACCCGTTTGCCTCCGTTGGTTTGTGGTTGGTGGCGCCCTGGGGCGCGGTCATCTGGGTTTTATGTGCCGGTGCCGAGATTGCAATGTATGGCGCTCTGCCCGATCTTTTCGGATACAATTACCCGTTGATCGGCTTTCATCTTCTGGTGGCGCTTGTCTATGCGGTCCTACGTTTGTTGCGATATCGAAGCAAACGCCGGGCGGTGTTCTAAGAGACAGGTTCTGTGCCGACGCAACCGGCTGGGTGACCAATCTGCAAGACAACCTGCAAGCGAATTCGGCGTTTGCTCGGTATTCATGGTGAAGTCAGCACGTGAGTTTCGGGGCTGCGGTTCTGCCGCGCGGTGGGCGCAACACCACTACCGCCATGGCAAGAAGCACCGCACCAAGTCCCGCGACCCACAAACTGCCGCGAAGATATGCCTCTCCGGCCAGAGCGGCCGACAATGCCACACCAAGATTTGCCGCACTGGTGCTCAGCGCCAGCAACACACCGCGATGCGTATCCGAAAGACCGGCGACGTGTGCTTCCAGGCCCGGTGCACCGATCCCTCCGGCCATCGCCCAAACACCCAGCGCCACGACGACGGCAAACAGAACGGAATCGGGAAGGGCAAAGACAATCGCCAGACACACCATGACTATCGCCATGGCCAGCCGCATTGCACGTCTGCCTCCGCCAATATGCCTTATCGCGGCAGGGGCCAGGGCGTTTCCGGCGACCGAAAGAATGCCGAAACCGACATAGACAAAGCCGATCTGCTGAGTGTCCAAGTGCAGGCCATCGCGCAGTCGCTCGCCCACGAGCGAGTAAATCCCAATTGCGCCACCGAGGCCGAAGAACATGCCACACAGCGCTCCGATGGTACCGGGAACCAGCAGCTTGCCTTCGCTGATCGCACGCTCATGCGCAATCGCCGCTTTTCGGTTCCTGAAAACGGTGGGGCCCAGAAGCGCTATAGCGAGCGCGGCCAATCCAAGGGCGGTGAACGCGGCGCGCCACGACCAAAGCTCAGTCAGAAATGCCCCAAGACCAGGGCCGGCCATCAGGCCAGTGGTCAATCCACCCATAACGAAAGAAATGCTGTTTGCGGCTTCCTTGCTTTCGTCTGCCGCCAAGGCAAAGGCAATCGGCAGCATGCCTGCGCTCGCCACGCCGGTTAGTATGCGGGCGACGATGCCCCATTCGAAGCTCGATACAAAGCCCGTCAACATCGAAGCGACGGCAAACATCGCCGTCGATGGCAAAAGTACGGCGAGCCGCCCATGCCGATCCGACAGAAAACCGAACAATGGCGCCAGGAGAGCCAGCGGCAAGGCGTAAGCGGTGACGAAAAGTGTTATTCGTTCCGGCGCAATGCCGAGATCATTGCCGATGGGGGTAAGGATCGGGCCGAGGAGAAACTCGTCAGCCCCAACCAGAAACGCGATCAGAAAAAGAAACGGAAGTTTTATGGTCATCATGAACGGGCTCGCTCGCTTGGTTGTTGTCACCAAGGGAAGCATTCAGCGAAGCCAGTCTCTCCACTACCGCCCGCCGTTTCTGCGACAATTCGCCGATGAGCCGGTCGATCTGGTGCAGCTTGTGCTCAAGCCCGGTGACAGCGCCGTGGCACGGCCCCGCATTGGCGTCGTCGAGACAAGGAGCTATGGCCATGATCTCACGCGTCGAGTAACCCGTGGCGATCATGTCGCGGATACGTTCGGCACGCCGGAGATCCGCCGCCGTGTAGCTTCTGTAACCGTTGCCGTCGCGCTCCGGCGCCAGAAGTCCTTTGGCTTCATAGTGTCGGAGCGTCCGCGGGGTCACCTGAAGCGCGGTGGCTGCATCCTGAATCTGCATCGTGCTTCCCTTTCGAGCGCCGTTCTAGCTCCTTAACACTAGTGTCAATGTCAAGCCGTTCAACCGTGGGGTCACGAGCGTCGCCACAGAATGGGGCGGGGAGCATCTCCTGCAAGAAGCGCTCTGAAGATTTTCTTGGAGTTTCATCGAATGTCCACAGACGGGTTTACCGCCTGTTAGCCGTATTCGCAGGGTCGGCTTTTGTAAGGCGTTGTTAAGGCTAGTGTTTAAGTCGAATTTTAGAAGCATTCGATAGGGTCAGGCCAAGGTGAGACAAAAAACAAAAATCACCGGCGTCAAACGAGAGGCTTTAGTTATGAATACTTCGCGACCCGCGGCGAAAACTGCCGCTACGACTGACGAACGCAAAGATGCACTGCGTTCTCTTTATCTCGAATCTCTCCAGCTCGTGGAGCGGCTGCACCGCCGCCTGCTCGATGTGATCAAGGACGAGTTCGAACGCAACGGACGCAGCGACATAAACGCCATTCAGGCATTGCTGCTTTTCAACATCGGCGACACCGAGCTGACAGCAGGGGAGTTGCGCTCGCGCGGCTACTATCTTGGCTCCAACGTGTCCTACAATCTCAAGAAGCTGGTCGATCTCGGCTTCGTCAACCACCAGCGTTCGCGCGTCGACCGCCGTTCGGTGCGCATCAGCCTGACACCTAAAGGGGTTCAGGTGGCGAAGGTGGTCGAAGGGCTCTACAACCGCCACATCGGCTCCATTGAGCAGGTCGGCGGCATCAGCGCAGACGAATTCACTCAGATGAATCGTGCCCTGCAGCGGCTCGATCGCTTCTGGAACGACTCGATCGCATACCGCATGTAGTCTCGCCTTGATCACCTGACTGCGCGCCGGTGTGCAGTCAAAATGAAGGCCGGCGTGGCGGGACGCCGGCCTTCACGCGTTCGTTATTTCGCGATAGGTGACGCTTGGTCACGTTAAGGTCATAATCCGATGGAATTCACGGCAGTGGAGGCCGCGCGGCGTATCCTGCGCCGATTTTCATTAAGGTTCGCGGAATCTTAACGCAGTCGCGGCATGGTTTTGCCGAAACACTGCCCGCAGCGCTCCCCGGGGAGGGCTGCCAGTCAAGAGAGCTCGGACACGCGTATGAAGACGAACCGCCGTATATTCCTAACCGGTGCCGGTGCTGCCGCTACGGCAGCGATGGCCGGATCCGCCAGTGCCCAGAATCTGATCGACGCGATCATTCGTTCACCCCGGCGCGGTGCCTGGAACGATCAATTTGATGCCCGCGCCAGCAGTGGCGGCAAGGTGGCTTCCAATCTTCCGATCTTCAGTCCGGAAACCGTTTCCTACGTCGAACGTGCGATCATGGAATATTCCAACATCGCCGCGCAGGGCGGCTGGCCGCGTGTGCCCGACGACAAGAAATTGGAACTTGGCGTGGCCGATCCCAACGTGGAGATCCTGCGCCGTCGGCTGATGATTTCAGGCGATCTGTCGCAGCGAGCCGGTATGTCGCAATCCTTCGATTCTTATGTCGATGCGGCGGTGAAGCGTTTTCAGGCGCGCCACGGTCTTCCGGCCGACGGTGTGACGGGGCGGCACACCTTTGCCGCGCTCAACGTGCCCGCAGCGATCAGGCTCGGCCAGTTGGAGACCAATCTGGTACGGCTGCGCTCCATGTCCGGTTCGCTGGGGCAGCGCTATGTCGTGGTCAACATTCCCGCTGCCGAGATCGAGGCGGTGGACAATGGCCGTGTCATGCTGCGCCATACCGCGATCGTCGGCAAGGTGGACCGCCAGACGCCGATCCTGAATTCCAAGATCAACGAGATCATCATCAATCCATATTGGAATGCGCCAGTTTCGATTGTTCGCAAGGACATCATTCCGCTGATGCGCGAGAACCCCAATTACCTGGCTGATAACAACATCCGCCTGATTGCGCCCGATGGCGGCGAGGTGGATCCCCTGACGGTCGATTGGTCGACGGACGATGCGGCAAAATACCGGTTCCGTCAGGATCCGGGCAAAATCAACGCCATGGCTTCGATCAAGATCAATTTCCCGAACCAGCATGCGGTTTATATGCACGACACGCCTCAGCAAGGCCTTTTCCGGGATCTCGACAGGTTCTATTCGTCGGGCTGCGTGCGTGTGCAGAATGTGCGCGACCTCGTCACCTGGCTGCTGCGCGAGACCGACGGCTGGGATCGTCGGCGCATCGAGCAGACCATTCAGACCGAAGAGGATGTGCGGGTCGCGCTCTCCAATCCGGTGCCGGTTCATTTCACCTATATTTCCGCCTGGTCGACGGGCGATGGTGCGGTGCATCTGCGCGACGACATCTATGCGCGCGACGGGGCGAGCGAGTTGCAGATTTCCACGGCCCTCTAAAACCGGCCATTCAAGAACGAGCTGCCGCGGCCGTCCGGAAACGGGCGGCTGCTTCGTTTCTGGAGGATAAATTTTCGCCCTGAGGCGTGGTGACACGTTGGGAAAAATGCTAGATGCGCCATTTCCGCATTTGATCCATCACCGAAGGGAAAACACCGCCATGGCAATTGCGACCGCCGCCGCTTCCAGCGAGACCGACGCATTCTTCACCCGTCCACTCGAAGACGGCGACCAGGAGATTTTCTCCGCAATCCGTCAGGAACTTGGCCGTCAGCGCCACGAGATCGAGCTGATCGCCTCGGAAAACATCGTTTCGCGCGCCGTGATGGAAGCACAGGGTACGGTGCTGACCAACAAATACGCGGAAGGTTACCCGGGAAAGCGGTATTACGGCGGTTGCCAGTATGTCGATATCGTCGAGGAACTGGCCATCGAGCGCGCCAAGAAGCTCTTCGGCTGCGCATTCGCCAATGTTCAGCCGAATTCCGGTTCGCAGATGAACCAGGCTGTGTTCCTCGCTCTTTTACAGCCGGGCGACAGTTTTATGGGGCTCGACCTCAATTCCGGCGGCCACCTGACGCACGGTTCGCCGGTCAATATGTCCGGCAAGTGGTTCAATCCGATCTCTTACGGCGTGCGCAAGGACGATCATCTGCTCGACATGGACGAAGTCGAGCGGCTGGCTAAGGAGCACAAGCCGAAGCTCATCCTGGCCGGCGGTACAGCCTATTCGCGCGTATGGGACTGGAAGCGTTTCCGCGAGATCGCCGACGAGATCGGCGCTTATCTGATGGTCGACATGGCTCACATCGCCGGTCTGGTCGCCGGTGGCCAGCACCCGTCGCCACTGCCGCACGCCCACGTGGTCACCACCACGACGCACAAATCTCTGCGCGGCCCGCGCGGCGGTATGATTCTGACCAATGACGAAGCGCTGGCGAAGAAGTTCAACTCGGCTGTTTTCCCGGGATTGCAAGGTGGACCGCTTATGCACGTTATCGCCGCCAAGGCAGTGGCGCTGGGCGAGGCGCTGCAGCCGGATTTCAAAATCTATGCGCGCGACGTGGTCGCCAATGCCCGCGCGCTGGCCGAAAGCCTGAAGGAAACGGGTCTCGACATCGTCTCGGGCGGCACCGACAACCACCTCATGCTCGTCGATCTTCGGCCGAAGAGCCTCAAGGGCAACGTCTCCGAGAAGGCCCTCGGCCGCGCCGGCCTGACCTGCAACAAGAACGGCATTCCCTACGATCCGCAGAAGCCGTTCGTCACCTCGGGCATTCGCCTGGGCACGCCGGCCTCGACCACGCGCGGCTTCGGCGTTGCCGAGTTCCGTCAGGTCGGCGAGCTGATCGCCGAGGTGCTCGATGCCGTGGCGCAGTCGGAAGACGGTTCCGCGCCGCTGGTCGAGGCGGCCGTGAAGCAGAAGGTGCGGGCGCTGACCGACCGCTTCCCGATCTACCAGTGAGATCGGGCAGGCGGGGCGCCTGAGAACGGACGCGGGCGATGCGCTGTCCCTATTGCGGCAATCCCGATACGCAGGTGAAGGACTCGCGGCCGTCGGAAGACAACACCGCGATCCGCCGCCGGCGGGTATGCCCGGACTGCGGGGGGCGCTTCACGACCTTCGAGCGGGTTCAGCTGCGTGAGCTGACGGTGGTCAAGCGCAACGGACGCCGGGTGCCTTTCGACCGCGACAAGCTGATGCGCTCGGTGCAGGTGGCGCTGCGCAAGCGCACCGTCGATCCGGACCGGGTGGAGCGTATGGTCAACGGCATCGTGCGCCAGCTCGAATCGAGCGGCGAGAGCGACGTCCAGTCGGACACGATCGGGCGGCTGGCCATGGAAGGCCTGCGCGGGCTCGACGAGGTCGCCTATGTGCGCTTCGCGTCCGTCTATCAGAATTTCAAGGATGCCGAGGACTTCAAGACAGTGCTCGGTGAACTGGCCGGCGATCCGCCGCCGCTGACGAGACCGTAAAACCATGCCTGCGCGTCGCACCAAAGCCGCTTCCCCCGTGGTCGATCCGGAATTCGACCGGCGCATGATGGCGGCGGCGCTCCGCCTCGGGCGGCGCAATCTCGGCCGCACCAAGCCCAACCCCGCCGTCGGTTGTATCCTGGTGAATACCGATGGCGATGAACCGGTGGTCGTCGGGCGCGGCTGGACGGCTGCGGGTGGCCGTCCGCACGCGGAGAAGGAAGCGCTCAAGGATGCCGGCGCGGCTGCCAAGGGTGCGACGGCCTATGTGACGCTGGAGCCGTGTGCCCACACCGGCCGGGTGAAGTCCTGCAGCATGGCGCTGATCGATGCCAAGGTCGCGCGCGTCGTCACCGCGCTCGTCGACCCTGATCCGCGCACGCAAGGGCAGGGGCACGCCATGCTGGAGGAAGCGGGGATCGCCGTTACGACCGGCGTTCTCGCCGAGGAGGCGGCGCGCGCGCATTCCGGTCACATCCAGCGGATCACCAAGGGCCGTCCGCACATCACGCTGAAGCTCGCGGTCTCCGCCGACGGCATGATCGGCACGCGCGGCGGCGAGCGCATGATCATCACCGGCGTCGAGGCGTTCACTGCCGTTCAGGCGATGCGTGTCACCTTCGACGCGGTCATGGTCGGAATGGGCACCGTCCTGGCCGATGATCCGCGGCTGACCGTGCGCCTGCCCGGCCTCGCCGACCGCTCGCCGACCCGTGTGATCCTCGATGCCACCGCGCGGTTGTCGCTGGAGAGCAACCTCGTCAAGACGGCTGGCGAAGTTCCCCTGATCGTCATCACCGGGCCGCAGGCGCCGGAGAATCAGAAGACGGCGCTGGAGGCTGCGGGCGCGCGCATCCTCTCGGTCGACGTGGCGTCAGGTGGCGTCGATCTGCGCCAGGCGCTCGCGGCGCTGGCCGAGGAAGACTTCACGCGCGTGCTCGTCGAGGGCGGCGCCGAGGTTGCGGCGAACCTCGTCTCCAACGATCTCATCGATGAAGTGGTCATCCTGCGGGCGCCGGTGGTGGTTGGTCCCAATGGCGTGCGGGCGCTTGCCGGTACGGCGCTGTCGGCCGTCGAGCGCAGCCCGCGCTACCGGCTTATCGAGACGGCCGCGGTCGGCGAGGACACGCTCCGCCGCTATGTGCGGGTGTGAGGACCATGTTCACCGGCATTGTCAGCGACGTTGGCCGCATCGTGCGGACCGAAGAGCACAACGATGTTCGCCGTTTCTCGATCGCTTCATCCTACGCGGCCGACACGATCGACATCGGCGCATCAATCTCCT
>ENA-ORCW01000757-ORCW01000757.1-marine-metagenome-genome-assembly--contig:-NODE-757-length-12128-cov-3.333914_pt1 | contig 12128 bp, 9 predicted proteins | sample MGYA00237784_ERZ508517 | MGnify/ENA primary metagenome ERZ508517 (study PRJEB26187, sample SAMN06268979) | marine metagenome | isolation source: Tt ae E1 feedstock associated aerobic enrichment on... | reverse complement strand
CCACCGCCGTGCCCCGCACCGCGCCCCGCCCGGCCCGCCCGCGCGCCCCGAACTCCTCGGCGTGCTCCCCGCGATGGCCACCGGCGGAGCGCTCCACGTCCAGAAGGTCCGTCCCATCATGAAGACCACCGTCGAGACCGTCGACCACGTGACCGTCAAGCTGACCGTCGAGGTCGAGCCCGCACGCGTCAAGAAGGCCTTCGACGTCGCTGCCAAGGAGCTCGCCAAGCAGGTCAACCTGCCGGGCTTCCGCCCCGGAAAGGCGCCCCGCAGGCTGCTCGAGCAGCGCTTCGGCCAGGGCCGTCCAGTCATCATGGCGCTCGGTCAGGATCCGCTTGGCTACGTCATAGCCTTCGCTGACGAGGCGCTTGACCTCCTCGTCGATCATCTGCGCGGTCTGCTCGGACACGTTCTGGGTCCGGGCAACCGAATGACCGAGGAACACCTCGTCCTGGTTGTCGCCATAGGCAACGAGGCCGAGCTTGTCGGAATAACCCCACTGGGTGACCATCCGGCGGGCCAGCTTGGTCGCCTGCTCAATGTCGGACTGGGCCCCGGAGGTGACCTGGTTCTTGCCGAATTTCAGCTCCTCGGCGACACGCCCGCCCATCATCACGGCGAGGCGCGAGGTCATCTGGACATAGTTCATCGAGTACTTGTCCTGCTCGGGCAGCTGCATGACCAGGCCGAGCGCGCGGCCGCGCGGGATGATCGTCGCCTTGTGCACCGGATCGGACTCCGGCACCGTCAGCGCGACGATGGCATGGCCGGCCTCGTGATAGGCGGTATTCCGCTTCTCCTTCTCGTCCATCACCATCGAGCGGCGCTCGGCACCCATCAGGATCTTGTCCTTGGCATCCTCGAACTCGCGGTTGGTGACGAGTCGCTTGTTGCGCCGGGCCGCCAGCAATGCCGCCTCGTTGACGAGGTTGGCAAGGTCGGCGCCGGAGAAGCCGGGGGTGCCGCGGGCGATGGTGCGGATATTCACATCCGGGCCGAGCGGGACCTTCTTGATATGGACCGAGAGGATCTTCTCGCGGCCGACAAGGTCCGGGTTCGGCACCACCACCTGGCGGTCGAAACGGCCCGGGCGCAAGAGCGCCGGGTCGAGCACGTCCGGGCGGTTGGTCGCGGCGATGAGGATAATGCCCTCATTGGCCTCGAAGCCGTCCATCTCGACGAGGAGCTGGTTCAGGGTCTGCTCGCGCTCGTCATTGCCGCCGCCGAGGCCGGCACCGCGCGAGCGGCCAACCGCATCGATCTCGTCAATGAAGATGATGCAGGGCGCATTTTTCTTGGCCTGGTCGAACATGTCGCGGACGCGGCTGGCGCCGACGCCGACGAACATCTCGACGAAGTCGGAACCGGAAATGGTGAAGAAGGGCACGTTGGCCTCACCCGCAATGGCGCGGGCCAGCAGCGTCTTACCGGTGCCCGGCGGGCCCACCAGCAGGCAGCCCTTGGGGATCTTGCCGCCCAGGCGCTGGAACTTCTGCGGGTCGCGCAGGAACTCGACGACCTCTTCCAGCTCCTGCTTGGCCTCGTCGATGCCGGCGACGTCGTCGAAGGTCACGCGGCCGACCTTTTCGGTCAGCAGGCGCGCCTTGGACTTGCCGAAGCCCATGGCCTTGCCGCCGCCGCCCTGCATCTGGCGCATGAAGAAGATCCACACGCCGATGAGCAGCAGCATCGGGAACCAGGTGATGAGGATGTTCAGCAGGGTGTTGTTGTTGTCGACCGGCTTGACCGTGAAAGTCACCCCGCCCTCGCGCAGCGTCGGGACGAGACCGTCGAGGGTGTCCGTCGCGCGCGTCGAGAAGGTGCGGCCGTTGCTGTCGATGCCGGTGATCTCGCTGCCCTGGATGGTGACGTTGTTCACCTGCCCGCTCTGGACGTTGTCCAGGAAGACGGAATAGGGGATGTCCTGCTGAGGACCCCGGCTCATGTTGCTCTGGAAGAAGTTGAACAGCGCAAACAGCAGCAGAACGATGATGATCCACAGCGCTGCGTTCCGGCTGAAATTCACGGCCTAACCCCTGTCAAACGTCCAGACGCCCAAGGCGCCCGGGCGGCCGCCTGGCCACCCTGAGTAAAAAGACGATGCGCGGCCGCCTGGCCGCCCTAGGTAGAAGATAATGCGCCCTGCGGTCTAAACAACCGTAAAAGCGGGGCTCGTTAACCCATTTGTGGGGGCAAAACGGCATTCTTTCAACTGCTTGGCCGCCGCCGGGTCCCTAAAATAGCCCACAGGTGGCACGGCCGCCAGACCGCGGCCGTCCCGGATGGCCGGCAGGGCGCCGCGGGCCGCCAGGGGAATGCGGGCCGCCCGCGCCCCCGCGCCGGCCGCCTCCAGGGCCGCCGCCAGCCGCCGCCAGCCCGCGTTGCCCAGCGGCCCGACGGTCATCTCGGCCTGCTCAGCGGCCTTGTTGCGGGCCAGCCTGACCTCGAAACGGCCGTCCCACAGCAGGGCGCCCCCGGGCGTCAGCGCAGCCGGCGCGCTGCGCCCGGCCTCCCGCACGATGAGCCAGCGCTCGTCGCCCAGAGAATCGGCTCGCGGAACGATGCGGCAGCCGCCCAGGGTCACGCCCTTGGCGAGGCCGCTTTGTAGGTAGGCATGCAGTCGCTCCAGGCGTTCAAGGCGGGGCGTGTAGTCGCAGCCGCCGACCGCCATGAGGCTGCGCGCCAGCGCCCGCAGCGAGACCTCGGGGCTCTCGCGCCGCAGGACCGCCGGGTCGAGATCCAGGAAGCCCGCCGGATCGGGCCGCACGGCGCGGGCCAGCGCGGCGGCGACGTCGGCCTCCAGCGCGGCGCGGGCGCGGCCCAGGTTCTGGGTGGCGCTGCCCAGGCGCGCCGGCGTCATGCCCTCGCCCGCCAGCTCCGGCAGCAGGCGGCGCAGGCGCACCCGCGCGTAGGCGCCGTCGTCGTTGCTCGGGTCCTCGATCCAGTCCAGCCCGCGCGCGCTCAGCGTCGCCTTCAGCTGGTCCTTGGCGAGGCCCAGCAGCGGGCGCAGCAGGCGCAGGCCGCTGGTCTCGTTCACCGGCGCCATGGCGGCGAGGCCGTCCAGCCCGCTGCCGCGCCCGAGGCGCAGCAGGAAGGTTTCCGCCTGGTCCTCCAGGTGGTGCGCCAGGGCGAGATGGAAGATGCCGCGCGCCTCGCAGGCTTTCAGCAGCAGGTCGTAGCGCGCCGCCCGCGCCGCCGCCTGGAAGGAGGCGCCCGAGGGCTTCGCGCCGCCGGTCAGGATCTCGGAGATCCGCACGGTGGTGAGAAGCTGGCGATGGCCGCGCTTGCGGCGCGAATTCTGGCGGCGGCGCTTCTTGAAAGCGATGACCTTCTTGCCGCGGCCCTGATCGACCACCTCTGCGGCCACGCTGGCGCCATCGACGAGCGGCGCGCCGAAGGTGACGTCCTCGCCTTCGCCGACGACGAGCACATCTGCAAACTGAATGATCTCACCGGGCTCGCCGGTGACCCGCTCGACCTGAAGCAGGTCGTTGGCGGAAACGCGGTACTGCTTACCGCCGGTCTTGATGACTGCGAACATCTTTTTACCTTTCAGTGTCCGGTCCGGCTTGGGTCCACAGCGCGTGGCCTGCCGTCTTTTTGTCAGTCTTGAGGGTTAAATGACAAACGGCGCAGGGGCTCTCCCACGCCGCAGGTCGCGTGTCCATAACGGAAGGAGGCCGCAAGGTCAAGCTGACGGCCTGAAATTGCGGCAGATTGGCTCTTGTATCGAATCCGATGAGCGGTTATCTAGTGCGCCGCGCTGGCAGCAGCGGACCAGCATCTCGCGGAGAGGTGGCTGAGTGGTTGAAAGCACCGCACTCGAAATGCGGCATACTCGCAAGGGTATCGGGGGTTCGAATCCCTCCCTCTCCGCCATACACATCGCCGATTGCCCCCTGGGACGCGATGCTTCCGTCGATCACGGTACGGTCTTCAAATAATGCAGAGATCTGCTGTTTCTACATTGCAGTGCGAATTATTTTGAAGATCAGCAACGGCAGCTGCCGACCGCATATCGGTCGACAAGAGTGTCTAGGCTGATGCCCGAAACCTGCCGCGAAGATATTCCTGTTCCGCCGGTCGTCGCCATCGCGGAAGCCGAGGCCCAACCCGCAGTCTATCGACCGACTCCGTCAAACGTTCAAGGCGCGCGGCGTCATTTCAGGATGGGGCCCGGTACAAGCCCAGGGTGACAGCCGGTGAGAGTGGGGCAGCGGTCAGAAGCGTTGGTTCGTGACGTTCCACGCGACGCTATGGTTTGTTGTCTTTTTCGGCGTCCCCGTCCCCGCTGCTCAGGTCACCGAGAAGCCCGCCCTCGATTTTGGGGAGCGGCAGAAAGCTGCCCAAGCTGCGCGCCTCCTCAGGATCGAATCCGGCGCGGCGCACCGCCGAGAAGATTCGCTCCTCGACCCAATCGACTCCGTCGCGCAGAAGCTCGAGCGAATCCCTGCCCTTGAAAAGACCCTCCTTCATAAGGATCGCCGGCTTCGCGCCGTCGTCATCTTCCATGATTAGCAGCGACAGCTTGGGCCCACGAAACGTGCCGTCGGGCTTGATCCATGTCTCATATGCCCGCCATTCATACTGATGGATTACGCTGTCGCGTTCCTTCCGGAGGAACTCCCAAAAAATCGCGTGTTTCTCCTTCTCCGTTCTGATCGCGTGCCATTCGGCCTGTATTTCTTCGCGGATGCGCGGCGCGAGGCAGCTCTCGCCATCTATTCGGAATAAGTCGATGGAGGTTCTTAGAATCGTGCAGGTGCCGATCCAGAGAACTTTCCATTCGGACAGCAAAGACCGCGTCGACTTGTCTAGCTTCTCCTCCAGAAGACGGACGCCCGTCCGCCCATCTGAGAGGGCACGGTAGGAAGCGAGGAAGTATTTTACCGGGACGTGGTGGTTGGGGTACTGGCTTGGGAGGGTCATGTCGGATGCTTGTCGCTTTCGAGCCGGCGGATGATCAACTGCCAGAATGGGGAGTCGTCTGGAGGCCAAGGCTGTACAAAACATCAGCTGTTAGCAACACGAAGGTGAGCGAATGAACAAGATAGGAGCGCGTTGCTGGCGAAGTCAGTTGATAAGAGGAAGGGCAGCTTTCCCAACTTGGCGAAGTGAAACCCGACATTCCGCTTCCCACCTCATCCCAGTCGTTGGCATCCCATCGGCTTGCTGAGACTGGGAAACATTATTCCCAACGTCGCTTTGGGGGCCGACCGCGGACGGTCTGTTTTCTGGAAGGCTCGGCGGTAAGCTGCCGTTCTAGCTCGCGTCGTCGAGCAACGTTTGCCTCGTCGGTTTGCGACCCCATCACAGACGTTGGCTTTGACAGGGGCGTGTCCCAAAACCTGCCAACAACTCGCTGCCGTGACTGTCGAGCCGCCTGGCAGTTTGCATCTACCAACTGTTCGGTCGGAGTTCGCGAACCTTGTGCGCACTGACCAGCAGCTCCCGGCATTGGCTCCATACCCTGTTGGGATTGATGATGCTCACCCACCGCATCCTGCCATAAACGGGATGCGGGAAAAGAACGTCGAGAGCCTGATAATCCAACCTTGCTTCGGCCAACGCCGCCTTTGTCTGCAATTCAGGAAACAGCATCGCGAAGGTTTTCTTGTCAGATGCGAAGTTGAGCCTAAAGACGTCTGGTCGGCTCAAATTCGACAATGCGTCATAAGGGTCGTCGTGGGTGACGATGGTTGCGAATGGAAAATTTTGCTCTTCGCCCCGGAAAAAGAACAGATCCTCCGTGGTGTCGTGCACGCTGACATCTGGCAGCGTGGCGAGAAATGATCGGACATCGACAAGAGAGATGCTCATGCTAAGCTCCACTAGCCAAATTTGGGTAATTTGGATTACAGCAATTAGCCAAATTTGGCTAGTGCTTGCAATCGGAGGTAAAGCGGCATGAATGTTGTGAGGCTGCTGGTGCTGGGAGCGCTCCGCGAGATAGGGCCCGCTCATGGCTATGCAATTGGCCAATTGCTCGAGGAGTGGCAGGTGCAGACTTGGACCCATCTGCGATCCGGGTCCGTCTATCACGCTCTTCAGCAGATGGCGAAGGAGGGACTGATCTCGGCAGGCGAGCAGGAAACGGGTGATCGTGGTCCCGGAAAAACCCGGTTCAAAATCACCCATTCGGGCGACGCCGCATTCTTCAAACTGCTGCGCGAAGCCCTTTCGAGTTTCGACCTGATCGAATTGAGTTCGGGCATCGCCTTTCTCGACGCTCTGCTGGAAGAGGGGCGGGAGCTTCTTGTCGAGACCGCCGAACGTTTGAACGAGAATGCGGATCGGCTGCAAAAGATCGCAGCGATTACCCCCGCAGGAACGGGGGCGCCCAGAACACACGATCTCCTCATCATGTGGAGCGCCAATCTTTCCACCACAGCGGATAGCCTAGCAAAGATCTTAGCCCGAAATTAGCTTGCAGTCTGCTCGCACGCCATGGTTGCCAAAAGCGGTAGTCCGCTTAGCCACGCACCGCCGCGTCGATGAAGCACCAGAGTGCGTCCTGTCCGGCTTGCGGCTCGTCCTCCAGCAGGGTTCTGAGCGCCCTGCCTTCGATGACGTCCAGAATGAGCCGGGCGGTTTCTGTTGGGGTGTCGAATGAGCGGAACTGGCCGTTTTCCGCGCCTTGGGCGAGTAGGTCGCCCAGGGCCGTTACGAGCGCTGCGCGGTTGTCGGAGAACAGAGCGGCGATCTGTGGGGCGCGGATGGCTTCTGACAGTATCTCAAGACCGAGCACCGCATTCTCCGGGCGCGACGCATAGGCGGCGTAGTCGGTGACGAAGCGCTCGAGCGTTGCGCCAGGATCGCGTCCATCGGTCAGTGTCGTGCAGAACGGTCGAAGTTCATCGGCTTCGATCCGCGCGATCTCGGCCAGAACGGCTTCTTTTCCCGAAAAGTGATTGTAGAGATTGCCGAGGCTGATACCGGCGCGGCGGGCGATGTCGCGCACGCCCGTCTGATGGTAGCCGGCTTCCAGAAAACAAGCCAGCGCGGCCTCCACGATTTGCAGCTTGCGCGGATGTGCGGCGGGTTTTGTTTTCTCTGCCATCTTGCGGTCTCTGCTTTCCATCAGTATATGAACGAACGATCGTTCATATACTGATGGATGACCGGGATGCGGACAAGGCGCCCGGGGCGATAGCCACAGGATTTCGGCGATACATCGATTTCAGGCAAAGGGGGTGAGAGCGGCGATGCGTTTTCCCGGATTGTGGCGGCAGGATGCCGGGGAGGTGAGGCATGGCTGACGCGGTTGTGTTGCACAAGGCGCAGGCGCGCGCCCGCTTCGAAGGGCTGGACCTGGCGCGCTTTCTGGCCTTTGTCGGCATGGTGATCGTGAACTTCAAGATCGTGATGGGGGCCGAGGGCGGCGCTGAAGTCGGTGACGGGCTGCTGGCCGGAATGACGATGCTGTTCGAAGGGCGCGCGGCGGCCACCTTCGTGGTGCTCGCCGGGCTGGGGCTGGGGCTGGCCGCGTCGCGGGGATTGGAGCGCACGATTTCCGTCACGATCAGGCGGGCGCTGTTTCTTCTGATCGTGGGCCTGCTGAACAGCCTTATCTTCGAGGCGGACATTCTGCATTATTACGCTTTCTATTTCCTCTTCGGCGTTCTCCTTCTTCCATTGCGCACATGGACGCTGGTCTGGGTGATCGTGGCGCTCAACATTGCCTTTATCGGCATGAACTTTGTGCTGGATTACGATACCGGGCGCGACTGGGTGGATTACAGCTATGCCGATTTCTGGACGCCGGCGGGTTTCGTGCGGAACCTCTTCTTCAATGGCTGGCATCCGGTCATTCCGTGGCTTGGTTTTCTGCTGTTCGGTGTGATCTTGAGCCGGCTCGATCTTGGCGAAAGGCGTGTCCGCAATGCGCTTTCTCTGGGCGGGCTAACGGCGTTTCTTTTGGCGGAAGTGCTCGCAGCGCGGTTGCAACCGCTTCTGGGCGCTATCGACCCGGAGCTTGCCTATCTGGTCACCACGGCGCCGGTGCCGCCCATGCCGCTCTATATGCTGGCGGGGATGGGCATGGCGTCTCTGATCATCGGGCTTTGCCTTGCGCTGGCAGAGCGGCCGGCGATGGCTCCGCTGATGCCGGCGGTTTTGCCGGCTGGGCGTCAGACGCTGACGCTTTACATCGCTCATATCGTGGTCGGAATGGGCGCGCTGGAGACGCTTGGCATGCTGGGCGGGCAGACGCCGGGAGCGGCGGTTCTGGCAGCGCTGATTTTCTGCGTGGTCTCGGCGGTGTTCGCCTTTGTCTGGTCGCGCGCCTTCAAACGCGGGCCGGTGGAGACGCTGATGCGGTGGGTCGCCGGATAGGTGGAGGCGAAGCGTTCGGTTTTTGTGAGGGCAGCCCTCTGAACAATCGATTGGATTGAGCGGGCCTGGAATGCCCAATGTCGCCGCGTTGTATTTCTTCACGAGGCACGTTCATTCCATGTCGGAGCAGACTTTATCGCCCGCTACTGGGCGATCACCCGCAGCGACGCAGCCGGGCGGTGAACCAGCGCGAACCACTCTGAAATCAATCGGCATCGTGGTCGCGGCGGGCGCTGTGGGCCTGCTGGCCGCTTTGTTCGTGCCGGCGCCCATGGCGCTTGCGGCTGCGCTCGCCGTTTTCTGCATCGGCATGTGGGCGACTGCGGCCGCACCGGAATACTGGACCGCGCTTGCGTTCTTTCTGGTGGCGGTGCTGTCCGGCATCGCGCCGCCCCAAACGGTGTTTTCCGGGTTTTATTCCTCGACGTTCTGGCTGTTGTTCGGCGGGATGATTCTGGGCGCATCGATCCGCTATACGGGGCTTGGCGCGCGCATGGCGGCGGCGCTCTCCGGGATGCTGGGGAAGCGCTACTCGACGGTTGTCGCGGGGGTGACTGTTTTCAGCCTGGCGCTGGCCTTTGTGATGCCGTCTTCCATCGGCCGGATCGTGCTGCTACTGCCGATCGTCATCGGGCTTGCCGATCACATGGGTTATGGCGCGGGTGCGAACGGGCGCACCGGGATGGTTCTGGCGGCGGCCTTCGGCACGTTCCTACCGGCCTTCACAATCCTGCCCGCGAACGCGCCGAACATGATCATGGCGGGCATGGCGGAAACGCTTTATGGCGAACGCTTTTCCTATTGGGCGTATCTGTTGACGCATTTTCCCGTGCTCGGCCTGCTCAAGACCTGGGTTCTGGTCGTGCTGATCGTGAAGATGTTTCCCGATGGCGACCCGCAACGCCCGCCCGATACGGGGGATAAACAGGCTGACATGTCGCCGGCCGAGAAACGGCTTGCGCTCGTGCTGGCGGCATGCCTCGTCCTGTGGCTGACAGACGCTCTTCATCATGTCTCTCCCGGCTGGATTGCGCTGGCGGCCGGTCTCTTTTGCCTGTGGCCCGCCTCGAGGCTGACGTCGAAGAAGTGTATCAATGAAGAGGTGAATTACGCATCGCTCTTCTTCGTTGCCGGCATTCTCGGTCTCGGGGCGGTGATCTCGTCCGCCGGGCTTGGCGAGACGGTGGTGGAGAGGTTGAGCGAACATGCGGATTTCTCGGCAGACCGGCCAGTCTGGAATGTGATCATGCTGACCGGCATCTCGACACTGGTGGCGATGATCACCAATCTGCCTGGCGTTCCCGTCGTCATGACGCCCATGGCGGAGAACCTCTCAGCGCTGACGGGATTACCGCTGACCACGGTGCTGATGACGCAGGTGCTGGCCTTTTCCAATGTGTTTCTGCCCTATCAGGCGCCGCCACTGATTACGGCGATGCTACTGGGTGGCCTGCCGACAGGTGCGGTGGTACGGCTTTGCCTGGTGATGTTCGCCATTGGCGCGCTCGTGCTCATGCCGCTCGATCTCCTGTGGTGGTATGCTCTCGGCATGATGTAGACATGCGTCTGGCTACCGGGCGATGAGGCGGGAATGGATATTCAGCAACTGAGAACTTTCGTTGCCGTCGCGCGTGAGGGGAGCATTACGCGGGCCTCCGAGCGCATTCATTTGAGCCAGCCCGCCGTCAGTGCGCACATCAAGGCGATGGAGGAGACGCTCGGACTTTCGCTGTTCGAGCGCACCCCGCGCGGCATGGACCTGACTCCTGACGGAGAACGCCTGTTGGCAAGGGCGGAGCAGACGCTGGGATCCCACCGGGAACTGCTTGAGGAGGCGGCGCGGATCAAGGGCAGTTTGACCGGCCGTCTGCGGCTTGGCATGGGGTGCAACTCCGAGCCAGAGGCGCTCGGGCGTTTGATGACGGGTTTTGCCGAACGCTATCCGCAGGTGGATGTTGTGCTGCGGCATGGGACATCGCGCTCCATTGCCGAAGGCATTCGCAATGGCGGGCTGGATGCCGGTTTTTACAATGAGACCGACAAACCCGGCGATGAACTGAACGTGGTCGACGTTTCGCTCTTTGCCATCTATCTCGCCGTTCCGTCCGGGACCGTGGACGCGAAAGACGAGCCAGACTGGCAGGAACTGGCGGAGATGCCGTGGATTTGCCCGGCCCCTGACACGTGTTGCGGGGAGGCGGCCGAGGCGCTGTTTCGCAGGCATAATTTTCGGCCCACCCGCATCATTAGCGTTGACCGGGAGCAGGTTACGCGCACATTGATTGCAGGGGGTGTCGGCGTCGGCCTGCTGCATGCAGATGCCGCACGGTCGGCGGAGGCGGACGGTGAGGTGGACCTGATCTGCAAGGCGCACGCTGGCGCACGGCTCGTCTTTGCCAGCCTCAGGGAGAGGGATGACGACCCGCTGCTTCAGGCGGCGCGCTCGATCGTCACTGCCAGTACCTGACGTGCGTCGCTGTCAAAGCTGCATGCTGCCCACGCTTGCACCACCGCAGACATAGAGCGTCTGCCCGGTGACGAAGCTTGCCTTTGGATCGGCGAAGAACATGAAGGCGTTGGTGACGTCTTCCACCGCGCCCAGCCGGCCGACGGGAATGCGCTTGGCAAGCTCTGCTTCCCGCTCGCTGCCCTTCGGGATGATGCCCCAGAAATTGTCGGTCTGGATCGGTCCCGGCGCAACGACGTTGACGGTGATGCCGTGGGGGGCGAGTTCCAGCGCCCAGGTGCGCGCCATACCCACCATGCCGGCCTTGGATGCGCCATAGGCGGTGCGGGTCTGTGCGCCGAGCGCTGCGCGCGAGCCGTTGAAGAGAACGCGGCCGAAGCGGCGTTCCTTCATGGAAGGCAGGAAGGCCTTCAAAAGCGTGAGGGCGGAACCCAGGTGAAGCTGGGCGAGGCCGGTGATGTCTTCGGCGCTGGCGTCCTCGATGAGATTCGGCCAGATCAGGCCTGCATTCTGCACGAAATGGGTGACGTTGTGCCTGCCGGCGATTTCGGCTGCGGCCGCGCTGACGGCAGTGTCGTCCAGCAGATCGGCTTCGACCGAGCTCAGCCTTTCATGCGAGAACTCCGGCGCGCGGCGCGCGACCGAGATGACGCGATAGCCCGCATCCAGCATGGTCCGGGCGAGATCCGCGCCGATGCCCTTGTTGCCGCCGGTGATGACGGCTGTCAGCTCTTTATCCATCGTGTCAGGTCCTGCCGGGCACAAGCGCCACCACGCGCAGCGGGCTGCCGGTGCCGTTCTTGATCTTGAGAGGGGTTGCGATCAGCATGGCGCCTGTGGGCGGCAGCCGGTCGAGATTGTTGAGGCATTGCAGGCCGTAGCGCCCTGCGCCGTGAAGATAGAAATGGGCCGGGTAGGGCGGCGTGTAATGCGATCCCTGACCGGCGTCGGTGCCGACGGTCTCGGTGCCGAAACCGCGAATGCCGCGTTCGTCCACCAGAAGCCTTATCGCCGCCGGCGTGGGGCCGGGCGAATGCGCGCCATCCTCGCGCATGTTGAGATAGGCCGCGCCCCGGCGCTTCGACCAGTCGGTGCGCATCAGCACCCAGCTCTCAGTGGGAATGCGGCCATGCTCGGCCTCCCACGCCTCTATGATTTCCGGCGTCAGCTCGAAATCCTCATCGGCGGCAGCGCCGTCCGAACAGTCGATCACGCAGACCGGGCCGATGAAGCGTTCGGCGGGAATCTCGTCGACGCTTGCGTCTGGTAGGTCGCGGCCCGAAATCCAATGCGACGGCGCGTCGAAATGCGTGCCGGTATGCTCGTT
>ENA-ORCW01000756-ORCW01000756.1-marine-metagenome-genome-assembly--contig:-NODE-756-length-12141-cov-3.551724_pt1 | contig 12141 bp, 8 predicted proteins | sample MGYA00237784_ERZ508517 | MGnify/ENA primary metagenome ERZ508517 (study PRJEB26187, sample SAMN06268979) | marine metagenome | isolation source: Tt ae E1 feedstock associated aerobic enrichment on... | reverse complement strand
GCTGTGCGCGTCGCGTCGAAGAAATGGGCTTTGGTGTCACCAGCAGCCGCACGGATGGCTTTCTTCAATCGTTCGGTCGGCAGCGAGAAATCCGCCGCACGAGCGAAATCACCCGGCATGACTTCCGCCGTGTTGGCCATGAAGAGCGTGTGCCCCTCACGGGCTGCGGCCAAGACCTTCTTGGCACCGGAAACCACCAGGTCGCACCCGAGCACAAGATCGGCTTCGCCGGCGGCAACGCGGATGGCGTGGATGTCTTCCGGTGTGTTGGCAACGCGCAGATGCGTGAAGACCGCGCCGCCTTTCTGCGCCAGACCGGCCATATCGATGATGCCCGCGCCCTTGCCCTCGAGATGCGCGGCCATGCCGAGGATTGCACCTATGGTAACGACGCCGGTGCCGCCGATTCCGTTCACCACGGCCGACCAGCCGTCCGCCAGATCGTAAAGCTGCGGCTCGGGCACGCCCTCGAGCGGATCACTCGCGCCGGTGACGCCTTTCGCCTTCTTCAGTTTCGCCCCGTGCACCGTAACGAAAGAAGGGCAAAAGCCGTTCACGCAGGAAAAATCCTTGTTGCAGCTCGACTGATCGATGCGTCGCTTGCGACCGAATTCGGTCTCCTGCGGCTGCACCGAGACGCAATTCGACTTAACACCGCAATCGCCGCAGCCCTCGCATACAAGCTCATTGATGAAGACACGTTTATCGGGATCGGGAAATGTGCCGCGCTTGCGCCGACGCCGTTTCTCTGCGGCACAGGTCTGGTCGTAAAGCAGGACGGAAACGCCCTTCACTTCACGCAGGTCGCGTTGCACCTGATCGAGATCGTCGCGATGATCAATGGTGGTGCCCTGCGGAAAATTCACGACGCCGGCGTATTTTTCGGGCTCGTCGCTGACGACGGCTATGCGTTTCACGCCTTCCGCACGCACCTGATCGGCGATCATATCGACCGTAAGTCCGCCCTCGTGCGGTTGTCCGCCGGTCATGGCGACGGCATCGTTGTAAAGGATCTTGTATGTGATGTTGGCGCCGGAAGCGATTGCGAAGCGGATCGCGATGGAGCCGGAATGATTGTAGGTTCCGTCGCCCAGGTTCTGAAAGAAATGCTCGCGCTTGGAGAACGGTGCCTGCCCGACGAATTGCGCCCCCTCGCCACCCATGGCCGTGAAGCCGACATTTGAGCGGTCCATCCAGGTTGCCATGAAATGACAACCGATGCCGCCGCCGGCAATCGAGCCCTCGGGAACATTGGTGGAAGTGTTGTGCGGACAGCCTGAGCAGAAATAGGGCGTTCTGCCCGAAACGTCCTTCGTATCGGCGAGCATCGCCTGGAACTGGCGCAATCGCGAGACGTGCGCGGCGATCTCCTCCGATGGCCCGATGACCCGAAGGATCCGCTCACCGATGGCAATGGCGATCTCATTGGGGTCCAGCGCCGCCGTGGGCGCGAAAAGCCGATCACCGGTTTCATTCACCTTGCCGATAATCTCTGGCTGGTTGGCGGTGCCATAAAGATTCTCGCGCAGCTGCACCTCGATTAGCGAGCGCTTTTCCTCGACGACGATCACCATGTCGAGTCCGCGCGCGAAATCACGCATATGCTCCACGTCGAACGGCCATGGGCAGGCCACCTTGAACAGGCGAATGCCGAGTTGGTTGGCGCGCGCTTCGTCGATCCCCAGATCGTCCAGCGCCTGCCGGGTATCGAGATAGCTCTTGCCGAGCGTCACGATGCCAATCTTGGCTTTGGAGCCGCCGGAATAGATGATGCGGTTGAGATTGTTCGCCTGCACGAAAGCGGCCGCGGCCGCACGCTTGTAATCGTAAAGACGTGCCTCCTGGCCGAGCATGTTGATCTCGTTGCGGATGTTCAGTCCACCAGGCGGCATCTCGAATTCCGGTGTGACGATGTTCAGCCTTTCCAGCGAAACATCCACCGCCGCCGTGGATTCGATGTTGTCCTTCACGCATTTGATGGCCGTCCAAGTCCCGGCAAAGCGCGACAAAGCATAGCCATAAAGGCCGTAATCGATGAGTTCCTGAACGCCCGCCGGGTTCAGGATCGGGATCATCGCATCGACGAAGGCGAATTCGCTGGCATTGGCGACCGTGGAAGATTCGGCCGTGTGGTCGTCTCCCATAAGTGCAAGGACACCGCCATGCCTGGAGGAACCGGCGTGATTGGCATGGCGAAAGACGTCACCGCAGCGGTCGACGCCCGGACCCTTGCCGTACCAGACGCCGAAAACGCCATCATACTCGCCTTCGCCCAGAAGTTCGGTCTGTTGCGACCCCCAGCAGGCGGTTGCGGCCAGTTCCTCGTTCAACCCCGGTTGAAAAATGACGTTGGATGCTTCTAGCTGCTTCTTCGCCTTCCAGAGCTGCAGATCGAGGCCGCCGATCGGCGAGCCGCGATAACCGGAGACGAAACCGGCTGTATTCAAGCCGGCACGCCGGTCACGCTCGCGCTGCATTAGCAACATCCGGACAATCGCCTGCGCACCGGATACGAAGATGCGTTCCTTCGTTAAGTCGAACTTGTCATCAAGCGTGACGTCATGAAGCGTCATATATACGTCCTCCTCGCAGACTACGGGTGGAGACGTGTCTGCCGGGGTAGTGTTCTATCCGCCCGGCATCCCGTCAAACGAATTTGCGGGCTCCACAACAATGCGCAACGCCGCCGCGGGACGCGGCATTTCCGGGGACACTTTATTAGTCAAATCGCACCAACGGCGCACGAATCTGATCCGAGCATAACCGCTGTTTCCCGAGTACAAAGGCCAGTCCGGCATATTCACTTCATAATTTAGGTTCGATACGCAAAAAGGCGACTTTTCCCGCCCGGTTACTTTTTCGCCAGGAACAAAGCTGCTAATCAAACGCTGCCCGGTTAACGGGCAGGAGGGTAGGACAGGGAACAACTTCCGCCCACTCCGGGGAAACGCAAGAGGGCCATATGGCACATCATCACGCGCCGCTCGCCGAGCGCGGCAACGGCGGAGGTTTCTGACCCGTGCGCGCAATCGCTTTGGTGGTCCGCGCAATCGGCGGTCTGAATGCCTTCATCGGCAATGTTTTTTCATGGCTTTCACTGGCCATTGTTCTGGTCTGTTTCACCGTCGTGGTGCAGCGCTATGTCTTCTCGATCAGTTTCGTCTGGATGCAGGATCTTTACATCTGGCTGAACGGAGCGATGTTCACCGCGGTGGCCGGTTTCGCATTGCTCAGAAACGATCACGTACGCGTGGACATCTTTTATCGACCAGCCAATACACGGCACAAGGCGATCGTCGATCTGATCGGCGTGGTCTTCTTTCTGCTGCCTTTTTCCTGGGTCGTCTTCTACTACGGTTGGAGTTTCGTAAGTCGTTCGTGGCGACTGAACGAGGCCTCGGCCAATGTGGGAGGCATGCCGGGACTCTTTATCCTCAAGGCTTTCATTCTCGGCTTTGCCGCACTGCTGGCGCTACAGGGGATCGCCATGGCGTTACGTTCGATCCTTGTGCTGAGCGGGAATGAAGATTTGCTACCCGCGAAACTGAGATACGAAAACAACGAGGAAGAGCAGCCGGAGGCGAGCGTCTGATGGATCCGGTCTTGATTGGCGAGCTTCTTTCCGGGCTCATGTTCTTCGGCATTATCGGTTTCTTGCTTCTGGGTTTTCCGGTTGCATTCACGCTGGCCGGCGTTTCGCTCATGTTCGGCCTTGTGGGGATGTGGTTCGGCGTGTTCGATCCATCCAATTTCGGAAGCTTGGCCAACCGCTATATCGGCTACATGACCAATGAAGTTCTCGTGGCGGTGCCACTCTTCATCTTCATGGGCGTGATGCTGGAACGCTCCAAGATCGCCGAGCAATTGCTGCTCACCATGGGCAAGCTGTTCGGCAATATGCGCGGCGGGCTCGGCATGTCGGTCATTATCGTCGGCGCGTTGCTCGCCGCCTCCACCGGCGTGGTGGGCGCGACGGTCGTTACCATGGGCCTGATTTCGCTGCCCGCCATGCTGCGCGCCAATTACGACCCGAAGCTGGCCACCGGCGTCATTTGCGCATCGGGCACACTCGGTCAGATCATCCCGCCCTCCACCGTTCTCATTTTCATGGGCGACATGCTTTCGGGCATCAACGCGCAAGTGCAGATGGCCAAGGGCAATTTCGCACCGGTTCCCGTGTCTGTCGGCGACCTTTTTGCCGGCGCGCTGCTTCCGGGCGTGATGCTGGTGGGGCTCTATCTCGGATGGACCGTTCTGAAGGCGATCTTCGACCCAGCGTCCTGTCCGGCCACCCCGGTTCCACCGGAGGAAAAGAAGGCATTGATGGGCGAAGTCGCCGTCGCGCTTTTTCCGCCCCTTTTGCTTATCATGGCCGTTCTCGGCTCCATTCTCGGCGGCATCGCCACCCCGACCGAAGCTGCCTCGGTAGGCGCGGTAGGTGCCATGGTGCTGGCCGCGTTTCGTTGGCGGCTTTCCTTCGCGGTGCTGCGGGAAACGGCGATCGCGACCGCGTCTATCACCTGCATGGTGTTCATCATTCTGTTCGGTGCCTCCGTGTTTTCAATCGTCTTCCGCCTGATGGGCGGCGACAATCTGGTGCACGAATTTCTCGCCAATCTGCCCGGCGGCACGCTCGCGGCGGTGGCAGTGGTGATGTTCATCATGTTCCTTCTTGGGTTCATCCTCGACACGTTCGAGATCATCTTCATCGTCATCCCGATCACCGCACCGATCCTGCTGGCACTCGATGTAGACCCGGTATGGCTCGGCGTGCTCGTGGGCGTGAACCTGCAGACGAGTTTCCTGACGCCGCCGTTCGGTTTCGCGCTCTTCTACCTGCGCGGCGTGGCGCCAAACGCGGTCAAGACGTCGATGATCTACAAGGGTGTGCTGCCGTTCGTCGTGTTGCAGGTTCTGGCCATCGCGATCATGTTCGCCTTCCCCGAGATCGCCACCTGGTTGCCAAGGACGATCTACAACTGACGGTGTCCGCGCGACACGTGCAGGAAAAGACACAGGGAAAACGCAAAAAGCCCGGGCCATGGCCCGGGCTTTCCTTCATAAATCCGTTGAGCGGGATCAGATCGAGAAGTATTTCTTGCGCGCCTCAACAAAAGCACCGTCCGTTCCTTCCGTTCGGGTACGCACGATGTTGAGAGCCTCGATAAAGCTTTCGGTCGTCTTCTTGGTGAGCGCATCACCGGAATCGCGTAGTTCGCCGAGAATCTCGGTGGCCGCCTTGGCACCCGCCTCGATGATATCGTCGGGGAACTGCCTTACGTTGACGCCGTGCTCGTCGACAAGCGTCTTCAGAGCACGCGGATCGTTGGCATAGAAATCCGAGGCCACCTGATCGTATTCGGCCTGACAAATGTCCTTGACGATCGCCTGAAGGTCGGACGGCAACTCCTGGTATTTCGCTTTGTTGACCACCAGTTCGGTTGCCAGACCGGGCTCCACGAAGCTCGGGAAATAGTAGTTCTTGGCAACCTGATAGAAACCGAGCGCCAAGTCGTTATAGGGGCCCACGAACTCCGCAGCATCGAGCGTGCCCGACTGCAGCGCCTGAAAAATCTCGCCAGCGGCCATGTTGGTCACCGTCGCGCCGAGCTTCTCCCACACGCGGCCGCCGAGGCCAGGGGTGCGGAAGCGCAAACCCTTTACCGAATCCAGCCCCGTCAACTCCTCACGGAACCAACCGCCAGCCTGTGTGCCCGTATCGCCGGACAGGAAGCCTTGGACGCCGAACTGATCGTAGATCTCGTCCCAGATTTCCTGACCACCCATATAGCGGACCCACGCAGCCATCTCGCGGGATGTCATGCCAAAGGGAACGCCCGTAAAGAAGGACAAGGCCGGGCTCTTGTTCTGCCAATAGTAAGCCGCGCCATGGCTCATTTCGGCCGAACCGTCGATCACGGCATCGAGCGACTGCAGCGGCGGAACCAGTTCGCCTGCGGAATACACCTGCACGGTCAGGCGTCCGTCCGATGCCGCCGTGATACGATCTGCCAGACGCTGGGCGCCGACACCGAGACCGGGAAAATTCTTCGGCCATGTGGTGACCATACGCCAGGTCTGGTTGCCCTGCGCGATGGCGGGCGTGGCAAGCGCGGCAGCACCTGCACCTGCACTGGCAAGACCAGCATTCCTGAGGAATGAACGACGATCCATGAAATACCTCCCAAACATTCAAAACGCGAAAAAAATGGCCGTAAAACGGCCTCTTAGACTGATCGGCGACGCGGGAAAACACAATCATTCCGATCCGAACCTTTATCAATACACGCGACCGCGCAGGTGTCTAGCGCGAACAAGGGCCGGTTGGTTAAATTCCCAACCGCCTCTGGCCGGTACGGGGCGATGACACCGGCGCATTCTCAGAAGGCTTTTGAACAAACGTCGTCCGCGCGAGATGGGCGTTCGTCCCCTCGACCACTCTCTCGCATTCTATTTTTCACAGGAAAGCCCGTTCGCTTTCGGCCTGCTTCGTGCGCCATGTCGACTTTTGGCTCACTTGAAGGCACGCTCCATATGCAAGACAAAGCATAAGACCCGAGAATCATAAAAAAGATCCGGGGGAACACATTATTGGGAGGAAAGCATGGCGGGGCTCCTTGGCCTTTCGCGCCTGATTGATGCTGTTAATCAATTCATCGGAAAGCAGGTTTCCTGGCTGATCCTCGTGGCCGTCCTGGTCTCTGCCTACAATGCCATTGTCCGTTTCCTGGGCGACGGTTTGCCCGCCTATCTGCCGATCCCACGCGCTTCCAACAGTCTTCTGGAACTGCAATGGTATCTCTACGGCGCCGTGTTCATGCTGGCGTCCGCCTACACGCTGCAGCGAAACGAGCACATCCGTATCGACATCGTATCGAGCCTTTTCACAAAGCGGACGCGCGACTGGGTCGACCTCATCTGCCATGTCTTCTTTCTGCTGCCGTTCGTATCGCTGATCGTGTGGTTGAGCTGGCCATGGTTCCAGCGTTCCTTTGTCTCCGGCGAAATTTCGGCCAATGCCAGCGGCCTGATCATCTGGCCGGCCAAGTTCATGGTGCTTGCTGGATTCGTGCTCCTGACGGCGCAGGCCATCTCCGAGATTGTCAAACGCTATGCCGTCTTGCGCGGCCTCATCGACGAACCAAACCCGCAGCACGACATGCATCCTGCAGCCGAAGCCGCGATCGAGATGGAGGAGAAGCGCGATGATTGACCTGATCGCGCACAACCTCGCGCCCATTATGTTCGTCACCGTGATGGCGATGCTACTGATCGGCTATCCGGTTGCTTTCACATTGGCCGCCGGTGGCCTGCTGTTCTTCGTGATCGGCGTGGAACTCTCGCATATCTCCAGCGAGATCCGTCTGTTCTGGCCGCTCTTACAGTCGCATCCCGAACGCATCTACGGGATCATGTACAACGACACGCTCTTGGCCATACCCTTCTTCACCTTCATGGGCTTGATCCTGGAGCGCTCGAGAATGGCGGAAGATCTGCTTGACACGATCGGCCAGCTTTTCGGGCCGGTGCGCGGCGGACTGGCCTATGCGGCCGTTCTGGTCGGCGCATTGCTTGCCGCCACCACCGGCGTGGTCGCAGCCTCGGTCATCGCCATGGGCCTCATCTCGCTGCCCATCATGATGCGCTACAACTACAATCGCGGGTTCGCCACCGGAACCATCGCCGCTTCCGGCACACTGGCGCAGATCGTGCCCCCTTCGCTGGTGCTGATCGTCATGGCGGACCAACTCGGCCGCTCGGTGGGCGATATGTATCTGGGCGCGCTCCTGCCCGCGCTCGCCATCATCGGTGCATACTGCCTGCTCGTATTCGCTGTCACCATCGTCAGACCGAACTGGGCCCCTGCCCTACCTCCCGAAACACGCACACTGGGCGGCGGTGTCGCCTCGCTGGTACTGCTGCTGGCAATATCGATAGCGATCTATTTCGCCTCTTATCAGGCACTTTTCGCCGACATGCGCAGTGAAGTGAGGCTGGTTTGGTCGGCGACCGCTGCAACCACTTTCGCACTCGCCCTCAGTCTCGCCAATCGCCACCTGAAACTGAACATTCTTTCAAGACTTGCGGAACAGGTGGTGATCGTTCTGATCCCCCCATTGGCGCTTATCTTTCTCGTTCTCGGCACCATCTTCCTCGGCATCGCCACCCCCACTGAAGGCGGTGCAATGGGTGCGGCCGGCGCGCTCGTGCTCGCCCTGATCAAGGGCAGGCTTTCCTTCTCCGTTCTCAAACAGGCGCTGGATGCAACCACGAAGCTTGCCGCGTTCGTGATGTTCATTCTCATCGGCGCACGCGTGTTCGGCCTGACTTTCTACGGGATCAACGGCAATGTGTGGATAGAAGAACTGCTGCTGGCGTTGCCAGGCGGCGAGATAGGCTTTCTTCTCACCGTCACCGTCATCGTTTTCATTCTCGGCTGTTTTCTCGACTTCTTCGAGATCGCCTTCATCATGGTGCCGCTTCTCGTGCCAGCCGCCGAGACGCTCGGCATCGACCTGATCTGGTTCGGCGTCATTCTCGGCATCAATCTACAGACGTCCTTCCTTACGCCACCCTTCGGCTTTTCCCTTTTCTATCTGCGATCCATTGCGCCGATGCGAGAATGGAGAGACGAGGTCTCCGGGCGCATTCTGCCAGCAGTCAGAACGACGGAAATCTACAAGGGCGCCATCCCCTTCATCATCATTCAGTTCCTGATGATCATTCTGGTGATTTCCTTCCCCGGTCTCGTCACCCACTACAAGCAGGAAAGCACCGTCGACCCGAGCGATGTGGAGATCAACATCCCCTCCTTCGGCGGTGGCGACAACGCCACGCCCGGGTTCGGCCTGCCGGGCAGTCTGGGCGGCTCGCCCTTCGGCGCATCGCCGACCACCCCTGACGAAAGAAACCAGCAACAGGACGATGGGCTGCAACTGCCGGGTCTCGACGGCCTGCCACCGCTCAGCGCGCCTGCCGGCAACCCGCCGACCGGCGGTTCTCAGGAGCAACCGGCAAATCCGGATCTCAGCCAGCCGCCAAGCTTCGACTGACGAAACGGCATAAAGAAAACCCCGCGGCATCCCCCGGGGTTGTCTTTGACTTGGTCAAAAGGGACGGATCAGAGTTTCCCGGCGCGTTGTTGGATCATCATAAACGTATCGAACGTGTATTCGGACAGCTGCGCCCAGAGATATGCATCCTTCTTGAAGGCCTGCTGGTTGTCATAGATCTTTTTGAATGTGGGGTTAGAAGCGTTGATCTCGTCATACGTTTCCATCGCGGCGTTGTAGCACGCCTCAAGGATTTCCTGGCTGAAGGGACGCAACTGCGCGCCATCGGCAACAAGCTGACGCAATGCGCCCGGATTCTTGTAGTCGTAACTCGCCATCATATCGGCATTGGCTGCCCGACAGGCCGAATCCAGAATTGACTTGTAAACGTCGGGCAGTTCATCCCATTTTTCCTTGTTGAACATGGCGTTCAGAACAGGTCCGCCTTCCCACCATCCTGGATAGTAGTAGTACTGCGCAACCTTGTTGAAACCGAGCTTCTGGTCGTCATAAGGACCGACCCATTCGGTGGCGTCGATGGTGCCTTTCTCGAGCGCCGGGTAGATGTCGCCGCCGGCGATCTGCTGAGGGACGACACCGAGCTTCTCGATAATCTTGCCGCCCATGCCGCCAATGCGCATCTTGAGACCTTTGAGATCTTCAACCGTGTTGATTTCCTTACGGAACCAACCGCCCATCTGCGAACCGGTGTTGCCACAGGGAAGCGTGTGAAGACCCTCCGTGTGATAAAACTCGTTCATCAACTCATTGCCGCCACCATAGTAAAACCAGGCGTTCTGCTGGCGGTAATTGAGTCCGAACGGAATGGCGGTGCCCAGGGCATAAGTGGGGTCTTTGCCCCAGTAATAGTAGGATGCCGTGTGCGCCACCTCGACGGTGCCGGCGGCTGCGGCATCCGCCGCCTGCAGACCGGGCACGATTTCGCCGGCGGCGAATACCTGAATTTCGAAGTTGCCGTCCGTCGCCCCATTGACAAAGTCAGCCATGGTTTCAGCCGCGCCGTAAATCGTATCCAATGCCTTGGGAAACGAAGACGTGCAACGCCAGGTGATTTTCGGCATCGATTGGGCAATGGCCGGTGCGGCCAATGCGGATGCGGCGGCAACGCCCGTCCCTGCCACTCCCGCTTGCTTGAAGAAGGTTCTGCGGTCCATATGTTCTCCTCCCATTCTGGAACCGTCTGCCGTGATGCCGCTGGCACCCGGCATTGTGCTGGTCTCGAGACCCCGCGCTGTTTGCTTTCTTTGGGTAACGAAAACCACTGGCATCAATGCATGCATGTTGCTCCAAGTCCAGCACACCAGCCCCTTGTGCGACCAATATCGAAGGCCCAGTGAAAAGGCTCACCTGCCCATTGGAAAGGCGCGCGAAATGTCTAAATTGCATCTGCATGAGCGACAGCGAACAAACGGAACTTCGGATGCGTACCCCACTTATCGCCGTCTCGACGGATACAAAGGATTTCGAGAAGTATATCTGGCACGCCACGCCACAACCCTACCTTGATGCGGCGGTCTCTACGGCGGGTGTGCTGCCTATGCTGCTTCCCTCACTCGGCGACAAGCTGGACCTGGACAGTGTTCTGGAGACCGTTGACGGTGTGTTGGTGACAGGATCGAAATCGAACGTCTATCCTGAACTATACGGCGCCGTCGCAACCGATGAGAACGGCCCCTACGATCACGCCCGCGACGCCACCACGCTTCCCCTCATCCGCAAGGCTATCGAAAAGGGGATACCGCTTCTGGCCATATGCCGCGGCATTCAGGAATTGAATGTCGCGCTCGGCGGCACACTGGCAACGGAAATCCATGAACGCGAAGGCGCGTTCGATCACCGAGGACCGCAGGATGCCGAGCAGGCCGCGCGGTTTGCCATTCGTCAGACGATCAAGATCGCACCCGAGGGCTGTCTGGCCGGCATATTCGGTGCGACGGAAGTCCAGGTAAACTCCGTCCATCGGCAGGGCGTCGACAGCACCGCCCAATCTCTCCAGGTCGAGGCCGTGGCTGAGGACGGAACCGTGGAAGCCGTGTCGGTGAAAAACGCCCCGGCATTTGCCGTCGGCGTCCAATGGCACCCCGAATACTGGGCGCACAACGACGACGCATCAGCACGTGTTTTCAAGGCGTTCGGCAATGCTGTTCGCAATCACGCCGCACAACGCGACAAGACGCGGATGGCGGCAGAATAGCTCAAGTTCCGCGATACATGCTCAACAAAGGCGTCCGCGGACGAAGCGACTGGTATGAGACGCCGTCGCCAGGGAAAAATTCGACCAATGTTTCCCCGTTTGCCGATACGAATGCGACCGTTCCATCGGCACGCTCTTCCCAAATACGCGCCTCTGCAAGACTTGGCAGGATTTGGGTGCACCGCTCATCAAGATCCAATTCCGTGCGGTCTGGAGTTTGCGAGCGGCGCACCTTGCATACACCGTCCAAGCCAATACGCACCAGCGTCAGTTCCGAACCGGCCAGCTTTTCATCGACCGCCTTTGCCACAGCGAAACCAGTCGCGTCTTTTGCCGTGTCCGCATCGGAAAGATAGCCAAAGGAGCCGACGAGGGCCAGAACAAGCGCACTCGGCACAAACAGCTTCATGAAATCGGAACTCCATCGTCGCAGGAATTTCTTCGCACGACCGGGAGCTTCCATTTTTCGGGTTAAGCGTTTGCTAACAGATGCAACCTTAGCGTTTCACATGCGCGGTTTCCGGCACAGGCGTTACCGCCCGGCCTTCTGTGAACCAGGCAATGAGATTGTCGGCCACGAGGTCGGCCATAGCCTGTCGTGTCGCGACCGAAGCCGAGCCCACATGCGGTAGAAGCGACGCGTTTTCCAGCGCGACCAATGCCTCCGGCACATGCGGTTCGTTCTCGAAAACGTCGAGCCCGGCGGCAAAGATCGTGTTGTCTTTCAATGCCTTGGTCAGCGCCACCTGATCGACCGTGCTGCCACGACCGATATTGATGAAAACGCCATTGGCTCCGAGCGCCTCGAATACGGCAGCGTCGACCACCTTGTGTGTCGCCTCTCCCCCAGGTGCAACACAAATCAGCGTGTCG
>ENA-ORCW01000755-ORCW01000755.1-marine-metagenome-genome-assembly--contig:-NODE-755-length-12147-cov-2.614830_pt1 | contig 12147 bp, 5 predicted proteins | sample MGYA00237784_ERZ508517 | MGnify/ENA primary metagenome ERZ508517 (study PRJEB26187, sample SAMN06268979) | marine metagenome | isolation source: Tt ae E1 feedstock associated aerobic enrichment on... | reverse complement strand
AGAGCCTGGACCACATGCGAAATTTCGTCGAGAGCACCCTCTACCGCCGGGAACCGATCTCCACGCCCGAGGTCGGCCACCGCTCGGCCGGGCTCTGCCACCTGGGGGTGATTTCCCTCCGCCTCGGCCGGGCTCTGGAATTCGATCCGGCCAGCGAGACCTTTGTCGGGGACGACGAGGCCACCGGCATGCTGGCCCGCCCGATGCGCGAACCCTACGACTGGAGCTTCGTGTAAATGAAAACGGCGGCTCCTCTCGAAGCCGCCGGACATAATATGTAGTAATTCAGTCGCTACACGGATCGCTCATACGTAGTCCTGGTAGACCGGCTCGAACATGCGGGAACGGATGTCCGCCTCCAGGTCCGCGGGTTCCGGGGCGCGGGCCAGTCCGTCGGCGTAGGCGATTCTGGCCACCGCCAGGGCAATCTGCAGGGAGACTTCCCGGATTCCCTGGAAGGAGGGGAAAACCCGTCCGCTGGCCAGTTCCTCGTCGGTGACCATGGAGGCCAGGGTCCGGGCCGCGGCCAGGAACATGGCGTCGGTGACCAGGCTTCCGGAACAGGAGAGCACGCCCAGGCCGACCCCGGGGAAAATGTAGACGTTGTTGCCCTGCCCCGGGACGAGGGTCCGCCCGTCGTACTCCACCGGCTGGAAGGGGCTTCCGCTGGCGAAAATGGCCTTGCCGCGGCTCCAGGCGTAGGCCTGCTGGGCCGTGCATTCGGACTTGGAGGTCGGATTGGAAAGGGCGAAGACGACCGGTTCCGGATTGAGGGCGGTCATGGCCTCGACAATTTCCTGGTTGAAGGCGCCCCCGACCCCGGAAGCGCCAATAAGGGCCGTCGGGCGGACCGCCTCAATCGCCTCCAGCAGGGTATTCACCGGCTTCCCCTCGTGGGCGAAGGGCTTCTTGTGGTCCTGGAGGTCCGTGCGGGAGGCGACGACAAGGCCCTTGCTGTCGACAAACCAGCAGCGGGCCCGGGCTTCATCCTCGGGAATGCCCTCCTCCTTGAGGGCGGCCACAAACAGCTCGCCGATCCCCGTGGCGGCCTCGCCGGCCCCGAGAAAGAGCAGCTTCTGGTCGCGGAGCTCCGTCCCCGTCTTGCGGGAGGCGGCAATCAGGCCGGCCAGGGCCACGCTGGCGGTTCCCTGGATATCGTCATTGAAAGAGCAGATCCGCTCCCGGTACTTGCCCAGCAACTGGAAGGCGTTGTGGTTGCCGAAGTCCTCCCATTGGAGCAGGCAGCGGGGATAGGTCTCCTGTACGGCCTGTACAAACTCCTCGATAAAGGCCTCGTATTCCCCGCCGCGCACGCGGGGCTGGTCCAGGCCGATATAGAGGTCGTCCTCGAGGAGGTCCTTGTTTCCGGTCCCGACATCGAGGGTGATGGGCAGGCAGTAATAGGGATGCAGGCCGGCGCAGGCGGTGTAGAGGGACAGCTTGCCGATGGGTATACCCATGCCCAGCGCGCCGAGGTCTCCCAGCCCGAGGATCCGTTCACCGTCGGTGACCACGATCAGGCGCACGTCCTGGCGCGGCCAGTTGCGCAGGATGCCGGCGATGCGGCCACGGTCCTTGATGGAAATCCACAGCCCGCGAGGACGGCGGAAGATCGCGCCGTACTCGAGGCAGGCCTGTCCCACGGTCGGGGTGTAGACAATCGGCATCAGCTCTTCCAGGTAGTCCAGGAGGAGCCGGTAGTACAGCGTCTCGTTGCGGTTCTGGAGACCGCTCAGGAAGATGTACTTGTCGATATCCTTGCCCTTGCGGCGCAGGTTGCCCATGGCGCGCTTGGACTGCTGCTCGATCGGAAAGATCCGGGGCGGAACGAGGCCCCTCACGCCAAGGCCGTCCCGTTCCGCGTCGCGGAAGCCGGTGCCCTTGTTGAGGAGCGAATTGGTCAGGAGGGAATACCCGGTCGGCAGGTCTCTGCCGCCCCGGGAGGTGATGGGGGTCAGTGCTGGATTCATCCGGGGCCACATGATTCCAGCCGGACAAGAAGTAAGCAATTGCGGATATACCCTATAAGGACTGAAGCGGAGTCCTCAGAAATCCACTACCCCGGCCTGCCCGATCCGGCGGTCCGGGGCCAGGTTGCTGCGGTGGATCTCGAAGTCCCGCACTTCCAGCAGGTGGATATTATCCCCTTCCGAGGGCGTCGAGCGGCAGCTTTCCAGCAGAATTCCGTCCACGTCCTCCAGAACGACCAGCGGCCGGTCGTCGGGCGATTCCAGGGTGTAGCGAAGGTTGGATACCTTGAGGTCACCGGCGTGGCGGGCATACAGGACGGAGGCCGGCAGCAGGCCGAACATGCTGGGCTCGGGATAGGCCTTCTCGCGTTCCGGCACGGCGAAGGGATCGCGCGGCCCGCGCACCCCCGGTTCCTTGCCGCGGAGAAAGAAGCTGTTGACCAGGCTCTCCGGTTGGGCCGCCACCTCGGCCATGCCGACCCCGCCATCGGAGGCGACCCGGATTCCGTCCAGGACCACGTCCTCCACGGGATGTCCCGGGAGCCCGGCAATGATGATGGGAAAGCGCCCGTCGGCCCCGCTGGCCGAGACATTGCGGATCTGCACCCGCCGGATGGCCCCCACGGGGGTTCCCTCCGGCCCGCGGGCCCGGTTTCCGAGCCGGATGAAAATGGGGGCGTTGGCCACGTCCACCATGGTGATGTTGGTAATGGCCACATCCTCGATGACACCCCCGTCGACCGATTCCAGGGCCAGGCCGCGGCAGCGGCGGAAAATACAGTTGCTGATGGTGATGTTGCGGAAATCCCCGTTGGACTCGGTGCCGATCTTGATCCTTCCGGTCGGTCCGTCGCGGTCCACCGCCTTGTCGACGGTGGTGCGGTAGGTGGCGTCGAGCATGCTGCCCGGATCAAAACCGCTGACCAGGCAGTTGGTGATGGTGATGTCCTCGCAGGCGCGCTTTTCCCCCAGCGCATAGCTGGCCTTTAGGACGATGGCATCGTCGTTGAGGGAATTGATGCTGCAATCGGAGATCCGCACATTGCGGCAGGCGTCGATATCCAGCCCGTCCCGGTTGGTGTCGATACGGAGGTTATGGATGACCAGGTTGTCGACCCCGGTGGCCAGGACCGCAAAGTGGCCGCACTTGAGCATGGAAAAGTCGCTCAGGGTGACATTGCGGCAGTTTTTCAGGCCGATGGCCTTGTTGGCCTCGCCGACCGGACGTTCGCCATGGGTAAACTCCGGATGGCTGAGCAGCCCCTTCCCGTCGATCAGGCCCGGGCCGGTTATGGTCACGTTCTCCAGATCCTCCCCCCAGATCAGGCTGTTGCGCCAGTGGCTGTGGCCGAAATCCTGGTAATGGAGCTCGTCTCCCCACTTGTTGGGCTCCGGCAAATCGTACCGGCCCAATTCGTCGGAGGGCGAAGCCGCCAGCAGCACGGCCCCCGCGTCGAGGTAAAGGGTAATGTTGCTGGCCAGGCGGATGGACAGGGAAAGGTAGGTCCCGGCCGGCAGGCGGACAGTGCCGCCGCCCGCCTTGGCAGCCGCTTCAATGGCGGCGTTGATGGCCGGCGAGTCGAGGGAATTTCCGTCGCCGGCAGCCCCGAAGTCGCGAATGTTGAACTCAGTTGCGGTGCTCATGGTGCAAAGTAAGGAGGATAGCAGAAGGGTCAGCAATCCTGGCCGTATCGGGGCGTGTTGGTCCATCCGGGAAAAAGCTTACAGTTCGGGTGGCCCTACTCCGGCTTGGCCTCCCATTCGGCCTCCATTTCCTCGTAGAATTCGCGCATGACCCGGAAGGCCTGCTTGCGGATGCCCCGGTCGGAAACCAAGCCCTTGCGGTTCCAGAAATCCTGGATGTGGGGCAGCATGCGGCGCGGGGAGCGAAAATCCTTGAGGATCCAGGGGGAGGTCCCGCGGAGCGACTCGATCCCGCGGATCATCTCCAGGTTGTTGACGTAGACGTTGGCCTGGAACTCCTCGGTCCAGCGGTCCTCTTTCGTGCCGTGGTATCCCTGCAGGGCGCCGGCCCCGAATTCACTCATGATCAGCGGCTTGTTGTAGGGATTGACCCATTTCATGTCGGCGAATTCGTCCGCCAGTTCCCGGGTGTACCAGCCGAGGTAGCTGTTGAAACCCATCACGTCCACCACCGCGGAAAGGGGATCGTCAATCTTGAGCGTTTTCCCCTCGACCGACTGGGCGTTGAGGGCGGCCGTGATCAGGCGGGTCGGGTCCATCTCGCGGGCCCGCCCGGCCAGGCGGCTCAGGAAGTCCAGCCGCGGTCCGTTGACGGGCGTCTCGTTGGCGATCGACCAGAGGATGATCGAGGCCCGGTTGTGGTCCCGGCTGATCATTTCCTCCAGTTGGCTGCGGGCGTTCTCGAAGGTCTCCGGATTCTCCCACTGGATGGCCCAGTAGACCGGGATCTCCGACCAGACCAGCAGCCCCATGCGGTCGGCCAGCCGCGTCATGTGCGAATTGTGCGGGTAATGGGCCAGGCGAACGAAATTGCAGTTGAGGTCCTTGGCCCAGCCCAGCAGGGTCCGGGCCTCGTCCTCCGTGGTGACCCGCCCGCCGTCCATCGGGGATTCCTCGTGGATGCAGACCCCGCGCAGGAAGACCGGCTTGCCGTTGAGGAGAATGTCCTGGCCGCGGACCTCGATGGTGCGGAGGCCGATCTGGTCCCCGATCCGGTCCTCACCGGCGGCCAGGGCAACCTCGTAGAGGTGCGGCTGCTCCGGAGTCCAGTAAGTCACGTTTTCCACAGGGAGGCTGGCCTCGGCGCGGCCGTCGGCATCCACTTCCAGTTCCTCCTCCAGCCCAAGCTCCGGAATCTCCAGCCGGACCCCGCCGGCGGAATCCTTCCCCTCGATCTCGGCCCGGACCAGCAGCTGGCCGGGATGGTCCGGGTCGAGCTGGACAAAGTAATCCCGGATGAACGCTTCCGGCGTTTTCAGAAGCCGGACCGAGCGGGTGATCCCGCCGTAATTCCACCAGTCGGTGATCAGGTTCGGCACCCCTTCCGGTTTGCGGGTGTCGTCCACCTTGACCACCAGCACGTTCCGGCCCTCCTTGAGAAGGCCGGTGACCTCGAAGTTAAAGGGGGTGAATCCGCCCGTGTGCTGGCCCAACTTCCTGCCGTTAAGAAAAACCATGGCCTCGTAGTTGGCGGCTCCAAAATAGAGGAAGTAGCGCGCATCGGAATCCGGATCCACCTCGAAGAGCCTCCGGTACCAGACATTGCCTTCGTAGAGGAAAAGCTGCTCGTCCTGCGTGTTCCAGTCACCGGGCACCTTCAGCTTGGGGCTGTCCGCGAAACTGTACTCGACCAGGTCGGAGGGCTTTTGCGCCTTGTCGTCCCGGAAAAAGCCCCACTCGCTGACCTCGGAATGATAGGAAAGGTAACCGGTCAGGTATGGGTCCACGATGCGGTCCCAGGTCCCGTCAAGGACCTGCTCCGTGCGGGCCTCCGGGTTCTGGACCAGGGGAAACAAGCCGGAGGACTGGCCCGGCAGGGAATTCATCAAGGCCAGGCCCGCGACAACCAGAATGGGGTAAGAAGTCTTCATGGCTGCCATGTAAAGCAAAGTGACGGTGGCGGCTCAATCCTGTAATCCAAATTCATACCGGGGCTTGCCCTTAAGCATCACGGCTGTAACAGGTCTTAAACCTACAAAGTGATTCGCATGAAGTACGTCCTGACCGTTTTCCTGAGCCTTCTAGTCAACCTGGCCCCCGCGGCCATGCATTACCTTCCCGCCGGGGTCGGGTACGACAGCCATGTCACCACCCCGGAAGCCTTTCTCGGGTATGAAGTGGGCAGCCGTCATGCCTTTCACTGGGAAATCGCGGGCTACATGCGGCAGCTGGCCCGTGAGAGCGACCGGGTCCAGCTGGTTGAGTACGGGCGCACCCACGGTGGACGGCCGTTGCTGCAGCTGGTCATCACCTCACCGGGAAACCAGGCCAACCTGGAGCAGATCCGCGAACAGCATGCCCGCCTGGCGGATCCCGATCGCAGCGGCCAGCTCGACCTCGACCGGATGCCGGTCGTGGTCAATCTCAACTACAGCGTCCACGGGAACGAGCCCAGCGGGGCCAACGCCTCCATGCTGATGGCCTGGTACCTGGCGGCGGCCCGGGGAGATGAGGTTGAACAGCTCCTTGACGGGACAGTGGTCATTCTCGATCCCAGCCTCAATCCGGACGGGCTGGACCGCTTCGCCAACTGGACCAACAACTACAGCGGTAAGCAGCACAACCCCGATCCCAACACCCGTGAACACAATGAGGACTGGCCCGGCGGCCGGACCAATTACTACTTCTTTGACCTCAACCGCGACTGGATGCTCCTGACCCAGCCGGAAAGCCGGGGCCGCATGGAGCAGTACCGCCTCTGGCTGCCCAACTTCGTGCTCGATTTCCACGAGATGGGGACCAATTCCACGTACTTTTTCCAGCCCGGTGTGCCGGCCCGGAACCATCCCCTGACGCCCGGTTATGTATACGGCCTGACCGAGGAGATTTCCCGCTATTTTGCGGAGGCCCTCGACGCCACCGGTTCCCTCTACTTCTCCCAGGAGCGCTTCGACGATTTCTACATGGGCAAGGGCTCTTCCATTGCGGACCTCAAGGGGGCCATCGGTCTCCTCTTTGAACAGGCCAGCTCGCGCGGGATGGTGCAGGACAGCGTCAACGGGGAAATCGACTTTCCCTTCACCATCCGCAACCAGGTCACCGTTTCCCTGGCCGTCCTCAAGGCCGCCGACGAGAAACGCGGGGCCTTCCTCGAGCACACCCGCCGCTTCTTCAAGGACAGCCTGGCCGCCTCCAAAAAGGCCGGCCTGGCCGGCTACCGCTTCGCCTCCCCGGAAGACCCGGAACGCGCGAAGGAGTTTGTCCGGGTCCTGCGGGGCCACGATATCGAGGTCCAGCCGGTCCGCGACGAGGAGGCCTGGTACATACCCGCCCGCCAGCCACATTTCCTCTACCTGCAGGCCCTGGTCGAGCAGCGGAAGGAATTCGAGGAAAACATCTTCTACGACATCACCGCCTGGACCCTTCCCCTGGCCTACAACCTCGAGTGGTCGGAACTGGACCAGGCGCCGGACACCGGCAGTCGTGAGAAATCGCTACAGCCACTGGCCGAGAGCCGGCTCGGCTACCTGGCCGACTGGTCCGGACTGAATGCCCCGGCCGTCCTCTTCGACCTCATGGACCGGGAGGTCATCGTCAAGGTGGCCCGGGAGAGTTTTGTCCTCGATGACCAGGCCTTCGGCTACGGGACCCTCTTCATCCCGGTCTCCATCCAGCCCGGGAAGGCCGCTGTCATCCATGAAATCCTGGCCCGGCATGCCCGGGAGTCGGGTGTCCGTATCCATCCGGTCAGCACCTTTCTCACCCCCGAAGGCATCGACCTCGGCAGCAACAGCTTCTGGAACCTGGAACCGGCGCGCATCCTCATTGCCGCAGGCGACCGCATGGACAGCTACGACACCGGCTCCGTCTGGCATCTCTTCGATGTCCTGCAGGGAGAGGCCGTGACCCTGATGTCCCCGGCCGAAATCAGCCGCGCCGACCTGTCCGGCTACACCGCTGTCATTCTTCCGGATTCCTGGTCAGGGGCCTTGCCCGAGGGCCTGGCGGACAAGCTGGCGGAATTCGCCAGGTCCGGCGGCTCCGTGGTCTGCCTGGGCTCGTCCGCCAAATGGGCCGTCGACATGGAGCTGGTCTCCCTGGGCCTGGTCGGGGATGAATCCGACGGGGAGGAACCGGTCCAGCGCCGGCCCTTCAACAAGTCCGACGACGACGCCTCCCTGCAGCGCATTCGCGGAGCCATCTTCCAGACCGTCATCGACCGGACCCATCCCCTCGCCTACGGCTATACCCGTGACACCCTGCCGGTCTTCGTCGAGGAGGAGTTCTTCCTGGAGCGCTCCGCCAATCCCTACCAGACCCCGCTGGCCTTCAGCAAGGAGCCGCTCCTGGCCGGCTACGCCTCGCCGGAAAACCTGGAGAAAATGTCAGGCACCGCCGCCGCCGTGGTCGAGAGCCAGGGTAAGGGCGCGGTGATCCTCTTCGGTTTCTCCCCCACTTTCCGGGCCTATTGGCGCGGCACCGAGAAGCTGCTCCTGAATGCCGTCCTCTTCGGCCCCATGATGCAGGCCGGCGGCTCCTCCGGGTACTGAAATCCGATCAGTCGCTGACTCATGGGCTTCCATCGTCAGGGAAGATATTCCACTTGACCGCCTGCGGGTGCGGGCAGCAATCTGGAAGCGAGCCCGCCGGGTGTTTTCCAGCCGTTCATGACGGACTCGGGAAGGTCCGGCCGGGCACTCCTTCTCCCAGATCAAAACCCTCATCGTAGCCATATGAAATTGAAGACCCGGATTCCTGCTGGCCTCCTGTTGTTGCCTGCCCTGTTGAATTTTCCCGCAAGCCTTTCCGCCCAGGAGGGAACCACCGTTTTCCTGACGGATTTCAGCACCTCCACGGTGAATCCCGTCGTCTACGCGGATCCCACCTTCTCCTCGGCCGACTGGGTGGTCGGCGCCACCAAGGACCACGGGGTCGGGGTGATCGAGGCCGAAGGCCTCAGCCTGGACATGGGCAGCACCTCGGCGGCCTTTGTCGAGGCGGCCGGGCGCTTCACCAACTGGCCGGTGGTCCTGACCGAGCCGGGCGATTTCATCGAGGTCATTCTCACCTTTACCGCCGACGCCGGCATTCTCCAGGGAGCCACCAACTCGCAAATCGGCCTCGGCCTCTTCGACACCGGCGGCGTCAATCCGCCGGAGGGCGTGTCCGGCCAGATACGTTTTGATGCCGCCGACTACCTGACCGGCGGGATGCAGGACTGGAGCGGTTTCCCGGCCTTGATCCAGGCCGGTGACAGCAACCGCTTCTTTGCCCGGCTGCCCCAGGCCGAGACCAGCCGGAGTTCCACCCAGGAGCTTCTTTTCACCAGCAACACCGGCGGCTTTGTCGAGCGCATCGACCTTTCCCAGAACGGCGACGGCGTGATCCTGGTCGACGCGACGGCGTATGCCCTTGTCTACCGGGCCACCCTCTCCGGAACCGACGGCCTGGACTTGGAAATGAGCCTCTACCAGGGTGCCGGAGAGGGCGGAACCCTGCTGACCTCGGTCACCGGCCAGGCCAGTCTGGCCGACCCGCTCAGCGCCACCTTTGACGGGCTCGGCATGGGCTACATCCGGAAGGGTGTGGCCGGTGACTCCAGTATCACCTACACCAGCCTGGAGATCGTCACCAACAAGCCCAACCTGCCGCCCAGCATCGTCTCCGGCCCCAATAACCTGACCGTGACCGCCGGTGACAACGGATCGCTGTCCGTGTCGGTGGAGGGTTCGGAACCCCTGGACTATACATGGTACAAGGAGGGCCTGGTGGACCCGGTCGCCACCGGCGGAAGCATCCTGGAATTCAGCAACGCCGACAGTTCCATCGAGGGCAACTACTGGCTCGAAGTGAGCAATGCCTACGGGATGGCGGTCAGCCCCACCGCGTCCGTCACCGTGACGGACAGCCCGGTCGCCCCGACCATTCTGGAGCAACCGGTCGGCGCCAGCCTGCCGGAGGGGGAATCCGTCACCTTGTCGGTCCTGGCCAACGGGACGTCCCCGCTCAGCTACGACTGGAAAAAGGATGGCGCCTCACTTGGGGCACCCGACCAGGACAACCTGGTGCTGGAAAGCATTTCTCCCGCCGACGCCGGTTCCTATACGGTCCACATCACCAACACCGCAGGGGAGATCGAGAGTGATCCGGCCATCCTCGAGGTCTGGGAGGCTCCGGTTATCATGGATTCGCCAAGCTCGGTGCTGGCCGATCCGGGGCAGGAAATTGTCCTCAACGTGACGGCCAGCGGATCCCCCGCCCCCACTTTCCGCTGGTTCCGCAACGGGGTCCAGATACCCGGCGAAACCGGTTCCAGCCTGACCCTTTCCAGCGCCTCCGGGGCCGATGCCGGAGAATACTACGTCTGGGCCGAGAACGACGCGGGATTCGACGCCAGCAATCCCTTCTTCGTCAACGTCAGGTCGGCCATGGCCCTGGACGGGGTCCTGCCTGTCTCCGGGAACACCGGCCTTCCCCCGGACATGCCCATCGAGCTGGTTTTCAGTGAACCGGTGCAGCCCGGCTTTTCCGGAACCATCGCGCTCTTCGAGGCCGGCGGGACCCCGGTGGCGACGATCGACATGGGCGCCGCCAGCCACAACAAGACCGTGGGCGGGCTGGCCTACGCCTATGATCCCATCCTGGCGGACGGCAGCTCCGCCAGCATCGTGTTCGAGACCGGAACCCTGGGGTATGGAAAATCCTACTACCTGACCATCGAGGCCGGCGCCATTCTCGACGCCACGGGGGCCACCTTCACCGGAATCACGGACAACGCCACCGTCAGCTTCTCGACCAGGGCGGAGGCCCCGGCCGCCGACGCCGCCTTCATCCGGGTGGCCGCCGATGGTAGCGGGGATTTCGCTACCGTCCAGGCCGCCATCGACCATGTGCCGGCCAGCAACGGCAGGCGGGTCACCGTCAGCATCGCCGACGGACTCTACCGCGAGCTGCTCCACATCCCTTCCAACAGGCGCTACATCACCCTCAAGGGGGATTCCATGGACGGCACCGTGGTCAGCTATCTCAACAACGCCAACCGCAACCAGAGCAACCAGCGGGCCAGCTTCTACAGCCTGGCCAGCGACTTGTCCCTGGAGTCCATGTCCTTCGTCAACGAGACCCCCAAGGGAGGCTCCCAGGCGGAAACCCTGAACGCCGACGGGAGCCGCATTGTCGTCCGCAACTGCGGCTTCTACAGCCTGCAGGACACCCTCAAGCTGAGTGACGGCAGCATTTGTTTCGTCGATTGCTACATCGAGGGGGACGTCGACTTCCTCTGGGACGACGCCGACGCCTTTTTCGGTCGCTGCACCATCCATTCCGTCAACAAGGGCTACCTGGTCCAGACCCGCAACGGCGAAAGCGGCAAGGGCTTTGTCTTTGTCGATTGCGACCTGACCGGCGAGGAGGATGCCGCCGGCACCTACCTCGGACGGATCGAGCCGGACCGCTTCCCCTACAGTTCCGCGGCCTATATCGACTGTGCCATGGGCGACCACATCGCCCCCGCGGGCTGGCTGCTGAACGGCGCCACCACTGCCCCGACGGTCCGGTTCTACGAGTATGGAACGACCGGCCTTGACGGAAACCCGCTGGACCTCTCCGCCCGGGCTGACTTTGCCACCATCCTGACCGATGAGGAAGCCGCTCCCTACCGCGACCCGGACTGGGTGACCGGCTTCGCCACGGCTCCGCGCACCTGGATGGCGGCCGCCAGCTACGCCATGGCCAGCGGCTGGTCCATGGATCCGGCCCTGGGCTGGCTCTGGCGCCCCCATCCGGAATCGGGGGAACACGGGCCATGGGCCTACAGCCAGCGCCTGGCCGCCTGGATCTATCTGGTCCCGGTGTCGGCGGACGAGGCGTATTTCCACATCAGCGGCGGGGATGTCGCCGGCTGGTACTGGAACACCCGGGCCGCCGGCAACTGGGTCCTGGAAGTGGAGACCTCGACCTGGAAAGTTCTCGCCAACGGAGGGCTCAGGACGGAATGACCGGCCGGTCCGGCAAGCTGGTCCCGGTCTAGAAGGCCTTCCGGTTGGAGAAGACCTTGATGGACTGCTCCAGTCCGAAGACGACCAGTTGGTCGCCCTCGGCAAAGGCGAAATCCGGGGCCGGCACGCCCAGGACCTTCCGGTTGTCACCCGTGCCGCGCTTGACCGTGATCAGGTTGATGGCGAAGCGCTGGCGCAGGTCGGCCTTGGCCAGCATCATGCCGACCAGGAACTGCGGCACTTCCATTTCCACGATTCCGTAGTCATCGGAAAGGGCGAAATGCCGGGTGGCCCCGCGGATGCCCATGCGCTTGGCCAGCTGCCGGGCGGCCAGGGCCTCCGCGTGGATGATGTTGTCCACTTTCATCAGGTGCAGCAGCCGCTCGTGCAGGGAATTGACGGCGCGGCAATAAATGTGCTTCACCCCCAGCTCCTGCAGGTGGCCGGTGACCAGCAGGGAGGCCGCGAAATCCTCGCCGATGGTCACGCAGACCCGGTCCATGGAGGCCAGGTCCAGCTGGTCCAGGACCTTGATG
>ENA-ORCW01000752-ORCW01000752.1-marine-metagenome-genome-assembly--contig:-NODE-752-length-12223-cov-3.962539_pt1 | contig 12223 bp, 10 predicted proteins | sample MGYA00237784_ERZ508517 | MGnify/ENA primary metagenome ERZ508517 (study PRJEB26187, sample SAMN06268979) | marine metagenome | isolation source: Tt ae E1 feedstock associated aerobic enrichment on... | reverse complement strand
AAGCCGATCTGATTGAGCATGTGCGCGGAGGCGACCGACATGCTGAGGAATTTTTCGTAGGTGAAGAACGCGATGTCGTACTTGCCCCTTAGAACAGTACCGACCTGATCCTGCCAATCGCCAGAGCATCGGGCGATCCGGAGCCCCAGACGATCGCCGTAAAGGGCCGAGAAGTCCTCGAACTTCTCGTTCACGAGCGCCTTGTACGGCAGCAGGAACACGGCCTTGCGGCCATCCGCAATGGCCTTGAGCGCCGCCAACTCACCGATGAAGGTCTTTCCTGCACTGGTCGGCGCGACGACCATGAGCGAGTCACCGTCCAACACCCCCTTTTCGTTGACTGCTTCGATCTGAAGCTCGTTGAGCCCTTGAGAAAAGCGCTCCTGCCATGCATCGACCGCTTCTTGCGGAATGCCCGCAGCTGCCAATTCGCGTATGTCGCCCGTCGTCTGAAAATTGACGCGTTCAGGAAAGGCTTCGCGATAGCGGGCACCGATCTGGCCAGGAGGCAGGACAAGATCGCCTTCGGTCTGGCCGAACATGGTAGGCGACTGGATATAGCCAAATCGCCCAGCGTTCGCCGTGACAAGGCGAGTAACGCGATCGACAAGCTCAAGCACGCCGAGCGGGGCGTTTGCCTCAAGCAAAACGTCAATGACGGCCTTGGTGAAGAGACCGTGCCGCGACTGGGGATCTTCGAGCGCTTCCTGATCGGCCGACGATGCTGCGAACAGGATACGTCCCTGACCTGCCACCTGAACGAGCGGGAAAGCCACAGCGTCGCGGGGAACCAAGCCGGCGTCGATCACGCGCGCCGGAGCACCGCCACTAAAGCAGCAAACAAGCAAGAGGATGACTGCGCGCGCTCTGGTCTCTCGAAAACGCTGAGCCAGCTCGTCCATGCCAAGCGTCGTGTTCGGCAGATCGGCTACGTCCGTATCATGCAGAACCAGGCGGTGGTCTTGCGTGCCGTGTCCCGCGAACCCGAGGATCACCACATCGTCTTCATCCGCAGCGTCGAGCGTCGCGTCGAGCACATCGCGCATCGCAGCCAGTGTCGCCGCACTGTCCGTGATGACGGGGGCGTCTAGGTCGGCGATGCTGTCCGACAGGACTGCCCATAAAGCCGTGGCGTCGCGCGCGGCTCCCGTCAGATCACCAATGAATGGATCCACATGCCGATCGATGCCGATGAACGCCCCCCGGATCATCAATCAGCCTCGCGTCACTTGAAAGGACGCAAAACCAGGTCGCCCGATTTCAGCTGAATTGTATCGCCCGGTCTCAACGCCATGCCGCCCTCTATCACTTAAATCTGATCTACATAAAAAGTAAGTCACGTTGCTACATTTTGCCAGATAGACGGTCCCATTGATCCAAATTTTCCGCCATCTTTACATATCAGATTTTGAGGCACGTAAGGAACAACTCTTGCGGACTCGATAGCGATGCATGACCGCTTCCGATTGGCCGCCCAGTTGCGCGACCATCAAATCACCTTCGATACGAAATTATGGGAGTACGGCGCGCGCATGCCGCCGTGGCATGCTTCAACAAGAAGAGCTACGATGCGACACTGAATAAGCATAAAAACAAGAGACTACAAATGCGACGGGACGATTGGCTCGTTCGTGAGGACGAAATACTAGCCCATCAACCAGCTCATTCGAATTTACGAGCCGTCTTCCAACCAATGTCGAGACGGCCCCATACGCAAACCGACGAGGCGACATATCTGGAGGAAGAGATGGCCAAGCTGCCGAAATTCACGCTCACTCACAATGAGAAGAAAGATCGTTGGGATCTGACCAAGGACGGCGCAAGCCGCCCTACAGCGACCTTCGACAAGAAGGCTGAAGCTACAAAGGGCGGCGCCCTTGAAAAGGCTGTCGGCAAGGCCGGCGGATCAGTCAAGATTCAGAAGGTCGACGGCAAGTTTCAGGAGGAACGCACATTTCCACGCTCTGCCGACCCGAAAAAATCACCTGGCTAATTTCGACTATGGATCATCCGCAACCTAGCGAAGGTCAATCTCATGCCCCGCACGATAGAAGAAATCCTGTCCGAGCTACCGCTGGACCAGCAGGATGAAGTCGAAAGGCGTCATCAAGAACTGCGTCAGACATTGATCAATCGAAGATCCACAAAGATCGCAGACCGACAGGTGACGAAGGAAGGCGTAACAACATAGCAAATGTCACGCTTCGCGAGGGCGCGATATGACGCTGCCCGTTCCCTCGCCTACTACCATCTCGATGGCGTGAAGCCATGATCGTCATCATCACCGAATAGCCGCTCAGCCTCCAGCCGCTCCTCCATCGCATTGGCTGTGAGGAGTGCTTCGCGCTTCGCCAGGTGTTCTCTCGCCCAAGCTAGAAAGGCCGACAGCCGTGGCGTCGGCGCAGTGGAAATCTCCGAAGTGAGCATGCTGATGAGACGGCGCAGCCGATCGAGTTCATCAAGCTCAGACAAGACCGCACTCAGTCCGGCTAATCGGCGCTCTTCAATATGGCGAGCGCGCGCAGCCAGTTCGCGGAGTCGACGCTCCTCTTCAAGCCGCCGTTGTTCCGCTTCACACTTGAGGCGCTGTTCCGTCTTCGCCGCAGCTAGCACCGCAAGACCGACGGCAATATCAGTCGCCATCTTCTCGAGCCGCTGAACCTTGGCATCGCGGAAGCTGCGTCGGGGCGCAACGCCTCTCGGAACATAGGTCTGCTCGAACTCGAATGAGAGCTGACCAGTTGGGTGGAAGTCCCATTCGGGAAAACGCGGCCTGTCGAAGAATAAGTCGTCCCATGAATTTCGCCGTGCCGCCCGATCCCGCTTCCGCTGCCACGCTTCTTTCTTCGCCCGTTCGGCGTCGGTCAACACATGCGTCTCACGCCTGATCGATTCGGTGATCGAGAAGCCGACCGTTTCGGTTTCGGATTTGAATTTCGCCGCCCCCTCACCTGCGACGAGTTCAAACCTTTGGAGTGCAGCCGCTCGCACGATCCGAGGTAGAGCGACAGCAAGGCGGTCGACTGACGACGAGGCCACCTCACACTTGATAAACCCGGCTCCATTTGCGGCTACGATGCCAATGTCTGATACCTTTGCTTTTCTAAGCTTAGCCAGCGTGCGCTCGACGATCGGGTGCGATGGCGCCATGTCATCGTCGTCGCCGTCAGACGCCACTATGCGCGCCTGTTCGCGCACATCGATAAGCATGGCGGATTCACGGCTGAAGTTGCCGCTGGCGATCGTAATGCGTTCGCCGCCGCCCGCCTCGGCCTTCGGCAACGGGGTTTGCTTCACCTTTTTTCCCGCCGCCTTCTTCGCCCACCAGCCCAGCGGCGGATTGGGAATGTCGTGCTTTCTGCATATCTTGTGAAGCGCGACGTCGGATATCGCGAACTCCTTCGCCAAATGTGTCATTGGCTTGGACCAGACGAGCTCGTAAAACTCTTCGCGCGTAAAGACTCGAGACACTGCAAACCCTTCAATTTTCCAACGCCCTCTGCGGTTTCCGACCGACTGCCTCGACTATTCGGCACAGAGATCGGCAGAACTGAATGCAATGCCCATGTGCCCCGGGAACGCACCGGTTTTCAGGCAAAGGATCGCAACGCAGACGCTGACGGGTCCAAATCCTTGCCACACCACTCACATCGGCGGTCGCTCAAAGAAGCGCAACGCGCTATCACCTTGTTGTTCAAGTATAGGGGAAATTGTGCCTGTTCCAGTGTATCTCACCGTAGAGGAAGTTATCGAACGTTATCGTGACCAAATCAGCGAGGGCACACTTCGCAACTGGCGCTCAATGAGGATTGGACCGTCTTTCATCAAGATCGGGAAGGCCGTCTTGTACCCCGCAGACGAACTGGAAAAGTGGGACCGGTCGAACCTCATCATCTGCAGGCCATCAAGGTCTCTCTTATCAACAGTCCTCCCCGCTGAAGAGGCCTGACACGGAAGCCCGCTCCACTGACGGATTGAGATAGCAACCGAAGGCACGATTGGTCTCCGCCGAACGGCTTAGTGAAGCGCCACATCCAATGGCACCCGACCGATGCTGACCGAATTTGGTCAGGCAGGCATCCAAATCGAGCCACGCAGGTCCGTTCCCACCGCAGTCGCTTGTGCAAGTTGCGGCAAGATCGTAGTAGTGTTCTAGGGGTTCGGAAACAGTGCTCGTGCATGCCTGACCTGACAGCAGAAGTGCCAGTCGTTATGTGCACTGAAAATCACAAAGTGTCACGAGATAGATGCACCAGACCCATACCCCAACATGATTTCTAGATCGACGAAAATACTGATAAATAAGGCGATTTATACTTCGGGTGTTTTGATCCACAATCACCCCTCTGGCGATCCAACCCCCTCGCGGGCCGATATCGACATGACCAAAACCATAATCGATACGGCCAGTCCACTGGGAATATCGGTCCACGATCACATCATCATCGGCAAGAAGAACCACGTCAGCTTCAAGGGTCTGCAGCTCATCTGAGTTTCGGCGTAAGAGTTGCCAAATCCGACACAAAAAAGGCCGCTCCATGAGCGGCCTTTCATGACTTTGTGAAGAAAAAACGAAAGGCCTACTCGCCCTTCTCCTTCTTCTTGGCTGCAGCAGCCTTTTTTGGAGCGGCCCTCTTTTTAGGAGCAGCCTTCTCCTTCTTCGCCGGCTTCATCTCCGCCTCGTCCTCGTCGTCAGCCATCAGCTCGTCGCGGGAGACCTTCTCGTCGGTAACCGCGATTTCGCCAAGCAGATGGTCGATGACCTTCTCCTCGAACAGCGGCGCACGGATATTGGCCATGGCCTGCGGGTTTTGACGATAGAACTCGTAAATTTCCTGCTGCTGATGCGGCGGGTAGCGGCGGATCGACTCGATAAGCGCGCGCTGCATCTCCTCGTCACCCACTGTCACCTCGGCCTTCTCGCCGATTTCGGACAGGACGAGGCCCAAACGCACACGGCGCTCGGCCAGACGCTGATACTCTTCACGCGCCTCCTCCTCGGTCGTCTCTTCATCCTCAAAGGTGCGCCCTGCACTTTCCAGATCGCGGGTCACCTGATTCCAGATGTTTTCGAACTCGGCTTCCACGAGCTTGGACGGAGCCTCGAACTTGTAGGATTCATCCAGCGCATCGAGGATCTGGCGCTTCGCCTTCTGGCGCGTCACTTGGCCGAACTGGTTTTCGAGCTGTCCGCGAACGATCTCACGGAGCTTGTCGGCCGATTCCAGGCCGAGCTGCTTGGCCGTCTCATCGTTGATTTCCAGCTCATTGGGCTTGGAGATCTCTTTGATCTTGACGTCGAACTCGGCTTCCTTGCCGGCGAGATGCGCGGCTGCATACTCTTGCGGAAAAGTGACCTTGATCGTCGTCTCGTCGTCCGCCTTCAGGCCCACGAGCTGCTCCTCGAAACCGGCAATGAACTGGTTCATGCCGATCACGACCTCGGAATCCTCCGCAGCGCCCCCATCGAAGGGCTCACCGTCGATCTTGCCGAGATAATCGAGCTTGACCTTGTCGCCGTCGGCCGCCTTGCCCTTCTTCAGTTCGTAGGTGCGGGCGGAATCGGCAACGCGCTTGACCTGCTCCTCGACTTCCTCATCCGGCACGTCATAAACCTGACGCGTGATCTTGATGTCGGAGAAGTCCTTCAATTCGATCGGCGGAATGACTTCGTAGGACATTGAGAATTCAAAGTCGGCATCGCCGGAGAGAACCTTCTCCGCTTCTTTCTCATCCTCGGTCATCGAGATCTCCGGCTGAATGGCCGGCTTCTCGCCTCTGTCGGTCAAGATGCTCTGCGTGTCCGCAAGGATCTCGTTCACGACCTCGGCCATGAAAGACTTGCCGTAAACGCGGCGCAGGTGCTGCGCGGGCACTTTGCCGGGGCGGAAACCCTTGAGGTTCACCTTGCCCTTCGCGTCATCGAGGCGCTGTGCGAGACGCGCCTCCATGTCCTTGGCAGGAACGACAACTTTAAGTTCGCGCTTGAGCCCTGAGTTGAGAGTTTCGGTTACCTGCATCCATCATACCTTTGTATTCGCTTTTGCCGCCGCTTTCACGGCGCCCACCGCTCTTCCTGTCGGGGAATCTTACCGGGAATGGCCCTTCTGGTGCGGGTGGAGGGACTTGAACCCCCACGGCTTGCGCCACAGGAACCTAAATCCTGCGTGTCTACCAATTCCACCACACCCGCTTCGAAAGACCCAAGGAACGCCTTAAGCTTCCGAAAGCGCGGGTTCTATATCACTTGCACCTAGTGTATCAAAGCAAAATTGGCAAGATTCAGGGCTTTTTTGATGCCTTGGGCGAGACCGTCGGCGCCCGGTCCTCCTCCCGCTTTTCCCGTGCTTTTCATAAATCGATTATAATGCCGCCCACCCGGGAACATAACGCAGCCGCAAAACAGCCATGTTGCATTGCACAAATCGCATTGCTGTCATGCAACATTAGCACTTCAAAGCCGCACGGGTTGGGACTATCTCAGGCTCAACAAACGAATACAGAATTCAACGAAGCGAGCACTGAGATGAACATCATCCGCAATTACCGCAACTGGCGCCGTTACCGTCAGACCGTCACCGAACTGAGCCGCCTGTCCAACCGTGAGCTGAACGATCTGGGCATCTCCCGCGGCGACATACCGTTCGTTGCACGCAAGTCCCTCTAAGGGCGCACCAGTTTACGAGTTTCGCCAGGATCACCTCCTCCCGATCCTGACGAATATGACCGACAACCTCCTCCTCCCAATTGTCGGTCACCCCAAAACAACACCTGCCGGATCTCCTCCCCCGGCAGGTGTTGGAACGGGCGGCAAGCTCGAAAGAGCGAGCCAATCAGAGTTTTAGAGCTTCCTTCGGAGTTATCCTCCTCCCAATTCCGAAGGAAACGACCGGCAACCACCTCCTCCCGATTGCCGGTCATCCCAAAACGACACCCGCCGAACCTCCTCCCTCGGCGGGTGTTGTTTCCGGGCAGAAGCGTTCCTATATGGGCGCTGTCAGAGTTTGAGTTTTATGAATTTCGTCCGGGTTACCTCCTCCCAACCCTGGCGAATAGACCGGCAACCTCCTCCTCCCAAATTGCCGGTCATCCCATAGCGACACCCGCCGGATCTCCTCCCCCGGCGGGTGTCGTTTTTTTGCCTTCGTCGCGAACCTACCTGCGAAAATACAGGCCCCGCCGCATTCCCGTTCACAGTTAGTCAGGTGTCGAGAAACCGCTGCCGCACCGGCTCTGTAAATTTGCTTGACAACGCTCGCCGCGAACCGTTGCATTCCATGGTCCGGCGGCTTATCTCCATGTCATGAAACCGATACACATCATTGGCGGCGGTCTCGCCGGTTCCGAGGCCGCATGGCAGGCGGCACAGGCGGGTGTTCCCGTCATCCTGCACGAAATGCGGCCGGTGCGCGGCACCGATGCCCACAAGACCGGCGGCCTTGCCGAACTGGTCTGCTCCAACTCCTTCCGTTCCGACGATGCCGAGACCAATGCGGTCGGCCTCCTGCACGCTGAAATGCGTCTTGCCGACTCGCTCATCATGCGCTCGGGCGACGCCAACCAGGTGCCTGCCGGCGGCGCGCTCGCCGTCGACCGCGACGGTTTCTCCGATGCCGTCACGGCGGCGCTTGAGACGCACCCGCTAATCACGATCGAACGCGAGGAGATCACCGGCCTGCCACCTGAAGACTGGGATCAGGCGATCATCGCCACCGGTCCTCTGACAGCGCCCTCTCTGGCCGAAGCCATTTCGGAAGCCACGGGCGCACAATCGCTGGCCTTCTTCGATGCGATCGCGCCCATCGTTCATTTCGATTCCATCGACCTCGACACCGCCTGGTTCCAGTCGCGCTACGACAAGGTCGGTCCCGGAGGCACGGGCAAGGACTACATCAACTGCCCGATGGACAAGGCGCAGTACGAAGCGTTTATCCAGGCCCTCCTCGACGGCGGCAAGACCGAGTTCAAGGAATGGGAAGGCACGCCCTATTTCGACGGTTGCCTGCCTATCGAAGTGATGGCCGAACGCGGGCCGGAGACGCTGCGTCATGGCCCCATGAAACCGATGGGTCTTACGAATGCCCATAAGCCGCATGAAAAAGCCTATGCGGTCGTGCAGTTGCGCCAGGACAATGCATTGGGCACGCTCTATAATATGGTCGGGTTCCAGACGAAGCTGAAATACGGCGAACAGGCACGCATTTTCCGTATGATCCCCGGTTTGGAGAATGCGGAGTTTGCGCGGTTGGGCGGTTTGCACCGCAATACCTATCTGAACTCGCCCACGCTACTCGACGGCACGTTGCAACTGAGAAACCGCTCTGGCTTGCGCTTTGCCGGGCAGATCACAGGCTGTGAAGGTTATGTGGAGAGCGCGTCCATGGGCCTGATCGCCGGCCGCTTCGCCGCCGCCGAACGCCTGGGACGACCTGTATCCGCACCGCCGGCGACCACCGCTTTCGGCGCATTGCTCAATCACATTACCGGCGGGCACATCCCTTCCGAGGACGAACCCGGCAAACGCTCATTCCAGCCGATGAACGTCAATTTCGGCTTATTTCCGCCGGTCGACGTGCCCAAGCCCGAGGGAAAACGCCTTCGCGGTAAGGAAAAATCCATTGCAAAGAAGAAGGCGCTGACGGCGCGCGCGCTCGTCGACTTCAAGAACTGGCTTGCCGCTCCACCCATCGCCACAGCCGCCGAATAAAGGCATCCCGGCCCCGTTTCCGGTCGAACCCTGACCCGACGGAAAGGTCTTTTCAGAGCTGGAATCCGGATATGAATCAGGTGCCCAGCGCACCGGAGACGCCATTTGCGGCCTTTTGGGCGTGAAACGAAGCCGTCCTGGGATCGTCCACCAGTGGCCTCTTATTCTTTCAGTCTCACGGCCAGTCGGCGCTTCGCAGAAGCACGCTCCCCGAAAAACTCTCGAGAATTGTCTCCGAATCTGACCTTGCATAAAGATAGGTGGGTACAAGAACGATCTCACGACCGTCCGCCTCAAGACGCAGCTTGGCCGGCTGTGCCTCTCGCGACGAAAGAGCGATAATCTCTGCCGTATCGATGGGAAACAACGTCACCGCCCCTTTTTCCGGCTCCACCGACAGTCCATTCTTGCTCAGAACCAGCCTGAGAACAGCCCCACCCGGCAATTCGACGCCACCCACCGGAACCGTGTCCAGATGGAACTGTGCATTCTGGATCACGGTATCGAAGCCGTCGGATGCAAACGCCGCAATGTCCGGGTTGCTATAGGAGAAACCCTGTCGCCCCCGTTGCACGGGGTTGTCCGGGTCGAGCCCCCAGGCAATTGCCACCTGCCGATAGAAACTCTCGTCCTCGTTCGGAACGAATCCGTCGGGCGCCACTTCCAGTACAGCATTCCTTCCGTTGAGGTAACGAAGCGCGGCGAGCGCTTCCGTCTTCGCCTGCGCGTCCGAAGTCCCTCCCTGCACAATCTCGAAAAACCGCGCCCGCTGCGATTTGATCGACCAGCCAAGTGCGCCTTGCGGGCCGAAGCTGCCAACCAGAAGAGCAAACGCGGGAATTGCGGCGATCACGCGGATATCGCCACGCAATCGCGGCACGGCCTGCAAGGCGACCAACACCAGCGTAACCAGGCCGAACAAGCCCAGGAAATAACGCTGCGTCGTCCAGCCGAATGCACCCACGCGCAGCGAAAGCGCATAAAACAACAGTCCAAGCGGCACCAGAAGGAAAAGCGGCCAAAAGCGCACGAAGAAACGGGTCGGGGCTCGGGCCGTATCGAGGAACGGTTTTGTCAAAAGCAGAACCGCAACGATGCAGACCCCGTAGGTAAGCACAAGCCAACCGATCTGCCCCTGCGGGACTTCTCCTGTGAAACCGATCTTAGCAGCGTAGAGATGCAGGATTACCGCATAGACAATGAGCAGCGGTACAGCAGCGAAATCGCCCAGAGCGCGCATGCCGCGGCGCATCATGTCGTGCTCGTGGCCGCCTGGCTCTTCATCAAACGCGCGCGGTGTCTGGCCAAGTCCGAACAACGGCGCGACGAAAAGACCGATGGAGGCCCATATGTGTTCGTAAAGATCGCTCGGAACATCGAGACCGAACAAATGGGTGAGGCTCGCCAGAATAGCGGATATACCGCCGCCAAACAGGGCGAAGGCTATGAGGCCGAGGCCTGCTGCAAAGGCAAGTCGTGCGGTGAACATCCAGAAGGCGCCGCCCGTCCCCCTGCCTGTAAAAGGGGCGACAGGCACGAGCGCCGCCAGGGAAAGCATAAATGCCCATTCCACCGTCCGCTCGGTGAAGCCCGGCCACATGACGACAAAGGCGGCGACGCCAGCAAACACCGGCAGCACCAGGACGGCCCACCCGGAAAGGCGCCATGCCTGTGCAAAAAGCGTTGCAGCGAATGATGCGAGTACCGCCGCCATCAGCGCAAAGAACAGGTCTTCTTCGCGCGCAGCGTCTATAGCCCAACCGGGGAGGAGATCGACGCCGGCGACCATCGCATTGGTTTGAGCGGCCGTCAGGAAGAGGAAGATCACCGTAACCGGAAACCGTGACAGAGCGTCTCCCATCGCCGCAAGCGCCTCGCGCAGGGATGCCAGCCAACCGGCGCTGTCACGGGCTTCCCTCAATCGTCCAGACAATAGATTTCCCCCAAATCGAACGGTTCGAAGATCAGGACCATCAGAGCGCGGCACAAATTGGGCAACGCCAACGGGGCTTTATTCCCATCCCCTTGCGGCATGTCGGAACATCAGCCAGTGCCGCCGCCATTGCGCCAGCGTCACCACATCGTCGAGCGTCTTATCGGCGTTCATCTCGAGACGGTTGAGATAGGCCATTGATAGCCCTGCCGGCAGGAAGACCGGTCGCAGGGATGCGGTCAACGTTTTCGCTTCGGCCTCAAACGTCGCCGCGTGGTGCTTGCCCAGCGCGATCATCGCGGCCACGGCGCGCGCGGCCGCAACCCGGTCCTGGCCGTTTAGAAGATTCTCGCGTGTCGTTCCGGCAGCGCTGAGCAGGTCGCCGGGGATGTAGCACTGGCCCCGTCTGCGGTGAATCGGCAACATACGCAAAAGCCCGGCAATGGCCTGCGCGCAGCCGGCATGGCCGGCAAGCTGCGAAAAGCGCATGGCAGACGAAGGATCCAACACCAGTCCGGCAAGCTGGATCAGCGCCGATGCAGTCTCGCCGCAATAGCCTTCCAGATCGTTTCGGCTCGGCATCGGGTCGTCGTAGAGGTCGAAGGTGCGCGCCTCCAACAGGTCGAGCAATGGCTGCACCGGAAGCTGGTGAATGCGGATCGCATCAAGTAACGCCATGGCAAGCGGCGAACCTTCCGCACTTTCAGGCCGCGCCTCTGCCGTCAGTACATCGTGCCAGAACTGAAGACGTACTTCGCCGGGCAAGGGCTCGCTCACCCGATCGCGAATCCCCGCAATCTCGGCATTGAAAGCATAAAGAGCGAAAAGCGCCGCGCGCTTATCTTCCGGTGCGTAAAGCACCGAGAGATAGCGGTCAGGATCGGTGCTCCGCACCAGCGACACAACGAATTGGTGCGTATCGGCCATCTCAATCGACAGCGATCAACGCGGCTGCCACCGTGCGATCTTCAGCAAGCAATACATTGTACGTCCGCACCGCCGCACCCGTGGCCATGGTTTCCACCGCCACGCCGGCTTCGCGGAAGCGCCTACGCATCTCCACCGGCATCGGAACCAGGTCTTTCCCCGTCCCCAACAACAGAATGTCGAAATCGGCAGCCTCGTCGAAGAGCCTGGCAACATCGTCTTCACGCAGGCTGTCGAAGGCGGTCACGTTCCACCCGTGAATGCCTGAAGGCAGACACAGAATGGAACCCCGATGCGACATATCGGCGAAGCGGAAACCGCCATTGCCGTAAGCATCGATCGGCGCGCGGCCCGGAAAATGGGCTGCGCGGATTTCGATACCGCCCGCCATCACTTGGCCGGCAACTGTCCGGTCGTTTCCGAACCGGCCACGCTATCACCGCCCTGCTCGGCGCCGAGCGCTCCGGTGGAGCGCATGCGGAACAGGATCAGAAGCGGGCCCGCGATGAAGATCGACGAATAGGTACCGACCACGACACCGAAGATCATCGCGGCCACGAAGGACTGCAGCACCTCGCCGCCGAAGAAGAACAGCGCGAGCAGCGCCAGGACGGTCGTCAGCGACGTCTGGATGGTACGCGGCAAGGTCGGGTTCA
>ENA-ORCW01000751-ORCW01000751.1-marine-metagenome-genome-assembly--contig:-NODE-751-length-12253-cov-4.122043_pt1 | contig 12253 bp, 11 predicted proteins | sample MGYA00237784_ERZ508517 | MGnify/ENA primary metagenome ERZ508517 (study PRJEB26187, sample SAMN06268979) | marine metagenome | isolation source: Tt ae E1 feedstock associated aerobic enrichment on... | reverse complement strand
TCCTATCTCCTATCTCCTATCTCCTATCTCCTATCTCCTATCTCCTACCCACTACCCACTACCCACTACCCACTACCCACTACAAAAGCACCCCATTGACCGGCTCGACCATCGCCGGCACGTCCGTCTCGCCAATCTGCTGCCGGACGTTGATCTCGATCGTCCGCGAGAGTGCCGTGAGCGGCAGGTCGTGTGGCCCGGTTCCAAACGGGTCTTCCAGCTCGTCCCCGATCGCATCCAGGCCGAAAAAGGCATACGAGATCAGCAGCACGACCGGCGGGGTCATCTGCTTGACGGTGTCGACGATGCCGAAGCAGAGAAAGAAGCAGTAGAACGCGACGATGCGGTGGATGAGGATGTTGTAGTCGAAGGGGATCGGCGTGTTCTTGATCCGCTCGCAGCCCCCCTGAATGGCCGTCATCTCCGTCAGGCTCGCTTCGAGCACCGGGAGGTGCAGCTCGTGAATCCACCCCTGCCGCCACGCACCCCGGATGAGCTGTCCGGTCTCCTGCAGGATGGCGATCGGAACATTGTTCTGCGTGCGGAGGTGCTCAATCTCGACGTCGGACAGATACGCCGCCAGATCCTCGAACGGGTCACTCCGCCGCAGGTGGTGCCGAAGCGAATGCACGTATGCGATCGTTCGCGTTGCCAGCAGCCGCTGCAGGGCGGCAACGTCGTCCTGGTCGGCAAGGTCGGCATCGGCCGGGGCATTGATGAGCGTGCAGACCTGCCGGGTGAACGAGCGCGACACATTCACCAGCGCGCCCCACAGCTTCCGCCCCTCCCAGAAGCGGTCGTAGGCGACGTTGTTACGGAAGCCGAGAAAGATGCCGAGCGCGACGCCGATCAGCGTGAAGGGCGTCGTCGTGAGTGAGAAGGTCCTCAGGCCGATCGCGAAGTCGTCGAGGATCTGCATCTCGACGAATGTCACGACCGACGCCAGCACCGTGGCGGCCAGAATCCGGGTCCATGTCGACTCGAGGGTACTCCCCCGAAACGTGACCAGCATCTGCAGCCACGGCATGCGGTTCTTGATGATCATCGGAAGCGGTCGATATCGCAGTGGCGGCGAGAAGCGTCAGCCGGCAGCGTCCGGTCAGATCACCGGGAACTCTGAAGTACCGACCGCGTCCGGCGGAACGGCACCGGCGCCGGCCAGAGCGGCGAACCGTTTCTCCTGCGGCTCGAATGCGAACACGTCACCGGTTTCGAATCGGTACACCCAGCCATGCAGGTTCAGGCGTCCCTGGGAGAGGGCGGCGGCCACACTCGGATGGGTGCGGAGATTCTCCAGCTGCACCAGGACGTTCTCCTTTACCGTATCGGTGAGCAGATCCTCGCCGGTCTCGTCCCGATAGCGTTCGCGGACAATGCTGCGTGTCGCATCCGCGTGCGAGAGCCAGTTCCGGACGGCAGGGAGCTCGTCGAGGGCTTCGGGTTGCAGCAGTCCCTGCATCGCTCCACAGTGGGTATGCCCACAGATAATAATGTCGCGAATGCCCAGAGCCCGGACGGCGTACTCGATCGTGGCACCCTCACCACCATTCGCCGCACCGTACGGAGGAACGATGTTGCCCGCGTTTCTCAGGATGAACAGCTCACCCGGCTTCGTTTGAGTCAGCAGGGACGGATCGATGCGGGAATCGGAACAGGTGATGAACAGGGCATCGGGCCGCTGGCCTCCCGCCAGCCGCTGGAACAGATCCCGTTGTGAACTGAAGTGTGTTGACTGGAATTCGTGGATTCCGCGAATCAGCTTTTCCATCGAATCATCCTCTGGCAACGGCCCGCTGATGGGATTTTCGGACGACTGTCATCGCGACTGATGTCCGCCGCCCAATGTATCGGGAGAAAGCACCGACGACATGCAGGACGAGACAACTCCTTTGAACATTCTGTGGATCTGCAGTGATCAGCAGAGATTTGACACGATTCGCGCCCTCGGGAACAGCCGAATCCGCACGCCGAACATCGACCGGCTCGTCGAGGACGGGGTCAGTTTCACCCAGACGTACGCCCAGAGCCCCGTCTGCACCCCCAGCCGGGCCTCGTTTCTGACCGGCCGCTATCCCCGCACGACCCGCTGCCGGCAGAACGGACAGTCGATGCCGCCGGACGAAAAACTTCTCCCCCGACTGCTGGCCGATCGGGGATACCACTGCGGCCTGTCGGGCAAGCTGCATCTGGCGTCCTGTTCAGACGGCAAGGTCGAGGAACGGATCGACGACGGCTACCACGAGTTCCACTGGAGCCATCACCCGCAGCCGGACTGGCCCGAAAATGCCTACCAGCAATGGCTCAATGCAAAGGGTGTCTCCTGGGACGAGCTGTATGCCAACCCCGAGTCCGGGTATGTGAAGGAAGGGGTGCCGGCCGAGTACCACCAGACCACCTGGTGTGCGGAGATGGCCGAGAACTTCATTCGCACCAACACCGACCGACCGTGGCTGTTCAGCGTGAACATGTTCGACCCGCACCATCCGTTCGATCCACCGGCGGAGTACCTGCGTCGGTACGATCCGGCGGACATGCCGCTGCCGAAGTTCTGCCCCGGCGAACTGGACAGCAAGCCGGAGTTCCAGCAGCTGGATCACATCTGGGCGCACAATACACCCGGCTACATGGACGTCGCCTCGCTGACCGACACCGATCACCGTCGGCTGCGGGCCGCGTACTACGCGATGGTCGAGCTGATTGACGACCAGGTCGGCCGAATGGTGCAGGCGCTGGAGGAAACGGGCCAGCGGGACCGGACGCTGGTGATCTTCATGTCCGACCACGGGGAGATGCTGGGGGACCACGGGATCTACCTGAAGGGTCCACACTTCTACGACGAGGCGGTCCGGGTGCCGCTGGTGCTCTCCTGTCCGGGCCGGATTGAATCGGGTCTGCAGAGCGATGCCCTGGTGGAGCTGGTCGACCTGGCACCGACACTGATGGAGCTGGCCGGTTTCGAGCCCACGGCGGGAATGTAGGGACGCTCGCTGCTGCCGATCTGCACCGGTCAGGCCGATCCGGGACAGCATCGCGACTTCGTCTACAGCGAGTACTACAACTCGTGGACGCACCGGCATGCGTACGGGACGATGCTGCGGACGCGGACGGAAAAGATCGTCGTCTATCACGGCAGCGAGCCGGGCGAACTGTACGATCTGTCGAGCGATCCGGACGAGTTCGACAACCTGTGGAACGATTCCGGTGCGAGGGATCGGAAGCTGCGACTGCTCAAGCAGGCCTTCGACGCGAGCGTCCTCAGCATGGATCCGCTGCCTGTGCGCCGGGGACCATTCTGACGGGGATCGGCCTTCGCCGTCGCCCTGCGGCCCCTTGCCGGTGTACAATTCCGGGGCGCAGAGCACCTCCGTCAGGGAGTCAGCAGAATGTCAGAGACACGTCTACGGCGAAGGGGAGTGATCGCGCAGGCTCGAGAGGGATGGCTGATTGCAAGCGTCGCCATCCTCTGGGGAGTCTGCCTCCGCCCCGCACTCGCTGCCGATCTCGACGCCGCACGCAATCTGGCTGCAGTCGGCGAATACGAAAAGTGTCTGGCCGAGACGAACGCGGCGATCGAAGACGGAGTCTACGGCGAGTCGTGGCATCTGCTGCGTGCCGAAATGCTGATGACCCTCGGACAATACGACGAGGCCGTCGAATCGCTCGAGGCCGCCCTGCAGCGGTACTCGTGGAGTGTGCGACTCCGCTGGCTGATGCGGGATGCCCTGCGATTCACCGGGCAGACCGACAATGCGAACCTGCAGGTCGCCGAGATCGCCCGCCTCGTCCAGGGTTCGCCGTGGCGGTACACGGACGCGGAGAACCTCATCGCGCTGGGAGAGCTGTCGCTGGATCTCGGTTCCGACGCCCGCGAGGTGCAGGATTCGTTCTTCAGCCGGGCCCGCCGGAACAATCCGGTCCACCGCAGCCCCCGACTTGCGCTGGGACGCCTGGCCCTCGAGAAACGGGACTATCAGCTCGCCGCCGAGATCTTTCGCGAAGGCCTCAGGACATTTCAGGACGATGCGGACTTCCACTACGGCCTGGCCGCGGCACTGATGTCGTCGGATGCCGAAGCGGCCGTCGCAGAACTGGATGAGGCTCTGAAGATCAATCCGCGGCACATTCCGAGCCTGCTGCTGCTGGTTGATCGCCACATCGACGCGGAGCGCTACGACGAAGCGGATGAGCTGCTCGCGTCGGTTCTGAAGGTGAACCGACAGCATCCCGAAGCACTCGCCTACCAGGCGGTCCTCGCGCATCTGGACAATCGGCCGGACCACGAGAAGGCCCTGCTCGAACAGGCACTGAGCACCTGGCCGGAAAATCCCCGGGTCGAGCACCTGATCGGTCGCAAGCTCTCCCGAAAGTACCGCTTTAAGGAAGGAGCCGCCTACCAGCGGGGCGCCCTCGAAAAGGATCCCACGTTTCTGCCTGCAAAGAAGCAGCTGGCGAGCGACCTGCTGCGACTCGGTCAGGAGGCAGACGGTTGGGACCTGGTCGAAGAGTCGTTCGAGCAGGACCAGTACGACGTGGCGATGTACAACCTCGTCACGTTGCGGGACGAACTGGAACGGTTCACCACGCTCGAAGACGAGTGGTTCATCATCCGGATGGATCCGCGCGAAGCGGCCATCTACGGTGAACGGGTGCGCGACCTGCTGCATCGGGCCCGCACGGAGCTGTGTGAGAAATACGGCCTGGAGCTGGACGGTCCGGTGACCGTCGAGATCTTCCCCAAGGCGGACGACTTCGCCGTCCGGACCTTCGAGGTTCCCGGCGTGGCCGGTTTTCTGGGCGTCTGCTTTGGCCGGGTCATCACGGCCCGCAGTCCGGCACTTCAGGCGGCCAGTCCGACCAATCTGGACGCAGTGCTGTGGCACGAGTTCGCCCACGTGGTGACGCTGCAGAAGACCCGCAACCGCATGCCCCGCTGGCTCAGTGAAGGGATTTCGGTCTACGAGGAACTGCAGGCCGATCCCCGCTGGGGTCAGCGGATGACACCCGAATACCGCCGGATGATCCTCGAAGGCGAACTGACTCCGGTGGGCGAACTGAGCAGTGCGTTTCTGTCACCGAAGACGCCGGCACACGTCCAGTTCGCGTACTACCAGTCGTCGCTGGTTGTCGAGTTCATCATCGACGAGTTCGGTTTCGAGTCCCTGCAGGCGATCCTCGAGGATCTGGGGCAGGGGGTGTCGATCAACGACTCGCTGGAGCGTCGTACCCTACCTCTGGAGCTGTTCGAGCCGGCGTTTGCCGCATTCGTGAAGGAGCGGGCCGAGGCATTTGGAGATGATGTCGAGTGGTCGCAGCCCGACCTGGCCGACATGTTGCAGGACGACAATGCCGGGGCGCTGCTTCGTGAATGGGCCGACGCCAACCAGACGAACTACCCGGGTCAGATGCTGTACGCCGACTGGCTTTTGCGGAACGAAGACTGGGACGAAGCCCGCACGGTCCTGGAGCGTCTGATCCAGCTGTCGCCGGCCCAGACAGGCCGCGAGAGCGCCTGGATGAAGCTGGCCGCGGTGTATCGCCACCTCGGACTGAAGAACGAAGAACGGGAACTGCTGGCGCGGTACTGCGAGGTGAGCGATGCCGATGCATCCGCCCGCCTGCGACTGATCGAGCTGGCTGCCGAACAGAACCAGTGGCAGCAGGTCAGCCAGTACGCCGAGGAAACGCTGGCGATCAATCCGCTCTCGGTCCAGCCGCACCGGGCCATGGCGCTGGCCGGCGAGCAGCTTGGCGAACGGGAGACGGCAATTCGGGCGTGGCGGACCGTTCTGGAGTTTCAGCCGGCCGACCCGGCGGATGTCCACTACCGGCTGGCGTCCCTGTTGCGGGACGAGGGAGAGACCGAGGCGGCACGACGGCACGTGCTGCAGGCGCTCGAGGTGGCTCCCCGCTACCGGGAGGCACAGACGCTGCTGCTGGAACTGGTCCGGGCCGGGCAGTAGCGGAACCGCGCCGTTTCAGTCGGCATCTTTCGCGTGGAACTCCGGCCAGCGCTCCCAGGCGTAGGCCCATTCCATCCACATCCGCATCACCGACCACAGGCTCCGCATCTTCTGCAGGTGCTGCTCGTGGAGACGCGTCTGGCTGGCAAACGACTCCTGTGCCGCATCCTTCAGCCCCCAGCGACCGGCCAGCAACTGGCAGAGTCCGTCGGAGGTCAGGTCCGGATCGCCACCGTCCACCACATAGCCGGCCCCTTCAGCCGTGACGAACAGCTCGAACAGCTGCTTGCGGTACGGATCGACCTCGATGGGCTGGCCGGCGGTTTCGGCCTCGGCCACGAGGGCTTCGACCTGGTCGACGATCTGTTCGGCCAGGGGATGTTTGGGCGAGTTTTCGGCGGTCTCGGCGGGAATCCGGCCGTCGTCAGGAGTCATTGGAGCGTTCATACCTCATGAATATGCAGATGCGGCGCCGACTGGCAAGCGCACCGGCGGTGGAATCACGCCCGGATGCGTCCATTCGACCAGTTGCCGGGACCGTCCGATCACCCGTGCCGCGCCAATTGCGGGATAGTTTCTTCCGCCCGGCGCTGCTGATACACTGACTGACCCGCCGGAGTCTGCACGCCACTACGGACCCCCTTTGAGATCCAATGCCATGAGATACGTCGTGTGGGGCATAATCGTCCTGCTGATTATCGCGCACCAGGACATCTGGTACTGGGATGATCCCACTCTGGTCTTCGGCTTCATGCCCATTGGTCTGCTGTATCACGCGACCATTTCGGTCCTCGCCGCGTCGACGTGGTTCTTGGCAACGATCTTCGCCTGGCCTCAGGGAATCGAAGAAGACACGATGGCAGCCATTGCCGACGAACCGGCTCCGAGCGGGGAGGCTTCCGAATGATCAGCCTGATTATCATCTCCGTCTACCTGATGCTGCTGCTCGGGCTGGGGGCGTTCGCCAGCCGGCTGTTTCGCGGAACCAGCCAGGACTACATGCTGGCGAGCCACTCGATCGGCCCGTTCCTGCTGCTGATGTCGCTGTTCGGCACCACGATGACGGCCTTCGCCCTGGTCGGCTCCAGCGGCGAAGCGTATGCCGAGGGAATCGGCGTCTACGGAATGCTCGCCTCCTCGAGCGGTATCATCCACTCGCTCTGTTTCTTCCTGGTCGGCATCAAGCTGTGGAGCTTCGGCAAGCGGTATGGATACACGACCCAGATTCAGTATTTTCGCGACCGACTCGAGAGCGACAAGATCGGCATCCTGATGTTTCCGATCCTCGTCGGACTGGTCGTCCCCTATCTGCTGATCGGCGTCATCGCCGCCGGCACGGTGATCTCCAACATCACCGAAGGGGCCTTCAGCGACATGTTCGCCCAGTACGACTACGGCGTCCCGCCATGGCTGGGTTCGCTCGTGATCTGCATCGTCGTGCTCATCTACGTGTTCTTTGGCGGGATGCGGGGAACGGCGTGGGCCAACGCCTTCCAGACGATGGTCTTCATGGTGCTTGGCGTCGTGACCTTCTCAGTTATCTCCACGGAGCTGGGGGGCGTGCATGCGGCCAGCGAACGCGTCCTGGAGAAACATCCCACCAAACTGATGCGAACCGTCGACAAGGGCGAGGAAGAAGCCTACGAGCAGCAGTTCCAGATCTGGGAGCGGCTCGCCTGGTACAACTGGGCGGTCGACAGCGGTGAACTCGAACTGACCCCCGAGCAGCGGGAGACGGCGCTGGCCAGCATGCGGCCCGGTCCGCCGTGGCAGCGTCCGTTCAATCAGCGCCGGGCCGAGGCCGACTTTGCATTCGAACATGGCCTGCTCGACTCGCTGACGCCCGAACAGAAGAAGACCGCCGAGCTGGAGCAGGACGACCGGATCGTCCCCGATCCGCTGCCGGAAGACTATGTCTCCCGCCCGCTCGAATCATTCCCCAAGCAGGCCTGGGAACCGGAGGCCATCGACTTCTTCAAGGACCAGATCGGTCATCCCCACGAAGAAGGCAAGATGACCCGCAAGCAGGCGATGGGACGGTACCGGGCGATGCGGTGGGCTCCGGAAGAGCCGCACGGCATCAACCCCTGGGCCTTCCTGACGTACCTGTTCATTCCGCTGTCGGTCGGAATGTTCCCGCACCTGTTCCAGCACTGGCTGACCGCCCGCAGCGCCTCCAGCTTCAAGCTGTCGGTTGTCGCGCACCCGCTGTTCATCGCCATCGTGTGGGTGCCCTGTGTACTGATCGGTGTCTGGGCGACCTCGGCGATGATGCCCGACAACCCGAAGGTTCCGCTCGTCCCGCCGCACTTCAACCCCAACGGCGTGCTCGCCTACATGGTGAACCAGCTGACGAACGAAGTGCTCACCGGGTTCCTCACGGCAGGCATTCTGGCGGCGATCATGTCGTCGCTCGACAGCCAGTTCCTGTGCATCGGTACGATGTTCACCGAGGACGTCGTGCTGCATTACGGCGGCAAGAAACGGTTCACCGACCAGCAGGTCGTCGTGATCGCCCGCGTGTTCATCGTGCTCATCGTCGCGATCACGTTCGGTCTCAGTCAGCTGGAAATGCGACGGGTGTTTACACTCGGCGTCTGGTGCTTCAGCGGTTTCGCCAGCCTGTTCCCGCTGGTGTTCGCCTCGATTTACTGGAGGCGGCTGACCAAGGCGGGGGCCTATGCCTGCGTGATTGCGGCATTCGGCACCTGGTGTCTGCTGTTTCGCGATTCGAACTTCGGTGGCAACCCCAACTACCTGTTCCTGGGTGTGATGCCGGTCACCACGATGATTGCCGCCTCGACCGCGGCGATGATCCTCGTATCGCTGGCAACGCGGCCGCCGTCCGACGAGACGCTCGCAAAGTTCTTTGCTCCGGCCGAATCGGCTGGCTGATTTGCAGGACGACTGATTTCGATGGCCCAGTTCACGACCCGCCGCCGTGTCGAGTTTTCTGAAACCGACATGGCGGGAATCGTCCATTTCGCCAACTTCTACCGGTGGATGGAAGAAGCCGAGCACGACTTCTTCCGTTCGCTGGGGTTGTCGATCATGGTGCGGCAGGAAGATGGCTCGTACATCGGATGGCCGCGGGTCTCGGCCTCCTGCAACTTTCAGGCACCGGCAACGTACGGCGACGAAATTGACGTGCACGTCAACGTCGAGCGGATCGGCGTCAAATCGCTGACCCTGCTCATCGATTTCTTCAAGAACGGCCAGCAGATCGCTCACGGTCGTATGAAGACCGCCTGCTGTCTCTGCTTTCCTGACGGTCGGCTCGAATCGATCGAGATCGGCTCTCCCTACCGGGATGTCCTCACCGAATCGACCGACCTCGAACGTCGCAAGTAGCCGATCATGTCAAAGACTACGGTGATGTACCTCGTCCGCCACGGGGCGACGGCGCAGAACGAAGCCACCCCCGTGGTGCTGCAGGGAAGCGGCGTCAACGGCCCGCTGAACGAGAACGGGCAGCGACAGGCCCGGCAGGTCGCTGACTGCCTCAGCCGCCTTCCCCTCGCCGCGGTCTACTGCAGCCCGATGCTGCGGGCCCGCCAGACCGCCGAGGCCATCGCCGCCCCGCACAGTCTCGACGTCGTCGACGTCGCGGATCTGCACGAGGTCGATGTCGGCTCATGGGAAGGGAATTCGTGGTCGCGGATCATGGAGGAAGACCCCGACTACTACCGGGCCTTCATGGACAATCCGGCCGACACGCCGTATCGCGACGGCGAATCGTACCGCCAAGTTCTCCATCGCGTCCTCCCCGAGTTCGACCGCCTGCTTGACGAACAGGCCGGCCGCTCCTTTGCCGTCGTCGCCCACAACGTCGTCAATCGCGTCTATGCGGCCCATCTGATGGGGCTGGAGCTGCGGCTGGCACGGGAGCTGCGGCAGGAGAACTGCTGCGTCAACGTCATCCGCCGCAAGTCGGACCGGACCGAACTGGTGACGCTCAACGCGGCACTGCATCTGTCGGTGGACTGACCTGTCGGCAGACCGAGACCGCCTACATCGGCTCATCTGCCAATCCGGGGCGCCACCGTGTCAAACGGTCTCGCTGCCCGGCATGGACGCTGGTGTCTGTGAGGGGATTCTCTCGCCCCCACACAGACGGTATGATGCCGCGAATACCGCCTCAAAACTCACCAAAGCGTTCACTGCAAGAGGGCTGTCATGTCGGAACGATGCTTCCTCGCCATCGATCTGGGTGCCGAGAGTGGCCGTGTCATCGCCGGACTTCTTGACGGGCAGCGTATACGACTCGACGAGCTGCACCGGTTCCGCAACGGCCCGGTTGACGTGGCCGGAACTCGCCGCTGGGATGTCCTGCGACTCTGGAGCGACATCCAGGACGGGCTGCGGAAGGCGGCGGAGAAGTATGGAGACGCGATCGTTTCGGTCGGCGTCGATACGTGGGGAGTGGACTATGTTCTGCTCTCGAAGCACGACGAACTGCTGGGACAGCCGTACAACTACCGGGACTCCCGCACCGACGGCATGATGGAATACGCCGCGGGGAAGGTGCCACGCAGCGAAATCTTCGCCGCGACGGGACTGCAGTTCATGCAGATCAACTCGCTGTACCAGCTTCTGGCGATGCAGCAGTGCGATCCGGAGCTGCTGGCGATGGCGGACCGGCTGCTGCTGATGCCGGACTTCTTCCACTGGCTGCTGTGCGGTTCGCGAGTCGTCGAGTTCACCAACGCGACGACGTCGCAGTGTCTGAATCCGGTCACGCGGGACTGGGCGGTCGACATGCTGCGAAAGCTGGAGATCCCCACCCACATCTTCCCGGAAGTGGTTTCGCCAGGAACGAAACTGGGCCAGCTGCGGGAAGACGTCGCCCGGGCCACCGGCCTGTCGCGGCTGGATGTCGTCACGCCGGCCACGCACGACACCGCCTGTGCCGTCGCAGCCGTTCCGACCAGCCACACCGGCCGGGCCAACTGGGCGTACATCAGTTCGGGGACGTGGTCGCTGATCGGTGTCGAGGTGCAGGAGGCGGTGCTCGGCGAAGAGGCGCTGGCACAGAACGTCACCAACGAAGGGGGCATCGACGGAACGTACCGGCTGCTGAAGAACGTGATGGGGCTGTGGCTGGTGCAGGAGTGCCGGCGGTCCTTCGAGCGGGCCGGCCGGTCCTACGACTACTCCGAGCTGGCACGGATCGCCGCCGAGGCGGAGCCGTTCACGGCCCTGATCGATCCGAATGATCCGGTCTTCCTCAGCCCGCCGGACATGGTCGAAGCGATCCAGGAATGGTGCCGGTCCCACAACCAGCCGGTCCCCGAGTCGGACGGGGCGCTGGTTCGCTGTGCCCTGGAGAGTCTGGCGCTCAAGTACCGCGAGGTGCTCGGGGGGATCGAGCGGCTGACCGGCGAGAAGGTCGAAGTCCTCCACGTGGTCGGCGGCGGGTCGAAGAACGCTCTGCTCAACCAGCTGACGGCGAATGCCTGCGGCATTCCGGTGATTGCCGGCCCGACCGAGGCGACCGCTCTGGGGAACGTCCTGGTGCAGGCCCGGGCGGCGGGAGAGATCGGCACACTGGCCGACATTCGCGGCGTGGTGCAGAATTCGACCGAGCTGGAAACCTTCGAGCCGGCGGAAAAAGCGGCATGGAACGACGCCTGGGAGCGGTTTACTGCGTTGACGCAGTAGAATCAGCGGCGATGATTTGAGCACACCAGCGTCCGGCCGGCGGTCAGGGGACTGTCGGACCGACCTTCACGATACGCCCGTTGCAGCGGAACGCGATTTCTCATGGGATTGTTCGACAAGCTCAAGTCCGCCCTGACCAAGACCAAGGACGTGCTGCGGACCGACGTCCGCGACCTGTTCAAGGCGGGCGTCATTCTCGACGACGCGAAGCTCGAAGAGTTCTTTCGCGGGCTGGTGACCACCGACATGGGTGTGGTCGCTGCCCAGTCGATCGTCGACGAGTTGAAGGAGAAGTTCGGAGGACGAACGGTCGAGCCGGACGACGTCTGGGGCGTCGTGAAGAGCAAGCTCAAGGAAATCCTCCGGGGCGAAGGCGACTGCGCCTGGGACGTCACCGATCCCCTCTCGCCGCTCAACATCGCCAGCGAAGGACCGACCGTGATTCTGGTGTGCGGGGTGAACGGCGTCGGCAAGACAACGTCGATCGCCAAGCTCGCCAACTACCTGCAGAAGGCGGGCAAGAAGGTTCTGCTGGCCGCCGGCGACACCTTTCGTGCGGCGGCTGTCGAACAGCTCACCATGTGGTCGGAGCGGCTCGGCTGCGAGATCGTCACCAAGCCGGCCGGAACCGA
>ENA-ORCW01000750-ORCW01000750.1-marine-metagenome-genome-assembly--contig:-NODE-750-length-12411-cov-3.250851_pt1 | contig 12411 bp, 13 predicted proteins | sample MGYA00237784_ERZ508517 | MGnify/ENA primary metagenome ERZ508517 (study PRJEB26187, sample SAMN06268979) | marine metagenome | isolation source: Tt ae E1 feedstock associated aerobic enrichment on... | reverse complement strand
CTCTGGCAGATTATTGGCACGGTTTCGATCTCCGCTTTTGCCTTCGTCTCCAGTCTCATCATCTTCCTGGTTGTCAAGGCCATCTTCGGTCTTCGGGTCAGCCTCGAGGAGGAAGTGGAAGGGCTCGACATTGGCGAGCATGGACAGGAAGCCTACCCTGACTTTCAGGTTGCCAGCAAAAGCTGATGCAAGTTAGGCTTGAGCCATACTGACCAGATAACTACACAAATTAAACGAACAATAAAGCGATACTAATGAAACTCGTTAAAGCCATCATCAAGCCTTTCAAACTTGAGGAGGTTAAGGAAGCCCTCTCGGAAATCGGGGTAGAAGGTATGACTGTCACGGAGGTCAAGGGATTTGGCCGCCAAAAGGGTCACACCGAAATCTACCGCGGCAGTGAGTACACGGTGGATTTCCTCCCCAAGGTCATGGTTGACGTTGCCGTTGCCGAAGAAATCGTCGGCAAGACCGTCGAAGCCATCAAGTCGGCCGCCAAGACCGGCAAGATCGGCGACGGCAAGATCTTCGTCATCCCGATCGAGGAAGCCATCCGGATCCGTACCGACGAGACCGGCGAAGGCGCCATCTGACCTCGGCCTGATTCAAGACAATTCATCAAGCCCCGATTCCGCAGCCGCGGGATCGGGGTTTTCTTTTTGACTCCGCCGGAAAGGGCGGTTGCTAATAGCCGCTTTTAACGGCAAGAGGAACAGCATGGCGACAATCGACAAGGCGTACAACGCGGACACCGTTGAGGACCGCTGGTATGAACGGTGGGAAGCCGCCGGGGCCTTCCGGGGGGAGGCCCGGGACGGCGCGGATCCCTACTGTATCATGATCCCGCCCCCGAACGTGACGGGGGTCCTCCACATGGGGCACATCCTCAACAACACGGTCCAGGATATGCTGGTCCGCCGGGCCCGCCTGGAAGGCAAGTCGGCCCTGTGGTTTCCGGGTACCGACCATGCCGGGATCGCCACCCAGACCCGGGTCGAGCGCAAGCTCCGCGAGCAGGGCCTGCACCGCCGGGACCTGGGCCGGGAGAAGTTTGTCGACGAGGTCTGGAAATGGCGGGACGAGCACGGCGGGATCATTTTCCAGCAGCTCCGCAAGCTGGGGGCCAGCTGTGACTGGAACCGGACCTCCTTCACCCTGGACGGGCATTATTCCAGGGCCGTCCTGACCTCCTTTGTGGAATTGTACAAGCGCGGCTACATTTATCGCGGCCTGCGCATGAGCAACTGGTGTCCCGTGAGCCAGACGGCGCTCAGCAACGAGGAGGTCATCATGAAACCCCAGAAGGGCCTCTTCTACAAGATGCGCTACGAGATCGTGGAGCATCCGGGAGAGTATATCCAGATTTCCACTACACGGCCGGAAACCCTGATGGGCGACGTGGCGGTGGCCGTCCATCCCGACGACGAGCGCTACAAGGACCTGGTCGGCAAGCACGTCTGGCGGCCCTTCCCGCGGGCGGAGATCCCGATCATCGCCGACACCGCGGTGGAGAAGGACTTCGGGACCGGCGCCCTCAAGGTGACACCCGCCCACGACCAGGTGGACTTCGAGATCGGGCTGCGTCATGACCTTCCCATCCGCGATGTCCTGAATCCGGACGGCACCCTCAACGAGCTGGCCGGCGAGCCGTTTGCCGGCATGGACCGATTCGAGGCCCGCAAGCTGGCGGCAAAGAAGCTCGAGGAACTGGGCAACCTGGTGGAGACCGAGCCCTACGAGAACAATGTCGGCTTCTCCGAGCGGGCCGACGTGCCCGTCGAGCCGCGCCTGACCATGCAATGGTGGCTCAAGTACCCGAAGGTGGAGGAAGCCAGGCGGGCCGTCACCGAGGGCCACATCCGCTTTCATCCCAAGCGTTGGGAAAAGACCTACCTGCACTGGCTGGAGACGATGGAACGCGACCGCATCGACTGGTGCATCAGCCGCCAGTTGTGGTGGGGCCACCGCATTCCGGTCTGGTACCGGAAGGGGATTTCCCAGGACAAGCTGGACTTCAGCAATCCGGACCACGTCCACGTCTCGGTGGATGGCCCGGCCGACCCGGAAAACTGGCAGCAGGATGAGGACGTCCTCGACACCTGGGCCTCGTCCTGGCTCTGGCCCTTTGCCAATTTCGGCTGGCCCGAGGCCAGCGGGGAATCGGCAAGGGATCTGCAGTTTTTCTATCCAACCCAGACCCTGGTCACCGGGTTTGACATCATTTTCCTCTGGGTGGCCCGGATGGTCATGGCCGGACTGGAGTTCATGGGCGAGGAAAAGGAATCCCTCTCCAGCGAGGAAATCGCCCGGCGCATTCCCTTCAAGGACGTCTACATCAACGGCCTGATCCGAGACTCAAAAGGACGCAAAATGTCCAAGAGCCTCGGGAATTCCCCGGATCCGCTGGACCTGATCAAGAAATTCGGTGCGGACGGCCTGCGCTTCGGGATCGTCAACATCGCCCCCAGTGGACAGGACATCCTCTTCAGTGAGGACCGGATCGAGGTCGGGCGGAATTTCTGCAACAAGCTCTGGAATGCCGCGCGCTTCCGGCAGATGAGCGGCGAGGTGGGGGACAATTCCTCGGAGGAGGCCATCCTTGGCAGGATTGAGACCGTCCAGCTTTCCGCCTACGACCACTGGATTCTCAGCCGGCTCATCGAGACCACGGCCGAGGTCGAACGCTGCTTCAGCCAGTTCGAGATCCACGCTTATCCGCATGCCTTGTATGAGTTCTTCTGGAGCGACTATTGCGACTGGTACGTCGAGGCTTCCAAGTCCCGCATGAAGGAGGGGGCCACCCAGCAGACCGTGCTGGCCGTGCAGGACCTGGTCATGCGCCAGACCGTCAAGCTGATGCAGCCGATCATGCCCTTCATCACGGAGGAGTTGTGGCAGAACCTCGGCTTCGCCGAATCCGATTCCGCCCTCCTTCAGGATTCGGTCCTCCTGTCCGCGGACCAGCTGCGCAAGGAAATCGAGACCCGGACGGGTCCTCTCGACGAACAGGCCCGGGGCCGGATCGAGCAGGTCAAGGAATTGATCACCCGCATCCGGGCCCTTAAATCCGAGTACAACGTGGCCAGCCGCCGCGACACGCCCTTCTTCATGATGGCCACGGATGCCGAGGCGGCAATCGCCGTCCAGGACCACCGGACCACCATTCTCAACCTGGCCCAGATCGAGTCACTGGAGTTCATTGAAAGCCGTCCCGAGGGAATGCCGGCCGGGGTCACCGAGTTGGGGACCGCCTACCTGGACCTGGCCCACTCCATTGATGTCGGGGCCGAGCGTCAGCGCCTGGAAAAGGAACTGGCCAAGCTGCAGAAGGGGATCCGGGCCGGGGAGGCCAAGCTGGGCAACGAGAAGTTCCTCAGCAGCGCCCCGGAAGCGGTGGTCACGGGTGCGCGGGAACAACTGGCCACCACCCGGGCCCGGTACGAAGAGATCGAAAAGCTTCTGGAAAGCTTGCCAAAGGCCTGATTTTTGGAAATTTACACGAACCGCTGGAATAGGATCACCGGCTGGGTCGTCCTAGTATCGAACCTTTACCGTCTCATTAACCCAAATAACTGAAAATATGAAGAAGATCATCCTCCTCGCATTCGTTGGAACCCTTTTTGCAGCCGGTAACGCCTTCGCCCATTGCGGCTCCTGCGGCGTTGGCGATGAAGCCAAGGAACACAAGCCAAGGCGGAATGCTGTGGCAAGGACGGCAAGTGCTGCCACGAGAAGAAGGACTGCAAGGGCGACAAGGCTTGCGACGGCGACAAGATGGCCAAATGCAAGGAAGGCTGCGACAAGCCCTGCTGCGCCAAGGAAAAGGCTGCCCCGACTGCCGCCGCCGAAGCCCCGGCCTGCTGCCCGGCCTCCAAGGCCGCCAAGCCTGCCTGAGCCCGTCTGGCATAACCAGCAGACAAATTTCCCGGGCCGGAGGATTAAAGATCCTCCGGCCTCTTTTTTTCCACGATTGAGATGACCCCCTTCTTCATGATCCGGAAGAAGGTAATATTGCCAACCAGCATCAGGCCGTTGCTGACCAGAAGTTGGCGCATGGTCCGGAAGGCGCCGGAAAAGGAGCTGATCTGGGCCGCCTTGGGTTCATCAACCCGGGCCAGCAGGAGCAGCGAGAGGATGACGATGGTCGGCTGCAGGGCAAAGAGGATTCGGTAGCGCAGCGAACCACTCCCCGGGAGCAACCCTTCCGAGGAGACCATCCAGCCCGCCAGGATCGGGGCAAAGGCCGCGGCCAGGGAGGTGACTGCCAGATGCAGGCTGATCCCCGACTGGCGGAGCTTGGCCGGGGTCAGCTTGAGGACGAGGTTGAAACCGCCCAGGATGACGCCTCCGGAAAAGGCCCCTCCGGACAGCCACATCGGGTAGAGCAGCCAGGTCAGCTCCGGGGTCAGGATCACCCACAGATAGTTGACCAGCATCCAGCCGATAGCGGAGATGATGATCACCGGCCGGCAGCCGTAGCGGTCGGAAAGCTTGCCCCAAAGGGGCATCGTGAAGGCGGAGGCAATGTTGGCGATGATCAGGAGGTAGGTCTGGTGGGATACCGAGAATCCCAGGTGGCTGGTCATGAAGACCGGAGCGAAGGGACCGGTCAGGGCCAGGCAGAAGGCGAGGACCGAGGCAAAGGCCAGGTAGACCCGGAACGGGCCGGGCCGGAGCAGCTCGGCAAACCGGCTTTGGCCGTTTTCGTGAACCATCTTCTCCGGCTGCGACCAGGGCGTGTAGATATGGGTCAGGAGGTAGATCGAAAGCAGGCGGAAGAGGCTGGTCACCCCGAGGATGATCTGGAAAGCCAGCATGGACTCGCCGAAGTGGTCGAATATCTCGCTGGTCAGGAGAATGAAGACCACCGTGACCAGCCCGATAATCCGGTTCCGGCTGCCGAAGTATTTTCCGCGCAGGCGTTCCGGGATCCATTCCTGGACCCATGAGATCCAGCTGACTCCCGCCATCGACTGGGAGAGGCTGATCCCGGCGAAGTATAGCAGCATGATCCGGCCGGCCTGGTTCGGATCGTCCAGGGGCAGATGCTTCAGGGAGGCCAGCAGGGCCAGCCAGATCACGAGGTTGACCAGGGAAAAGGCAATGGCCAGGAAGCGGGCGGAAAAGCGCCGGGCCAGCAGGGGCACGAGGAGGATCTGGGAGGCGTTGGCCCAGGCCGGGAGGGAGACAATCCAGCCATAGGTCGAGGCATCGATGCCAAGGACGGAAGTCAGCAGGGCCGCAATGAAAAGGTTGCCCGGCACCGTCAGGATGATGAACGGCGTGGCAAACATGCCTTCCTCGGTGCACATCCGGAGATTGCGGTGCAGCAGCGAGTCCTGCCCGCGTCCTTCAAATTGCCTGTAGATACCTTTCATTATTTTCCCTGAATCGCTGCTTTTCACCTGTCATCCCGGGCGTGTAAACTGTTTTTGTGGTTGGCCGTAATTTATCTGATCGATCTGATTCCGGATCCGGCCTGCCGGTCCGGGATTGCCACGTCCATTGCTACCCGGCGGAGGTGATTGCCGATCCCCTTGGATGGGCCCGTCAGCAGGCGGAACCGCACTGGGGACGGCTGGTCTCGGAGGGTCCGCAGGGCTGGGCGGATCCCGAGGCTCTCCTGCGCTGCATGGACCGGGACGGCATCGAGACTATCCTCCTGCAGGCCTGGTACTGGGAGAATGCGGAGACCGCGCGCCTCCAGAACGCCTGGCACGCCGAATGGCTGGACCGCCACCCGGATCGCTTAAGGGCCTGTGCCGCGATCCATCCCGATATGTCCGACCCGCTGGAAGAGTTGAAGCAGGCGGCGGAGTGGGGAGCCTGCGCCATAGGTGAGTGCCTGCCGCAAATCCAGACGCCCACCGGCTGGCTCCATCCGGCCTGGGCGGCCATCCTGGAATGGGCCACGCAACAGGACTGGACCTTCTGTCTCCATGTCACCGAGACGGTCGGCCACGACTACCCGGGGCGCGTGGATACTCCCTTGATGGAACTCGTGGATTTGTTCGAGCAGCACCGCGGCCAGAAGTGGCTGTTGGCACATTGGGGTGGAGGACTGCCTTTTCACAGCCTCAATCGCCGGGTCCGCAAGGCCCTGGCAAATGTCTGGTTCGACTCAGCGGCCAGCCCGCTGCTTTACGATTCCCGGATCTGGCGGACCGTGCACGACCTTCTGGGCCCTGAAAAGATCCTTTTCGGCTCCGATTTTCCCCTGCTCCTGTATCCCTCCCGCGAGCGATCTCCCGGCTGGAGCCGGCTGCTGCAGGAGCTTGAGTCCAGCGGCCTGCCGGAATCGTCCCTCCAGGCAATCCTCTCAGATAATTTTTCAGCTCTTTTCGGGTAGGCTTCTTTCTTGGTTCATCCAGGCCTCCTCTCCGATGATGAGTCCATGAAAAGCGAAATGCTTCCGTCTCACGGCGGCTACAAGAACCTGCTGAGCTACCAGAAAAGCCTGATTGTGTACGACCTGACTGCAGCGTTTTGCCAGCGTTTTCTGAGCCGGGGCGACCGGACGGTGGACCAGATGGTCCAGGCTGCCCGGTCGGGAAAACAAAATATAGTGGAAGGGAGCATGGCCTCCGGCACCTCCAAGGAGACAGAGTTGAAACTCACCGGTGTCGCCCGGGCCAGCCTGGAGGAGCTGTTGGAGGATTACAGGGATTTCCTCCGTGTACGCCAGGTCGCGTTGTGGGACAGGGATTCACCGGAAGCGCTTTACATGAGGAGACTGGGTCGCCATTCGCCATCTTCCCGGGAAGCCGTCCTTAAGGTGGCAGGGAGCAGACCGGCTGAGATTTGCGCCAACATGGCCATTTGCCTGATACACCAGACCAATTACCTGCTGGACCGCCAGCTCAAGGCTCTGGAAAAGGACTTTCTCATCAAGGGTGGCCTCCGCGAACGCATGTCCGTGGCCCGGAGGAGGGCCCGGAGAGGCGGGTGATGGGAGATGGGACATGGGACTTATGGGATATGGGACCAAGGGGACATTTATGACCTATGGATATCTCTTTTCTAAAGCATGGCTGGGTCTCTCCGCCGAAGGCGTGCCGAAGATGTCTCGAAGCTTCTTACTAATACATTTGTCCCTTATGTCCCATTTGTCCCATTTCCCATGGGTCCCATCTCCCATGCGTCCCATGTCCCATCGCCGCTTGACCTTGGGGACGTTCAGGCATGAAATCCTTACCGGATGAAGGACTGCGCCATTATTGTACCGGCCCGGCTGGGTTCCCAGCGTTTTCCGAGAAAGCTGCTGCAAACCGTCAGCGGCAAGCCCCTGATCCTCTGGACGGCGGAGAATATCAGTCGCATCGCCCCCGAGCTTCCCTTGTTCTTTGCCGTGGCTGAAGAGGAGCTTAAGGAGGTCCTGGAGAAGGCCGGCTACACCTGTATCATGACGGATCCCGAGCTGCCCAGCGGGACTGATCGACTGGCCGTGGCCAACCGCGAGGCAGGCTTTTCACGGATCATCAACGTCCAGGCCGACGAACCGGTGCTGGCGGAGGAACACATCCGGCAGCTGCTGGAGGTCCTCGAAAGCGGGGTGGACATGGCCACCCTGGCCACGCCCTTCCTGATCGTGGAGGACTTCCGGGATTCCAACAAGGTCAAGGTGGTGACTTCGCTCTCCGGCCGGGCCCTCTACTTTTCCCGTTCCCCGATCCCCTATGAGCGGGATTCCTCCGGTTCGCTCCCCGCCAGGGCCTACTGGCACCTCGGCCTCTACGGCTACAGTGCCGAGGTACTGGAGCGTTTCCAGTCCTGGGAACCGACCTTCCTGGAGCAGACCGAGCGTTTGGAACAGCTCCGCGTGCTGGAGAACGGGGGCACCATCGGGGTGGGAATTACCCAGACCCGAACGGTGGGAATCGATGTTCCGGAAGACCTGATCCGGCTGGAAAAAATACTCGGCTGAGCTTTTGCCGGGTCAAGCCTCCGGTTCCACCCATTCCCGGTGCAGGGCGCTTTCATGCGATTCCTTCTCTTCCCGGGAGATCAGCCCTTCCCGGACCGCGACTTCCCATTCTCCGGACAAAACGACTTCCAGAACCGGGATCCGAAGCAGCAGGGCGGCCTGCAGGGCGCAGGCGTTTTCCTCGATGGGATGGACCGGGTCCTCGATTCCCGGGATCCCCAAATTGAGGTGCAGCCGTGACTTCAATCCCTGCCGCAGGGCCAGGTGCCAGCGATGGCTCTCCGGTCCAACGCGGGGATTGACCGGGAAGTCGCTCCCGGTTTTCCGCTCCAGGAATTCCAGAATTCTCCGGACCGGAATCCGGAACAGGAACCAGTCCTCGGGCTGCGTAATAGCGGTCATGGAGCCAGCATCGGTCCCCGGGCTTTGGGAGCCAATCCGCTTCGCTGGCGGAATTCAGGAATTCTCCAAAGTTGACGGCGGCGGCCGGCCTGACCTGACTGTGGGAATGTCGCACACTGTTCTTTCCCGACAAAGACGCTTGACAGGGGCAGAGCGGACCCGTTTGTTCTCCCTTTTTCTTAATTTCTAAAGGAATCCTTCAAGGCACATGGCAGTAAAAATCAGATTGCAGCGCGGCGGTGCGACCCACGCACCCTATTATCGTGTAGTTGTTGCGGACCAGCGTTCCCCGCGGGACGGTCGTTTCGTGGAGAAAATCGGGACCTACGATCCCAAGAACAAGGATGAAGGCAAGCAGCTGAACCTGGAAATGGAACGCGTCGAGTACTGGCTCGGCGTGGGCGCCCAGCCCTCCGACACGGTTCGCTCCCTGATCAAGAAGGCCCGCCGCAAGGCGGCTGCCGCAGCAGAGTAAGACTTTTTCCCGGGCCCGTTGCCGCATTTTCGGCAACGGGCCTTTTTGTGCCCGAATTTCCCGATCCACCCGGTCATGCGCATCGACATCATCACTCTCTTTCCCGGCATGCTCTCCGGCTTTCTCACCGAGAGCATGATTGGCCGGGCCCGGGAGGCGGGGTTGACGGAGATCGGGGTCCACAATCTCCGCGAATTCGGGGTCGGGAAATGGCAGATCACCGACGACCGTCCGTTCGGCGGCGGGGCCGGGATGCTGATGAAGCCGGAACCCTTGTGTGCTGCCATCGATTCCGTCCGGGGGGAGGATTCCCTGGTCGTTTACCTGAGTCCGGACGGGGAGCCCTTCGACCATGCCATGGCGGTCGAGTTTTCCCGCCTCCCGCACCTGGTCCTGGTCAGCGGACATTACGAGGGAATCGACCAGCGGGTCCGGGACAGCCGCGTCGACCGGGAGGTCAGCATCGGGGATTTTGTCCTGACCAACGGGACCCTCCCGGCGGCCGTCCTGACCGATGCCGTGGTGCGCCAGATTCCCGGTGTTTTAGGGACTGAAAAGTCCTTGACGCAAGATAGTTTCCACCGCAATGTCCTCGGTTTTCCTCAATACACGCGACCCGTCGAGTTCGAAGGGATGCGGGTTCCCGAGGTACTTTTATCAGGCAATCATGGGGAGATCGAGCGGTGGCGCCAGGAGCGGGCCCTCGAGAAAACCCGGGAGCGCCGCCCAGATTTACTTTCTAACCAGGACACTTAAAATGAATGCCGTCATCAACGAAATCACGCAGGAACAACTGAAGCCGGAACGCGACCACTTCAAGGTCGGTGACGGCGTCCGGGTGCACACCCGGGTCAAGGAAGGCAACAAGGAACGAATCCAGGTCTTCGCCGGGGTGGTTATCGCCCGCAAGGGCAGCGGCATCCACGAGACCTTTACCGTTCGTCGCATCAGCTTCGGCGAAGGTGTGGAACGCGTGTTTCCCGTCCACAGCCCCTCCATCGAGAAGGTCGAGGTGGATCGTGAGTCCATCACCATGCGGGCCCGCATGTATTACCTCCGCGACCGGATTGGCAAGGCCGCCAACAAGGTGAAGGAAAAGCGCATCTTCGAAGCGCAGAAGCACTAAGGCCCGGCAGGTCATTGACACTTTAACCGGTAGCTGGTTTTCATCAGCTGCCGGTTTTTTTTATCCGGACCCAGCCCTTTAAATACATGAAGCGCCTCATCAAGATCTGCCTGAACCTCCTGTTGGCCACCATTGTGGCCGGGTTGACGTTGATCATCGTCTTCTTCATGGCTCCGGCCTGGCAGAAGCACTTGCTGGAAAAGGCGCTGGCCCGGGACACCGGTCGCCAGTGGCAGGTCGGCGAGGTCCGGATCCAGCCGTTTTCGATCGACCTGGCCGAGGTCTATGTGATCGACGGCAAGGTCGGTGCCGGAGCCCAGAGCATCCATGCCAGCGGACCCTTCTGGAAGCTGGTCCTTTTCGGGGAACTGGAGGTGGAGAGCGGTTCCATCCTGGGGCTGGACATGGACCTGAGCACGATCCAGGTCGGCGACCAGACCTCCGAGGATTACCAGGACTTCCTGGGAAGACTGAACACGGATACCCAGCTCTGGGAGGAACGGATTGGTCTCCTGGTCAACAAGGCGGCGGCCCAGGGCTTTGCGGTCGACATCAGGGATACCACCATCAACGGCACTCTCCTGATGCCGGGAGAGCGGATTATACCGGTCAACTGGCGGATCATCGAGGCCGACAGCGAAAATCCGGAGAACATCCGGGTGGAACCCATTGAGCCGGCCGGGCTGGAACTCTAGGCGGATCGATGGCCGATATCGAAGAGCTCTACCAGGAGATAATCCTCGAGCACAACAAGCGCCCGCGGAACTACGGTCCGCTGGCAGGCTCAACGCACCAGGCCGACGGCCACAATCCGCTCTGCGGCGATGAAATCAAGGTCTCCCTGGTGCTGGAAGGGGACCGGCTCCGCTCCATTCATTTCCAGGGCCAGGGCTGCGCCATCTCCAGGGCCAGCGCCTCCATGATGACGGAAGCCGTTGCCGGCAAGCGGATCACTGAAGTCCGGCGAATAGCCGACACGGTGCTCAAGGCCCTGCAGCTCCACGGCCCGGACCTGGTCCTGGAGCGTGATGGGGAGCTGGCTTCGCTGCTGGGGGTGCGGAAGTTCCCGGCCCGGGTCAAGTGCGCCACCCTGGGCTGGCACGCCCTGCTGGCCGCCCTTGACGGGCAGCAGCGCATCAGCACCGAGTCCGCTGGAGCGTAGGCGAATGGGGGGGCGGCCGGGGCGGATTAAATCCGCTTGGCCTGGATCGTGATTTCAATCTCCACATCGGAGCCGACTGCCGGCTTGCCACCGCGGAGGCCCCATTGGTCTCGGTCGATTTCCGCCTCAGCTTCCCAGCCGGAAACGGTCTTGCTGCCGGTCTCGAGTTCGCCCAGGAAACCGACCTCCAATTCAACCTCCCGCGATACGCCCATCATGGTCAGGATTCCGGTGACGACATATTCATGTTCGCCGCGGACCTCCCACTTGGTACTCTGGAAGGTGATCGTCGGGTACTTGTCGGCATTGAAGAAATCGGGCGTCCGGAGATGCGCGTTGCGCTTCTCGTTACGGGTGTCGACACTTGAAACCGCTATGGTGGCGGTGGCCCTGCTGTCGGAGGGATTGTCCTTGTCGAAGAGGATTTCCCCCTCGAACTGGCTGAAGGTTCCCGGAATCTTGTTCAGGAAATGACGGATCTTGAACTCGATCGCCGAATGGACCGGGTCAATCTGATACCGCACCACCTCGGCGGAAGCGGACAAGGTGGCGAGGGCGAGGAGAACGGAGAGAGTTAATTTCTTGATCATAGTTCCGGCTATAGTAGCCGGGCCGGGTCAAATATCCAGCACCGCCATCAGATTTTCCGTACCTTTGTCGGAAAAGAGGACGTGAATCTGGTCTTCATCCTGCCAAGCCGCGCTGCAGGGCTTTCCCTCCGTGCAGATGCTGGGCTTTTCCGGGACTTTCAAGTCGGGAAAGTCGGCTCTTTCAAAAGTGAAGAGGTGCATTGAGCGGGAGTTGTCAGGGGCCGTGAAACAGATCACGGAAACCTTGGTCCCGTTGATCTGGATCACATCGCAGGCATAGGACTTTTCCCAGGGAATGTTTCCCGGCAAATGGAGGGGAATGTTCCCGCCGTGGGAATCCAGGTAATTCCGGATCTCGGATCCCTCGCCGCTCTTGAACTTGGGCCGCATGGACGCGTAGAGCGCATGGGCGGTCTGCATCAGGCTGCTGTCCGCGAGGGCCAGCTGTGGAAGCTCCGGACTGGAAGCTGGCGGAGTTTCCGGTTTCGCCCAGAAGGTGAAGGTCAGGGCCAGAAGGATGACAATGGCCGCCGCGGCGGCAAAGGCGGCGGGATGGAGCCATGAAAGCAGTTTTCCCGGCTGCGGCTGGGCGGGAACGGCACTGCCGGCCGCACTTGGCCGGGAGGCGGCCTCGAGAATTCGCTGTTTCAAGTCTGCCGGCACCTCGATCTGGCGCATCGGGGCCTTGATCCGGTCGTCGAAGTCCCGGATCTGTTCCCGGATACGGGCCAG
>ENA-ORCW01000749-ORCW01000749.1-marine-metagenome-genome-assembly--contig:-NODE-749-length-12449-cov-3.069512_pt1 | contig 12449 bp, 9 predicted proteins | sample MGYA00237784_ERZ508517 | MGnify/ENA primary metagenome ERZ508517 (study PRJEB26187, sample SAMN06268979) | marine metagenome | isolation source: Tt ae E1 feedstock associated aerobic enrichment on... | reverse complement strand
TTGTAGTTTGGTTAAGCACTTGAGCCGCCACACCGTGACACACACCGGGTGGCGGTTTCTTTTTGTCCGGATTTGCCCCGCTAAAGGCCGCTTCCGGAAGATCCTTCCCGGGTGGCCGAAACTTTTTTTATATTTTTTGAACGAAACCTGAACCGCCCCCGTCTACCTATACAGACGCAACAGTCGTCGTTTTCAGTCTAGTTTGTAGTTTGGTTAAGCACTTGAGCCGCCACACCGTGACACACACCGGGTGGCGGTTTCTTTTTGTCCGGATTTGCCAAAAGCGGAGAATCCTCCACAACGGAGACATGCTGAGGGCCTACTGCAGTGAATGGGACGGCGGGGAGCAGCTCCCGCCCCTGGACCGGGAGGAAACCCATCACCTGGTCCGGGTGCGCCGGGTCCGGCCGGGGGAATCCGTGGAAGTCCTCAACGGCCGGGGCGCCATCGCCGATTGCCGGGTGGAATCGCTGGACGGACGGCGGCTGGTCCTGTCAGTAGAAGCGGTGCGGCGGATTCCGGAACCGCGCCTGCATCGCCACCTGCTGGTGGCCCTGCCCAAGGGAAAGACCTTTCCGGCCCTGCTGCACAAGGCGGTGGAACTGGGAGTGGGCGAGATCACCCCCCTGCTGACCGAACATGCCGAGGCTGCTCCGGACCGGGCGGAAACCAAGCGGGATCGCTGGGAAACGATCCTCGTCGAGGCCCTCAAGCAGTCCGGCAATCCGTGGCTGGTCCGGCTGAATCCGCCAGCCGGCCTCGCCGCCGCCCTCAAGGCTTCGTCACCCGAAGTCCAACGTCTCTGCGCGGCCCTTCAGCCGGAAGCCCGGCCCCTTTGGCAGATGCTGCGCGAGGATCTGCGCCCCGAGGGCACGATCGAGGTTTTCGTCGGGCCTGAAGGGGATTTTTCCAGCACTGAATACGTCCTCCTGCGGGAGCAGGGCTGCCTCTTTGCCTCCCTCGGTCCGCTGGTCCTGAAGGTGGAAACCGCGGCCTCCCTGGTCATCGGCGCGCTCAGCCTCTGGAGCCAATAACTTTTTCATTGTAAATAAAAATCGGGGTTTCTAGCGTGCATGGCACTATGGCTACCCCAGTTATTTTCAACAACATGGTGCTCCGCGACGGGCATCAGTCCCTGGCTGCAACCCGCATGACCACCGAGCAGATGCTGCCGGCTCTGGAACTGCTCGACAACCTGGGCTTCGGCTCCCTGGAGACCTGGGGTGGGGCCACCATCGACGCCGGTCTGCGCTTCCTGAATGAATTTCCGTTCGACCGGTTGGATGCGCTCAAGGCCGGGACCCCCAAGACCCCCCACATGATGCTCCTGCGCGGGCAGAATATCGTCCAGTATGCCAATTTTCCCGACGACGTGGTGGAAGCCTTCGTCATGACCGCGGCCAAGCACGGGATGGACATTTTCCGGATATTCGACGCGCTCAACGACACCCGCAACATGCGCAAGGCCATCGAGGCCACCAAGGCTGCCGGGAAACATGCCCAGGGCGTGATGTGTTATACCACCAGCCCCGTCCACACCATCGAAACCTTCCTCAAGATGGGCGAGGAAATCGAGGCCATGGGCTGCGATTCCATCTGCATCAAGGACATGGCCGGCCTGATCCCGCCGGTCTTTGCCTACAAGCTGGTCAAGGGCCTCAAGGAACGGGTCAGGATTCCCATTAATGTCCATACCCACGAGACGGCCGGCCTGGGAGCCAATACCTACTACACAGCCGTCGAGGCCGGGGCGGACATGATCGACACCTCGATCACCCCCTTTGCCAACGGGACCGGCCAGCCGGACACGGTGCGCATGCTGAGCCACCTGGCCGACCATCCGCGGAAGCCGGACTACGACCTCGAGGCCCTCCAGCAGCTGCGGGAGCATTTCACCAGGGTCTATGCCGAACTGGACCCGTTCACCGCCCACAAGAACGAGGTGGTCAATATCGACACCCTGATCTACCAGGTCCCCGGCGGGATGCTGAGCAACTTCCGCAACCAGCTCAAGGAACAGAAAATGTCCGACCGCTTCGACGAGGTCTTCGCCGAGATCCCGGTGGTTCGCGAGGCCCTTGGCTGGATCCCGCTGGTCACTCCGACCTCGCAGATTGTCGGGGTCCAGGCCATGCTCAATGTCAAGTTCGGCCGCTGGCAAAACTTCAGTCCGCAGGCCATGGACATCGCCCTTGGTTACTACGGCCAGACCCCTGCCGCCGTAGATCCGGAAGTGCAGAAGATCGCCGCCCAAAAATCCGGCAAGGACCCGATAACCTGCCGTCCGGCCGACCTGGCCAAGCCTTCCATGGACCGCCTACGCAAGGAACTCAAGGAAGCCGGCCTTCCCGACGACGACGAGCACTGCGTCATCCATGCCATGTTCCCGCAGGAGCTGAAAAAGCATTACGACAGCAGGCAAGCTCCCGAGCCGAAACCCGAAACGGTCGAGATTCCCGCCGCCGCTGCGCCTGCTCCGGAAGCTGCCCCGGCCCCGGCTGCCGCCCCTGCGCCGGCGGCCGCTCCCGCCCCGGTTGCCAGGGGAAGCCGTCTTCACGAGGTGCACATCTCGGTCAATGGCCGTGATTTTGACGCCGTGGTGGAGGAAGTCATCCTGACCGACTAAAAGGGGCAAAACCTGGATTTCGGCAAAACCCTCAGGGTGAGGGCCTCCGGTCAGTACATCGCATAACCAGGGGCTCCGCCTCCTGGCGAGAGACTTTATGAGAAACTTCCTTCTATCCTTCTGTGCGGGCGGAATCCTGCTCCTGGGCAGCATTTTGCCGGTTACCCTCCAAGCCGCCGGGACCGGCGCGACCGGTCCCCGCGAGCGCATCCTGATCGACGACGGATGGCGATTCGCCCTCGGCCATGCCACCGACCCGGCACGGGACTTCGGTTTCGCCACCGGCTATTTTTCCTACCTGGCCAAGACCGGCTTCGGCGACGGGCCGGCCGATCCGCTCTATGACGACCGCTGGTGGCGGGAGGTGGACCTGCCCCACGACTGGGCGGTGGAAATGCCCTTTGATCCGGCGGCCAGTTTCAGCCACGGATTCAAGGCGGTCGGACCCGGCTTCCCGGAGAACAGCGTGGGATGGTATCGAAAAACCATCCACATCCCGGAATCGGATCTCGGGCGCCGGATCCGGGTCGAGTTTGAGGGCATCTACCGGGATGCCCGGGTCTTCGTGAACGGTTTCTTTGTCGGTCGGGAGCCCAGCGGCTACGTCGAGCAATCCTACGACATTTCGGAGTACCTGAATTACGGTGGGGACAACGTCATCGCCGTCCGGGCAGACGCTTCCATGGAGGAGGGCTGGTACTACGAGGGCGCCGGCATCTACCGGCACGCCTGGTTGAGCAAGACCGGTCCAGTGCACGTGGCGCGATATGGGACCGTGATCACCAGCAAGCTGATGGAGGACGGGGCGGCGGACCTGCTGTTCGAGACCACCGTGGTCAACGAGAAGCGGGAGGATGCGGTCGTCTATTACTCCCACGACATCCGGACTGCCGATGGCGTTGAAGTCGCCGCCTGTATCAACCGGAATCCTCATCAGCTGGCCCCAGGCGAGCGGCTGGTCCTGCGCGATCCGTTCCCCCTGCCCGATGCCCGGCTTTGGGATCTGGAGGATCCCTACCTGTACACACTGGTGACCCTCATCAAGGACGAGGCGGGCAATCTCCTCGACCGCTACGAGACGACCTTCGGGATCCGCGACATCCACTTTGATCCGGACCGTGGCTTTTTCCTGAATGGAAAGCACGTCAAGCTGAAGGGGACCAACAACCACCAGGACCATGCCGGGGTGGGGACGGCCATCCCCGATGCCCTGCAGGTCTGGCGGTTGAAGCAGCTCAAGGCCATGGGCAGCAACGCCTACCGGGCCTCCCACCATCCCGCTTCGCCGGCCCTCCTGGATGCCTGCGACCGGCTGGGAATCCTGGTCATCGACGAAAACCGGCTGATGGGAATCAACGATTACCACCTTGGCCAGTTGGAGCACTTGATTGTCAGCCGGCGCAATCACCCCAGCATCATCATGTGGTCCCTCGGAAACGAGGAGTGGGGCATCGAGGGGAATATCAAGGGAGCCCGGATCACCGAGGTCATGCAGGCTTATGCCCACCGGCTGGACCCGACCCGTCCGGTGACGGTGGCCATCAGCGGCGGTTGGGGCGGAATTTCCACCGTGGTCGAGGCCATGGGGGTCAACTACATCCGCCACGGCGACACCGACCGGCAGCACCGGGATTACCCCTGGCAGATCATCGTCGGTACTGAGGAAACCACTACCCAGGCCACCCGGGGCATCTATGTCGAGGACGCGGCGCTGGCGCATCAGCCGCCGCGCGAGGACGGCTCCTCCGGCGGCAATGCCGAGAGCGGCTGGCGCCACTATGCGGAGCGGGACTACGCGGCCGGCGTCTTCTACTGGACCGGCTTCGACTACCGCGGCGAACCGACGCCCTACGTCTGGCCGGCGGTCCTTTCCCAGTTCGGCATCCTCGACAACTGCGGTTTTCCCAAGGACAGCTTTTACTACCTGAAGGCCTGGTGGACCGATGAACCGGTCCTGCATCTCTTCCCCCATTGGAACTGGCCGGGCCGGGAAGGCCAGCCGGTCGATGTCCGCGTGCAGAGCAACGCCGGGTCCGTGGAGTTGTTCCTCAACGGGGAATCCCTCGGCCGCAAGGAAGTCGTTCCCAACGACCACCTGTCCTGGATGGTGCCCTACGAACCGGGTATCCTCGAGGCCCACGGCGCCTGGCCGGACGGTTCGCTGAGGCGCGAACGGGTCAGCACCACCGGGGCGCCGGCCGTTCTTCGCCTGGTGGCGGACCGCGAGGTTATCCGGGCCGACGGCGACGACCTGTCCGTGGTCACGGTCGAGGTTCGCGATGCGGAGGACCGGATCGTTCCCACTGCCGGCGAGCGGGGGCATTTTTCAATCGAGGGCCCCGGACGGATCATCGGAGTCGGCAACGGCGATCCTTCCTGCCTGGAACCGGACCGATACGTGGATTCCGTGCGGGCAATTGAACTCGACGACTGGACGCCGCCGCCGGCTGCCGACACGGGGAGCCCGGTGGTCTTTGAAATGGAATTCGACCGGCCCGGACTGGCCGAAGGCGAACAGCTGACCCTCCTCCTGGCGGCCCTTGGCACCGGGCAAACCGCGACCCTCAACGGAAGGGAGATCTACGTCCAGGCGGATCCACAAACAGCCCGGGCCAGCGTGGATCTGGATCCGGAGGATCTCCGCGAATCGGGCAATGTCCTGCGCATCGAGGCCAGGCCCTTTTCCGACTGGGGGGCCCGCGAGAACGTGGCCAACAATCCCCCGGCCATCCTGGGAATTCATACCCCCGCCGAGCCTTACCGGCGCAGCACCTTCAACGGGCTGGCCCAGGTTCTCGTCCAAGGCACCGGCAGCGAGGGAACGATTACCCTTCAGGCTTCCTCCGAAGGCCTCGAGCCCGCAAACCTGACCATCCGGGCCCGGTAAGACCTGGAATGTGCCTGGAGTTAATTCTCTCACGGAGCCACGAAGGCACGGAGAGGATCATGTTCCTTGCGCTCCGTGCCCCCGTGGCTCCGTGCGATTTTTATAGTCTGGAGCTGACCAGGTATCAGATGACATCCATCAGCCAGACCTTTTGCTCGCCGTAGCTCTTGATCCGGATGGCCAAGGGCTTGACGTTGAATTCCTCAACATCGGGCACGTTGCGGGCGATGTAGGTCTTGGAGGGCGGGCATACCCCGCAGAGCCGGCTGGCCAGGTTGATGGGCCGGCCGATGTAGTCGTTGTCGATGGAAATCTTGCTGGCCAGGCCGAAGCTGACCCCGGAGCCGATCCCTTCCGGGGCCCCGTGGGTAAATTCCGGACCGCGGACCAGGTGGCGCCAGGTGACCGGCATTTGCTTGAGCCCGTCGAGGCAGGTCTCAATGGCGATCTTGCGGTCCTTGGAGGTGGTCTGCCAGACCGCCAGCACGCCGTCGCCGAGGAACTTGACCAGGTCCGGCGGGTAGCGCTTGAAGCCGTTGCGGACCATGTTGTAGAAGGCCGTCATCAGCCCGCAGGTGTAGGGTGACTCGATGTCCGGCTGTTCGCAAAAGGCGGAGAAGCTGCGAATGTCGATGACGGAAGCCAGGACTTCGCAGGGCAGGCCGTACTCGATCTCGGTGGTGTCCTCCTCCTGGAAGGAATACCCGTTGTAGATGAAATCCTCGAACTGGTAGATCAGCAGCTTGTTGTCCGTGTCGGCGTAGAAATGCATGCCGAACGGCTGGAAGTCGTGCGACTCCGGCAGGTATTCCATCTTGGCGTTGCCGTAGTCGCCGGGCTCGCTGGCCGGGGAAAGGTAGTAGCGGGCCACATACCGGCGGACATCCCCCTGGTGCAGGGCGATCAGTCGCAGAACTTTGGATACATCACTCTCGTTCTCGCAGATGGGGCCTCCGAAGCCGTCGATCGAATAAAGGATGTTCCGGTACTTGGGATGGATGCGAAGGTAGTGGCTGCAGATATCCCAGAAGTCGCGAAAATCCAATTTTTGAATGGAATAATGACGGTGTATAAGAGCCATCTGCTTGAAATGCTGGCACACAATCACCCATCATCGCCGGAAGGGCAAGCGAGAATCCTTCCCCATTTGGGGACAAGCCGCGACTCAGGATTCGTCGGCCTGGCGGGCCTTGCTGTGTTCCTGCTGAACGAGGCGGAACATGTGCAGGGCCAGGAAGAAGACACCGGTCAGGCAGGTTGCCGTAAAGGCGGCGAAGAAATAGGCCATGCCCGGCGTGTCGGCCGGGACGAAGGGAAGCAGCAGGCGGGTGAAGCAGGCCCAGAAAACCAGCGCCAGAATAACGCTGAGACCGACAAACTTCTTTCTGATGAATTCCCTGTAATGATCCTGAGCCATAATGTGCTGCAACTTGTCCAATCCCGGCGCGGTGTCCAGACTTTTTGTGAATTGGCCCGGACCTGTCCGACCGGTCCGACTCGTCCGACTCGTCCGATCGGTCCGACTAGTCTGACGGGTCCGACCTGTCCGCAAAGAGCCACTGCTGGGCCAGGCCCGCGGCCCGGCCGTAGTGGAGCCGGGCAAAGGTGGCCAGCTGCTCGCGGGTCCATCCGTCCAACTCCGGATAATGCCGGACCATGAGGCGGGCGATCCAGGTGTCGACCGGAAAGGCCGCGCACTTCCCGTAACCGAAGAGGAGAATGCAATCGGCCACCTTGGGCCCGACCCCCGGAAGCCGGCACAGCCGGACCCGGGCCTCGGGAAGGGGGAGCTCCTGAATGGATTGCAGGAATTCCGGATTCCCGCGAAGGAAGGCCGCGGTCCCGGCCACATGACGGGCCCGGTAGCCGAGGGCGCATCGGCGAAGGTCCTCCTCCCGCACCTCCGCCAGGCGCTCCCAGCCGGGCAGGGCGTTGAGGCCGGTCCCCGAAACCGGCTCTCCAAAGGCCGCGGCCAGGTTGAGCAGCATGGCCCGGATCTGGGGGATGCGCTTGTTGGAACTGCAGATGAAGGCCAGCAGGGTTTCCCCTTCCGGCTGGCGAAGGAGGCTGAGGCCGCCCCATTTCCGACACAGGGCTTCCAGGACCGGATCCGCCTGGCAGGGGAGGGCCGCGATCAGCCCGGGTATCCGGTCCAGGCCGAGGTAGTGGAGGATGGTCCCGGGCGGGGTGCCGGAGGGGGAGCGGTATTCCAGCCGGCTGGCGGGATCCAGCCGCAAGCCGACCACGTTGCGCTCCCAGATTCCCTCCCATGAGCCGTCCGGCTGCCGGAACCAGCGGAAGGCCTGTCCCCCGTCGAGAGTCTCGGCAAGGGAGCGTTCATTTATTGGCGGCGCCTCCGGGAGGCGTTCCCATGCGGGCAGGCTCACGGCATTTGCCACAGGAAGCTCTTCCAGTCGGCCAGGACCTGCCCATTGCTGTCGAGAAACTCGATATGCCAGGCCATGGGCTGGATCTCCTCGGAGGGCCAGTCGCTGCCGGTCAGGCCGAGGTAGATCCATTTGCGGAGTTCCTTGCCGGAGAGATCCCAGGTGAAGGTGGCCAGCTCCTTGGTATTGGATAGAATAATGGTCAGCCTCGCCTCGGCGGGAGCGGCCGGGCCGGCATCCTCCAGGCGGGCGATAAAGTACTGCCCGGCCGGCTCATCCGGCTGGCTGGGGAGGACGGTGCGGAAGCCCTGGCCGGTCAGCGCGCCCCCGAAATACTGGCGGATGGGGCGAATGTCCTCGGCCTCGTAGTAGCGGGTGTAGGCGGTTTCGACATTAATGGCCATCGCCGGCAGACCGGCCGTCAGGGTCAGGATCAGGAAAAGGAAAGCGCGATGCATGGGGTCAACATTCCGTATCCGGGCGGGATCGTCAAGACGACCGCTCACCAGCTGGTCCGGACCGAGAGCTTCTCGTAGGATTCCCGCGGGATCTCCGCCAGGAAGCGGCTGGGCATAAGGCGCTGCACGCCCCCCCGTCCGGCATGCATCATGGGGAAGGAGATGTACAGCTCGTCCATGGCGCGGGTGATGGCGACGTAGAAGAGCCGGCGCTCCTCGTCGACGTCCCCCTCCTCGATGGCCCGGCGCAGGGGCAGCCACTCGTCGGCGCAGGAAATCAGGAAGACCACCGGAAATTCGAGCCCCTTGGCCTGGTGGATGGTCGACATCCGGACCGCCTTGTCTTCCGGCTCGATATGCTTGTCCGATGTTTCCGAGTTCATCAGGACCAGCTGGGCCAGCAATTCGGACATGGTCTCGAAGCGGGAGGCGAAGCTGATGATCGACTGCAAATCCTCCAGGCGGTTGTCCCAGTCCGGATATACGTTGCGGATATAGTCCCCGTACCAGCCCTCGAGGACCTGTTCGACGATCCGCGAGGGAACGACCGGCTGGTCGCCGGTCAGGAGGGGACGCACCTCCAGGAAGGTCGCGGCCAGGCTCTTGAAATCGTCCCGGGCATCGGCCGGAATCTTGTTGGCCACCTCCTCGCTGGCCAGGGCGGCAAAGAAATCCGGCTCCGGGACGTGTTCCTTGCCAAAGAGGTCCGGTCCGGCCTCCCCGGCCTTTTTGCGCAGTTTGTCCATGGCCTTGTCCGCCGCGTCGCGGCACTTGCGGACCGTTGCCGGTCCGACCTTGGGAAGCAGGCAGAGGAGGCGCTCGAAGGCGGGAGAATCGTCGGGATTGGCCAGGATGCGCAGCTGGGCCACGAAGTCCTTGACGTGGGCCTGCTCGAAGAACCGCAGACCGCTGGTAATGATAAAGGGAATACCGCGGCGGGTAAACTCCAGCTGCGCGTCGAGCGCCTGGTAGTGGGCGCGGTAGAGGATGACGATATCGGACAGGTCGATGCCCTCGTCGTAAAGGGCCTCGATTCGGGAGACGAGGAACTGGGCCTGTTGGCGGGTGTCCATCAACGGCACCACGTAGGGGCGCAGCTCGCCGGTGCGGCTGGCCACCAGTTCCTTCGGGTAACCGGCATCACCCGGCTGATGGGCGAGGACATTGTTGGCCATCGCGAGGATCGGCGGGATGCTCCGGTAATTGGTCAGGATCTTGTAGATCCGGGTCCCGGGATGGCGTTCCGGGAAACTGCGGATGTTTTCAAAGTGGGCCCCCCGCCAGGTGTAGATGCACTGGGCGTCGTCGCCCACGGCCATGATGTTGTGGTGGGTCCCGATCAGGTCGATGATGCTGGCCTGGATGATGTTGGTGTCCTGGTACTCGTCGACCAGGATGTAGGGAAAGTGCTCCTGGCAGGCCCGGCGGACCTCCGGGAAATCCTTGAGCAGGCGCAGCCAGAGGACCAGCAGGTCGTCGTAGTCGACCACCTGCTGCTCGCGCTTGGCGGTATCGTACAGCTTCACGAATCCGCAGACCTCGCCGGTAATCTTGTCGTGCCACGGATAGCGGTCGCGGAAGAGGTCCTCGAAAGACTGCTCCGTGTTGCGGGCATAGGAAAGCAGGCTGTGGATGACCTTGGGCTTGGGGTGGTCCTTGTTCTTCAGGAAGAGCTTGTCGCTCTCCTTGATAATGGAGGTCATCAGCGATTCCGCGTCCGACTGGTCCATGATGGTGTAGTTCTGGGAGAGCCCGATGTGGTGGCCGTAGCGTCGCAGCAGCCGTCCCCCGATGGAATGGAAGGTGCCGCTCCAGCGCGGGGTCTGGCCCAGTCCGGTCAGCTCCTGGACCCGCTCGATCATTTCCCGGGCCGCCTTGTTGGTGAAGGTCAGGAGCAGCAACTGGTCCGGGTAGAGCCGTTTCTCGATGAGCAGCCAGGCCACCCGGTAGGTCAGGGTCCGGGTCTTGCCGGAACCGGCTCCGGCCAGGACCAGGGCGGGTCCGGGCTCGGCGGTTACGGCGGCGTACTGGTCCTCGTTGAGGTCGCCCTTGAAGTCTATCGGTGACCAGTCCATCAGGCGGCAGAGTTACGGGCGTTCAATTCCACCATCCTGATGGTCAGCGTGAAGAGCAGGCACCAGACCAGCAGGACCAGCGGGATCCGGAAGTGGAACTCAAAGGAGGCCCCCATGAACAAGACCCCGACCGTGATCAGCATGGCCACCAGGCCGAGGTCCCAGCCCCGGATGAACCGCAGGCCGTGGTAAAGCAGCCAGAGCCCGGCCATGAACGGGAAGAGGCAGCCCACGACGCCCCAGTCGACCAGGTACTCCAGGAGATCGACATGGGCGTTCTCGAACCAGATGGTGACTTGTTTGCGCTGCCGTTTGCCGGTCTCGGGATTGATCGGCCAGCGGTTGACCAGGGTCTTGAACTCCGGATAGTCCTTCAGGTGGGGCAGGTGCAGGTAGCGCCAACTCCCCGCCCCGTAGCCGAACCAGGGGCGTTCCCGGATCATGTCGGTGGCGATCCGCATCATGTAGTAGCGCGCCTCCAGTTCCGGATTCTCGACAAGGTCGAAGGTATCCTCCCACTCCTCCTTCTGGCTCTCGAAAATGGCCGGATTGACCAGGAACGAGGTGCCGCTGATGGCCGCCAGGCCGATGAAGACCCCGGGAAGGACAAGCCCGCGCACACCGTAGCGGTGGACCAGGAAAAGGGTGCAGATGAGAATGAAAAGGAGCCATTGCAGGGCCACGGAGATAATGGCTCCGCGGGACTGGGCCAGGAGGACCGCGAAGGTGCACATGACGGCCAGTCCGAGGTGCAGCATCCAGGCCCCGCCGGTCCGCTTGAAACGTTTCAGTTCCCGGTTCAAGCCCGAGAGGAAGAGTCCCATGCAAAGGCCGTTGGCCATGATCAGGTAGAAGGCTGCATGGTTCTGGTTGATGAGGGTGCCCCAGAAGGGAATATCCTTCTCCAGCTTGCTGGGGATGGTCGGGAAAATTCCCAGCACCTTGTCCATGTGGACATAGTGCTGGTACAGCGCGACCGCGGCGAAGGCGGCCCCGAGGATGGCCAGGCCGTTGAGGAGGTAATTTACCGACCTTCGCGTCGAGAGGCCGGCCCAGGCGCTGCAGCAGCTGATCCAGGGAATCGTGTAGAAGACCATCGAGCGCAGCGGGTTGCTCTCGTCGTAGGGCGCAATCAGTCCCGAGGGCAGCCATGGGACCGGGGGCGGGGAAGTAACGATGACCGGTCGTCCGTTGACCACGGCCCACTGCCACTCGACATTCCAGGCATGGATGAAAAAGAGCCCGTAGAGACCCAGTCCAAGCCAGAACAAGGGCAGCTTGAGAAGTTCGATGACGGGGGAGGTTGTGCCCTCCAGCTCGCCGAAGTTCCATTGCGGCAGGAGAAACAGCGTGGCCAGGGCCAGGACCAGGCCGACCAGCTCGCCGCTCATCCGGACGCCTCCCAGGACAAAGGCCAGGAAGCCGACATTGAGCAGGATCAGGCCCACCAGGGCCAGTTCGCGCGGCGGTACGCCCGGCCGTTTCTGGTGTCGGGGGCGACCGCCGCGGCGGCCGGTCATTTTGCGGAATCTCTTAACAGCGTCTGGCACGTCGGGTGAGATTCAGGCATGCTGTTCACAGGTTCAAGCCAGAACCTTACTCTCCCGGCGGTGGTAGGTCCAGGCCACCAGGCTGATGGTGGCCAGGGAGCTCAGCGGCATCAGGATGGCCGCCAGCAACGGATGCATGTGGCCGGCCAGGGCTATGGCCACGACAATGACATTGTAGGCCAGGGCAAAACTGAAAGCCATGCGGACCGCCCTTTGCCGGAGTCGCCTGATCCGGAACAACTGCAGCAGTCCGGCCAGGCCGCGTCCGGTGAAGTAGAAGTCAGCCTTGTCCTGGAGCAGGCCGTGCGGCGTGGCCGGGGTGCCGCGGACGGCGGCCTTGCTGAAAGCCAGGGCGTCGTTGGCCCCGTCGCCGATGTAGAGCGCGTTGCGGTCGCCGAGCTCCTCGATGAAGCGGGCCTTCTCGTCCGGGGAACGTTCCCCCTCGGCGGCGCTCTCGGGCAGGCCC
>ENA-ORCW01000748-ORCW01000748.1-marine-metagenome-genome-assembly--contig:-NODE-748-length-12474-cov-2.105187_pt1 | contig 12474 bp, 9 predicted proteins | sample MGYA00237784_ERZ508517 | MGnify/ENA primary metagenome ERZ508517 (study PRJEB26187, sample SAMN06268979) | marine metagenome | isolation source: Tt ae E1 feedstock associated aerobic enrichment on... | reverse complement strand
TGGCGTTTTTCCAGCCAGAGAAAGAGCTGGTCAGTGGGATTCAGGGGCGTCACGGGGCAATCCTTGTTCTTGGTTTATGCCCCGATACTACCCCACTCCGAGCGGGTAAAAATTGGCTTTGGTAACAGCACCACCAAAAAGCCCGGCGAAAAGGCTATTGCGCGTCTCCACGCAGCGCTTTGACCTTTTGTTCCAGACGCTCGGCACTGGCCTCGTGGGGCGAGACCGGGAGACCAGCCAGCAGGTGAATCCGGGACCAGAACCGCCGTGGCCAATGGCTGAAGGCCGGCCCGCCACAATGGCTGAAAAAGCTGCCCCAGAGGCCGCGCAGTGCCATTGGCACCACCGGTACCGGTCGCCGGGCCAGAATCATGTCGACACCGGGCTTGAAGGTATCGACTTCGCCGTCTTTGGTGAGTTTGCCTTCCGGGAAAATACACACCACATGGCCGGCTGCGAGTTCTTCATCAATGCGGTCGAAAGCGGCTTCGTAAATCTCCGGCACCTTCGATTTCGGACCAATGGGGATAGCCTTGGCCAGGCGGAAGAAACCGCCCATGACCGGTGTCGCGAAAATGTTGTGATCCATCACGAATCGGACGGGTCGCCGCACCGCGCCGGCGATCACCAGGGCATCCATGTAGGAGACGTGGTTGCACACCAGCAGCACGGGGCCCTGCTCGGGTATACGGTCCAGGTTGTGGTGCGTGACCCGATAAATCGTGTGGGACAGGACCCAGATGACAAAGCGCAGGGCAAAGTCCGGTACCTGCTGGTACACGTAGGCCGCCACCATCAGGTTCATGATCGACAGCACCAGGAAGAACTCGGGAATGGTGAGTCCGAACAGGCCGAGCATGAGCATGCCCAGCAGCGCGCTGACCACCATAAACAGGGCGTTGAAAATATTCAGGGCGGCGATCACGCGGGCCCGGGTGGCCGGTGGTGTTTCCTGCTGGACATAAGCATACAGCGGCACGATAAACAGGCCGCCAAAGATACCAATGGCCAACAGGTCAATGGCCACCTGGCGATAATGGGGATCGGTTATGATCAGCCACCAGTCTGAGGGAATTGGCTGCTCCGGCATATTGAAGAACAGATCGATGCCGAAGAAACTCAGGCCAATGGAGCCGATGGGTACGATCCCCAGTTCAATCTTGTGGCCGGACAGCCGCTCGCAGGCAATGGAGCCGGCGGCGATGCCGATGGTGAAAATCGCCAGCAGTAAGGTGACGACCGTTTCGTCACCCATCAGGTGAGTCTTGGCGAAGTTCGGAAACTGGGTCAGATAGGCGGCACCCAGAAACCAGAACCAGGATATCGCCATGATGCTCAGGAATACATTGTGATTGTCCCGGGCAATGGCCATCAGTTTCCAGGTTTCCTGCAGCGGCCGGAAACGAATACGCAGATCCGGCGCTGCCGCCTCGGCCCTGGGAATCCGCCAGGCAGCCACCAGGCCAATCACCGCGAGCACCGCAACGGCGATGGCAATCACGGGGCCGGGAGCCGCAGCTTTCATCATCACGCCGGCCATCAGGGTACCCACCAGGATGGCCACAAACGTGCCCATCTCTACCAGCGCGTTACCACCCACCAGCTCGGATTCTTTCAGGGCCTGGGGCAGGATCGCGTACTTCACCGGCCCGAAAAACGCGGATTGTACGCCGGTGAGAAACAGCAGAAGGAACAACACCTCGTACCAGCCAAACCAGAGACCGACCGCGGCAATGCCCATGATCACCACCTCGGCGAATTTGATCCAGCGGATAACCGTGGATTTCTCGTACCGGTCCGCCACCTGGCCGGCGATGGCGGAGAACAGGAAAAACGGCAGGATAAACAGCATCGCGGCGAGATTGACCACCACATCCGACGACAGGCCAAACAGGCCCCCGGCGCTGTAGGTCACCAGCAGCAACAAGGCATTCTTGAACAGGTTGTCGTTGAAGGCACCGGCAAACTGGGTGACAAAGAATGGCAGGAACCGTCGCTCGGATAGCAGGCGAAACTGACTGTGATCTTCCATAACCTGAGGCTCTCCCTATGGGGTTCGCCGCAGACTATACGGCGCCCGGGAGGTGGTCAAGCGCGGCTGTTGTGCGCATACTGGATGCAGGATTGTGTTCCCAAACCAATGTTCTGGATGATGTGGAGTCTTGCCTATGGATGTTCAGCAGGCTGTTGTGTCACGCCGCTCGGTGCGGGACTTTCTGGATACCCCGGTGCCTGAAGCCACGCTTCGAACGGTAATCGAAACGGCGACCCGGTCGCCATCCGGAGGCAACCTGCAACCCTGGCATCTGCACGTCGTCACCGGCGATGCTCTGGCCCGACTCAAAGCCTTGATGCAGGAGAAGGTCAGCAAAGGTTTCAACGAAGTGCCGGAATACGAAATCTACCCACCAAAACTGCAATCGCCCTACCGCGACCGCCGGTTCGAAATCGGCGAACTCATGTACCGCCGGCTCGACATCCCCAGGGAAGACAAAGCCGCCCGCTTTGAATGGTTCAAACGCAACTTCGAATTCTTCGGCGCTCCGGTCGGCCTGTTCTGCACCGTCGACGACAACATGGGCCCGCCCCAGTGGTCCGATCTGGGCATGATCCTGCAAACCATCATGCTGTTGCTGCGCGCCGAAGGCCTGGACAGCTGCGCCCAGGAATCCTGGTCGGTGTACCCGAAAACCATCAGCGAATTCCTGGGCTTGCCTGAACACCGCAAAGTCTTCGCCGGCATGGCCATCGGCTACGCCAATCCCGACAGCCCGGTGAACCAGCTAACCAGCCCAAGGGCACCGCTGTCGGAGAACGTCGAATTTATCAGCTGAAAGGCGAACCTCAGGCGGCCACCGATGCCGCCTGAGCCACCGGCACTTCCAGCCGGATCCGGTTGCCGTCCAGCAACACCGGATAGACCTTCACCTGCACGCTCTCGTCTTCCAGACATTGCCCGCTGCGCAGATTGAAATGCTGCTTGTACAACGGTGACGCCACCACCGGCTCACCGTTGATATCCCCGGTAATGCCTCGGGCCAACACGTTCGAGCCACTGAACGGATCGGTATGGCTGATGGCAAACAATGCCGGCAGGCGGTGTGGCAGATAAAACACCGCCACCGGCCCGTCGTCGGTCCAAACCGCAATACCGGAATCAGCTACCAGATCGTCCACGGTGCACACAGCTTCCCAACAAGTCCGAGCTTTCATAAATCGTTCTCCTCAATCCCAATGTCTTTAACTTGCCTATCTCACTCAAGTCTGTGAGCGCGGGGGCCGGGGTAATTTTCTGGCAGGAAAAAAGATGTCTGAGCGAAGCGAGTTATTTTTTCCAGAAGAAAATTACCCCGGCCCCCGTGCTCCGCCCCAAAACCAGAAGGCTACGAAGAAACCGCCTCCAGTTCCGGCCTACGCTGCCCCCGCTCCGAAGTCCAGCGCTGCACCGGATCCTTCTGTTCCGGCGCATTCACAAACTCCCGGAACCGCTTACGCTTCTCGGGATCCTCCACGGCGGTCCTCCACTCGCACTGATAGGTATCCACCAGATCCGCCATATGCTGCTCCAGCTCCTCGCCAATGCCGAGGCTGTCCTCCAGCACCACCTGCTTCAGATACTCCAGGCCACCTTCCAGATTCTCCATCCAGACCGACGTCCGCTGCAGCCGGTCCGCCGTGCGCACATAGAACATCACCACCCGGTCGATGGTGCGGATCAGCTCCTCATCCGACAGATCGGTGGCAAACAGATCCGCATGCCGCGGCCGCATCCCGCCATTGCCACACACATACAGGTTCCAGCCCTTCTCCGTGGCAATTACCCCGAAATCCTTGCTCTGGGCCTCCGCGCATTCCCGGGTGCAGCCAGAGACCGCCATCTTCACCTTGTGGGGCGCTCGCAGGCCCTTGTAGCGATTCTCCAGCGTGATCGCCATGCCCACGCTGTCCTGCACACCATAGCGGCACCAGGTGCTGCCCACGCAGGACTTCACCGTGCGCAGGGACTTGCCATAGGCGTGGCCAGTTTCAAAACCGGCGGCGATCAGCTTCTCCCAGATTTCCGGCAGTTCGCTCAGGGTGGCGCCGAACAGGTCCACCCGCTGGCCGCCGGTGATCTTGGTGTACAGGTCGTATTCCTTGGCCACTTCACCCAGGACAATCAGCTTGTCCGGCGTGACCTCACCACCCGGGATGCGGGGCACGATGGAATAGGTGCCGTTCTTCTGCATGTTGGCCATGAAGGTGTCGTTGGTGTCCTGCAGTGGCACGTGGTCGGTGGCCAGGATGTGCTCGTTCCAGCAGGTGGCCAGGATCGACGCTACCGCCGGTTTGCAGATGTCACAGCCGTGGCCTTTACCGTGCTGGCTGATCAGCGTGCGGAAGGTGCGAATGCCGTTCACCTTCACGATATGGAACAGTTCCTGGCGGCTGTACGGGAAGTGCTCGCACAGGTCCTTGCTGACTTCCACCCCGCGCTTTTCCAGTTCGCTGTCCACGACGTTCTTCAGAAGCGCCGTACAACCGCCGCAGCCGGTGCTGGCCTTGGTTTCGGCCTTGACGCTGCCAAGGTCCGAGCAGCCGGCATCAATGGCGCCGCAGATATCGCCCTTGGTGACGTTGTGGCAGGAACAGATGGAAGCGGTTTCCGGCAGGGCATCGGGGCCCAGGGCCGGCGCACCGCCCTGGCTTTCCGGCAGGATCAGGGTTTCCGGGTTCTCCGGTAGCGTGATGCCATTGAGGGCGTATTGCAGCAGGGTGTCGTAGTGGCTGTTGTCGCCCACCAGGATGGCGCCCAGCAGGGTCTTGCCGTCCTCACTGATCACCATGCGGCGATAGTGGCCGGCCTGCTCATCATTGAAGCGGATGTTCCGGGCGCCCGGGGTCTGGGCATGGGCGTCGCCGATGGAACCCACGTCCACACCCAGCAATTTGAGCTTGGTGCTCATGTCGGCACCGGTGAAGGCGGCTTCCCGATCGCTGTTTAAGGCCGCCGAGAGAGTCCGGGCCATGGTGTAGCCGGGAGCCACCAGCCCGAAAATCTTCTGTTCCCAGAGCGCACATTCGCCGATGGCGTGAACATGGGGGTCCGAGGTGGTGCACTGATTGTTGATCACGATGCCACCGCGCTCGCCGATCTCCAGGCCGCTGGCCCGGGCCAGGGCATCCTGGGGACGAATGCCGGCAGAGAACACAATCAGGTCGGTTTCCAGAAAGGACTCGTCGCTGAAGTTCATCCGCAGCCGGGCGTCTTCGCCCTCGGTGATCGCCGTAGTTGCCTTCTCGGTGTGCACCTGAACGCCCAGCTCCTCGATCTTGTGGCGCAGCAGGGCTCCGCCATCGGCATCCAGCTGAACCGGCATCAGCCGGGGCGCAAATTCCACGACGTGGGCTTCCAGTCCCAGGCTCTTGAGCGCATTGGCGGCTTCGAGACCCAGCAGGCCGCCGCCTACCACCACGCCTGCGCGGGCACCTTCCGAGCTGGCTCGGATGGCATCCAGATCATCGAGGGTCCGGTAAACCAGGCAGTGGGGGCGATCATTGCCCTCGATGGGCGGCACGAAGGGATAGGAGCCGGTGGCCAGCACCAGTTCGTCGTAGCGATAGCTGCCACGAGGTGTTTCCAGGGTGCGATTCTCCCGGTCGATGCCGGTCACCTGTTCGTTCAGATGCAGTTGAATGCCCTGTTCCGTGTACCACTCAAGCGTGCCCATCGCGAGATCCGCGTGGGTGGAGCCGCCGAAATACTCCGACAGGTGAACCCGGTCATAGGCCAGCTGTTTTTCCTCGCCGAATACGATGATCTCGAAATTGGCAGCGGCCGGGCTGGCGCAGAATTGTTCCAGGAAGTGGTGGCCGACCATGCCGTTACCGACGACAATCAGGGTTTTCTTGCTCATGGGTCTGTCCTCTTTTCGGGCGACTGGCTCTCTGTTGGCTGAAGGCCTTCTATTAGCTGAGGGCTCATGCCGCCGCTTCGCAGTAGTTCTTGCCGAATGCAATGAAGTCCCGGTATTGGGAAATGTCGTCCTGTTGCAGGATTCGTTCGCTGTACCAGGGGCCGTCCCGGGTATCGCCCAGCAGGACGGCGCCGGTCAGCCGCTGATTCCGGATCAGCAGCCGGCAATAGTGATTCTGTTCATGGTCCTGCCAGACCACGGATTCGGTGTCGCCTTCGGCGCCCACCTGGCCGCAGGAGAAAATCGGAACGCCGCTGATTTTCAGACGGGTTGGTGTATCTGCCGGCCGATACTCGGCCTCAGTCGTGCTTCCGCTGAGAATGCCTGCCAGAATCTCTGCCTGCTGATACCCGGGTTCCACCAGCCCGAAAGTGGTGGTTCCCAGCTGACAACATTCACCCAGCGCGGAGATTGCCGGGTCGCTGGTACGTAGCTGTCCGTCCACCAGAATCCCGCGATCGCATTCAAGGCCCGCAGTTCGCGCAAGCTCAGCAGACGGCGCGATGCCGGTTGCGAACAGCACCAGATCCGTGCTGATCAGGGTTTCATCATCCAGCTGGACGGCCCGGACCGTCGATCGCCCGAGCAGGGCTTTGGGAGCCGTCCCGGTGCGAATGTTTACGCCACGCTCTTCCATGTGCTGTTGCAGGATCTGCCCCCCAACCCTGTCCAACTGACGGTTCAATAGATGGCTGCTGCGATGCAGCAGGGTGACGGCCATACCACGTTGGCGGAGACCTTCAGCCGCTTCCAGGCCAAGAAAGCCTCCGCCGACAACCACGGCTCGGCGATGGCGGCTAGCAGATTCAATCAGGGTCCTGGTGTCTTCGAGGTCCCGGAAGGTCATGACGCCCGGAAGATCTTCGCCCGGCAGCCCGGGTTTTGCGGGCCGGGATCCGGTGGCCAGCACCAGATGGGTATAGGGCTGTACCCGGCCGGTTGTGGTGGTCACCGTCTGATCTTCCCTGTTAATGGTGACCACCGGTTCTCCGTTGCACACTTCAATACCGTTGTCTCTGAACCACTCGTCCTGCTGCAACTCCAGAGAAGCTTCGGTTGTTTCCCCGGCCAGCAGCAGGGAGAGTTGTATCCGGTTGTAGGCAGCGGATGCCTCGCCATTGAACACGATGATGCGGGTAAACGGTCTGACTCGCTCACGGGAGAGAGCTTCCAGCAGGCGTTGCGCAACCATGCCGTGCCCGCAGATCACCAGTGTCGATTCGGTGTGTTCTGTCATTTCGCTCGAGCCCGTGTTTTTCGACCAAACAAAAAAAGCCGGAGCATCTATCCCCCAGGGGGAAATCGATGGTCCGGCGCCAATGCCAACAACAATGATCTGATGGTCCGGCCTGATCCTTGGCCGGGACATTCGTCCTTGCTTCTTGCAAAGCGATCTTCGTGCCAGTTCTGAGAGTTATTTAAAATCAAATGGTTAGCATTTTCCGGGTGGCTCTCACCAGAAAGAACACGGGAAAGCTGCCCCGCGACGGGGCGGATTGCACGGTTTTGGGCCGGATGCGGTGGCGCGGTAATTGCTGCGGACAGGTCAGAGGTTGGTCGCGTGAGCAACTGACCTGAACTTGATCGTTGCATTCGAAGCCACCGTGCTTCCGGAGTCTGTTATGAACACCAAACGCGCCACTGCCCATAAATCGCCAACAGCGGGCGACTACCTGATTGCCTCGAAAAGCTGCGAGTTGATGAATCTCCAGTACTTCTTGCAGATGGGCAAACTGGTCCAGTGCATCAGCAATCTGGTACATGCGCTGCAATGCGAGCGGGGTGCGTCCAACGTGTTTCTTGGTTCTTCCGGTGAAAAATTCGCCCAGGAGCGAAAACAGCTGGTAGCGACGTCGGATCGGCTCCGTTCGGAGTTCGAGCAGGCCCTTGCCGAGATTCACCAGGAACTGACGGCGCATCCTGTCAGTAGCCGCCTGCTTAACCAGCTTGCGAGCGCCCTTCACGGCCTTGAGGGCCTGCCCGAACTGCGACGGTGTGTGGTGGCCCGGAAAGTCACTACGGCCTCTGCCACCGAGGATTACAGTACTCTCATCCACAACCTGATTGCCGTGGTGTTCGAGGCCGCAGATACCGCGGTCGACCCCACCATAGCAGGGCTCCTGGTGGCGATGGTGCACCTGATGAACGGCAAGGAATTCTGTGGACAGGAGCGGGCTGTTGGTTCGGCGGGCTTTTCCAGTGGCCGGTTTGATCGTGCACTGTCAGAGCGCATGGCGCACCTGATTGAGGCGCAGGAGCGCTGTTTCGACGTGTTTAACAGCTTTGCCGATGATGGTTCCCTGGACCTGTGGGAAAAACTGCGTGAAAACCCGCGTGAAGCCGAAATTGAAAAGCTTCGCCAGCGAGGCACTGCTATTGGTCGTTATAAAGATCTGGATCCGGCCCTGGCCGATGAATGGTTCAGTCTCATGTCTGAGCGGATGGATGAGCTCAAAACGATAGAGGACGCCGTGGAGGGTTGTTTTCACGCCCGTTGCACCGAGCGTTTTGCCGATGCTAGAAACTCGCTGGCCCACCAGGAAACCCTGATAACTTCCCTGGATGCCCGGGAGCCTTCGTCTCAACCCATGTTGGTGCTGTGCGATTCCGCAAACGAACAACAGGCAGGTGAGTCCTGGGCCAGCGATGGTATTGGTCAGCAGTTCGGCCGCTCCATCTTCGATCTCGTTCAGGAGCAGACCCGGCGCCTGCAACAGATGACTGATGAGTTGCAGAGTGCCAGGGAAGCGCTGGAAGACCGTAAAACCCAGGAAAAAGCTGTGCTGCTGCTGATGGAGCATCGCAGGATCAGCAACGACGAAGCTCACCGGGTATTGAGGAAACTGGCCATGGACCAGGGCCGGAAATTGCCCGAGGTAGCCCGGGCCCTGGTGTCCATGGCGGATGTGTTGAAATGACTCTGCTGTCTCAAGCCCTCGCGGTCTGGGCCTCTGATTGCTTACTTTCAGAGGTCTCCGGTTTCCCGGAACGACGTGTCGAGATGTGTTCCAGCTTGCGCTGTTTCTCGTACAGAAAGCGTAAGACCTCCTGCCGGTAATGCACGTACTCCGGGTTGTCCGCCAGAGTCACCCGGTTGCGGGGACGGGGCAGTTCAATGTACAGATCCTCACCCACGGTGGCCTCGGGCCCGTTGGTCATCATGATGATCCGGTCTGACAGCAACACCGCCTCGTCCACATCGTGGGTGATCATGATGACTGTGTTGTTCAACTCCTGCTGAATCTCCATCAGTGAATCCTGCAGGTGGGCCCGGGTCAGTGCGTCCAGCGCGCCAAACGGCTCGTCCATCAGCAGAACACTGGGCTTCATCGCTAGGGCACGGGCAATCCCCACCCGCTGGGCCATACCACCTGATACCTCACCTGGCCGTTTGTCCGCCGCATGGGCCATATTCACCAGTTCCAGGTTGTGATTGATCCAGTCACGCTGCTCCTGCTTGCCCATGGACTTGCGGAACACCTGCTGTACCGCCAGCTCGACATTCTCGTACACCGTCAGCCAGGGCATCAGCGCATGGTTCTGAAACACCACCGCCCGCTCCGGCCCCGGCGAATTTACCTCATGGCCATCCAGCACACAGCCGCCCTTGGTCGCCTGCAAAAGTCCGGCGACAATGTTCAGGACCGTGGACTTACCACAACCGGAGTGGCCAATCAGGGAAACGAACTCTCCTTTCTTTATCTTCAGATTAATGTTTTCCAAAGCCACAAAGGGGCCCTTCGGCGTATCAAACGCCATTTCAACACCAGTCAGTTCCAAATGCGTCTTGCTCATGGATGTCACCTCTATAGCTTGCGGAGCGCCGGGTGGGTAGTGTCTCCCGGGACCCTCAAAAACATGGATGTTTTTGCGGAGCGTACATGGACGTATTCACCGCGTGTCCCGGGAGACACTACCCACCCGGTGCGGCATGCTCCAAAACCAGACTCACTCATTCCAGGCAACCTTGCGCTGGATCAGAAGCATCACCCGATCCAGCAAGAACCCGATAAACCCTATGGCCAGGACCGCCACCATAATCCGGCTCAGGGACTGGCTGCTGCCGTTCTGGAATTCATCCCAGACGAACTTGCCCAACCCCGGGCTTTGGGCCAGCATCTCGGCCGCGATCAGCACCATCCAGGCAATGCCCAGCGACACCCGCAAGCCGGTAAAGATCATCGGCACCGACGAAGGCAACACCACCTTGCGAACGTGGGTCCAGAACGACAGCCGAAGTACCCGGGAGACGTTCAGCAGGTCGGGGTTTACCGCTGCCACTCCAACGCTGGTATTGATCAGTGTTGGCCAAAGACTGCACAGAGTGACCGTAATCATCGAGGTCAGGAACGACTTCTCGAACATCGGGTCATCGCTCACATAGGTAGCAGAGACCACCATGGTCACCAGCGGCAGCCAGGCCAGCGGCGACACCGGTTTGAACACCTGGATCAGTGGGTTGACCGCTGCCTGGAAATGGCGATTCAGCCCCACTACGATGCCCAGAGGCACTGCAATGGCGGTCGCCAGGATGAATCCGGCGAGCACCGTAACCAGACTGGTCAGAATCTGGTCGGGAAAGGTGGGGGCGCCGGGGTAATCCCGGATCCTGACCTCAGCCTCTGGATTGTCCGCCAGAATGCGGGCGTTTCGCTCTTCCTGCATGGCAATGAACTTGTCGGCCCGCTCGCGCTGGTTGGCGTGCTCCTGCCAGAGTTGTCCAGATTGTTCCCAGACCTCGGCCGGACCTGGGAAGCTGCCCAGTGAGGTATCCACCTGCGGTGCAGCCAGATTCCAGAAACCGACAAATACCAGAATGCCTATTAATGGCAGCAACATCTGGCGCCCGGTGGCGGCGAGCTGGCCGGGTGTCAGCGACTCACCGAGGGACTTGAGTCTCTGGCCCAGCCAGCGCGGCGGCCGGGGTGTGTTTTTGGCCGAAGTAAGCGTAGTCATGGTTATCAAACCTCCTTGCAAACCCGGTTACGGGGTTTGCGTACCTTTCAGGCCGATGTCGAAACTGTCGATATAGGCGTTGGGTGTTCGGGGGGTGAAGGCGACACCGTCAATCAGCTCGCCCTGTTGGGGCCGCTGGAAGTTTTCGGTCTCGAAATCCGGGAAGTCCGATGCCTCCAGGGTGCCGTCTTCAATGAGTGAACGGGCCGCCTGCTCGTAGATATCGGCCCGGTAAACCCTGGCTGCGGTTTCCATATACCAGTCGTCCGGCTTGGCCTCGGGTATTTGGCCCCAACGGCGCATCTGGGTGAGGTACCAGATGGCATCGGACGGATAGGGGTAGGTGGCGTGATACCGGAAGAAGACATTGAAGTCCGGAACCTCGCGAACGTCGCCTTTTTCATACTCGAAGGTGCCGGTCATGGAGTTGGCGATCACTGCCTTATCAGCACCCACATAGCTGGGCCGGGCCAGGATCTTCACCGCCTCGTCCCGGTTGGCGTTGTTGTTCTCATCCAGCCAATGTGCGGCGCGAATCATGGCCCGCAGAAGTCGCAAATGGGTATTGGGGTAGTCTTCAGCCCACTGACGGGTAACGCCAAAGACTTTTTCCGGGTTATTCGGCCAGATCTCATAATCGGTGATCACCGGCACGCCGATGCCCATGAAAACAGCCTGCTGGTTCCAGGGCTCGCCCACGCAGTAGCCCTGTATGGTGCCCGCTTCCATGGTGGCGGGCATCTGGGGCGGCGGTGTCACGGAGAGGTGCACGTCGGCCTGGATGGTGCCGCTGGTATCGCCGCGCTGGGGCGCGTAGAAGCCGGGATTCAGGCCACCGGCGGCCAACCAGTAACGCAGTTCGTAATTGTGAGTGGACACCGGAAACACCATGCCCATGCGGAAGCGCTCGCCGTTGGCGCGGGTCTGCTCAACCACTGGCTTCAGCGCGCTGGCTGAAATCGGGTGTTCCGGATGATCGCCTTCCATTTCCAGGTTTGGTTTCATCGCTTCCCAGACGTCATTGGACACGGTAATACCGTTACCGTTGAGGTCCATACTGAAGGCGGTGATGATATCGGCCTGGGTGCCATAGCCTATGGATGCCCCCAGAGGTTGGCCGGCCAGCATGTGGGCACCATCCAGTTCACCGGTGATGACCCGGTCCAGCAGCACTTTCCAGTTCGCCTGGGCTTCGAGTTCTACGAATAACCCTTCGTCCATGAAGTAGCCCTGTTCCCAGGCAACCGCCAGGGGCGCCATATCCGTGAGTTTGATAAAGCCAAGCTTGAGATCGGGTTTCTCCGCCGGGCCAATATCGGCCTGGGCCAGGGAACTCAGGCCGATCAGGGTGGCGGTCAGTAAAGGTCGAACATAATGGTTCACTGTCTTCATCGTGATGCCTCTCGGTTCTCTCATTTCAGACGCGCAAAAAAAAGCGCCTGCCTCCGTTGCCGGAGAGCAGGCGCCGATGCCTGTAAATGGGAGCTGTGATGTCGTGATGGTTCACTAACCACTCAGCCCAAGCCGTGCCATTTAGGACTGTTTATATATTTCAGTAAGT
>ENA-ORCW01000747-ORCW01000747.1-marine-metagenome-genome-assembly--contig:-NODE-747-length-12530-cov-2.855135_pt1 | contig 12530 bp, 12 predicted proteins | sample MGYA00237784_ERZ508517 | MGnify/ENA primary metagenome ERZ508517 (study PRJEB26187, sample SAMN06268979) | marine metagenome | isolation source: Tt ae E1 feedstock associated aerobic enrichment on... | reverse complement strand
CGGATAAGCGGGATCATAACCCACCAGCTCGAGGGTGGCACTGGTGCCCTTCACCACACAGGGCGGGGCATCAATGTAGGCCGAGGTCGGCCATACATAAATGGATCCTGCGATCTGGTAGGCGTGGCAGCCCAGCCCGGGATCGAAGGCCTTGACCCGGAAGGTGTGCTCCCCCGGCTCATTCAAACTGACGGGCAAGGGACCGGCGTCGGCCGGGCCGATATCCTCCCAGGGATTGTTCTGGTCCAGGCGCATCTGCCAGACGGCTCCCGAAAGCGGCTGGTCCGAAACATATTCCAAGGTGAACGCCTCTCCCAGGCAGACTTCCGCGCTGGAGATGGACGCCTCCCCGGTCAAAAGGGGAAGCGAGACCGAGGCCTTGTTGGAGAATTCAAGGCAATAGTCCTCCCCGTAAAAATTCAGGGCGGCGACAAAGAATTCGATGACATAGCCTCCGAAGTCATCCGGGATCGCCAAGTCCACCGGCTCCGGACCGACAGGCAGACCGAGTCCATAGATTTGCCCGGGATCACCCGCAATCGTGAACACCCACTCCGCGTAGGCCGCCTGGGCACCCTCGCTGGCCAAGTAGAAGGTCTCGTCCGCGCAAACCACTTCGGACGAGGCCGAAACGGTTCCCGCCTGCGGGGACGTCGTGAAATCCACCACCACCGAGGCGGACAGGGGTCCGCACAATCCTTCGTTGTCGACGGTGTAGGTCCCCGGAGTGGTGACCGTGATGCTCCGGGTCGTTTCTCCCGTCGACCAGTGGTTCCCCTCGGCCAGGCTTGAGGTCAGGACCGCATAGGGCTCATCGGAACAGAATTCACCTGTTTTCTCTATGGAAAGACCAACCGGATACCCGAGGGAGTTGAGCAGGCCCAGGATGTCGTCGGCCAGGCTCTCGATGAAGCCGACCTGGATATAAACATCGCTGCTGGCCGGGTCAGCCGTATTCGGGACGATGATGAAGAAGGAGGGGATGGCATTCACCTCATAGACGGCCTCGTAGGCCTCAAAGACGTCCTCGCAATCCGCGATGAGCGGAAAGTTGAGGCTGTATTCGGCCGCGTAGGCGTTCGCAAAGGCGCAGTCCGTGGGCTGGGCGTCGTTGTCCTGGTAGAGCATGCCGTAAACCTTGATGCCGGCCTGGTTGGCGCAGGTCTGCTGGTACACTTCCTCGAGAAGGGGATCCGCCAGGCGGCAGGGTCCGCACCAGCCCGCACAGAAGTTCAGGATGACCACATTGCCCGCAGCCAGATCGGAATAAAGGTCGACCGTATTGCCGTCACAGTCGGGCTTGGTGAAATTGGGCAGTTGGGCGTTCAGGCCGGCCGCCGGCAGGGCCAGGATCAGGCTCAGGAAGAGGAGAGAAGATATTTTCATCGCATCGGTCGGGTTGAAGGTGGATATTCAATAGCCAATACCCCACCCTGGTCCGGATCCGGTACGATCATGGACTGCCCCAGCTCCGCAACAGGGGGAATCCCCGATGATCATGAGGAATCAACCCTATGGCAAGAAAAATATTAATAATCCCGATCAGCAAGGCTAATGTCTGCCGTGCACACTGCCTTGACCACAGGCCGTATCCGGGACACACGGGCAGGACCCCTCGATCCGTCCAATGGATGCCTCAGCGCCGGACCTCGACCAGCCGGACCACGGAGCGGGCGTTCTTGGTCACGATGTCCTTGCCGACCGGCATGAAGGCGGCCCCGGCGAGCTTGAAGTGGGCCACGCCGAAGGGGATGCCGATGATGGTCAGGCAGAGGAGCAGGCCGGTCAGGATATGCCCGAGGGCGATCCAGATGCCGGCCAGGATCAGCCAGATCAAATTCAGGATCCCGGAGAAGGCCGATCCGGCGACCCCCTTGGGGACGCTGATCATTTCGTAACCGAAGGGGAAGGCGGCGAAAATGGCGATCCGCCAGATTCCCGGCACGTAGGGCAGGCCGATGATGGTGATGGCCAGGATCAGGCCGCCGAAAAACCAGCTCAAGGCCACCGCCCATCCGCCAAGGATGAACCAGAGCACATTCAGGAGCAGGGCGATCAAACGCATAATCCCCACAGCTTAGGCGGCCCGGGTTTGATGTAAAGCACCGGCATGCCGGAATCCTTCAGCCGGTTCAAGGACCGGACGGCCCCGAGTGTCCGGGAGGGTTTTCCTTTACCGCGGTGGCCTCAAGCCGCCAGTAGGGTCCCTCATCGGTTTCCACCTTGATCAGGCGCGGACGCTCCTCGGCCCCCAGCCCCTCCCGGAGCAGGTGATAAAGGTCCTCGATCGTCGACGGGTCGGCCTCATAATAGCCGTGCCCGTCCATGATGGTGATGGCATCGGAGACATCCACCGTTTCCACGCCCTCGACAACCGGAATGCCTTCGCTGGAATCCCCCAGCCGCGGATACTGGAAAAGGCGGGTCGAGGTCATCAAGGGGATGTCCTCGGAAGACACGTAAAGGGTCTTGCGGGCGGGAATGGATTCCAGCATGTCCGCCACGTTGGTCTTGAAGCTGGCCCGGTCGTAGTCCGGGGCCATGAAGATGATTTCCCCGAGGGAGCAGTCGTTCAGGTCCGGCTTGGTCCGGACAATCTGGAAGAGCGAATGGATCAGGGCCCGGTTGCCCAGGCTGTGGGCCATGATGTGGATCCGGGCCCCCGGGAAGGAATCGGAGACGAGCTCGATGAGCCGCCTCAGCTCGGGTTCCGACCAGTCCAGGTTTTCCATATCAACCAGGTAACCGGAGACCGTATCCGTCGAGGGCCAGGAAAAGGCAATGACCGGACCCGGGAAATCCAGCTCATGACGCAGGTGGGCGGCGTTGCTGATCACATCCTCGAAGGTGCGCTTGTAACCGTGGATGAAAATCAGAAGCTCCATGGGCTTTGCCTGCTCCGCGGGATAGCGGTGCAATCCGGAAAGGAAATCCGCCTCGTCCAGCTTTTCCAGCTGCTGGATCTGGCGGGTCCGGAGCAGGGAGCTTTGTTCCAGGACATGATTGGGTTGCGGGCGGGCAAATCGGGAAAGGGCCTTTTCCGGGTCAATGGCGATCATGGCCACGCCGAAGGAGGGCTGGCCGCGCTCCTCGCTGAAACGATCCTCCGGGGGATCCATGACCCCGGTATCGAGGCGCGTGGTCAGGTAAAAGACCTCCTCGTAGACGTAGTTGGCCCGGCGTGGGCTGAAGGTGGTGCAGCCACAGAGGAGGAAAACCAGTAAAGTATGGAGGAGAATGGAGCGCATCAGCATGATTTGGCGTCATCATTTGCATCAACCGAAGGGAGTCAATCTGCCGGATAGCCTCGCCGGTTCAGGTGATCCCGATCCAGTCGTCGATCATCTCGGTCATCTTGCCGGTAATCCAGACAAAGCGGCTGACCAGGCCGACAGCCGCCGAGAGCAGCCCGAAAGCCAGTCCGATCCAGAGGCCCACGGCCCCCAACTCCAGGATAAAGGCCAGCAGCATGCCGGACGGGATGGCAATCCCCCAGTAGGCGAAGATAATGATCCAGGTCGGCACCCGGACGTCCTTGCAACCGCGCAGGGAACCGGCGGCCAGGACCTGGGTCCCGTCGAAGAACTGGAAGATGCCGGCCACGACGAGGAGGCTGGCGGCCATCTGGATGGTGGCCGGATCCGGGGTAAAGGCCCGGGCCAGCAACTGGTTGAAGAGGATAAAGAAGGCGGTGAAGAGTCCCGCCAGGCCAAGGGTGAATCCGCCCGCGCCGAAGGCCACCACGCGGGCCCGCTGTGGCTGGCTGGCCCCGATGACATGCCCGACCCGGATGCCCACCGCAAGGGAGATTCCCAGGGGGACCATAAAGGTGGTGGCGGCGCAGGTGATGGCCACCTGGTGGGCCGCCATTTCCACCACGCCGAGCAGCCCCATGAGGAGGGTCGTGGAGGAAAAGGCCCCCACTTCGGCCAGCAGCTGCAGGCCGACCGGCAGCCCCAGGCGGATCATGTAGAGCAGCCCCGGCCAGGGAATCCGTTCCAGCCAGCGGCGGGGCCAGCTGTGCCGGAAGCGGCGGTCATGCCGCAGCCAGTACATGAGGACCACCAGGTTGAAGATGCGGCTGATCACGGTGGCGATCCCGGCACCGGTCAGGCCCATGGGCGGAACCCCGAGATGCCCGAAAATAAAGATCCAGTTCAGGAAGATGTTCAGCAACACCGCCGCCAGGCCGACCCAGAAAGCCGGCCATGGGGCATCCTGGGCCTCCGAGTAATTGCGCACGCAGATGATGCTCATGACCACCGGCATCGAGACTCCCATCAGCCAGAGGTAGGGCTTGGCCGTGGCCAGGACCTCGGGAGGCTGCCTGAGGATTCCCAGAAAGGGGAAGGTGCTCCACAAAAGCAGGAACAGGAGGATGCCCCCGACCACGGAAATGGCCATCCCCCGTCGCAGCATTTCCCCGGCTTCCCTCCTGTCCCCGGCCCCGTAGGCGTGCGAGACCAGGACCGAGACCGAACTCAGGGTGCCGATACCGACCATGAACAGGAAGTGGAAAAGGGTATGGGCCAGCGCCGAGGCAGCCAGCGGCACCACCCCCACCCGGCCGATCATGACCGTGTCGGTGATGCCGAGGATCATCTGGCTGAGGTGTCCGGCCGTGATCGGGGCGGCCAACAGCAATGTCGGCTTCAGCTCCCTGATGTATCCCCTGTGCGGCATGAGATTCACAACCAAAACAGGCATCACACGGATGGAACGGTTAAAAGCCACTCCAATTCACAACGAATTACGCGAATCACAGGAAAGAGCGCCTCGGTATCCTCATTCAAATCCAAGTCCGAATCGGGATCGAAATCCATCTCCAATACCTGACCCTCATCGGGTCCCGGCAAACCAATTCGGGTTATCTGGAGGAGTACGAGACCCGATCCCGATAACGATTTTGATTTTAATCCCCTTGGTTAATTTCATAGTTGGCATTCCACCATGAAAGTTTTCCTCCTGCGACATGCCGAAGCGGCCTACGGGGTCGCCGACCCGGTCCGCCCCCTGACCGAGAACGGCCGTCAAATGGCCGCCGGACTGGCCGGATTCATCAGCGGCAATCCCTGGTTCCGCTATGCCGAGATCTGGTCCAGCCCCTACCTGCGCGCCCGGCAGACGGCCGAACCGTTCATCGAGCGCAACGGCCGCAGCCGCGAGTTGATCACCATGGAAGATCTCGTGCCCCATGGGGATCCGGATGTCCTCAGCGAGTGCCTGGCCAAGTCCAGGAAGCCGGTCCTGGTGGTCGGCCACAACCCCCACCTGACCCGGGTCGCCCGGCGGTTGATGGGTCTGGACCGTCGCAGCGGCAGCCTGCACTTCAAGAAATGCTGCCTCTTCGCCTTCCAGCGGGAGAGTTCCAGTCCGACCCGGTTTACCCTGGCCGCCTGCCTCCCCCCGGGATCAGTCGGCCTGAAGGGATAGCTGGCCGCTTTCCCGGAGGTATTCCTGCAGGTAGAAGAGTGCGGCGTGGACAATGGCGTGGGTGATGGTCCCGTTGCGGGCCCACTCAAACAATTCCCCGATCGAGAGCTCGCGGACTTCCATGAACTCGTGCGGGCCGGGATCCCCGGCGTCGACACGGCGGGCACCCTCGACGAGGACAAAGTGACAGCGGTTGCGCTGGATGGCCGGATTGGGGTGGACCGTGCCCAGGACCCGGGCGGATCGGCCCCGGTAACCGCTCTCCTCGTAAAGCTCCCGGACGCCTCCCTCGACCGGATTTTCCCCGGGATCCACCACCCCGGCCGGCAGCTCCCAGCTGAATTTGCCGGTGCCAAACCGGAACTGCCGGATCAGGACGCATTTCCCCTCCTCCGTCAGGGCCATCGTCACCGCCCAGTCCCCGACCTTCATGACATAGAAATCGGCCGCGATCCGGTGCTGCTGGTTGTGCCAGTTCTCCTTGAGGATCTTGTAGACCTTGCAGTCTGCGTGGACAGAGGAATCCAGACATTCCCATGGGGTGATGTCGCTGTCCTTCATGTACGGACCTCCGGAAGGAATTGCCTAGTTGCCGGGAATGACAATGCGCTGGCCGATTTGCAGGGCCCGGGGATTGACCGTCGGGTTGGCTGCCTGCAGGGCGGAAAGACTCACGCCAAAACGCTTGGCCACCCCGCTCAGGGTGTCGCCGCTCTGGATCACATAGACGTCCTCGTCGAGGGCCGGCTCCGCGCCCGGGGCCTCGCTCTCACCATCCGTGGAGGTATCCGCCGTGGCGGGCGAGCTGGACGCGGTCGTGGTGCGGGCCACCCGGCCCGATGGCTGCCAGTTTTCCAGCTTCCCGACCAGCTCCGTCATTTTCCCGGACAGCTCGTTGAGCGCGTCCCGGTTGGCCTTGATGCTGCCGGTCACCTCGTTGAAGGCGGCCTGCGTGTTGTCCTGGATCTGCCGGTCCGCCCGGCCCAGCTTGACAAACTCGGTGCCCAGCTTTTCCAGCCGGTCGTTCACATCAGCCACCGACTTCTGCAGCTCGGGCGTCTTGTCCGGCTGGGAGGCCAGCTTGGCCTCGATGGCCCGGACCTTGGTCTGCGCCTGGTTGGCCAGGACGATCCCGGTGACGCCGACGATGATGCCCACCACGCCGATGATGACCGCCACCAGGCCCATCTTGCTGCCGCGGGAGCCCTCTTCAACCGTTTCTACCGTTTCATCAAAATCATCCATCATGCTGCGGTAGCGTAGGTTGCCGACTTGCTCTGGCAAGCGCATATGCAGGCCCAAAAGCCCTTCCCGGCAGGAATTTCCAAATTTCAGCCCTTTTTGACTTGCCCCGCCCCTTTTCGCTTCCCTTATTCATTCCCTTTCCTCGTGCCGGATTAGCTCAATTGGTAGAGCAGCGGACTCTTAATCCGTTGGTTCAGGGTTCGAGTCCCTGATCCGGTACCACTTTCCGCCAGCTTAGCTCAGTTGGTAGAGCAGCTGATTTGTAATCAGCAGGTCGCCAGTTCGACCCTGGCAGCTGGCTCCATCCAGCCAGCCGGAAAAGGGCCCGGCCCGGACCGTGACCCCGCTTCCGTTCCCGCCATGCGGGCATAAAAAAGCCTGACAGCTTCCCCGCCGTTGGAAACGACGGAGCCCGCTGTCAGGCGGAAATTAACAAGTCAGGCCGGCTTTACTTGCGGGATCTGCGAATCCGGCGGCGAACCAGGAGGATGCCCAGAATTCCGCCTACGCCCAGGAGACCGATGGTGCCCGGTTCCGGAACGGCCGCCTCGATGACGTCGTTGCCGCAGCTCATGGTCCAGTGGAATCCCATGTTGTTGATGTTCTGGCCGGCGAACATGTCCCCGAAGCCCTCGATGGTGATGCTCAGGAAGCCTTCATTGGGATCGATGAACCAGGACGCCATGCCCATCGAATCACTCTGGGTTTCCAGGCGGACCGCCTGGTTGGCGCGGAAGGTCGTATACTCTCCCGGATCCGACAGGAGGAGGGAGTCCCCGTCGCCGATCATGTGCACCGATCCGGTCTTGGCACCGCTGAGGTCATCACCCGCTGCACCATAAGTCCCCAGCTTGACCGCGTATTCCCAGGAGGTTTCGCTCGCGCCTCCAATGTAGTTGTAGGCGGTGGCCTTGCCCCCTTCATCCCAGGACAGGCCGTCGGCGGATATGAAAAGGTCCCCCAGGGTGGTCCCGAGCACATCGTCGGTCCGGGTCAGGGGATTGATGTATTTGAAGTAGTTGCCGTGGACGATGACGTTGAGGTCCCCCGACATCATGTTGAACTCCATGGCGGTCAGGTCGAAGATGGCACCGTTCCCGACAACATCCCGGGGAGGAATTTCCTCATCGTTGTGGACGGCCAGCCCGCCCCAGTAGTGGTCCTGGACGACGAGTTGGGAAAAGGCCGGAGTGGCGGCGATAAGGGCTGCAGAGGCCAGAAAGGTGGCTGCTAAGGTTTTCATGATCGGCAGAGTTTAAGTTGAATTTGACGAGTCGCATGCAGAGACATACGAGAGAAGCATCATAAAAATTAGCAGGCTAAACCCCCTAAGTCAAAGCCGGGTTGTTAACCCTACTAAATTTAAGTTTTTGCTAATACTGATTATTAGAATTGCTTATGCAAGGGCTCTCGCCCGGTCGCCCATCCTGAAGGAACCAAGCGAGAGTCCCGTAAAGCGGCCTGAGGTATTAACTTGATATTTTACAAGAATTCCCTTTAAAGCTCCCCTGACGCCGCGCATGTTCGCGCTGGCACCGAACCGAAAGAAAGGAAAATCATGTTACAATGGGCTCTCATCTTCTTTGTAGTGGCCGTCCTGGCAGGGATCTTTGGATTCACCGACATAGCCGGGGCCGCCAGCTCCATCGCACAGATCCTGTTCTTTGTTTTCCTGGTTCTGCTGCTGATATCGATCGTGATGCACCTGCTGAGGGGCAAACCACGCTGACCGGCAACACCAATTGCCTTTAACAAAAAAAGCCCGGACCACCGCTCGTGGTCCGGGCTTTACCTTTCACCGACTGGGAAGCCGGTGAGAAGGCCGGATTAAGTTAATGTTCAGGAACCCTTCATGCTCTGGTCGTTGAGGGTGACAATGTGGTCGGCGACCAGTCTGCGGTTGCCGAAGAAGTCCTTGTCAATGGAGCCATTGACCAGGACCCGGTCCCCAACGTCGACCTGCTGGAAGCCGGGCGCATCGAGCGGGTCATAGCTGAGCAGACTGGTGTCCACGCGAACCTGCCGGTCACCATTGTCGATGACAAAATCGTCGCCCTCGATCCCGGTCACCTTGCCGCGGATTTCCACGTCGGCGAGAATCACCGGGGTGGAGAGACCCGGAGCGTAGAGGGGCGAATTCAGGTCCAGGGCGTCCTCGTCCCCGGGACTGGCGTAGAAGTAGCTGCCGAGCTCTTCCCCATAGATGCTGCTGGCCTCAATGGGGGCCTTCTCAAACAGGTCCTCATCGAGGATACCATAAACCTTCACCTTGTCCCCGGGAAGTCGATCCGCGTTTTCACGATACCAATACGACTTGTCCACATCCACCTTCACGGTGTTTTTGCCCGTGTCCATGACGAAGGAATCGGCACTGACGGATTTCACTTTCCCGCTGATACTGATCCAGGAACCGTCACTCTTGACTTCGAGGTTCCCGGCCATGAGGGCCACGGGGAACAGGTTTGCGAGTGTGATGATCAGTAGTTTTTTCATAATACCTGATACAGGCGCAAGGACCATGCCAGTCGGGATTTACCGTCCGCAAGGGGGCTTAATCATGCAGGATTGCAATACCTCTGAGGGCCATGTCCCGCATCCTGCAATCCCGGAAGCCTAGAGCAGGCCCAGCTTCTTCCGCTTCCGGTAAAGGGTGGCGGTATCAATGCCGAGGATTTTCGCGGCTTCATCGAAGCTGTCGGTCCGGGCGAGCACTTTGCGGATGTGCGCTTCCTCGATTTCGGCCAGGCTGGATGGTCCCCCAAGGCGAACCGGGGACTCCGCGGGATCGGCCGGCTTGAGGGACAAGTCGGCGGCGTCGATGGAGTCGCCACCGGACAGAATGACCGCCCGTTCAATGGCATTGCTCAACTCCCGCAGGTTGCCCGGCCAGGAGTGCTGGACAATGGCCTTCATGGCTCCGGGAGTCAGGTTGAGGGCCGGACGACCCTGCATTCTCTTGAAATGCCCCAGGAAATGTTCAGCCAGCCTGGCGATGTCGACCGGACGCGATCTCAGGGAAGGAATGGTGATCGAGATGACATTCAGCCGGTAGAGGAGGTCCTCCCGGAAATTATCCTTGGCCACCTCCTCCTCCAAGTCGCGGTTGGTCGCGGCGATAACCCGCACATCGGCCTGGCGAAGACGGGTCTCCCCGACCCGTTCATACTCCTGCTCCTGCAGCAGCCGCAGCAGCTTGGGCTGGAGCTGCATCGGCAATTCCCCGACCTCGTCGAGGAAAAGCGTGCCTCCTTCGGCCGCGTGGACCTTTCCCCAATGGTCCTTTACGGCCCCCGTGAAGGATCCCTTGGCATGACCGAACAACTCCGATTCCAGCAATTCCCTGGAAAGGCTCGGGCAGCTCAGGGTGACGAAAGGCTCGTCCCGGCGGTGGCTCCACTCGTGTATTTGCCTGGCCAGTACAGATTTCCCGTTCCCGCTCTCGCCGAGCAGGAGGATGCTGGCTTCCGACCGCGCCGCCTTGCGGGCGATCCCGAAAGCGTAACGGGCCGCCTCGTCCTCGGAATCCAGGATGATGCCCGGGCGCGAGTCCCGCAGTTCATCCTGCAGCTGCCGCATCTTTCGGAAATCGCCGATCTCCTTCCTGATCTTACCCAGGAGCGATTCCAGCTGTTCCGGCTGGAACGGCTTGGGGAGATAGGGGTAGGCCCCGCTGCGGACGTAGGCCACCGCCGATTCGACAGTGGATTCGCTGGTGAAGACCACCACCGGCCTTTCCGGTTTGTCCTCGATAAGCCGGCGGAGAAAGGGAAGGGACTCCTCGCCGCCGACCAGCCGGGACAGGAACACGGCGTCGATATCCTCTTCCTGGAGGATTTTTCCGCCCTGCGAGAGGGTGACCGCCGTGTGGGGCCGGTGACCGCTAACCTCGATCAGGCCCGAAGTGGTCTTGAGGATGTTGCGGTCATCGTCGACTATGAGGATATCCATCAACGACAGGATGCCGGCGGCGCCGCAATTGGGCAAACCTTAATGGCGCCGGACCGGAGCCCGTCCCTAGGCCTCCCAGTCGGGGGCGAAGGAGGGATTGATCTGGCGGCGGTCCTTGGGGACGGAGGCGATGCGCTTGAGGTCGCTCTCGTCGAGTGAAAAGTCAAATACATCGAAATTGCTCTCGATATGTTCCGGATCGGAGGAGCGGGGAATGGCGGCCACCTGGTCCTGCTCGATGAGCCAGCGGATCGCCACCTGCTGGCTCGACTTCCCGTACTTGAGCCCGATCTCGTCAAGAATCGGGATCCGGCCCACCATTCCCTGGGCCAGGGGCGAATAGGCGGTCAGCAGCACGTCCTCTTCCCGGGCGATTTACAGGAGCTGGTCCTGCTGGAGGCAGGGATGGTACTCGACCTGGTTGCAGAAGATATCTCCCATGGAGAGGGCGTCACGGAAGAGGGAAGGCGGAAAATTACTGACCCCGTAATGGCGGATCCGTCCTTCCTCCTGCAGGTCCTTCAGGGCTCCGATACTCTCCTCCAGGGGGATCCCGGGGTTGGGCCAGTGGATCAGCAGCAGGTCGAGATAGTCGGTCTGGAGCAGCTCCAGGCTCTGGGCGACCTGGCTCTGCATGTCCTTGGGGCGCAGGGAATCGTGCCAGACCTTGGTGGTCAGGAACAAGTCCTCACGATCAAGGCCCGACTTCTCCAAGCCTTCACCCACGTCCACTTCGTTCCCGTAGGCCCGGGCCGTGTCGACGTGGCGGTATCCCGTTTCAATGGCCTTGACCACGGCCTTGAGACAGTCGAGCCCCTTGAGCTCATAGGTCCCAAAGCCGAGGGCCGGAACGTGCTGGTTGCGGATCTTCTTGTGGAACAGCGACGGCAGGGTGGAATTGTCGGAAATCATGGTCGCAGAGCCGCATAAGACATGCCAGCCCGCGCAGGGCAGGAAGGAGACCCTCCACCAACGCCCGCCGTCATGCAATCTGCAAGGAGGACGGCCGCCGGGAGTGCGGATTGCATGAAAAACAAGGCCGCAACGGCTGCCTGGCCGGCAAAAAGGGGTTGGCACGGGAATAGCGCACGGAAAGGCATGACAACATCAGATCGCAAACAGGCATACCATGACCGCATGGAAGCCGAATTAAAGGAACGCAAGGCCGAGGTGGAGCAACTGGTCGCCCGCGGCCGCAAGGCCGAGGCGGAAGCCCGGATCAGCCTGGACAAGGAATTGGATGGGCTGCAGGAACAGCTGGATGCCGCCGAAAAGCGCTTCCACAAGCTGAAGGACAGCGGCGAGGAATCATGGGATGAAGTCAAGGAAGGCTTTGCCGGAGCCTGGGAAGCCCTCCAGGACTCCATGCAGAAAGCCAAGTCCAAGTTCTAGGATTGCTTCGGGCCGGGAAACCCTCGCGGGCAACCGCCGGCCCACTGAATTCGCATGTTGGCGATATTGACCCTAATCTTCGTGGTGGCGATCTCGATGCTGGTATCGAAGATCGCGACGATAGCCCTGACCCACACCGGCATGAGCCGGGAGCGGGCCCGGTTCCAGGCAAGGAGTGCCTTCACGGGGGCCGGATTCACCACCAGTGAATCTGAAATTGTCGTGAAGCACCCGATACGGCGCAGGATCATCATGATCCTGATCCTCCTCGGGAACGCCGGGATCGTGACGGTTATCTCCTCGCTGATCATCGGCTTTGTCGGCGAAAACAACCCGGGCAGCCAGTTCCAGAACTTCTTTCTGCTCTTCCTTGGCATCGCCCTCCTCTACCTCTCCGCCCGCTCGCGGCGCCTGGACAAGTTCCTGGAGAAGATCATCAACCGCCTGCTGGAACGATACACCAGTCTCGGCCAGCGGAACTTCGAGAAGCTGATCACCCTCATGGAAGACTA
>ENA-ORCW01000742-ORCW01000742.1-marine-metagenome-genome-assembly--contig:-NODE-742-length-12728-cov-2.119991_pt1 | contig 12728 bp, 10 predicted proteins | sample MGYA00237784_ERZ508517 | MGnify/ENA primary metagenome ERZ508517 (study PRJEB26187, sample SAMN06268979) | marine metagenome | isolation source: Tt ae E1 feedstock associated aerobic enrichment on... | reverse complement strand
CCGCCAGCGCCAAGCCGCCCAACAAACCCAGCACGTCGGTGAGCGAAGCAATAGCGCGGTTGCGCCCGAGCTTGCCAACCAGAACCAGCGTGGCGTAGCCGTGGATGAGGCTCCAGACCTGGGTTTCCACGACGCCCGGATCATCGCCATCCCGGATGAAGGGGGCGCAGGTTTCGGCCAGCACGGCATAGGCCCTTGCGCCGGACTGGCGCAATTCCTCGCCTGATCCGGCCAGGGACCAGATCTGGCGGAACATCAAATCGTAAAGCGCGGGATGTTCGCGCGCAAAATCGAAGTAGCCCAGACAAATCGCCTCCAGCCGCGCCCGCGGCTCCTGTGGGGCCACGGCCGCCTTGGCCTCCATCACATCGGCGAACATTTCGAAGCCTCGCGCAGCAATGGCGTCGAGCAGGCCTGGTAGGCCGTCAAAATGATGCGCCGGCGCGGCATGTGACACGCCGGCCAGGGCGGCGCATTTGCGCAAAGTCAGGCCGCTCGCTCCATCGCGGGCGAGCAGGGTCAGCCCCGCATTGATGAGCCCCTCACGCAGATCGCCATGTGGGTGGAGGCGCGACTTTTCAAGGGAAGTGGTCATGCCTGCCAGTAAACAAGAGCGCTTGACAGTGTCAAGATAAAGTGGCCTTTACACTGTCAAGCCAGAATTAAGGAGGCGACGATGTGGACGACTGGACTGGAGAGGGCACGCACAGGCCTGCTGTGGTTTCTGACCATTGGGGTGGCTGTGTTTTCGTGGCGTTTCATGGTGGGGGGCGTCGATACCACCATGGAGTTCGTCGCCTATCATGCCCAGTTGCGGCCCATTGCCTTCTTTGCGCATGTCATCCTGGCGCCAGTGGCCCTGGCGCTTGTGCCGTTCCAGCTCTGGCAGGGGCTGCGTAACAGGCGACCTCAGGTTCATCGCCTCATGGGCCGCGCCTATGGCATTGCCGTGCTGATTTCGGGCGCGAGCGGGCTGTGTCTGGCGGTCACGACCGAGGCGGGACCGGTTGCGGCATTCGGCTTCGGCGTATTGGCCGTTCTATGGTTTGGCACGACAATCACGGGCATCCGCCTGGCCATGGGCGGCGATCACGTTGCTCATCGGCGCTGGATGATCCGCTCCATCGCCCTGACGCTGGCGGCCGTCACCCTGCGTCTACAGATCCCTGCCGGCATGATGCTCGACATCCCGTTCGACACGGCTTATCCGGCAATTGCCTGGCTATGCTGGGTGCCGAACCTGATCGTGGCAGAGCTGGTTCTGCGCCGGTCAAGCAAGCCGCTACTCAAGCTGCGTGCGGCAGCTCAGTAGAAGCCGACGGGGAACCAGCGCAGGTAGAGTTCGTCGAGCGCGCCGTTCTCCTTGAGACGCACCAATGCCCAGTCGATGGAGTGGCGGACAGGATCGTGGCCAGCCGGCATGGCAATGGTGAGACCTTCACCAAAAAGATGCGGGCGAAAATAGGCGTCTCCCGCAAAGCCACAACAGGCCAGATTGTCATTGAGCCAGAACGACGCGCGCATGGCGTCGCCAAACCAGGCAGACACAGTGCCGGATTTGACCGCTTCGAGTGCGGCGCTCTCGGTGTCGAAGGGCATCGCCTGGACAGTAGGCAGATAGCGCTCCAAGAATTGCGCATGGGCGCTGCCCGCGCGCACGGCGACCGCTTCGCCGGCCAGCGCCTCGGGACGAAAGCCTTCAATATCTTCCGCCCGGGTGACAAAGCGGCCGGGCAAGGCCAGATAGGTCGAGGAAAAATCGAAGAGCTCGCCATTCTCGGCGGTCATGGCCAGGCCGGCAATCAGTGCATCGCCCAGATTATCGGACAGGGCCGTAGCGGCCTGATCCCAGGGCCAGACCTGAATGGTGCAGGCCACGTCGACTTCAACGCAGATGCGCTTGGCCAGGTCGATATTGAAGCCCACCAGTTCGCCGCTCTCGTCGCGATAGTTGAAGGGCGGAAAATCAGCGGTGGTCAGGAAACGAATAGCAGGAATGGGCGTCAGGCTGGGCAGCATTTCACGCGCGTCGGGATCAGCGTGATAGGGCAACGTCTGGGCGAAGGCGGGGGTGACGAACAGGGCTAAGGCGAGTGCGCCGAGCGCGCGGCCCCACCCCACCCATATTCCTCCCCCGTCAAGGGGAGCGAATGAGGGTGGGGGTGAGCCACATTCGCCGCGCATAGGCATGGCCCTAGACCTGATCCAGGCCGTACATAAGGTCGGCAATCAGGTCGTCGGCATCTTCAAGCCCAACCGAAAGGCGCAGGAGACCGGGGGTGACGCCAGTTTCGAGGCGGACTTCCTCGGTGAGACGCTGGTGCGTCGTCGTGCGCGGATGGGTGATCAGCGATTTGGCATCGCCCAGATTGTTGGAAATCAGGACAACGGCCAGCGAATCCGCCAGCGTGAAGGCCGCTTCCTGCCCGCCCTTGACGTCGAGCGCCAGCAGCGTCGAGCCGCGCTTCATCTGCCGTTTGGCCAGTTCGTATTGCGGATGATCAGGATGATGGGGATAGATCACCCGGTTGATCTTGGGATGGCTGGCCAGGGCCTCAGCCACCTTTTCGGCGCTGTTGGTCATCTGCTCGACGCGCAGGGCGAAGGTTTCCAGCCCCTTGGTCAGCACCCAGGCATTAAAGGGCGAAAGCGTTGCGCCGGTGTGGCGCAGGAAGGTGTGCACATCGCCTTCGATGATCTCCTTTGAACCGAGCACGATGCCACCCATGACGCGGCCCTGGCCATCAATATGCTTGGTGGCCGAATAGGTGACGATGTCAGCACCCATCTCGAGCGGCTTCTGGTAGAGCGCGGTGGCAAAGACGTTGTCGACGATCAACCTGGCACCGTGGGCATGGGCGATCTCTGCGACTGCGGCAATGTCGACCAGTTCCAGGGTGGGATTGGTCGGGGTTTCGATGAACACCAGCTTGGTATTGGGCTGCATGGCGGCAGCAAAATTGGCCGGATCGCGCCCATCGACCAGGGTCGAGGCGACGCCGAAGCGGGGGGCAAAATCTTCCACGACGTAGCGGCAACCGCCGAACAGCGCCTGGGAGGCAACAATATGGTCCCCTGCCCTGACCTGGCTCATCACGGCATTGGTGACTGCCGACATGCCGGTAGCAAAGCATCGCGCTGCCTCGGCGCCTTCGATCAGGGCCATGCGGTCCTGGAACATATCGTAATTGGGGTTGGCAAAGCGCGAATAGTTATGCCCGCCCGGCACCTTGCCCTGGAACAGCAGTTCGGCATGTTCGGAAGAGGGATAGGCATAGCCCGAATTCAGGAACAGGGCCTCGCTGGTCTCGTGGAACTGGCTCCGCTTGCCCCCGCCATGCACCATCTGGGTGGCAGCCGAGAGTCTTTTCGGATCGCGGAGGGGATTGTTCTCTTTGGACATTGTCGACGCCTCTAAACAGAAAAACCGGCACGCATGGGGCGGCCGGTTCCAACGGTCTTTAGCAATTTCTTTTAAGTGGCTGCAAGCGACCGGCCAAATCACCACTGGGTTGTGATGTAAGGCCAAATGGCAGTTGGCGTCAATTGCCGAGGTTGCTAGGGAAGAGCAGTCGCAGGGATGGGAGCAAGCTTCATGGTCGAGACTTGGCCGAAAGGCGTCTTTCCGGCGCGGTTGATCGAGAAGCTGCATGTCGAAGGCGCAATCATCGCCTCTCGACCGTTCGATACCGACCAGGTGCAGCCGGCAAGCCTGGACCTGCGGCTGGGCAGAACCGCTTTTCGCGTGCGCTCGAGCTTTCTGCCCGGACCCTCGCACTCGGTAGCCGAGCGCATCGAGGCGCTCAAGCTGCATGAAATTGATCTCAGCAAGGGTGCCGTCCTGGAGCGTGGCTGCGTCTACCTTGTGCCCCTGGAGGAGAGTCTGGCGTTGCCGCCGGAGGTGAGCGCATCGGCCAACCCAAAAAGCTCGACTGGCCGGCTGGATGTGTTCACCCGCGTCATTGGCGACCGAGCGCGTGGCTTCGACCAATTGCCCGCGGGCTATAATGGCCCGCTTTATCTCGAAATCAGTCCGCGTACTTTTCCGGTGCTGGTGCGCACCGGCTCACGTCTGAGCCAGATGCGCTTCCGCTGCGGCGACAGCCGACTCAGCGTGGCCGAACATCAGGCGCTGCACGCCTCCGACACCCTGGTGATCGGCGGCGACATGCCGGTGGGTGAAGGGGGGGCCCTCTCCATCGATCTCAAGGGTCAGGGACGCGACGGACTGATCGGCTTTCGCTCCAAGCGTCACACGGCCGTGGTCGATGTAGACAAGAAGGCGGCGCTTGAGGTGCGGGACTTCTGGGATCCGCTCTATGCGCATGGGCAGAGCGAGCTGATCCTGGATCCGGATGAGTTCTACATTCTCGTCAGCCTGGAAGCGGTGCATGTGCCACCCACCCATGCGGCGGAAATGGTGCCGTTTGATCCGTTGGTGGGCGAGTTCCGCGTACATTATGCGGGCTTTTTCGATCCAGGCTTTGGCCACTCGGCTGCCGGTGGGACGGGCAGCCGTGCCGTGCTGGAAGTGCGCAGCCGAGAGGTACCGTTTCTCCTCGGGCATGGGCAGACCATCGGCCGGCTGATCTACGAGTCCCTGGCCGAACAGCCGGACCGGCTCTATGGCACGGATCTGGGCTCAAACTACCAGGCGCAGACGCTCAAGCTGTCCAAGCACTTCAAGGCATTTGAAAGCTGAAGCCGGCGCGCCCTGACGGACGCGCCGGCTTCCATAGACCCGACGGAGGAACGGAGCCGGGTTTTGTTCTATGCCGCGCTAGCCGTCGCGCCGGGGGCCGCTTTGGCTCCGGTCATGAAGGCGACGGCATCGGACATGGTGTAGTCCTTTGGGTCGATGACGCAGAGGCGCTGACCCAGCCTGTGCACGTGGATGCGGTCGGCCACTTCGAAGACATGGGGCATGTTGTGGCTGATCAGGATGATCGGAATGCCGCGCGCCCGCACATCCAGGATGAGGTCGAGCACGCGCCGGGACTCCTTGACGCCCAAAGCCGCTGTCGGTTCATCGAGAATAATCACTTTAGAACCGAAGGCCGCAGCGCGCGCCACGGCGACACCTTGGCGTTGGCCGCCAGAAAGCGTTTCCACCGCCTGGTTGATATTCTGGATTGTCATCAGCCCGAGATCGGACAGCTTCTGGCGCGCAATGCGCTCCATGGCGGGGCGGTCAAGCTGGCGCAATACCTTGCCCATGAAGCCAGATTTGCGGATTTCCCGGCCCATGAACATGTTGTCGGCGATCGATAGCGCGGGTGACATGGCCAGGGTCTGGTAGACCGTTTCCACGCCCGCATGGCGTGCATCGATGGGCGAGTTGAAGTGGACCGGCTGGCCATCGAGGAAGATGTCACCGCTGTCGACCTTGATCGCCCCGGAGAGGGCCTTGATCAGCGAAGACTTGCCGGCCCCGTTGTCGCCAATGACGGCAAGGATTTCGCCGGGCATGAGCTCGAAATCGCAATTGTCCAGGGCCGTGACGCGGCCGTAGCGCTTACACAGATTGCTGGCGGAAAGAATGGGTTGCATCAGGCCGATACCTTTCTGATCCACTGATCCACGGCAACAGCGCCGATGATGAGCACGCCGATGAGCAGATAGGTCCATTGCGCATCGGCCCCCAGGAGCCTCAAGCCAAGCGAGAAAACGCCGACGATCAAGGCGCCGAAAAACATGCCCAAAATTGAACCGCGCCCGCCGAAAAGTGAAATGCCGCCAATCACCACGGCGGTGATGGATTCGATATTGGAGAACTGGCCGGAGGTGGGTGAGACAGAGCCAATCCGGCCGATCAGCGCCCAACCGGCAAAGGCACAGATCAGACCGGACAGCGCGTAGACGGACATAAGGATGCGCTTGGTATTCACGCCTGACAGCTCGGCGGCCTCCGGGTCATCGCCTACGGCGTAGACATGGCGTCCCCAGGCGGTGTGGCGCAGGACGTAAGCCAGCACCAGGACCAGCAGAATGAAGAAGATGACACCATAGGTGAAGACGGCACCGCCCACAGTGATTGACTGGCCAAAGAACTGGAGGAGCGGCGCACTTGCCTCGATATCCTGGGCGCGAATGGTTTCATTGCCCGAATAGAGGAAATTGGAGGCTAGCGCGATCTGCCACATGCCCAGGGTCACGATGAAGGGCGGCAGCTTGATGCGGGCAACAAGCCAGCCATTGACGAAGCCAATGAAGGTGCCAATGGCAAGTCCGCAGGCCACGGCGACTGCCGGTGGCAGGCCGAGGCGGAAGGTGAACTGGCCCATGATGACCGAGCTCAGCACCATGATGGCGCCCACCGACAGGTCAATGCCCGCTGTGAGGATGACGAGCGACTGGGCTGCCCCGACAATGCCAACAATGGCGACCTGTTGCAGGATCAGCGTCAGTGCAAAGGACGAAAAGAACTTGGTTCCGAGCAAGGCGCCGAAGACGGCGATCGATAGCACCAGCACGATCAGCGGGACGAGCGCCGGATTGGAATGCAGGGCGTGCTGGATGCGCGACAGAATGGTGTGCTGGTGCTCAAAACTGGCGACGGCATCGGCGCGGGCGACGAGGCCTCCATCGGCCTCGGTCTGGTTCGACATGGGTATCCTCCCCGGTTCCCAATCGATGGCAGGGGCGGCTGACCACCGGCCCCTGCCATCATTCTAGTGCAGCTTGACGATCAACCCCAGCAAAGGGCTTCGCCCTCGGCAGTGTCGATGGATTCGACGCCGTCGACCGGCTCATCGGTGACAAGGCTCACACCGGTGTCGAAGAAATCCTTCCCCGGGGTCGGTTCGGGCTTGGTGCCGTTGTCGGCCCAGTTCTTGATAGCCTCAACGCCGAGCGCCGCCATCTGCAGGGGATATTGCTGGGAGGTTGCGCCGATGACGCCATCCTTGACATTGGCCACGCCCGGGCAGCCGCCATCGACCGAGACGATCAGCACGTCATTTTCGCGGCCGAAGGACTTGAGCGCTTCATAGGCGCCCGCGGCCGAGGGTTCGTTGATGGTGTGGACCACGTTGATGGTGGGGTCCTTGACCAGCAGGTTTTCCATGGCCTCGCGGCCGCCCTCTTCATTGCCGGCGGTCACATCATGGCCCACGATCCGCGGATCGGTTTCGTCGCCCCATTTGTTGGGGTCGGCAAGGTCGATGCCAAAGCCCTGCAGGAAGCCCTGATTGCGCAAGACGTCGACGGTCGGCTGGCTGATACCCAGATTGAGCAGGGCAATCCTGGCGTTGGCAGCTTCAGCACCGAGTTTGCCGGCCGCCCATTTACCGATCAGTTCGCCGGCCTTGAAGTTGTCGGTGGCGAAAGTGGCGTCGGCCGCATCGATCGGGTTGAGCGGCGTGTCCAGTGCAATAACAAGCAGGCCGGCATCGCGTGCCTGCTGCACCGATTGCACGATGGCCGAGGTATCCGAAGCGGTCAGCAGGATGCCGCTGGCCCCGTCGGCAATGCAGGTTTCGATGGCGGCAACCTGGGTCTCATGGTCGCCGTCGATGCGGCCGGCGAAGGACTTGAGCGTAATGCCCAGCTCGGCCGCCTTGGCCTCGGCCCCTTCCTTCATCTTGACGAAGAAGGGATTGGTGTCGGTCTTGGTGATGAGGCAGGCCGAAACCTCCTGCGCCACTACGGCGGGGGTCATGGCCGGGGACATGGCGGCAAGGCACAGGGCCGTGCCGATAAGCAGCTTGTTCACGATTCTCTCTCCCTTTGCAGGCATGCCGCGAGCAGGCTCCTCCCCCTCGCAAAAGCGTGTCTGCTTGTCGTTGACGCCCTCATGGTGAAGAGGATTCAACGCACCGTCAATATATAAATCTATTTTATTTATTTATTTTCCTCCGGCCATCTTCCGCTTCGCGAGCGCTGTCTCTATGGTGCCCGGCATGGATGAACCGATCATCAGAACCGTCAGTCGCGGCGTGAACCAGAGCGGGGTCCGCGACCACAATGTGCGCCTGCTATTGACCCTGCTGCAACGGCACGGGCCAATGGCGGGCAGCGATCTGGCGCGCCTGGCAAACCTTTCTCCGCAAACGGTTTCCATCATTATGCGGGAGATGGAGGGTGAGGGATTGCTGGCCCGCGGCATCCCCGTCAAGGGCAAGGTCGGCAAGCCCTCCGTACCGATGCGCCTGGCCGAAGGCGGGGTGCTCTCCCTGGGGTGCAAGATCGGCCGCCGCAGTGTCGTACTGTTGCTCGCCGACTTTCGTGGCACGGTGCGACAAGAACTGCGCCTGACCTACAATTATCCCATGCCAGGACCGATCTTTGCGTTTCTGCGCGAGGGCATAGAGGCCATTCTTGCCCAGTGCAGCCCCGCTGAGCGCTCCCGCATTTGCGGCATTGGCATCGGTACGCCGTTTGAGCTTTGGCGGTGGAGCGAGCTGGTCGGAGCGCCGGCCGAGGAGTTTGCCTCCTGGCGGCATGTGGACTACCAGGCCGAGTTGGCCCGTTTCACCGACCTACCCGTGCAGGTGGTGAACGACGCCACCGCCGGATGCCAGGCCGAGCATATCTATGGACGGGGCAAAGAGTTCCGGGACTACGCTTATTTCTTCATTGGCGCCTTCATCGGTGGCGGTATCGTGCTCAACCACTCGGTCTATCAGGGGCATCAGGGCAATGCAGGCGCCCTGGGATCGCTGCGCAGTTTCGGGCCGCAGGGTGAGAGCCAGCAATTGATCGACACGGCCTCGATCCACCTGCTGGAAGCGCGACTGGCGGAAAACGGGCATGACCCGCGTGAGCTCTGGACCCAACCACAGGATTGGAGCGGCTTTGGCCGCTTTGTCGAACCCTGGATTGGTCGGACCGCGCAGGAGCTTGCCAAGGCCAGCCTATCCGTCTGTGCCGTCATCGACTTCGAAGCCATCGTGATCGACGGCGCTTTTCCCGACGTGGTCAAGCACGCGCTGGTCGAACGTACGCGGCGCTATCTCAACAACCAGGATATGCGCGGGCTGATCGCGCCTCAGATCGAAGCGGGGGCCGTGGGGTTCAACGCCCGGGCCATTGGCGCGGCCACCAGCCCGCTCTTCGAGCGCTATTTTCTGAACGGGAACCTGCGGCTGCAGGGCTGATCGGCGACCGGTTCGAGCCGATTACCCTGGGGCGCTAGGCGCTGAATCGCCCTTCTCCACGAAAGTAAGTTCGCACGTAGTCCAGAAAGGTGGCCAGCGGCTCTGACAGGTCCGGGTTCAGTACCTTGACGCCCAGCCCATCCTCACCAAGCGGGCAGGTCCGGTTCAATTCGGGCAGCACGACAAGGCCCGGCGCCAGATACCATTTTGGTCCGATCGTCACGGCGAGGCCATTCTGCACAACCGCACGCAGCAATGGGGCGTTGGATGTGGTGTGCATGATGCGGTAATCACGGCCGGCCCCGGCGAGTGCGGCCAGCGCCATATCCCGCCAGGCGCAACCATCCGACCAGAGAGCCAGAGGCAGCCGGGGGTCACGGTGGACATCATGCGCCTCCGAACCGATCCAGTAGAGTTGGTCCATCCGCAGCAGTTCGACACCCTCGATGCCCGATTTTGTCGATACGATGATGGCATCGAAACTGTCGATGTCGGAGCGCTGCTGCAGTGACCGACTATCGGTGGTGAGAATTTCCACCTCGACCTGCGGGAAGCGGCGGGCAAACTGGGACAGGGCGGGCAGGAGAAAAGCCTGGGCATAGTCATCGCAGATGCCCAGCTTGACCGTGCCGCCGGGCCGGGGCGCATGGAAGGCGTTGACCGTCTCCTCGTTGAGGCGAACGATCGACTTGGCATATTCGAGCAGACGAAGGCCCTCCGGCGTCAGCAGGTTACGCCGACCAGACTTGGCAAACAGCGAGACACCCAGCATTTCTTCCAGCCGTTTCATCTGGGCGGAGACGGTGGACTGGGTCTTGTTCACACGGAGGGCAGCGGCGCCATAACTTCCGGTTTCGGAAATGGCCAGAAAGCTGCGCAGGAAGTCGGCGTCGAGGGTCAGCATGGTCTGATTATACATCGATCATGCCGATGTAAAATACGAAAAACATTTGTTTGATGAATGTAAATTGGACTGCCAGGCTTGCGTCAATGTTCGCAAACCGGAGTTCACCTCATGCTCAAGACATCCCAATCTCACGGTTCGGCCAGGACCGAATGGCTTCGCGCGACACTGGCGCGGGCGTGGCGTCGGCTAACAGGGAACCGCCGCGCGCACAAACAACCGCGCCTGCCACGAGAACTGGAGAACGCTGAGGACTGGTTACTGGACGATGTGGGCATGAGCACTGGAAGCCGCTGCGACCCGTCCCGTTCCCGGCCCGATCATCGCCCCAAGACATTCGAAGAAAAGCGGGCCGGACATACCTGGCAAGACTTGAAGTGAGGTGACCCCAGCCATCTGGAAGTCGAGCGGCAGCGCCAAGGTGGCGCCGCGGCTTGACTAGCGCAGCCGCTGCCCATCCTTGCCAAATACCAGCAGGGCCGCCGGATCGAAATGCGCGGTGTAGCGGTCGCCGGTCTTGAGGGTGCGGTTATTGTCTGTGGCGATGGTGATGAGCTCTGCGCCCTTGTCGCGGGCATAGGCGTAGGTTTCCCCGCCCAGATGCTCGATGATCTCCACCGTCACCTCAAGGGCGGCGCTGCCTTCGACCGAGAAATGCTCGGGGCGGATACCCACGGTGACTTCAGTCCCTGCGGCAAGGGCCACGGGCGACGGAATGACCTGACCAGGGAAATCAACAAGACGGATGCCGCCAGCTTCCGCCGTGCCGACGAGAAAATTCATCTTGGGCGAGCCGATAAAGCCGGCCACGAAGATGTTGTCCGGGTCATCATAGAGCTCAAGCGGCGAACCAACCTGTTCAATACGGCCGTCGCGCAGCACAACGATCTTGTCGGCCAGGGTCATGGCTTCGACCTGGTCGTGGGTCACATAGATGATGGTGGTATTGAGTTCCTTGTGCAGCCGCGCCAGCTCGATGCGCATATGCACGCGCAGTTCGGCGTCCAGATTGGAAAGAGGTTCGTCGAACAGGAAGACGTCGGGATGACGCACGATGGCCCGGCCGATGGCAACGCGCTGGCGCTGGCCGCCGGAGAGCTGGCCGGGGCGGCGGTCGAGCAGCGGCTCCAGCTCGACGGGGTCGCCGACGTTGACGTAGACCTTGCCGAAGTTCTCGCGCAGCGCCTTGACCGAGCGAATCAGCCCGAACAGGGTTTCGCGCTTCTTCTCGGCGCCGCCGAGCTCGTTGATGAAGGAATCGCCTTCAATCAGTTTCTCGTAGCCGAAATAGATCGGCACGAAAACGACGGGCCGCCGCGGGTTCTTGATGTACGAGCCCACCGTCATCGCCAGCATGCCGCCCTTCGGCGTCAGCAGGCGCCCGGTGCGGCTCCGGCCGCCCTCGATGAAGTACTCGATGGAGTAGCCGCGTGACAGGATCTTGTGCAGGTAGGCATCGAAGACCGCCGCGTACAGGCGGTTGCCCTTGAAGCTGCGCCGAAGGAAGAACGCGCCGCCGCGCCGCAGGATGGAACCCACGACCGGCATGTTCAGGTTGATGCCGGCCGCGACGTGCGGGATGTGCAGTCCCTCTTCGTACACGATGTACGCCAGCAGCAGGTAGTCGATGTGGCTGCGGTGGCAGGGAACGTAGATGATTTCGCTCTTCTTCGCTGCCTCGTGGACGCGATCGACGTGCTGCAATTCGATGCCGTCGTAGATGCGGTGCCACAGCCACTTCAGGAAGCGCTCGGCCACCCGGATCGTCGGGTACGAGATGTCCGCGGCGATCTCGAGTGCGTACTTTCGCGCCTTGTTTCGCGACGCCTCGATTTTCGCGGGATCGTTCCCGCCTTCCGCCTCGATGGCCGCCTGCACCGAGGGCTCGACCAGGACCTGCTCCACGAGCGTCCGGCGGTGCGACAGGTCGGGGCCCACCGTCGCCGCCCGCCGCTGCCGGAAGTGCACGCGCAGCACACGCGCCACCTTGCGGAACGCGAGCGCCGGCTCGACACCGGTGTCGACGATCGACTTCACGGGCAACGGCTCGCTGAAGCGGAGCAGCGTGCTTCGGCCGTGCACGATCGTCGTGAAGAACTTGCGCGTCCGGCCGACCAGCTCCCAGTTCTCGGAGAACAGCAGCTTGAACAGCGACCGGTCCTTGTCCGGCGAACGCCCCCAGTAGATCGAGACGGGAACGAGGAGCAGGTCCCCCGGCGTTTCGCTGTCGGTTGCCTCGACCAGCCGGCGCAGGCGCTGCGAGAACTCGGGTGCGGGTCGGCGGACGAATACCCCCCTGGACGGCCGCAACGCGACGACACTCTTGTGCTCGCGCAGACCGGCATAGTTCATCGTGGCCGTCGGCGAGCGCATCCCCGTGCGCGCGCAGGCCTGCTCCAGCGCCAGCAGGTCCGCGATCCCGCCCGTCTCCAGGACGTAGCAGATGGTCGCTTTGGGATCGGTAACGAGTTCGCGCGGCTCGTCCGGCTGGATCACCGGCCGCGCCCAGATCGAAAAGACTTTTCCCGCCAGCCAGTAGAGTGGCCGGACGATGACGCCCCCGATGTTCATGGCGGCAAGTCTACCGAAAAATGCTTGTCTTTCAGTCCTTGACCGCGTCTTCGGCTTCGTTTAGAGCGGCGTCCACGCGGTCCTTCGCCTCCTGCGCCTGGCGCTCGACATCGGCTGCCTGGTCGAGGGCCTCCTGGTAGTCGTCGGCGATTTCC
>ENA-ORCW01000741-ORCW01000741.1-marine-metagenome-genome-assembly--contig:-NODE-741-length-12791-cov-3.153296_pt1 | contig 12791 bp, 12 predicted proteins | sample MGYA00237784_ERZ508517 | MGnify/ENA primary metagenome ERZ508517 (study PRJEB26187, sample SAMN06268979) | marine metagenome | isolation source: Tt ae E1 feedstock associated aerobic enrichment on... | reverse complement strand
CATCGGGGGCTTTGTCGCCGAGGCCCAGGCGGCCATCGACGCCGAGGTCGACCTGCCCCCCGGCTATCTGGTCAGCTGGGGCGGGCAGTTTGAACTGCAGCAGGAGGCCAACCAGAGGCTGGCCGTGGTCATCCCGGTCACCCTGGCCCTGATTTCCCTGCTGATCTACATGTCCTTCGGCTCAATCAAGAACACCGCCCTGATCCTCTTCAATATTCCCCTGGCCCTCGTCGGGGGCGTGGTCGCCCTCTGGATTGCCGGGGAGAATCTTTCCGTCCCCTCCAGTATCGGCTTCATCGCCCTCTTCGGGATTGCCCTCGGTAACGGCATGGTCCTCGTCACCTACCTGAACCAGCTTGTCCTTGAGGGAATGGAAATCACCGAGGCCAGCATCCAGGCCGCCTGCCTGCGGGTCCGCCCGGTCCTCATGACCGCCGGGACCACCGCCCTCGGCCTGCTCCCGCTCCTGCTCTCCACCGGAACCGGAAGCGAGGTCCAGCGGCCCCTGGCCATTGTCGTCACCGGAGGGCTCATCTCCTCGACGATCCTGACCCTCCTGGTCCTGCCAGCGCTGTATAAATGGTTCGCAATTAACCCGGTTAGGGCCCGAAAACAGGGCTTGATTGACCATTAAGTCTCACGCCATCAACAGCTTCGGGAGGTCCGACCCCGATCCGCCTTGCATTCCGGGAAACTTTCATACCACCATGAGGTTACCAGTGGGGACCTGACTTATGGATGGATGGGCAAGGCAGAGGCGTTGGCGGGCGGATTTTCCGGGACTGAAATTCGGCTTTGGCGGCTTGTTCCTGGTGGCTGTCCTGATGGTCATGGGATGTTCGTTTTCCACGGCCCTGCAGGCTCCGCCGGACACCGGCCAGAGGCGTTTTCTGGTGACCGAGTTCGGGGCGGATCCGGGCGGCCAGCGGGATTCCACCGCGGCCATCGAGGCGGCCATCGAGGCCGCGGGTTATTATGCGGCCGAGGACCGGCGGCACGAGGTGGTGTTTCCCGAAGGCACCTACAAGGTGATGCCGCGGGGTATTCTGCATTTGCGGATCTGGGAAAAGCGCGACGGGGAGTGGAGCCTGCTGGCTGACGAGCCGGAGGATACCCGGGTCGGGAACTGGATCATCTCCGATGAGGAGCCGGAAGCTTCCCTCGGCGGCGAGGGCGACCACTACCTCAACCGGACCCGCAACCGGGTCTGGCGCAAGGAATCCGGCCAATGGCTGGTCCAGGGGCCCATCCTCCTCGGCCGGGGAGAAGGCTGGCGGGCGGACTTCTTTCCGCCAATTCCGGAGGATCCGGAGACGCTCTGGATCCAGTACCGGCTCAGGCACACCAACCCGCGGCGATCGGTCCTGCGCCTGACCCCGGACGCCAATTTTATTTCCATCATCCAGGAGGAGGGAGCGGTCATAGACTTCCGCTGCTGGGGGGATGTGGACCCGATGGATTACGAGGTCAGCAACGCCGAAACGGGGGAGCAGCTGGATATGAATTCACGCGCATACCTGCGGGCCGACGGCAAGTGGTGGATGAGTGATGACGGAACCGCTACCGCGGAGGGCATCGCCACCGCGGCAAAAGCGCCGGGCAAGCAGGCCCAGGTGGTGGTCAGGACGGCGATTCCCCCCGAAAAATGGTTTCCGGAATTTTCCGGGTCCGAAAACAACGCCCACCGGGGCAATTTCATCGTCTTCGCCCGGGACCGGGGCGATAAGCGGGACTACCGCGGGATCTGGTTCCTGAACCCGGTCTGGAAGGGGAATTGCAGCTTCAATTTCAAGCACAACTGGTACACCCTGTACCATGACCTCGAGGAGTGGGACATCAACAACAAGGGCATCGCCTTCACCTGGGGCAGGAATGGCAACCTGTACGATATCCGGCTCCGGGGAGGACATATTTCCGGATTCCGCGGGGAACAGGTCTATGCCGGTGGAGGGATGGTCAAGGAGATCACCATCGAGGGAACCGAGATCAGCCATTCCAATGCCTCGGCCATTTCCGTCTCCGGCCAGCTCACGGTACGTGATGCCTACCTGCACCATGTCTACAACGGGATGGAGAACTACACCCACGCCGATTACGGACAGTTTGTTGAGATCAGCAATTGCCGGATCGACCTGAGCCCGGGCGGCATGTTCGGCGTGGTGCACATCGGGGAGCCTGATACCCGCCTGGTGATCGACGGGCTGGAAGTTACCGGAGGCGACGGCATGTATTTTGACGCCGCGGCACACAATGTCAGTATTTCCAATGCCCGCTTTATCGATGTGGGAATGGCCATGCGTCTTTGGAACATCAATGCCCGCACCTACAAGCTGTCGCCGGTATGGCGCGATTTCACCATTCACGACATGGAGGTCGTGGCCCGCAGCCGGGACGTCGGCATGGGTATTTTCCAGGGCCAGGCGTACCAGTCTCTCGGAAAATGGACCATCGATGGATTACGGTTCATTGCTGAGAACGGTTTCAAGGTCAAAACGGGCCTCCAGCTGGTCTCGACGAATCCGGACAGCGAGGTCTGGATTTCCAACTCCGACCTCACGGACTGTATCCGGCCGGTTACCGGGGACGGGGTTGTGCCGCACTATGGCGAGGGCAACCGGATACCGGTGGTCGAGTTCAACCCGTTTCGATCAGAGGGCCAGGTGCTTGAGCTTCTGCCCCAGACCCCGGCCTTGGTCCTGAACAATGTGCCGAAGCAGGGTTTTACCGGTTTCAGTCTCGGTCCCGTGGACCGGTACTATCCCGGTTTCACCTTCGCCCTGACCAACGGGACAAAGAACGAGCTGTCCTTCACAATTCCCGCCGATCCCAGCTGGAACAGCCTGGCCAGTGACCTGGAGGTCCGGCCGGACGACACCGTTGAAATGCTTTTCGGGGAGGATCGACGCTTCAGCCTGACTGTTGTCCCATGAGCTTTTCCCGCGCCTCCGGATCGATCCTTCCCGGATGCCACGGGATGTCGTGACGGAACTCGACCATGACCGTTTCCACTCCCGGAATGGAGCGAAGCACGCTGTGGATGGCCTCCTCGATGTTGCCGCTGAGCGGGCAGCCCGGGGAAGTGAGGACCAGGTGGACCCGCAAATGGCCGTTCAGCTCCTCGATCTGCTCGACCATGCCGAGCTCCACGATGTTGAGGCCCAGTTCCGGGTCGGGAACCAGGCGCAGCCTGTCAATCACTTCGGAAGTCATGCCGTGGGAAAATTAAGCGGTTGCAGCTGCGGGCAGCGCAGGTGGCGGCCCGACAGGATGAAGTTTGTCATGGCGCAGCCGATACCGACCCCGAGCATGATGGCGGCCGTCCGGATGAGGAACCCGGACTGCTCGCTGAGGGCCCCCACGAGGATGATGATGCCGAGGGTGCTGCCGGTGCTGGCGAGGAGGAAGAGCCGTTCATGGACCAGGCTGGACAGGGGCGGGACCCGGGACCGGCCGAGATGGCGTCCATAGGCGGCCTGCCAGACCAGGAAGGGGATGATCTTGAAGCTCATGGCAAGGACGGCCGTGGTCAGGCATCCCAGCAGGTAGACCGTGAAGACGAGGACCGCGCCGGCCTCCGGCTCCAGCATGGTCAGGTTGAGCCCGGTCCGGTTCATGAGCAGGAGCAGGCCGGTCATGGCCAGCGGCAACCAGAGGAAGGACCCGGCAAACCAGTTCAGCGGTCCGTCCAGTTGCCGGTGACGGCGGGCCAGCTGGGCCAGGATTTCCCACAGGAAGAGCAGTTGCCCGGACAGGATGAGGAGCCCGCTGAGCCAGAGGAGGGGACTGAAGTGAAGCAGGCTGGCGGGAGCCACCAGCAGCAGGCCGGCCTGGGTCTGGACCAGCGAGGTCCAGGTCCTGGCGTTGGATTGCCGGGTGGTAACGGCGAACATCGGTACCAGGCGCAGGCTTACCGCGTTGAAGACGGTCAGGAAGAAGCCGGTAGTCCCGAGGATGGCATGGATGCGCAGCCATTGGGAGGGGGCGGACTCCAGTCCGGCCAGGCGGTTGCCGGTCATGAACAGCCCCAGTCCAAGGGTCACCGCCAGCCAGAACCAGCCGATGACCAGGGCGCAACCGACGGGATCCCCCCTCCAGCTGGCCTGGGCCGTGGCCAGCTGGGTAATGACAAAGGCGATACAGCCGCTGGTCACCAGGACCCCGCCGGCTAGGATCCAGTGGTAGTTGCCGGCCGCGAATCCGTACACCATGCAGGGGAGGCCGGTGAGATGAAGGGCCAGATGGAACCAGCCCAGCAGGGGAAAGCGGAGGGGGCTTTCCGCGATGACGGGTCCCAGCTGGTAGGCGGCGCCGAGGAAAACCGAACCCAGCCAGCCGAGGACCAGCCAGTGGGCCAGGGCCAGGAGCTTCGGCTGGTAATAGGGACCGGTCAGGATCGCCGGATCCAGGGCCACGGTCAGGACGCCTCCCGCCAGGGCCAGGAAGCCGGCGGCGAAAAAGCTCAGGGTCAGCGCGGGACGGGCCTGGACCTTGCCATTCATCGGTGCGAAATCTCCAGGCGGCAGCCGGCGCCTTCCTCCCGGGCCGTATCCCAGGTGAACCCGCGTTCCTCCAGGAGGGGAAGCAGGTTCTCGGGATAAAAGGGGGTCCTGGCCACCAGGACCTTGCCCCTGGGCAGCAGGGAAAGGCTTTCCAGGATGCGTATCATCGGTTCCGGCGGGGCCAACTGGCGCAGGTCCAGCTCGAGGAAGCAGTTGTCACAATTCGCGGGGGCGGTCATGGTCGTCGGCCTTCCCGGGAACTCAATGTGAACAGGAGCCGGCCAGCTGGCGTCCGGCACCCTCGATCCGGACCTGCCAGTGGGCCTGGCCCATTTCCTCGGCCCTGACGGACCAGCCTTCGCGCTCCAGGCGCTCGACCAGCGGACGCGGGTAGAACGGCGCCGAGAGCAGCAGGCCCTGGCCGGCCCCGAGGGCGTTGATCTGGTTCATGATGATGGAGCAGGGCTCCTTGCCGGCGGCCAGGATCGGCCGCACATCCAGTTCAATCCAGTTGTTATCCATGGCTTCATAATATCCGTTCCCCCCCTTGCCCGGCCTTGATCTGGATCAAGTCCCGTGCAAGATTCCTGAGCCGTGAATGACTCCTCCCCAGACCAGGCCCGGCGGCTGGTGTTGTTGAACACCCTCCGCGAGTGCCCGCTGTTTTCCGACATGGCCCCCACCGATCTGGAGGCGATTGCCGAAACCTGCCAGACCGTGCGCCTGGACCGGGGAGAGACCCTGTTCCGGGAGAATGAAAAGGCCCTCGGGTTTTACATTGTCCAGCAGGGAGCCATCCATGTCCACCGCCTGACTTCCGAGGGACGCGAACAGGTCATCGCCGTTTTCCGGCCCTACAACTGCTTTGCCGAGGTCTGCCTGACCACCTTCCAGACCTATCCGGCCAACGCCGTGGCGCTCGAGCCCAGCGTGGTGGTCCTGGTCCGCAAGGAGGACTTCAGGGGCCTGATCCTGCGGACCCCCGAATTGGCCCTCCGGATGCTCACCTCCATGAGTTTCCATTTGAAGCACCTGATCCAGACCATGGAGGACCAGAAGTTCAAGCGCATCGAGAGCCGCCTTGCCAACTACCTCCTCCGCCTCTGCCCAATGCAGGGGCGGGAACAGGGCTTCGTTATCCGGCTCAGTTCCAGCAAGAAGGTCCTGGCCGGGCAGCTCGGGGTCTCCAGCGAGACCCTCTCCCGGACCCTGGCCCGCTTCCGCCAGGAGCAGCTGATCGAGGTCAACGGCCCGGAGATCCGCGTGCTGGATGCGACCGGTTTACGCGCTTACCTGGACCCGGATTGAAGAAGATCCACTCACGAAGAAGATCCTCTCACGGAGACACGGAGCCACGGAGAACCCTGAAATTATCTCACTCCGTGGCTCCGTGGCTCCGTGAGAGGAATCAAATCCAAATTTGAGCAGGCCTTTTAAATTCACTTGACGGTATATACCAAGTGTGGAATATACCATTCATGGAATTTAAAAAGCTGTACAAGGGGCTCAGCGACGGACACCGGGTACGGATCCTGAATCTGCTGGAGGATGGGCCGCTGTGCGTATGCCACCTGATGGAGATCCTGTCGCTGGACCAGGTCAAGGTCTCGAAGCAGTTGAGGTACATGAAGGAACTGGGGCTGGTGGACGGGGAGCGGCAGGCCCAGTGGATGGTCTACCGGTTGCTGGAGCCGGAGCATCCCTTGTTGGCGCGCAACCTGGAATGCCTGCGGGAGGCAGGGGAGGCGGAACTGCCGCTGGTGGAGGACCAGAAGAAGCGGGCGGCGATCCTGGAGCGGATCGAGCGGGACCAGGACCCCTGTCCTGACCTTGAAGGCGCCACCTGTTGTGCCCGCTGATGGGCAGAATTTTGAATCATTGAAGGAAAAGGAAACCGAATGGAAAAGACACTGGAAGAGAACACGCGGGACCTGGTCCGGAGAAAGTACAACGAGATCGCGAGCGGGGAGGGCGGTTGCTGCGGGCAGCGCTCCTGCGCCGGCACCTATGCCGAGGTGGGGGAATCCTACGCCGGACTGGAAGGCTATGTGGCCGACGCGGACCTGGGGCTGGGCTGCGGCCTGCCCACGGAGCTGGCGGGAATCCGGCCGGGGAATACCGTGTTGGACCTTGGCTCCGGCGCGGGCAACGACGTGTTCATCGCCCGTCGCGAGGTGGGGGAGAACGGCCGGGTAATCGGGGTGGATTTCAGTCAGGAAATGATTGCCCGGGCGGAGGCCAACCGCGCCAAGCTGGGCTTTGCGAATGTAGAATTCCGTTCCGGGGAGATCGAGGCCCTGCCGGTGGAAGAGGAACAGGTCGATGTAGTGATTTCCAACTGCGTGTTGAACCTGGTCCCGGACAAAAGTCGGGCCTTTTCCGAGATTCACCGGGTCCTGAAGCCGGGCGGCCACTTTTCGGTCTCGGACATCGTCATTGACGGCGAGTTGCCGGACAAGCTGCGCCAGGCGGCCGAGTTGTACGTGGGCTGCATTGCCGGGGCCCTGTCCCGGGGACAATACCTTTCGGTCATCAGGTTGCAGGGATTTGAAGGGCTGGAGGTCAGCAAGGAACGGGAAATCGTCATTCCGGACGAGAACCTGCGGAAGCATCTCGACGATGAGGAGGTCCGGGCCTTCCGGGCGACTGGAAGCCGTATCCTGAGTATCACGCTCCGGGCGGCCCAGCCGGGCTGCTGTGGCAAGACCAACTGCTGCTCCGATCGATGAGCCCGAAGGTCCTTATCCTTTGTACCGGCAACTCCTGCCGCAGCCACATGGCGGAGGGCATCCTCCGGAAGGCGGCCGGGGATCTGCTGGAAGTCCACAGTGCTGGGTCCAACCCGGCCGGCTACGTCCACCCGCTGGCTGTCAAAGCGCTGCAGGAGATTGGCATCGACATCTCGGGCCACCATTCCAAGCACCTCGATGAATTCCTGAACACCGGTATCGACGTGGTCATTACCGTCTGTGACAACGCCAACGAGTCCTGCCCGGCCTTTCCGGGACAGGTTCAGCGCCATCACTGGCCCTTCGAGGATCCGCCCAAGGCGGCCCGGCCGGGGGAATCGGAGCTGGACGCCTTTCGCCGAATCCGCGACGAAATCCGCCGGGTCTTCGAGGCCTACGTGGACGGCTGGCGCGACGGTTCGGGAACCACAGTGTAGCGAACTTTTATTACATTCCGAAATATGAATACCAAGCGGCGCATGCAGTTCTTCGAGCGGTATCTTTCGGTCTGGGTGCTGCTCTGCATGGTGGCGGGAATCCTCCTCGGGAAGGCTTTCCCGGAGGCCATCCACCTAATCAGCGGGATGGAGTTTGTCCGGGATTCCCATGTCAACGCCCCGATCGCGGTCCTGATCTGGCTGATGATCTACCCGATGATGCTCAAGATCGACTTTGCCGGGATCAAGGGAGTGGCTCGTCGACCCAAGGGCCTGCTGGTCACCTTCTTTGTCAACTGGCTGGTCAAGCCCTTCAGCATGGCGCTGTTTGCCTGGTTCTTTTTCCGGGTGGTCTTCACCGGGCTCATCAGTGCGGAGGACGCGCAGCAGTACACTGCCGGGCTGATCATCCTGGCGGCGGCTCCCTGCACGGCCATGGTCTTTGTCTGGAGCTATCTCACGGACGGCGATCCCGCCTACACCCTGGCCCAGGTGGCCATCAACGACCTGATCATGCTGGTGGCCTTTGCCCCCATCGTGATGTTCCTCCTCGGCGTGGCGGACGTGATCATTCCTTCCCGGGTGCTGGTGACCTCGGTGGTGGTCTTTATCGTCATTCCCCTGGCTGTGGCTTTTCTCTCACGCTACTTTCTCATCCGGGCCAAGGGAGAAGACTGGTTCAACCGCAACTTCCTGGCGCGGTTCCATCCGGTGACGATTATTGCCCTGCTGGCGACCCTGGTCCTGATCTTCGCCTTCCAGGCGGAGAACATCACCAGCCAGTGGATCGCGGTGCTTCTCATCGCCGTGCCGATCCTGGTCCAGGTATACTTTAATTCAACCCTTGCCTACGGGCTCATGCGCCTCTTCAGGGTGCCGCACAACGTGGCCAGTCCGGGGGCCCTGATCGGGGCCAGCAACTTCTTCGAGCTGGCCGTGGCGGTGGCCATCACCTTGTTCGGCCCGACTTCGCCCGCCGCCCTGGCGACCGTGGTCGGCGTTCTCGTCGAGGTTCCGGTCATGCTCTCCGTGTGCCGCGTCTGCAACCAGAGCCGCGACTGGTACCAGCGGGCGGTGTGAATCGCAAGCACAGCAAGGAACACTAGGACGTATATATCGGCAAGGCCGTCCATACAATTTGGGTCCGCAAAGATGCTATGCTTTGTTTCATTTCAAGAGAAAACCGATCGGGTCTCCATGCAAAAACGGGCCGGCCCCGAAGGACCGGCCCCGGTGAAGTGAATCCCGCCGGAAAGCAGGCCCACCCCGTGAGAGAGAATCTTTAATCCAGTTGGCCGAGCTTGAGGAAGACGGTCTCGCCCGGGGCGTCGTCGACGCCGTCATTGTCGGTCACGACATAGAGCCCGCCATCGGCGGCCACGGCGAAGCCTTCCAGCTTCTCGGCGGTCCAGATGCTGTTGGCCTCAATGTAGGGAAGGACGTCCATGAAAAGGGACTTTTCAAGGGTGACCAGTCCGTCCGGGGCGTCATAAGGGCGGAATTCGGCTTCCGCCAGGTCGACCTGGAAGAGGGCCTTCAGTTCGGCGTTGGGGCTTGTGGTCGGTCCCCAGCCCTTGTCGCGCTCGATGACCACAAACGAGCCGTCCGGCAGGGCGGTCAGCTCGGAAAGGCCGATCCAGCCGCCGTTGGTTTCCGGCTCCAGCGGATAGTGGACAAAGTCCCATTCCCCGGTGGCCACGTCATAGCGACCGATCTTGGTCTCCACCTTGTCGGTGTCGCCCTCATCCGGCCAGGCCCGCTGGATGGCGACATAGACCACCTCGGCGTCCGCTTCACCGGTCACGGCGATGCCCTCGATCCCGTTGCTGCGGCGCTGGTCGACCAGGCCGGCCGGGAGTTCGATCTCCTGGAGGACGGCGCCGTTCGAGGCGTCGACCTTGAGGACCAGGTTGGGCCGGGAACCTGAATTGCCCTCACTGCCCAGCCAGAAGTTGCCATCCGGTCCGACGGCGATGCCCTCCAGATCCAGGCTGGCGGAAGCACCGCTCACCTGCAACCGGTCAAAGATGACCGCCGGGTGGCTGGAGACGTTGATGGAATAAATGAAGCCTTCCGCCAGGAAGGAGTCGCTGACGGCGTACAAAACATCGGCATCCTCCGGATCGCCGGCCAGGCCGGAGAGGGCCACCCAGGGAATGGGCAGGCCGTTGGCGTCGCCGGCGGAGGCGATCATCGGGTAGGCGGCTGGGCCGTCTTCCGCGCGGTAAATGTTGATCATGGTCGGAATGCCGGCGTCGGCCACTTCCGTCTCGGTGGAGGCCACGAACATGTTCCGCTGCGGGATGGCCTTGAGCCCTTCCGGACCGATTCCGGTGGGAAGGATCTGGAGATATTCGGGAGTCCCGGAGGTCATGTCATAGATGCCCACCACATTGGAGCGCTCGGATCCGATGAAGAGGAGGGTCCGGTCTCCGAAGCGGCCCACTTCAGCTGATTCCGGCTCCACGCCCTTGTTTTCCGAGCGGCCCTCGTTGTATTGGCCGATCGATACAACCAGGTGCTCAAAGGACTCGGCCGACTCGTACTTCACGCTGCCGTCCTTGCCGAAGATGGTGAATCCCCGGGCGCCGCCTTCCTCGCCGTTTTCGTCCTCGTAGTCGCCTTCGTTGGCAATGGCGAAGCATTCGTCGTCGATCCAGGCCACGGAATCCGGCTCGGCCCGCTTGACAAGGGTGCTGTCGAGGTGGATCAGGTCCTCCTCTTCGGTGTCGACGTCATGCAGCTCGACGGTTCCGGCGGAGAAGTGGTTGAGGACGGTTCCGGTGGCCAAATCCACAATGGCCAGGTAGTTGTTTTCCTGGAAGGTGACAACGGCCTCGTTGAGGTGGTTGATGTCGACAAACTCCGGTTCGAGATCGTCGCCGGCAAAAGCCGCGGCGGCCACCGGAGAGAGGTCGGCCCCGGTGATCTTCCAGTTTTTGGCCGCTCCGTGCAGGTCGACAATGAGCAGGGTGCCCGTCTTGTTCTGCGGGATCAGCCCGTCGCCGAGGTCCTCGTCGCGCTCGTTCTCAATGACGATGGCGGCGTACTTTCGGTCCGGGGAGAGGGCCACCGAATCCGGCTGGCCGCCCAGCGGGTGCACCGCAACCACTTGGTGGTTGTTGCGGTTGACGACCACCAGATTGCCGGAAGGATCGGCATAGCTTTCAGAAGTGTTGACGCCAACCAGGACCAGGGGGTCCAGCACGACCAGGCTGGTCGGCTCCCCACCCACGGGGACGGTTCCCAGGCCCATGGGACGGGACGGATCCGAGATGTCGACAAAGCCGATCTCTTCGTTTTCCGAGTCGGTATAGGCAAGTTGTTTGCCGTTGATGGTGACATCGACAATTTCGGCCACGCCGGATCCGTTCCCGTCCATGACGTCAAAAGTGCCCACATGCCGGAACTGGCCGGCCGGGTCGCCGCTTTGCACGGTACGCGCCTTGGAAATGCAGGCCGGGATGAATCCGGCTGCCAGGCAAAGAGTGATGAGAGAAGTCTTTCGCATGAGTGAATATTTCTTGGATTTTCTGTTCCCGGTAGATGGGTTGTATTTCCCGGAATGAAAGAGGGAGGCTGGAGGACAGCCTCCCGAGCCAGAATATTCACGACAGATGCCAATCACGTTGTTGATGGGTTACGATTTTGTTAAGTAAGTCCCGGTATTTCCAGATGGCGTTCAGTAGCCGGTGGCAACCTTCAGCCACAGGCGGACCGCCACCAGAAGGACTACAATGGCGGTGATGCGGCGGACCCGGAGCGGGTCCAGGGTGTGGACCAGGTGCCGGCTGCCGAGGAAGCCCCCGGCGAGGACCGCCAACGGGCAGGCCACATACAGGTAAGCCGGTATCGCGGACAATTCACCCGTTCCCTTGCTCAGCTGACCGGCCAGGCCGGCCAGGCTGTTGATGGCGATGAAGACCGAGGCGCTGGCGGCGATGGACTTGGCGCGGCCGATCCGCATCAGGTGCAGCTGGACCGGCCGGGCATCCCTTCCGCCGGAGTGTTCCGGTTTCCCTGCCGGGACGGCCAGGGCCAGGCCCGCCAGGGTCAGGACTGCAGCCAGGATTGTGATGAAGGTTTCGCTACCCAGGTGCCATGATCCGCCCAGGTAGGCGGCCGGAACCGAGGTCGCGACCAGGGGCATAATCCATTTGAGGCGGAAATGCCCCCTCCTGTAGAGAAGGATTGATCCCTGGGTGGATACGATCAGGTTGCAACTGAGGGCCAGGACCGGAATCGAGGCGACCGGTATTCCGCTGATGGCCAGCAGGGCGATGTAGGAGCTGCCCCCGCCGAATCCGGCCATGGAATAGAGGAAGGCGATACCGAGAAAGGCAGGGGGAAGCAGGAACAGCGGCACGCCGTTATCCCCCGATGGCCCACATTTCCGGCCGCCCGGAAGCGGCCCGCGGGGAGGATTGGCCACGCTCCTCGGAATAGCGGTCGTGCCGGCCTTGCCAGTGACGGAGCAGGCGGTCCGTCAACCCGGGTGTATTCAACTGATCATGACGCAACCATGGCTTCAGGTTGATCCCCGTTTCCGCGAAGAGGCAGGTGTAGAGCGTTCCATCGGCGGCGATGCGGGCCCGGCCGCAGGAGCGGCAGAATGGCTCGGAAATGGAATTGATGAACCCCACTTCGCCCGAACCGTCCCGGTAGCGGAAACGCCGGGCCGTTTCACCAGGGACCGGATCCGGGACCGGCTCAAGGCCCCATTGCTCCCGGAGGCGATCCAGCACTTCCCGTCCGGAGAAGACCGCTTCCCGGTGCCAGTCGTTGCGCGTGCCGACATCCATGTACTCGATGAAGCGGAGGGGCACACCGGATTCCCGGCAGCATTTGGCCAGGGGAAGGATTTGCGACTCGTTGATCCCTCGTTTGATCACCGTGTTCACCTTGACCCCGAGGCCGGCCTCCCGGGTTGCCAGGACGGCCTTCCAGACCTGTTCCGGATCGAGGTCCCGGCCCGCCATGAGGCTGGCCGGTTTTGCATCCAGGGCGTCGAGGCTGATGTTGATCCGCCCCAGTCCGGCCGCCTTGAGCTCGGAAAGGCAGGCCGCCAACCGCAGGCCGTTGGTGGTCAGGGAGAGGTCGATTCCCTTGCCGATGGAACGTAGTTG
>ENA-ORCW01000740-ORCW01000740.1-marine-metagenome-genome-assembly--contig:-NODE-740-length-12800-cov-4.003615_pt1 | contig 12800 bp, 10 predicted proteins | sample MGYA00237784_ERZ508517 | MGnify/ENA primary metagenome ERZ508517 (study PRJEB26187, sample SAMN06268979) | marine metagenome | isolation source: Tt ae E1 feedstock associated aerobic enrichment on... | reverse complement strand
TTTCTGCCTGAGGATTTCTTTCTGTTATGGCTTGAAACAACCGGGGTGGTTTGTGCCGTGATCGGACTTGCGGCGGGCGTATTCGTGTTCTTTCTACCGAAGGGACGGCGTCTCGAGTTGCTGTCTCGTCTGACTGTTGCAGTCGCAGTGGGTTTCTATCTGCTTTTTTTGTTTGACGGTTTCGTCCAGTTCCTCACTCCCGGCGACGAAGCCGCGAGCGTACTCGTTGCAGCCTTCCTGCTGCTGGTGCTGATCGCAGTCTGCATTGTGTTTTATTTTTCGCGGTGGTCCGAATTCAGTGTGACAGCACTGATCTTTGCTGCTGTTCCGTTTACTCTCGCGGTTCCTGCTATGGCGGGAACCCTTTCAGCGGTCATCAATGGTCCCGGAACGGCCGCTGCTCCAACCGTAATCGCCGACACGGATGATACGCCTAGACCGAACGTATACTATTTCATTACTGACGCTTTCGTCAGCGCTGCGGTTCTCAAAGAACTATTCGAATACGACCTAAGCGGTTTTGTCGGGAAAATGGAGAAATTCGGATTTTATCATGCCGATGAGACCTACTCGTCATATAACATGACCTCCTATACGATCTCGTCTATTCTACAAGGTAATTATTTCCTGAACGAAAGTTCGCCAATATTGGATCGCAGACACAGCGAACTTCTATATCCGCGCATGATAAGGAGAAATGAAACACCCGAAACAATCTCAAAAGCCAAGGAAACTGGCTACGAATTCTATCTTGTTGGCAATAATTGGGGACGCTGCGGAGGCCCGCACGTGCTCTGTTACGACGATAACGAAACGAGTTACCTGTCACAGACATTTTGGTCCGCGACGCCAATCGATTTTATTGTTCCGGCCGATATTGGAGCGCCGTTTGCGCCCACAAAGAATCTTACGGAAGAAGAGGCCAAGGGTTGGCAGAGCGCCAGGGCCGGCAATGCAATCGACAAAGTGATCAACCATCTTCGCGCCGAAGGCCCACCGGATGCACCGCGTTTTACTTTTGTCCACCATTTGGCGCCGCACCCGCCATATCTCTATTTCCCGGATTGCACGGAGCGCTCCAGCTACAAGGTGGATTTCAGGTTATGGTCTAAGGAAGCGCGGGAATATTATCTTGCAAATCTCGAATGCACGGAGAGAAAGATCACTGCGGTTGCAGAGGAGATTGTCAGGCGTGACCCCTCCGCTATCATCGTATTCCAGGCCGACCACGGCAGCGCCTTCAGCTTGGATGGAAAATGGTCTGATCCGTTTACCAAGTGGGAGCCGATTGCGATCCGTGAACGATCCTCCGTTCTCAACCTCATCCGAATGCCGCAGAACTGCCGGAACTGGCTTTACCCGAGCATTTCGAACGTGAACACCGTTCGCGTTGTACTCGCCTGCATAAACGGGACCGAGCCTGATCTCGTCGAAGACAGAAGTTATGTTGGGACATACGCAGAGTCGGGCCCCAATGCCGGGCGTTTGCGACGGATCGACCCTCGAACCAACGCTGTCTATCCGGCTGAACAATGACAGCCGATCCGACCGCTGTTTCCTCGGCGAGGGTCAAGCATGGGTATGGAGCATGAGCAAAACGGCGCCGGCTCATACAATACCAACCGTCATCTGATCCCAACCCTTAATCGAGCACTTTCGTACAATACGTCCGCGTCGATTGCCTCGAAGCCACCTCTTTGTTTCCTTGTTCGAGTATCGTTATCCGCGCAGTGCTGCTGCCAAATAAGTCTGACATGAATCCACATTGAAATGACTGCCTGGGATCCGGGCACCCTCGTTCATTCACTGACTGGCGCTCGCTGAACTACGATGCCGCCGGTGTACCCGGAGCAAGCACGGCGGCAAACAGCGACCAAACATTACTCGCCAGCCAGTAGAGGCAAACTGCGGCTGGAAGCGTGTAGATGAGCACTAGCAACACAATAGCGACGATCATAAAGCGGTTGCGCGATGACCGTGTTGCATTTGGATCGATAAATGATTCCAGCAGCGCCACCGCCGTCAGCAGCAAAGGCAGAATATTAATCGCCGTTCCGACAAATGATAATTGCAGCAAAGCGTCTGGCTTAGACAGATCGGAAATAAACAGAAACCGTGCGCCCACAAGTTCTGGATGGTCGACCAGCAACAGTAGAGCCGCCAGTAGAAACGGAACCTGCACCACAAGCGGTAGAAGCGAAGCCATCGACTGGATGGGATGGTAGCTGTGCTCGGCATATATGGTTTCGATGCGCTCGAAACGCTCGCGTCCGGTATATTGCGCCCTGGCTTCCGCGAGTTCGGGTTGCATACGCGCTTGAACCAGCCGCTCCCGTTGGGCCTGTCGTCTGCCAATGCGTGATATAGGGCTGGTCACGACGCGGACCACTGCACTCAGCAGAATAATGGCAATGCCGTAGCTGCCCGACACTGCATGAAACCCATCCAGGACGAACTCCATGGCCACTATGATTGGCCACAATATCGTAGCGACAATATCCATTACGAGCGATCGCCCCGATTTGTTTCGGCGCCCTAAACGGGGACGAGATGATAGAGTTTTCTGTGACCGCCCTTGAGCGGTTCGGATGAGACAATGCGGAACATCTTTGAGATTGCCGCTTCGAAACCCGCTTCCGTCAACTCGCCGTACTGGTTCTCCCTGTTGCGTAGAAGCATTTTCGACATGTCATCATCCAGTGTTACGAGTTCCAACACCACTTCACTGTCGAGTTTGCGCAGCCACGAAAGGAAAGCGCCGAGCGGTATATTGGCGCTGATCACGATGTGATGGATGAGCGCCAGACAGAGCACGAGGTTCGGGCGCGAACGACGGTCGAACGCCTTGCGCTCCTCTCCGTTCCAACCCTGACCGGGGGAGATGTTGGCAAGGTTCATGATCGCTGGACAGATATTGGTGCCCACTTTGGTTTTCTGCGCTTGATAAAGGCGCTCGATCGCCTTTGCGTCTCCATCTACGGAAAGAACGTAGTCGGAATGCCGTGCGCAAATCTCCGAAAAGGTGCCAGTGTTACAGCCGAGGTCCCAAACCAGATGGCGCCGCGCGGACGACACCGCTCGCTCGACGAAACTCTTCTTGGTCTCGAAGGAAGCATCGCCGTAGCTATGATCAGTGTCGTAACTACCCCAAGTCGTGCGGACCTGAGCGGGCTGGAGCCTATTGACCAAACGTTTCAGGCCCTGGATCGTGCCCAGAACCATGGCTTCCGAATGGTGCATCTTCCTGCTCTTGGAAACTTGCTTGCCGCTGTTTTCCGTCAGGGACTTCGCTTCGTCGAGTTCGGAACCGGCATAACGTGCCTGCATCTTGGCATGAAGATAGACGTGTGTCAGAACGCCCTTGCGCAACCGCGTGCTGCCAGACAGCAGACGGCTGGCCAACAGCGGATCGACCCCCTCCAGATCGGCCCGCAGAAAAGGTTGGAAATCAACTCCCTTGTAGGCCTGCAGCATTAACGGGTACAGGAATTGCATGCAGAATTGTCTGTAGCCGACCCATGGCTCTCCTGCCCTGTATGGTGTGAAGGATGGTATGTCGATAAAGACAGGCCGTGAACCAATCCATTGAATATTGTACGCCGTGGCGTCCTTCATGCTCCATCCGGCGTGGAACGCTCGTTCGACCAGTTCCAGTTGCAGCAGCGCCGCGTCGCGCAGCATCCCAAACGACCATTCATAGGGGTAGGTCACAAAGGGAATCCGCTCATGGCTCAGATAGCCCGCCCATTCGTCAGTCGGAGCAATCGGACGCTCAAGCTGCTCCGTGGCGACGACCTTTCCTTCGTCCAACAACTCCTGAAAAAAAGACTCCGAGGCAAGCGCCCGCCAGTTGGCAAGCGCTTCAGCGCTTACTCCGCGGATTATCTGCTTGCCATCATCATAAACACGATTGTTGCGATCCCTAAAAGAACCCCGGTCAGGGATTAAAGATCCATCCCCGACCGCATCGGTCATTTGATAACTCATCGACTTATGGCAACTCCACTGCGTTGTCGTTAGTTTGACTTGTCGCCTTTGGCGCGCGGTTTAAATAAATCAACGGCTTTGTAAAAATATTTTCTGCAAGTATAAGCAGCGGCTGCGAAGAAACCTATAATGGCCGTTGTGACAACGCTTCCCGTACCCGGATCAATATAAGCATAGGCGTTGCTTGTAGCGGAAACAAGAAATACGATTATCAATCCGATTTTTTGCACGTTCATCTTGAGTACTCCATGAGTGTGACCCGCTCCAAATGGCATCTTTCCGGCGCCAATCCGTTTGGTTTTTGTCATATAACTGTCATAGAACTGTCATATATTGTCAAATAATTTTGACGGTGTGTTAGGGTTCCCGGTTTCCGGGATGCTTGCACCCGTGTGTTTCATCATCCCATCCCTTGGGCGGGATCGGCTCGGTCCGCCCGCTGAAAGCGCTCTTCCCCGAGGCGGTTTGTTAGGCAGTGAAGAGGCATTGGAATGCCCTTGAAGAAGCTCCGGTTCGAAGAATTGTTGGCGAGGCTGTTGGATCGGTCGGCGTGACGCTATTCACCCGTTACCGATGGCTCTGGGAATTCAGTGGCCTGAAGGGCGATCAAATGAGACATCTCAAGGAGCTTGAGGAGAAGCAGAGAAGCCGCAACGCCCGCTATCCCACACGAAGCATGAAATCGGCGGGATCCAACCGGTTCATGACGAATGTGGTATGGCACACAACGGCGTGATATGAATGACGAGCCAGCCTCGCTAGGCTTTGCAATGGAGAGTCGCGGTGACGGCTGACCTTTTGATTCAGTATCTTCCGAGTTTGCTTCTGATACTTTCGATCTTCACGGTCGGCGTTGCAAGTCCCGGCCCTGCAACGCTTATGATCATGGGGACAGCGATGTCGCGTGGTCGCCCTTCGGCTGTGGCACTGTCTTTCGGTGTCGTGACAGGTTCGATGTTCTGGGGTTGCTTTGCCGTATTCGGATTCGTCGCGGCCATGGAGGCATCCGCGGCGCTATTCACCGCCATGAAGCTGGCTGGCGGTTGTTACCTGTTTTATCTTGCTTTCCGGTCTTGGCGTTCGGCGATGGCAGCGGATGAATCGCTCCGGGTTCAAACGGTCACGTCCGTAAACCTCAACCAGAGCTTTGTCCGGGGTTTGCTGCTGCATCTTACCAATCCGAAGGCACCGCTGGTTTGGCTCGCAACGCTCACTGTCGGTCTTGGCGATACGGCTCCTTTGCCGCTTCTGGTATTCACCATTCTGCTTTGCGAACTTGTGGCGATTCTCGTCTTTGTCGGCTACGCGGTTTTGTTTTCGACGCCGGTGGCATCTCGATTCTACATTTCGTTTCGCCGCCCCTTCGATGCCGCTCTGGGATTTCTGTTCGGTGCGGCAGCGATCAAGATACTGACGTCTCGAACAACTTGAGTGCAGTTGACCGCGGTCAAAAAACACCGCATGGGCTCGACGAGCACTGGATCAATTGCCATCGCTGGCTGTCGGCGGTTCCCCGCGGCTGATCGCGAGATGAATCCCGTCTTCGAGCCGCAGATCGACATGCAGGTTAACGCGGCACCAAGTACTGTCGAAGCAGGGTGCGGCCCATTCGCTGACGAGGCCGTATTGATCCGCCACGGAGAATCCGTCATCCGGCCGCGATAAACGGACCGCCTTGAGTTCGAAAGATGTCCAGGAATCGAGGAGAACGGCCGTGCTCATCATTATATCCTCAACGCCTTTGGAATAGTCCCATTCCCGCTTCCATGCGACCCGGCATTCACCGCTGGGCGCGGCATCGGTGGGAAACGACATTTCGATGTATGCATGTCCGCCGGCGAAATCCCGCTCCTCATCGCCGGTCTTGGACAAAACCACTGTTTTATGCTCGGTGCCGGATTCGAAACCGAGTGCGTGTAAACTCGACGAAACGACCTGGTAGTCCTCGGGCAGGATCTGTTCGGGCAGTTCCCGTGTCACCTGCTGGGCCAGGCAAGCGCTCCGGAATGCACCGAACACATTGAGTATGCCGCGAAAATCCGACCAGTTCTTGTGCGGGAAGGCGATAGGTTCCGCTTCTGCGGAAGCAGCAGGCATAGCGGCCGTCAGCAATCCCGCCGCTATGCATAACGGCCGAATAGAATGGAGCGTGGATACGGATCCCATGGCGATCACCTTCGGACGGTTGTCTCGTCACAGAAAGATTACCACGAAAGCGCTTATAAAGGAGATAGATAACCCGTCACTGACCGGCAGGTGCAGACCGGTTACCGCGGTTGAGACATCGTTCGTCCGTCAGATGGAAACGCCGGAACGTAAAATCGCACCAGTCAATGGCATAGCCTTCATGTCGACTGTATGCAGCCATTGCTCATGATGCCCCACGATCTATGAACGTCTCGGGCGGCGGATCAACGCCACGATCATCGGCATGCAAACGACGATCACGCCCAGCGCAATAATGGTCAAGGAGACCGGGCGGCCAAACACGAATAAGGGATTGCCCTCGCCGAGGCTTAGCGTCTGGCGCAGTCGATCCTCGATGATGGGCCCCATGACGATCCCCATGATAAGAGCGACGACGGGCCATCCAAGCCGCAGTAGAAAATATCCTGCCACGCCGGCTGCAAGTGCCACACCACAATCGAACAGACGGCTGTTAACCGCGTAGATCCCGATCAGCGAGACGGTAATGACACAGACGGCCAGGATCGCAGGCGGGACCTTCACGATCATGGCGAAGGGTCGGAGCAGCAATGCGAGCATGGAAAACGCGATGAGATTGATCAGCAGCATCGACCAGTAAAGCGTTGAGATCAGTTCCGGCTCTTTGATGAGAAGCAATGGTCCTGGATAGATACCGTTCAGCGTGAAGATGCCGAGCAGGACGGCGCTCAGCGCCTCACCTGGAATGCCGAGCGTAAGTAGCGGAATCAACGCACCCGCAGGCACTGCATTGTTGCCGGCCTCCGAGGCCACGCATCCCTCGGGGTTTCCCTTCCCGAAACTGTCGGGATCGCTGGATCGGCGCTTGGCGACATCGTAGGAGATGAAGGAAGCGAGCACCGACCCTGGTCCCGGCAACAGCCCTATAAAGGTTCCCAGAACCCCGGAGCGAAGCAAGGTTCGCCAGTATCGGAGCGTGCCGACAATACGCGAAAAATCAAGTGTGTTGCGCCCAAGGTCCAGTTTGTCGGTTTTCAAGATTCCCTGCTCGAGAAGGAGCAAAGATTGGCCGATGCCGAATATTCCAAGCACCAGCGCGACAAGATCGAAGCCGTTTTGCATCGGCCAGAAGCCGAAGGTGAACCGTGCGCTGAGCGTCGGTCCGTCGATACCGACCGTGGACAGGAAAAACCCGACACCGAGCAGGAGTAGGCCGCGCGATAGCTGATCCCGAAAGGAAACGACGACAAGGGTGACGCCGAAGAGTGCCGCGACCAGATATTCCGGCGGCCCGAAGCTCGCCGCCACATGCGACAGGAGGGGTGCGAGCACGACGAGAATGACAATACTGACAAGCCCACCGCCGAGAGAGCCGACGAGCGCAGCGGACAGGGCGATCTGCGCTTCGCCACGCGCCGTAAGAGGAAAACCGTCAAAGGCTGTGACAATCGAGGAAGGCACACCCGGGGTTCTCAACAGGATTGCAGGAACCGATCCACCGAAATAACCGCCGCAGAAAACCCCAAGCAGGAGCGAGAGCGCCACCGACGGTTCGAGCGAGAAAGTGAAGGGCAGGAGCACCACCATGCCGACCATCGGTCCCAATCCGGGAAGAACGCCAACGATGATGCCGACCGTGGTTCCGACGACAAGCGCAACGATGTTCGAGAGCAAGAAGGCCTCGCTGAAGCCCTGTGCAAGAAACTCCATGAGTTCAGGCCTCGATCATTTCAAACAGCCAGGGCGCTGGAAACCAGATGTCGAGAAACGTTTTGAAAGCGAGATGCACGAGCAGGGCCATGACGGTGGCAACCGCGAGGGACTGCCAGGAGCGTCGATAGACAATGAGAAGCCCGATCAGCACCGCCATGAACGTGGCGGCAACGAGGCCGATGGCGGCGATGGCTGGGGGATAGAGGCACATCAGGATAAAGAGAAATGCAGCCCGACCCGGGAACCCATGACCATCTATATGGAATGGCCGGACGGCACGAAGGCGGAGCACACGAAAGACAGCGGGCACTGCCGACAAGGCGGTTATGGCCAGCACGATCATCGGAAAAATCAGCGGTCCCTTGTAGAAGGGATCTGGGCCGGAACGATCGACCAGCCAGGGCGACAGGATAAAAAGCACGGCGGCTGACAGGCCGACACCGGCAGCCAGCGTTTCGTGGCCTAACGGCACCTTTGCCGCTCTGGCGTCGTCTTCATCCGTCCTTTGTGACATTGGGCGAATTATTCCATGATCCCGAGATTTTTCATGGTCGTCCCAAACGCCGCAAGTTCGCTGTCCATGCGCGCCCGCGCCTCTTCGGGACCGCTGGAGTGCGGCACGACACCGACATTCTCGATGACCTCGGTCACCTTCTCGTTCTTCATTGCGGAGAAGAATGCTGAAGAGAGCTTGTTGACGATTTCCTTTTCAGTCTTCCTGGGAACAAATGCCCCAAACCAGATCGAATAGGCGTCACCATAGCCTTGTTCGGACACATTGGGCACATCCGGATAGGCCGGCAGCCGCTCGGGAACCATGGCTGCTAGGATCTTCATCTTCCCGGCTTCGATATAGTCGGTCAGGCCGGGTGTCGAGAACGTGATGACGTCGGCATCGCCCTGCACGACCAGTAGTGGGTTAAGTTCCGAATAGGCCGTCTCCTTCCATTCGAAACCGCCGGTTTCAGCCACTTTCATCGCAATCAGGGTCGGCACTGCGCCGAGACCCCAGTGCGCCAGTCGCAGCTCGTTCTTCTTGCCGTATTCGGCGAGCTCGTCGAGATTGGAATAGGGCGCGTCTGCTCGGGCGGCGAGCGTGAAGGGGCTGGACCACACCAGACCGAGAGGCTGGAGATCTTCGTTTTTATATGGGGTTTTGCCGCGCAGCACCTGCGTGATCATCGGGCCGATCGAAACCAACCCCATCGTGTAACCGTCGGGCCGGGCATTCACCAGGTCGGCCGCGCCAAGGACCGCTCCGCCACCCGGCTTGTTGACGACCTTTACCGGCACTCCCAGTTCTTCGGACATCACCGGCGCAATCGCATTGGCGACCAGCGTGGATGGGTCGTTCGGTGCCGGCCACGGAATGATGATCTGAATTGGTTTTGATGGCCAGTCGGCCAGGGCCGTTCCCATCGATACGCCGAGAACGACTGTTGCAGCGACCGCTACGCGTAAGAACCTACCAAACATGCCTTCCTCCCATTTCGTTTTTCAAGCCCGTTCTAGGTTTCGGCCTCCCCGGCCGTCCGAGTGGCCCGGTGGCTCATCAACGGTTGCAGCTTGTCGAGAAGCGAAAACAGCGTCTCCAGTTCGCCCGGCGTCAGCGCTGAGACCACAAGCTGGTTGCGCTCAAAGGCGCGCCTAAGAATTCGCCGATGAATCTCTGCGCCTGCGTCTGTCGTGCACAGCCGGATCGTTCTTTGATCGTCCGGATCCGGCGTACCCTCGACGAACCCTTTCTTTGTCAGCAGGTTGACGATGCGGCTCAATTGCCCCTTGTCGATAAGCAAGGTTCTGGCGACCTCGAAGAAGCGCACCGGCTGCAATGCGGCGATGATGCCGAGCACGCGCCATTCGACGATACGAAAGCCGAACTCGGTTCCGAGCCATTGCTGGCCAATGCGATCGCCTGCGGCGCCGAGCATGGCGACGCGAAAGGTGAGAAGATCGCGAATGTCGCCGATCCGCGGATGGTGCGCGACGTTCTCGTCAAGATCGTCCAGCAAAGGCTGGTTGGACGGCATTGTCTCTGCTCGATATCGTTGCGTTAATCAACGATATCGTGTTTAGTTTTGTTGTCTTTGTCAACGGTTTATCGAACGGGAGGCCCATGGCGGATAAACCCAGGAACATTCTTTTCATTATGTATGATCAGTTGCGGTTCGATTATTTAAGCTGCGCAGGCCATCCTCACCTGGAGACGCCGAACTTCGACCGGGTTGCCTCCATGGGCGTGCGATTCACGCGGTCCTATGTCCAGTCACCCGTGTGCGGCGCGTCACGCATGAGTTTCTACACCGGTCGTTACGTGCATTCCCACGGCGCCAGTTGGAACGGTTTTCCCCTCAAGGTCGGGGAAATCACACTCGGCGATCACCTGAGACGGTTGGGCATGGATGCGGTTCTTGTCGGCAAGACGCATATGCGGGTGGATACCGACGGCATGGAGCGGCTCGGTCTGAGGCGAGACACGATTATCGGTGCACGCGTGGCCGAGTGCGGCTTCGATATCTTCATCCGCGATGACGGCTTGTGGGGCGAAGGGCCTGCAGGCCATTACGATACCGGTCCGCAGCCCTATAACGATTACCTCAAGAAAAAAGGATATCCCGGCTCGAACCCCTGGCATGATTTCGCCAACTCCGCGGTCGATGACGATGGCGTCATGGCGTCCGGGTGGTTCATGGAAAATGCTGACAGGCCGGCAAACATTGCAGAAGAGGATTCCGAGACACCCTGGCTGACGCGCCGGGCCGAGGATTTCATTGCATCGCGCGGAGACACTCCTTGGCTTTGCCACCTGTCCTATATCAAGCCTCACTGGCCCTATATCGTGCCCGCACCCTATCACGACCTTTATACTGCAGACGATGTGATCGCGCCCGTGCGCTCCGATGGCGAGCGGCAGAACCCGCACCCGCTCTATCGCGCGTTCATGGAAAACACGGTCGGCAGGGCCTTTCGGCGCGATGAGGTTCGCGAGAAGGTTGTTCCGGCCTATATGGGCCTCATCAAGCAGTGCGACGACCAGCTTGGGCAGTTGCTGGATGTCCTGGAGAAGGCGGGCCGTTTGGAAGACACAATGATCGTGATCACCTCCGATCATGGGGATTATCTCGGCGATCATTGGCTTGGCGAAAAGGATCTCTTTCACGAACAATCCGTCAAGGTGCCGATGATCGTGTTCGATCCCTCTGCGGAAGCGGACGCCACGCGCGGGCGGATTTGCGACGAACTGGTCGAGTCGATCGATCTGGCGGCGACCTTTGTCGAGTTCGCCGGCGGCGAGGTTCCCGACCATGTTCTGGAAGGCCGTTCGCTGATGCCTTTCCTGCATGATGAGGAACCGCCTGAATGGCGGGATTTCGTGATCTCCGAATACGATTATTCCCAGACCTCGATGGCCGAGGAATTGGGCGTGTCGCCGAAACAGGCACGTCTGTTCATGGTTGCGGACAAGCGCTGGAAGTTCACGCACATTGAGGGTTTTCGACCCATGCTGTTCGATCTCGTCAACGACCCCCAGGAGCTGCGCGATCTTGGCGACGATGCGGAGTATGAGAACGTTCGGCAGATGATGGCGGAGCGTCTTGCGCAATGGGCGCGCAGACCCTCACAGCGAACCACGAAATCCGATGCGCAAATTATTGCCGGACGCAGTGGCTCCGATGGAAAAGGAATCCTGATCGGCGCCTATGAGGAAGCCGACGTCGGACCGGAGTATTCTGAACGCTACAAGGGAAAGCCGGGGAGATAGCAGCGAACGCAGCTTTAAGGGCGCTTTGTGCAAAACCTGCCAAAAAGTGAGTACGTCTTCACATTGGTGTAGAGTGTCATCGCCTCGATGTCACTCTCCTTTCAGCCGATGCGGGTTCCTCGGTGCGGGAGCCAAGCTCGCGCGCCGACGCTGTTCAATCATGAAAGACGGTAAGCCTGGAGTGCGAGATCGCCAGCCAGCAGGCGAGCCATGTCGAAAGCCTCGTCTTCATCGAGACGGTGGGTGGTCACGAGGTTCGCCAGATATGTGCAATCCGTCCTTCGGGCCACGTCGTGGCGAGCGCCGATGGAGGTAATGGCGCGTGTGTCGTCATTGAAACCCGCGGTGTTGTAGAAACCCGCTGTCTCAGTGACGCTTTGGCGATACCGCATGATTCCTTCGAAACTGTCGTGAAACCACCAGGGCGGGCCGAGACGCAGGCAGGGATAATGCCCGGCCAGCGGCGCCAGTTCGCGCGAATAGACGGTCTCGTCGAGGGTGAACAGGATCACGGTCAGGTTTGGCTCATTGCCGTATTTGGCGAGCAGCGGCCGCAGCGCGTGGACATAGTCGGTCTGCAGCGGAATGTCGGCGCCCTTGTCAGCACCGAAGCGCGCGAACAGGCCGGCATTATGGTTGCGATAGCAGCCGGCATGGATCTGCATGGTCAGCCCGTCCTCGAGGCTCATCCCGGCCATCTCGGTGAGCATCTGGGCGCGGAACAGTTCGGCATCGGCCGGGCTCGCCTTGCCGGCGCGGACCTTGTCCCACAGTGCGGCACATTCGCCCTTCGACAGGTCGGCGGTTGCCGCGGTCGGGTGGCCGTGATCGGTAGCGGTAGCGCCATGGGCCTTGAAGAAGGCGCGGCGATTGCGGAGGGCGGCGAGATAGCCGTCCCACGAGGAAATGTCCTCGCCGGTCAGTTCGGCCAGTTTATCCAGTGCCGGTACCACCCCTGAGGTGCTTAGCGTGACACGGCGTTTTGATAAACCAAAACCGTAGTCGTCCAGCATCAATTCCATTGCCGGAACAACATTATTCATATTCAGTAGCGGTTCACCCATACCCATCATCACCACGTTGGTAACCGGTTTTATGCCGGTTTTACCGTAGGCTCCGAGTAATTGATTAACGCGCCATACCTGACCAATAATTTCCGCAACGTTGAGAT
>ENA-ORCW01000739-ORCW01000739.1-marine-metagenome-genome-assembly--contig:-NODE-739-length-12838-cov-9.561476_pt1 | contig 12838 bp, 14 predicted proteins | sample MGYA00237784_ERZ508517 | MGnify/ENA primary metagenome ERZ508517 (study PRJEB26187, sample SAMN06268979) | marine metagenome | isolation source: Tt ae E1 feedstock associated aerobic enrichment on... | reverse complement strand
GATTCGACACCTTTATCAAAACGGGTAACTCTCAACTTTTCAAGAAGAAGTGTCAGATCAAGTCGAGACTAATTCAGATAATGCTGTTGTTGAAAGGTTCTTTGGCAGCTTGAAACATGATTGGTTATTAAAAGTGGCTCAACCAACTCGTGAACACATGAAAAATGATATTTCTAAATATATGAAATATTACAATCTGGAAAGACTGCACTCAGCTAATAATGATCAGTCACCAGTAGAGTATGAAAATTCTTTAAGAAACGTGTCCGGCTGGGGTTGACCAGAACAGGATTTCCTCCTTTATTTAACAACCGGTGCAGGTCCACGATATTATACCTATTAGCCTGTACTATTATTAAGAGTTCCTGACTTATAGGTTCACGAGCATTAGGGCCTTCGCACTCTTCAATATCTCTAAGGTAAGAATCTATTTGATCCATTGGAAAGCTTCCATACTAATTAATTAACTAATCGGCAGACTCCAAATGCGTAATATCTTCAACACCTGCCATTTCTGATAGCATTTGAGTATAAATAGATAATATAGCGTTCAATTCACTTAACTCTTGTCTGAACTTAATTCGTTCCTTTTTATCTCTAAAACAGCCAGACAAGCTTAATTGATGCCATTTTGATGTGAATGGCCTTATTTTTTGATTTAGTATTATTACAGCGATTTTTGTGAACTCCATACAGCCTCGTCCATTCGACTTTATTATGTCTCTTGTAGTTTCAAATAACGAGTGAATACTAGAAAGTGCCGTTAACTCGTCGCCACCTTCCCCAAGTCTCTGAGTTGTAATCCTGGTAAGTAATTCAATATATAATTCCCATGCTGCTGTTTTGTCCTCATCACATGGCTGCCAGTCTAACTCTAAAAAACCGGTATTGATTTTAAGTGAGGTCATTTTCCATTTTTCAAGCCAATCTTTCCATCTCATGATTTGATTCCTATTTTACTTTCACTGGATGATATTTGTTGAGTTCAAGTGCTAATACTTTCTCTGTATTAGAATAAGTATCCGACTCTGCATAGTTTTTAGATTCGATTCCCCACACAATAGCTGCCTCTCTAATTTTATTCAATATTAAAGATTCTAAGTTTTCATCATTAACTAGCTCTCTGCGCTCCGCTAATCTGCGCGGCAAAGACCACCGATCCCAAAATACATTATTTCCGTTTGCTAGAAGTTCTTTCGCTTTTGTAAATGCATTTCTGGTTCCATCTGTAACTCGATAACTAACGAAATCAAATTTTTCATTCACAATTTTATCCGAAATATATTCTAAAATTTCCGGGTTAAGCACTCTTTTAATTGACTGAAATTCTTGACCGACCGAATATTTTTCTTTTAATAAAGGTTGATAAACAGTGCCATTTTTCCTAAGTATTTTAAGATTCTTAAGGGTATCCAGTTGGTCGGATAGATTGAACCATCTAGAATTGCTATCCGCAAAAAATTTATATTTAACTTTCCCATTGCCCATAGAATGTTTATATATTTCCCCAACTACAATTTTTCCATCAAGACTGGGTAATAAATCACCCCACTTAGATTTTAGTTGGCTCAAAAGCCAAATAACGTCGCCTGATTTGACTTCTCCAACAGGCCACCAGTTTTGTCTAGTTATATGGAAACAGGGCGTATCAAATTTTGAATTAAAGTCATGGAGTTCGGAATACCAAGGCGAACATATATCTAGAGGAAATCGAGTGCAGATCTGTCTTTTCGTGTAATGAATATAATCAGTCATTACTCAGTTTCGCCTTCCTAAACATAATTTCCTGATTCTTGATCTACCCGTCTATCGAACAATTCAAAATGAAATGGGTCATCTACGATTGTATTTATAATATTTTTATTTTTCAGAAAATCTAAAATTAATTTCTGAGCGTACTGATTTTGATTGATTTGGATTTTTCGATAATTCCTGATTCTCCCATAATTTAGTTTTTCGAGATCTACAGGTTTAGATTCTTGTCCAAAATAAATATACAAATTTGAAACTAATACATTTTCAGTAGAACCTGTGTCTCTGTGCAGATTAATATGATTAACCTCTCCGCTGGGTTTACTATGATGAGAGTCTTCTTGTATCCAGTTTCCATTATGATCGCGGTGGTAAATATTATCTCCAAGCATTTGAACCATACTACCATTTCTGATTGGTTTTTTTAGTGAGAAGCGAGGATCATTCCAATATTCATCAAAAGTTAAAACATCTGTGACTTTCATTAAGAAAATACACTGGTGCTGTTTTTCTTTGATATTTTTACCTGCGATCCCCATAACCCAATCATTTATTTTCGCATTTTTTCTAATTTTAGGTTTACAAGTTGCGAGTGTACACACCCCATGAAATGGATTAGGTGCAAAACCTAAATCTCGTGAAATTGGATATATGAATAAATAATTATCTTCGGAAAAACCAGTTAGCATACGACATTGCCTCCTAGTACTTTATCCACAGGAGAACCATCAGGATTTTGAAATTCACTTTTTCCTTCAAGTGCATCAATAATTTTATCCCCTCGCCAAGCTAAAGTAGCTGTACCGTACTTCTCTAGATTTGATGGTACAGGAACATTATCTTTAAGGCCTTTTTCATAAACGCCTATAATCGGAATCCCTAAATTATTAGCCTGTTTTATTTCCCAATTTACCCAATCTCTAGAGTGCGTCTCCTTACCAATTACAACAATCAATTGACTAGCCCATCTCAATTTCATACGAAGTAACCTCTTAATTGTTCGTTCTGGGATTTTTTTACTGTCAATTCTTTTTTTATTTTCAGGTTTAACTCGTATTGAGCTATTTCGCAAGTTATAGCCTTTTTTAGCAGCCAAGTTCCTTAGTCCATCTACACTTTTATCATCCTTGTGGTGGTGGCTTATAAATACATTTCTAGTGGTTGAAGCCATATAATTTCCTTATTTGTTTGGTTGAAATTGCATATTTCTTGTGTCTAGATCACATTGAATGATTCCACCATTGTGTTCTTTCAAATTTCGCCAGTGCTCAAATCCCAATAAAATTGCTTTTTCCCAGTCCTTTCCCGTTCGTTCGCTTACCTCCAAATGTTTTGTCAATTCCTTGATTGTTCTTAATAAGGGGTAATCTACACCTGTTGAATGTTCAAAAAAACAATGCTTTCTTGCATATTCAAAAACTAGCGAAGATATAGCTTCATCAATAACAATCGCTCTGCCACCATCCTCTACTTCATCCATTTGAGAGTATCCTTTCCTTTTTCTTCCTGTTAGCTTTCTTACTACCGGAGACCACCCCAAAACAACAGCATAAGACAAATGAAATATATCGTGAAAACGATAAAAATCATCATCATAAGAATTATCTCTCAGAGGATCTCCAAACTGCCCTTCATTCCAAGATAGCGAAATATAATTCCTATTTTCTATTACAATATCTTCGAATTTAACCCAAAATTTTCTGGGTAGTTGCTGCTCTATTGGAAGCTTATCGTCGAACGGAATCAACAATGAATGAGAAGATACGCTTCCCCATCTGTCAAATGTTTTATTTAGGTTCTTAGTTGCTATTTCACTTAGTCTTAAATTTTCGTGTTCAGCGATGGCTGATAAATACCAAAGAATATCGCCTAGCTCTTCAACTAATTTTTCTTTAAAAACAGTATAACCTTCTCCATCTCTTAGTTGTTTTTTATATTCAGTTGCCAGTTCACCAACTTCCCCTGTAAGTCCCATTAAAGTAATGTACTTACCTTTCTGCTCATTTATATCAAACTGGATTGTTTCTGTAGCTTGTTGCTGATAATAATCAATATCCATTTAGTTATAGCCTTATTTTCCATTTAGGAGGGTAGAAAATATTTATAGGTGTTTCGTTAGGTTTAAATTTTTGTTTAATTCGCGTTCGACCAGAGTACCCTAATAAGTCAGGATGAGCGACTCTGCAATACTTGTCCGTTTCACAAAAGATATTTTGAATATCAATATATTGTAGTTTCCTTGCACCCAAATATTTAAAGTCTAAATCACGTTTTAAAAATTCTTCTTCTTGTTGATCCGTCATCATTTTAATAATGTCTGAGTCATCATAACCTCCTGTAGAGACAAAGCATTTTCGGATTCCATCTTTAGCTCCGGGACCTGGAACTGTAAACTCGCATTCAGAAAAATTAGTCACTTCGCTGTAATTTATATCTGTTATATATTGATAAGCTAAAAACTGACCTATCATGGGATAAGACAACAATAATTTATAGCCTTCTTCCATAGATTGACAAGCCTGTATTTTGTCGGGTAGGTTATCTTGCAACATTTTTTGCAAAAGTAAAAAATGAGCGTGATGTTTTTTCTTCACAGGAAATTCTTTAGCCCCCGATGCCATCATATATGCATTGGAATATACCCGAATTCCTTTATCCATAAACTTGTCTAATAACAAGCTGTATACTCCGACTTTAAATGTTTCTGTCGATATCTCGCCGAATTCATTCTCTATCAACTTCCAAGTTTCAATTTTGTTGAAGAGCTTAAATAACAATATCCTGAATACCGTATCCTCAACACTAAATTCACTCGAATAAATAACATTTTTAATTAAATATTGACTAACCCTATCCGAAGCTCTGTATGCGTTTGTAAACTTAAACTCTTGCAAAATTGGGTCTTCAGTCAATCCAACAATTTGACCATTCATTCTTTTATAAAATATATTTTGCCGCTCAAATGCAAATCGCCAAAACGCGTCATAACCTTGACTTGCCTTGATTGAGTTTAAATTGCTAGTCATCTGCACTTACTTTCTTCATATTTTCTAATCCTTTTAAACATATGTAATTTGCTTCATCAATGAAAGTGGTTGTCATCAGTTTGGCATACTCTTTTTCTGTTAAAAAAGCATCAGCTGCTAACTGTTTTAATGAAACGTTTGATATTTCCTCTATTATATTTTTATAGCAAGCTTTTTTCCCATTTCGTTCTGAATATAACTGTAGCTCCTCATAACCATCATTATGTTGGGCTTGCCATTCTTCAGTAAGAGTGTCTCTGACTACATTGTTTTGTATTAGCTCACAGATATCTTGCACTATTCCACCAAATCCCCCGAATAAATAGATTGGCAAACGTTTCCTAATACTCAACAGAACTTCTTCTAACACACCAGGCATGGCTCCTTTATATCCGCTTCTTTTTCCACCCGCACAGACACGTACATCAGACTTATCTATTGTGATTTTTCGCATTTCAGTTAAACAACGAGACCAAATAAACTTGTTCTCAATTGTAGTTGGATAAATAGGTACATTAGAATCAATCCCTAAACAAGGCGGAGGAGAATGTTTTTTAAATTTTACCAAGCCAAAGTATTGAGCTAGCCAGACTTTTACTTCTTCCGGTTGCATAAGTTGCAACGGCCAAGCTAAGTGGTTTTCAATAGTACAATCCAAGTCTCTTTCCTTAGACTTTAAGATTAGAGCTTCGTTTAAAATAAATTCAGTATATCCACCAGGCCTTAAATCCCCTGCATATAATAAAGCCGCACTCCTTGTGATAAATTGCCTAGCAATCTCTTGAGATAATTTAATCAGTATGTCATCTGGCAAACTCGATTCAACACCTTGGCAATTTACATCGCTAGTTTCAGAAATGGATATACCTATTTTAAGACCATGTAGACTATAACGTTTATCTTCATTCCATAATGGGGTAAAAGCACTAATACCCAATTGTTTCAACCAAGACAGCTCATCATAATATAATGGTGGATCTGGGTAACAATACTTATTGATCCCTTTATCTAGGTTAATTATTGCTTTTTTATAATCGATTGGTTTAGTCAATATCTGGGCATCTGCGTCCAGCCAACCGCATTTTTGATAATTTTGTAAGTTTTCATAAGTATGCATTTGGCGCAGAGATTCAACCATACAAGTTATCAAACAAACTAGAATGTCATCTGTCGTTATCTCATGTTGAAAGTGTGTATGTACTACTGGACAGTTAGAAAGTTCAGGGAAACATCTATCTTCGTAAACTTCCAGCGCATTTAGAATAACGACTGGTCGGTCCAAATCTTTTGCTGTAATGATTTCTTTTTGACACCAATACCGGCTACTGTAGTTATCGGTCAATATAGCCAACAGAGTTGAATTAACTAAGTGTTCTCTAATTTCTTTTTCAAAACTGAAGCCGGGCGAAATAGAAGAAGTATCAAAAAATTGGTTTAAGTTAGTTGAATCAAGAAAAGATTTTATGCTTTTGGAAATGGATATAGCAGATGCATCACTTTTAGCATGACTGAGAAATATTTTAATTGATGATTCTAGCCCGTGCTTATGCTCAGTTTGGTAATTAAAACCAAAACGAAAAATTTCATGCAAGACATATAAAACAGTGTGTAAGTTCAAATTTTCATTTGGCCAGTCGTACCGTCTTAAAAAATTAACTCCATCTAATTTTTCAGAGTGTTTTAATCCGTGTTTATCAAGGGCGATAGGAATCAGAAGAAAATCTTTGTTTTTATTTAATTCAATTAAATAACTATTCCAATCATCATTCGAGACTGTATTCAGACTTGTAAAAATGATGACTAAATTTTTTTCGGCTTCAGTTTTAGGAAAATTTAAAGGGGCTTCATTTTCCAAAGAAACAAAAAAAAATAGAGGAACTTCTAATCCCCTAGAAAAAGGCTTATCTATATCTCTAGACAAGTACTTTTTTAGTTGCTCTATGATTGGTTTAACATTCTCGTTGTCCGAGTAATCCCATGCAAATGAGACTGAAATTGGAGGTTTGAATTCCATAAATCCTCTTCATACTTCATCTTGTAAACAAATGTTTTTTAGAAAATACTTCGCAATTAAGAGCAATATATACTAAACATTTTCGAGTAAAGATTTAACTTTATCAACTATACCCCCCATATTATTGTCAAACGTTTCAAAAAGCTTGTCATTCAATAGTGGTAATCTATCTAGCAGCTCAGCCTCATCACCAACTAATAACGGTAACAGTTTTGTATGATTTTGACTAATTTCTAAAGATAAGACTGAATTTATTTCTTTCATTGGCCAAGCTTTTGTTATCGAATTTTCTGAAATAATAGCAATTACGAATTTTGACTTTTGCAAAGCTGTATTTATTTTTGCAACAAGAGAATCCCCCCATTTAATTTCAAAGCAATCCATAAAAGCATTGATATTGTTATCAGTTAATAATTTGTACAACGGAATAGCAACTTGTTGCTTGTCTTCACTGGCGTGACATATAAAAATATCAAACATCTCAAAAACACCTTTTAATTTACTTACAAACTCAGGCGGATCAACATCCAGTTCTAGAACTTGCTTACATAGAGTCAAATAAGGAGAATGCTCCTCCCCCTTAACCATTCGAATAAAACTCAAGTTGCCATAAACCGCCCTTTTAAAAATAGAACCATTAAGCTTTTCCAGATCAATATCATGATCTGCAACATGGTACCTAGACTTTATAAAACGTATCTCAGCTGCTACCAAATCTTTACGCCACTCATTGATCATAGCTCTAGTTTTTCTAATAAATTTGCGATTTACATTAACTCCTTCATTAACTACCAAACCAGTTACTTCTTGCCTTTGAGATTTATGCTGTAAACGAGTTTTACTGTGGTTAACTTTAGACCCTGAATCTAAAATTGCTTGCTCTAACACACTTCCGATTCGATACTTATATAAACCATTGTCTTGAATTTCCTTTTCAATCAGCACTTTCGGAAACACTCGATTACTAGAAAATGTTAAATCATCCGCATACCTTGTATAAGTCAGATGAAATTTTTTTGCTAAAGTGACTAGCCTTTTATCCAATGATGCAGCAGCTAAATTAGAAATGACAGGTGAAGTACTAGCACCTTGGGGAAGCCTTCCATTGTGAGTGCATACTTGAGCTAATACTGTTGCAGCTTTATATCCCATATTGAAAGGCTTATTTCGAAAAATACCTTGGACTCTGCCAAAATTAACTGAATGAAAGAAATCTTCAAGATCAATATTTAAAACATATAACTTTTTTTTATGTTGTTCTGCATTTGAAATAATACCTTTACCACTTCCGACAAAACCATGAACTGGTTTTTTAACCCTATAATGCTCTTCAATAAGTGGTTTCACTTTATTTTGTAATATTTTCAAAGATGCATTAGGGCTTTCAATTAATCTTTCCTTACCAGATTTCTTTCTTACAGTGAATGACTTATAATTATTTTGTTGGGAGTACAAAACATATAACAATTGACCAACTGGAATTTCCAGTAAATCAGCTACGCTATTTTGGTCTTTTAGTCCAATAAACATTTCTCTAGCTGATTCAGAGCTTCTTTTAAAATCCGGATAGAGAGTGGGATTTACCCAGACATATCTTCCTTGTATTGCAGTTTTATATGGTTCATAGCCGTTAAAATTAAATGTTAAATTTACCATTTAATTATCCTGTTTTATAAGTAAGTGGTTTCAACCCAATCACCTTGCGCCTCTGCCGATATTCGACAAAAAGTTGATAGTCTACAAGCCACCCTCTTCTGGCAGCGTATGCAACCCTGATTTCCTAGTCCAAAGCAGTAACAACTTCAGACATTTTGGGTTGAAACCGAATCAATACTACCAAAAGCTCGATAAGTTAAAAGTGTTTTCCTATTTAAATTTAAGCGGTTAGAAAAATAATATACGTTTTCATCCGTTTACAGACAGGAAAATCAATACTTAATAAATAATCATGTTGAACTACTAACCTAAAGATAGGTAATAATATTACTTGGCTAGCAAAGTAATATTATTGTGAAAACAACGCAATATTAATCACACCGTATGACCGAAAACCTCTTCAAGCCAACTATTTCTGTGAGCCATGCAATAAGCACTTTTTCAGTCATTAATGTAGACGCACATTTCATCTATCTTCCTATTATTTTTTTAACACAATTGTTCCTAGATCCACTTTCCCCCTTTTTTCCTCTAGCCTTGAAATTTAAATAAGAGGAATTGGCTCTAGCTCAATATTGGTAGTAGTTCCACGGAAATCCCCTTTCCTGAAAAATACGTGATAAGCGAGACACGATGATAAAACGCCAGATTCAAAATGCCTTAATACAATTTTTTAGTTACGTTGAAACCAGCATAAAAAACTCTGTTTTGGCGTAAATTTATGTAACTATTAGTTCAAGGATAATGTGAAATCGTCTAAGGCCATTATAAATAAGGCTTGGCAGGCTAAATTAGATAGCTTCAATCTAGCCTATATCTTGGTTTTAAATTTGAAGTGTTAAGCCTTGCTCAATAAGCCAATCAGTCCAAGTATCGAGCGCGGTTCGACAGTTCGGCATGGCGATGGTTTGAATATAGGTTTGGTCGAGTTTGCTTAGGGTATGATTCAATAAGAATTCCCCAATCATATAATCCACTCCAAGCTCTAACCAAGTTGAACGGGCAAATTTGCGTAAGTCATGTGCTGACCATTTTTTACGAGCCAACTTTGCAATAATCAGCGAACCTTGGTTGGCAATGATATGTGTTCGTTTATTGTTTTTATTCGGGAACAGATATTGTGACCGGGCGTTTTGGTTTTGATACGCCCGGTATTGCTTTAAGCAATTAATCACAAAGTCCGTCAGTGGTAATGTATGCGGCTTTTTGTTTTTGGTATTAGCCGCCGGTATCCGCCAGAGCTTTTCATTTAAATCAAAGTCATCCCATTTGGCGGCAACTGTCTCCCCTATTCTGGTTGCATGAACCACCAGCAAGGTAAATAACATTTGATTTGCGGGGCTTTCGTTTTTAAGCGATTGGATGCAAGTACGCAGCGCTTTGTGGGTTAAGCGAGTGGCTTTCACTTTTGGCCGTTGATGGGTAAATTCGGCCAATGAGCAATTTTGTAATGGATTGACACGAATCAACTGTACTTTTGCCGCGCGTTTAAACGCGGCATTTAAAACGGCTAATACATTTTCAAGCGTGGTTAATGCCAGTTGCTTTTGCAGTGGTTGAAACAATAAGCGCTCAATCACCGGTAAACAAATAGTCTCGATTTTTGTTTCGCCGAGCCTTGGCAATAAGTGGCGTTTAATGACAATCGACTGGTTTTGTTTTGAGTGAGCTGATAATGCTTTATTTTCCTGAATACGTTCCAAATACCAGTTAAGCAGTTGTGCTACTGTTTCAAACTCTAACTGAGTTGGAACGGCGTCTTTGATTGAGGCTTGTTTAAGTAACTGAATGGCTTTTTCACGGGCAAAACCCGGCGATAAATTAGGATATATCCCCAGCTTTATCCAGTTGGTTTTTCCGGCTTTATTGAGTACCAGAAAAAACGAACCTCTCTCCCGGTTACTGGCATGATAACGAAAATAGATAGATTGCTTTGCATCCCTTAACTGGTGAATCGATACATCATCCTGATTTGCCTTAATTGAGGCATGACTCAGCCCTACACAAATAGTGCGCATAATTTAATTTCCTGAATTTATTATTATTTTTAGGTTAGAGAATTAAACGGCGTGACTAGTATGGCCGCTGAATTCAGTTGGTCACATTACCCTTTAAAAGGAAAATTCTTTAAATCTTCTTTAGTTATGTATGAAGGAAACTCTATTTGGCTTCGGGTACTTTCACGTTGCACTAAATCAAAAATTTCTTGTGTATTTAGTCCACGTTTAAACAAATCAACAATAGTCGGGCCTATTTGGTGCCGAGCATGTTTGATTTTACTGCGAAGGTCAGCGTCTATTTTTTGCAGTGCCTCACGTTTTATACTCCTTGCTTCCGCCGTCTTAAGTACTCGTCGGTTGGCTTTAGGATAAGCACCAACAAAGTATTCATCTGGTTTAAACAGTATGTCGTCAGGAATAGCGTAGCCCTCTCGCCCAAAAAACCGTACTTCATAACGCCACCAAAGTTCATACTCCGGCGAATCAATTGGCAATTTAAGCTGCTTACCTTTTTCGTAGCCAATAATTTGTGATGTTGAGTCTTTTGAACCTATCGTGATGGTTTTTCCTGTTTCGCTGTTTATTTCACTCTTTTTAGGTTTTCTACCCGTGTTACCATTGTATAAACCTTTGCTATGCGCTTGCTGCATAAAGCGCTTTCCATGTTTACGAGCCATGACATCAAGGGCAATATCAACTCGCTTTATTTTGGTTGGGTATTCACTGCAAACGGCAATTAAAGGAAAGAAATAGTCAGCATTTGTGTTAAAGCAAGCACAACCTCTACCGGTTAATTCAAGTTGCAACTTACCGTGACATTTTCTCCACTTTAAACTCCCACAATGACTATGTGGTTTGTCTTTAGTCTGTAACAAAAAACCATAATCAAAATACTTCAAATAGGGTTTTGATTGAGTGACGTAAATACCAACCATATTTAGACAAGCATCTATTGCTTGAAAAACTGTGTTAAATGCTGCTTTAGAGTCAACAATCAATTGAGTCGTAAAATAATCAATTCTAGTTTTAACTTTATGCTCTTCTAAAAAGGAACAATCTGTCATCTTAAATTGATCTGTAGTGTTCGCTTCTGATCGATTGTTTTTATTGATCTTTTTATCACTCCCTGTCGCTTGGAATGACTCTTTTATGATCTTAGAGTTGTTATTACGCATTGCCCAAAGCCTCCATCCAATTCATTAAATCAGATAAACGCCAAGCAACAGCCCGTTCCCCAAGTTTGATTCGTTTTGGAAATTTACCGACTTGCTCTAGTTCCCAACGACGGGTTCTAGATAAACCGGTAATTTGTTTGCATTCCTCTTCGCGAACGAAGCGGTCAGTTGAAATTAAGTTTGAAGGCGAACAGCCTTGATTATGTCGTAACATAAAGTACGTCCTCTATAGTTAAATTAAATTCGAGGTTGTACTTTACGGATGGGGATCCATGAATTTATCCATGCATGGATCCACGTGGAGGCTAATTAGCTATTTATTTAAAATTTCTTTTCGTATCTTTGAAATGATGGTTGCAACAGTTTTTCTTGTAACCGACTTGCCTAATGTTCCTGTTTTACAATCAACCCACTCTAAAGTAGCGGTTTGCAAAGTTGGGTCTGATACAGTCTTAATTTCAATTAAATCAAACAACTCTTCGTCTTGATTATCGTAAAACTCCATCCAGACATCATTAATTGAAACGTTTGGATTTTCTGTCAATATATGCTCTATCACTTGATGTAGTTTACTTTTAGCATGAGTTTTAGTTGCTGATTTAACGCTATCACAATCTGTTTTCATTTGACTATTTAGGTAACGCTTTTTGAACCTTTCAAATTCATCTGAAAATATTTCCGGATAATTTTTATCTGTAATTGTCACACCAAAAACGATTTCAAACTCAAACAGTCTTTCTCTAAGCCTCATCATATATTTATCTTTATAGTCTCTAGGCAGATCTTCCGCGGCATTTATATGTTCATAATACTCAGCTAGAGCATAAGCAATTTTAACCATACGTAGCGCGCCGTTCGGATCACTTTCATCGTCTTCAAATTTAGTTTCAAATATTACCTTTTCAAATTCATGTAGGTCATCGATATTTAAAGAGTTATTAGAAGGAACAGTATAAGGCATTTAAATTAAGTTATTATTATATAAGGAATTAGCATTTTAACGCTTTCGATATCGGTTGTTAATGTTCGAAAGCATTCAAGGGTAATAAAAATAAGATTAATTAATTGAGAGGCTCGCTATTTTGGTGGTATTGATTAGAAGCCGTTTAAATCATAATAAGATGGATAAACTTCTAAATCAGTACTCTGCTTATCAATCCAGCTGCGCATATAAACAACTTTATGCGTATTGACTTCATGAGTAACTCTATTTAA
>ENA-ORCW01000738-ORCW01000738.1-marine-metagenome-genome-assembly--contig:-NODE-738-length-12927-cov-3.462957_pt1 | contig 12927 bp, 13 predicted proteins | sample MGYA00237784_ERZ508517 | MGnify/ENA primary metagenome ERZ508517 (study PRJEB26187, sample SAMN06268979) | marine metagenome | isolation source: Tt ae E1 feedstock associated aerobic enrichment on... | reverse complement strand
GAAGCCGAGCCTCTGGCCGCCGACGCCACGGCGGTGACGCTCAAAAATCCGCCCGGGCTCTATGGCAGCGAGGAAGGCGTGGTGGCGCACAATCTGCTCGCGCCCGATGCGGCGCTGACCCCGATCACGCGCCCGCAAGCTCCCGCACCAATCACCTCGATCAGCTACGGGTTCGACGAACAACAGCCCCTGAAAGGTCCCCTTTTCGCCGCTGCGCTCGCACTGCTGGCGCTCGACACGCTGGCGGTTCTGTGGCTTGGCGGCCGCCTACGCCGCAGGCCGCAACTGGCCAAGGGAGCAACAGCCATGCTCGCCATGGGCATCCTGCTGGGGGCGATGACACCGGATGCGGCCCACGCACAGGACGAGCGCGCCGGCGAAGCCGACGCCATCGAAGCCATCTCGCAAACGCGCATCGCCTATGTGATCACGGGGCTTTCCTCGCTCGACGCGACCAGCCGCGCCGGGCTGCAGGGGCTGTCGACCTTTCTCGCCGCCAAGACGGCGCTGGAACCGGGAGAGCCCGCGGGCGTCGACATCGCCACGGATGAACTTTCCTTCTATCCGCTGATCTACTGGCCCATCGACCCCGACGCGCAGATGCCAAGCGAGGAGGCTATCGCCCGCATCGACGCTTATATGCAGTCCGGCGGAACGGTGCTGTTCGACACGCGCGACCAGTATTCGGCCGGTTTCGGCTCGGATGCGGTGACGCCCGCCACCCAACGCCTGCGCGAAATTCTGTCGGGCCTCAACGTGCCGCCGCTGGAACCCGTACCCGAAGACCATGTCCTGACGAAATCGTTCTTCATCCTGCCGGAATTCCCCGGCCGCTATCGCGGCAGCCCCCTGTGGGTCGAGGCCTCGTTCAACGCGCCGGCGCGCGCCGACCGTCCCGTGCGCGTGGGAGACGGCGTGACACCAATCATGATCACCGGCAACGATCTCGCAGGGGCGTGGGCGCTGGACGCCAGCGGCGAACCTCTTCTGCCCACCGTGCCCAACGACCCGCTTCAGCGGCTTTATGCCTACCGGGCGGGCGTCAACATCATGATGTACATGCTGACGGGCAATTACAAATCGGACCAGGTGCACGTGCCGGTCCTTCTAGAACGGCTAGGGCAGTAGCATGAACTGGTCGCTCAATTTCGAACCGTTCTTCTCCTGGCCCGTTCTGGCAGCGCTGCTGGTGCCGGTGGCGTTGCTCGCGCTTGCGGGCCTCTGGACGCGTCAGCGCGGCGCATGGCTGCGTCTCGCGGCCCTGGTCGCCCTGGGCGCGGCACTCGCCAACCCGGTATTGCTCGACGAGGAACGCGAACCGCTGAAGAGCGTCGTCGCGGTGGTGGTGGACGAAAGCCAAAGCCAGACGACCATCGACGGGCGCAGCGAAGTGACCGAGGAAGCGGCGGCAGAATTGGAGGCGCGTCTCGCCCGCTTCGAAGAATTCGAGACCCGCGTGGTCCGTTCCGGCCGCGCCTCCTCGGCCGCGGAGAATGCGCAAACGCATCTCTTCGAGGCACTGGATGGAGCGCTGCGCGACGTACCGCCGTCTCGCGTTGGCGGCGCGGTGCTGATCACCGACGGTCAGGTGCACGACGTTCCCGAAAACGCGGCGGCACTCGGCGCACCCGTCCACGGTCTGATCTCCGGCGAGGCCGACGAAATGGACCGCCGTATCCGTTTCGAGCGCGCGCCGCGCTTCGGCATCGTCGGCAAGCCTCTGGAGATGACCTATCGCGTGATCGCGACGGGAAACCAGCGCGGCCCCGTGGATGTGCGCGTCATCATCAATGGCGAGGAACGCTTCATCGAGGAGGCGCAGATCGGCCGCGAAACGCGGCTGGAGATCGACGTGCCGAGCGCCGGGCGCAACATCATCGAGCTGGCCATCGACCCCGTGGAAGGCGAGCTGACGGACGTCAACAACCGCGCGGTGGCGCTGGTCGACGGCATTCGCGAGAATTTGCGGGTTCTGCTGGTTTCGGGGGAACCGCACTCGGGCGAACGCACCTGGCGCAACCTTTTGAAATCCGACGCCTCGGTGGATCTCGTACACTTCACCATTCTGCGTCCCCCGGAGAAACAGGACGGAACGCCGATCAACGAGCTATCCCTGATCGCCTTCCCCACGCGCGAACTCTTCGTGGAAAAGATCGACGATTTCGACCTGATCATCTTCGACCGCTATCAGCACCGCGACGTGCTGCCCGTCCTTTATTACGACTACATCGCCGAGTATGTGGAAAATGGCGGCGCTCTGCTGATCGCGGCGGGGCCGGAATTCGCCGGCAACCAGTCCATCGCCCGTACACCGCTGATTGCCGCGCTGCCGGGCCTGCCAACCGGCGACGTTCTCGAACAGGGCTTTTATCCCCGCCTGACGGAGACCGGCGAACGCCATCCGGTGACACGCGGCCTTGAAGGTGCGGCTGCCGAACCGCCCGGATGGAGCCGCTGGTTCCGCCAGATCGGCATCGACCGCCCCGACGGGCAGGTGGTCATGCAGGGTGCCAACGACCAGCCGCTTCTCATCCTGAATCGCAAGGGCGAAGGCCGCGTCGGCATGTTCCTGTCCGATCAGGGCTGGCTGTGGGCACGCGGGTTCGAAGGCGGCGGTCCGCATGTGGCGCTCTACCGACGCATCGCGCATTGGCTGATGAAGGAACCGGAACTGGAAGAGGAACGCCTTTCGGCGGCAGGCCGCGGCATGCGGCTGGAGATCACCCGCCAGACCATGGAAGACAGCGCCCCACCGGCCGAAATTACCACGCCCACCGGCAACACGCTTTCAGCCGAGCTCGGCCCCGCAGGCCCCGGCCGCTTCTCTTCCAGTCTGGAAACCAACGAGATCGGCATCTACAACATCGTCAATGGCGACCTGACGACACTGGCCCATGTGGGGCCCGTGAACGCGCCGGAATTCGGCGACATGGTCTCGACGCAGGAGAAACTTGTGCCGGCAGCGGACGCAACGGGCGGCTCCGTGCGCCGTCTCGTCGGTGACGACCTGCCCAACATCGTGCCCGTGCGACGCACAGGCAACGCATCCGGCAATGACTGGATCGGGTTCAGAACCACCGATGACAGCGTGCTGAAGGCGGTGCGCCGGGTGCCCGTCTTCACCGGGCTTCTGGCGCTCGCCCTGCTTCTCTTCGCCTTCGGCGCGATGTGGTATCGCGAAGGACGATAGTTTCGCCGCATGCCAATCCAGACGTGTCAAATCTTCGTTGCCAGCGCCGCATGGGTAACATCCCCCTCAAGGCGGGCCACCGCGCCTGGCTGCAATTCCACTGCCAAAAGCCGGTTGGGATCGACCGGGCGCGGCATGGCTATCCGACCATGGGAAATCATCTCGAAACCGAGCGGACCGTAATAAGGCGCATCGCCGACAAGAAGCACGGCGCCAGCCCCGGCTTCACGCGCCGCCTCGACGGCGACGTGGACGAGCTTACGGCCAATGCCGATGCTCTTGAAGGTCGGACGCACGGCAAGAGGGCCGAGCAGAAGCGCCCTGCCCTTGCCTGCGGCAATCCAGGTCATGCGGACCGAGGCGATGACGCTCTCGCGGTGAACGGCGACAAAGGACAAGGCACGCTCGTGCGGTCCGCCTTCGCGGATCTTGTAGGCCGCGCGTGTAAAGCGGCCTGGGCCGAAAGCTTCTTCGTTGATGCGTTCGATTTCAGCGTCGTGGGCCGGTTGTTCCGGCAAGTAGTGAATGTCGGCAGAAGACATGATCGTAAAGTCCGGTGGTCTCGAAAGGTGAAAGCGGCAATAGGCGCGCCTGCCCCAGGCCAGGGGCCTTCAGTCCTTTCGTCGTCGCTCCACCAGAAACCAGGTCATCGTCGTGCGTTGTCCTCGCTGAACGGGATTTCCGCTAGCAGCAATTATTCGCTTCGTCCACCGCAACTTTGCCTCCGAAACGAAATTGTTGACGCAGCGTTTACGACGGACACGGTTGGGTTTGTGCCGCCAATGCCCTACATGCGGCTGAAACAAAGGAGTTTCGACAATGGGTTTGCTCGTTGACGGTGTGTGGCACGACCAATGGTACGACACCTCCAAGACCGGGGGGCGCTTCGAACGGTCGAAGTCGCAGTTCAGGGATTTCGTGACCAGGGACGGCACACCAGCGGAGGGCCGCGAGCGCGGCTTCAAGGCCGAGTCCGGACGCTATCACCTCTATGTGTCGCTCGCCTGTCCGTGGGCGCACCGCACGCTGATCTTCCGCAAGCTGAAGAAGTTGGAAGACGTTATCTCCGTTTCTGTCGTCCATCACTTCATGGGCGAAAACGGCTGGACCTTCCTCAAGGAAGACGGCGCGACGGGCGACGATCTCCACGGCTTCGACTTCATGCACCAGGTCTACACAAAGGCCGATCCGGGCTATTCGGGCCGCGTCACCGTGCCGGTGCTGTGGGACAAGAAGACGGAGACAATCGTCTCCAACGAATCGGCGGAGATCATCCGCATGCTGAACGGGGCGTTCGACGAATGGGGCGACGCGTCGCTCGACTTCTATCCCGAAGCTCTGCGCAGCGAGATCGACGCCGTCAACGATCTGGTCTACGACAACATCAACAACGGTGTTTACAAGGCAGGCTTCGCGACGACGCAAGCGGCTTACGAAGAAGCGTTCGAAGCACTCTTCGCCGCGCTGGACCGGATGGACGATCGCCTCTCACGCCAGCGCTACCTGGCCGGCGAGCGGCTGACGGAGGCCGACTGGCGGCTTTTCACCACACTCGCGCGGTTCGATCCGGTTTATGTCGGCCATTTCAAATGCAATCTGCGCCGCATCGCCGACTATCCGAACCTGTCGAACTATCTGCGCGAGCTCTACCAGGTACCGGGTGTGGCCGGGACCGTCGACATGCTGCACATCAAGGCGCACTATTACGGAAGCCACAAGACCATCAACCCGACCGGCGTGGTGCCGCTGGGGCCCGAACTCGATCTCGATGCACCGCACAATCGGGGAAGGTTCGCAAAGGCAGCCTGAACTGAAAAGTCGGCTCCCACTCCTCATGCGCCCGCCGGACCGTCTTCCCGCCTCATGAGCGAAAAAGGACGCCATGGATTACCACTCGTCGGAAACTGGCGCGTTCTCGAAAATCTCGGCGATGCGGCGACGGGTGCCCTCGCTGATGCCCTGGGGCAAGGCATCGAGCGGAAAGAAACGCGCCTCGGCGATCTCACGGTCGGGCACATGCGGCTGCGTCTGACGAAAGCGGGTTATGAAATAGACCGCCACATGATCACGATTGCTCGCGGCGCGGTTGAAGTGAAACGACCGTAGAACCGGCCGCTGCAAGATCTCGATATTGCCTTCCTCGGCCAGTTCGCGCACGAGCGCCGCCTCGGTACTTTCTCCCGGCTCCACACCGCCACCTGGAAAATACCAGCCCTTCACATAGGTGTGCCGCACGAGCAGGATCGCATGGCTTTCCGCGTCGTAGACAACGCCGCGCATGCCCAGCGTCATGGGACGGCTGAGCCGCAGCCAGAAATGGAACAGACGGGCGTTGAGAGCCGGCTTTTTGGGCGCGGGCGAAGCTGCGTTCATCTGCTGCATCCTACGGGGTGGTCAGGGCGATTTGCGTGTTCTACACACGAAGCATGTTTCGGCTCGCGCATTTTTCCGACATTCATCTGGGACCCCTCCCCGCCATAAGCTATCGGGAACTCGCTTCCAAGCGTATCACCGGCTATATCAACTGGCGGCGCAACCGACGGCTCAACCTCGATCATGGACTGATCGACCGCATCACCGACGACATGCTCGCCGCCGCGCCCGACCACATTGCGCTTACCGGCGACCTGGTCAACCTCGCCCTCAACAAGGAAATCGAGATGGCGCGTCTGTGGCTGGAAAGCCTCGGCCCGGCGGACAAGATTTCGGTGGTGCCGGGCAATCACGATGCCTATGTCCCCGGCGCGTTGGCACGCTGCTGCCGGGCCTGGGCGGCCTATATGACCGGCGACGGCCAGAAACCGCCCATGGGCAGAGGCGCTTTTCCCTATGTGCGCACGCGGGAGAATCTCGCCATCATCGGCGTTTCCTCCGCACGGGCAACAGCGCCCTTTCTGGCCAGCGGCCACTTCTCCAAGACACAGGCCAAACGGCTGGCGAAAATCCTCGACACAACGGGCAAGGCCGGGCTTTTCCGGGTCGTCATGATCCACCACCCGCCGGTGCGCGGCGCAACCCACGCGGCAAAGCGCCTTTACGGCATCAAGCGGTTTCAGACGCTCATCCTCAAGCACGGTGCTGAACTCGTGCTGCATGGACACACCCACAAGCCGACCGTGCACCGCATCGACGGACCGGACGGCACGTCGGTTCCGGTGGTTGGCGTGGCCGCCGCCGGACAGGCCCATGGCAGCGCAAAGCCACCCGCACATTACAATCTCTTCGAGATCGACGGTGGGCCCGGCGCATGGGAAATACGCTTTTCCCGCCGCGGCGTTACCGATGGCGACGGCACGATCGGAGAGATCTCGGGCGCGCTGCTCACGGCAAACGAACAAGCCGGCTGATCCCCGTTCAGGACGCGCTCACCCGGCGCCAGGCCGCAATGCCGATGCCGAACGTGCCGCTGGCCGCCCCAAGCGCGATGGAGATGGAGCCAAGTGCAATCAAAGCGAAAGGCTCGTGCAGGAAGCCGTTCGCGTCGACGGAGCTGCCGATCCAGCCGGCCGCCGCCAGACAAGCGCCACCGGCCATCACGAGGAACAGGGCGCAGAAAAACAGAAATTTCATTGCAAACGCTCGCAATCAGGTCCCTTCAACCGAAGGAAATCCGATAAACCCGGCGAGACTTTGTTGTTTGCCTCAGAAACGGGACAGAAGCGTCTCAAGCTCCGGGAAACGATCCCACATGACAACGGCCACCGTGGCGACGCCGACAATGCCGCCGAGCAGAACGAGACCAAGGCCGCCGAGGAAACCGCGCCACGCGCTTCTATAGGGAGCCGCGTCAGGTTCTGTTTCCTCAACCGCGCCGCGCGGCAACGTTTCGACATCACCCTCGACGACGCGCTGGCGCTCGACCATTCGCTCTGCGATGTAACGCGTGACCTGATCGGCGACGGGCGCGATCTCCGTGCTTTCGGCAAGCACCACCCGACCAAGCCGGGTGTCGCGCAAGAAACGATAGGTTCGACGGTCACGGCCCATAACCACATGGGCCACGGCGTCGATCCACAGCCGCGGTTGCTCGCCCGAAGACAAGGCGAAGTCGAATGCGGCGTCGTCCGCCGGCACATCCGCGAAAACCGGCTGCAACTCCTGCGCCAGCAATTCCAGCCTTGTGCGGCTTGCCTCGCGCATGTCGACGACCACATCCGCCCTGTCGGCAGCCGCGTTCTTCATCTCGCGCATCGCATCCGAAAGATTGCGCACATTGGTAACCGAAACCGCGGACTGACCAGCCTCACTCATGGGCGGGACTCCTAACCGAAACTCAGCGTTAACCCATCGTTAACATGGCTAAAACAGAAAATCATCACGTTTTGTTCCGCTTCTGAAAGCGGCGTAAACGAAACAAGTTCATGAGAAACATGAATAAAAGCGGGGGAAGACGTCAGGCGTGGCACAGGCTTCCCGTTATGAAGCGAGCCACCTCCGCCGGCGCTTCTTCGGGCAGCATGTGGCCGCAACCCTGCAAAGGGCGAACGGCGAAGCGCTCGGGCAGCCCATTCGCCTGGTGGAACGGAAGCACGGCATCCTGGGTCCCCCAGGCAATGTGGACAGGCATTGCCAGCGCCTCGAGCATTATGCGCGGAAAGACGCCCTGCTGCCCATCACGGACGATCATGGCACTGATTTCAATCAATTTTTCGCGCTGCCCCGGCGCGCAATCAAGTGCGATGGCCGCGGCTATCGTGTCGGGAGGGACCCTCGCATGCGGGCCGAACATGCCCTGCATGGCGGCGGCGATCTCGGCGTCGGTCTGGGCTTGCGCCCGCGCGGACATCAGCTCGCCCGCCATCTCGGGACCGAAACCGCCCGGCGCTATGAGTGCCAGCGATGCGACGGATTGCGGTGCAAGATCGGCGGCAAGCACACAGACGGCGCCACCGAAAGAGTGACCGGCCATATGATAGCGCTCGATGCCGCGCCCGGCGAGATCGTCGACAACCGCTTGCGCCCCGACCCTGGCCTTGCCGGCGCCGGGCAGATCGAGCGAGCGGGCGTGGCCCGGCAGATCGTAAGCGACGATGCGCAGACCCGGTGGAAGCGCGGACCGCACCGCGTCCCAGCTTCGATGGCTGCCGGCAAAGCCATGCAGAAGAACGAGGGCGCGTTCGCCCTCGCCCGTGTCTTCGGCATAAAGCGCGCCGGTCAACCGATGATCCGGTTGGCCGCCGATACCACCGCCTCGAGCGAAGCGGTGACGATGTTGGTGTTGACGCCCGCTCCGAACAGCTTGCCTCCGGGATGCTGGACTTCCATGTAGCAGATTGCTGCCGCATTGGAGCCCTGTTGCATCGAATGCTCGGAATAATCGACAACCGACATGTCAACGCCCAAATGTTTGGAGAGCGCGTCGATGAAACCGTCGACGGGACCGGTGCCGAGGCCCTTGATTACCCTCTCCTCGCCCTTGTCCGTGATCGTTGCCTCGACGATGCGCTGTCCTTTCACGGCGGTATCCGGGAAGGTCTGGTGATCGACGAACTTGATGCGGGCTTCGGGCTGGTCGACGTAGAGATCCATGAAGCGTTCGTAGATCTGCTTCGCGGGCAGTTCCTTGCCCTCACGGTCGGTAATGTCCTGAATGTCGCTGCGAAACTCGACCTGCAGGTTGCGCGGCAGGTTGAGGCCGTAATCGGCCTGCATAACATAGGCGATGCCGCCCTTTCCCGACTGCGAATTGATGCGGATGATCGCTTCGTAGGAGCGTCCCACATCCTGCGGATCGATGGGCAGATAAGGCACTTCCCACAATGGCTTGTTGGCCGTCTTGATGGCCTTCATGCCCTTATTGATCGCATCCTGGTGCGAGCCGGAGAATGCGGTGTAGACCAGTTCGCCGACATAAGGATGCCGCTCGGGAATGACGAGCTGGTTGCAGTGTTCGTAAACATCCTTCATGCGATTGATGTCGGTGCAGTCCAGTTCGGGGTCGAGCCCTTGCGTGTACATGTTGAGCGCCAGGGTCACGATATCGACATTGCCGGTGCGCTCGCCATTGCCGAACAGCGTGCCCTCGACACGGTCGGCGCCCGCCATCAGACCGAGCTCGGTGGCGGCGATGCCGGTACCGCGGTCGTTGTGCGGATGCAGTGAAACGATCAGGTTCTCGCGCCGGTCGAGATTGCGGCACATCCATTCGATCTGGTCGGCATAGATGTTCGGTGTCGACATCTCGACGGTGGACGGAAGATTGACGATCAATTTGTTGTCCGGCGTCGGTTCGATAATCTCGATGACGGCGTTGCAGATTTCCAGCGCCACATCGAGTTCCGTGCCCGTAAAACTCTCGGGCGAATACTGAAAACGGTAGCCGCCGCCGGCTTTTGCGGCCATGTCCATAACCATCTTGGCAGCGTCCGTGGCAATCTGCTTGATGCCGGCAACGTCCTTGCCGAACACGACGCGGCGCTGCAACTCGCTGGTGGAATTGTAGAAATGGACGATGGGGCGTTTTGCGCCCTCCAGCGCCTCGAAGGTGCGGGTGATCAGTTCGGGGCGGCACTGCACCAGAACCTGCAGTGAAACATCGTCTGGCACACCGGCTTCCTCGATGCACCAGCGGGCGAAATCGAAATCCGTCTGCGAGGCGGAGGGAAACCCCACCTCGATCTCCTTGAACCCCATATCGAGGAGCAGGTTGAACATGCGCGCCTTGCGCTCGTGCCCCATCGGATCCACCAGCGCCTGATTGCCGTCGCGCAGATCGACCGAACACCAGATCGGTGCCGTTTCGATACGTTTCGAAGGCCAGGTGCGATCCGCAAGATCAATCTGCGGATAGGGCTGATACTTGGTCGAAGCGTCCGGCATCCCTTTCTGCTTCGATGAAGCTTCGCCCTCATCCGCCCGTTTTTCCGCCATGTCAGTCATCGTATTCTGCGCGTCCATTCAATTTTCTCCCGGCACCGATTGCGTGCGCTTCGCACGGCGGGCCTGTCAACAGTAATTTGCGGTGTTGGAGAAAGAGCATCTGCCAAGCGGCGACGTCGATCGCCGGGCGCTCCTTCAACGGACCCGGCGATCGCCGATAAGGCCGAGAAGAAGAAGGCTTGAGGTCAGCGCGCGCACGGTCGCGCCAGCAAAGGCGGCACGAGCGGATAAGGAAACTGTCGGGCGCGTGATCATGAGAATTTCCATAAACGAGGCCGACGCGACTGGCAAGTGGGTCGTGGACACGGACGGAAAACCGCTGCTTGACATGCAACGCATCCTCCGTATTTTACCAATTAGCTAATTAACTTTTAGGTGAAATAAATGCAGACCGATCCGCTCAGCACCACTTTCTCCGCCCTCGCCGACCCGACACGCCGCGCGATCCTGACCCGGCTTTCCAAAAGCGAAGCAACGGTAAACGAACTAGCCGAGCCGTTCGAGATGACGCTTCCAGCGATCTCCAAGCACCTCAAGGTGCTGGAGAGAGCCGGGCTCGTTTCACGCGGTCGCAACGCACAGTTCCGCCCGTGCCGACTGGAGGCCGGACCGCTGAAGGAGATCGCCGGCTGGGTAGAGAATTACCGCCGCTTCTGGGATGACAGTTTCAACCGCCTCGACGACTATCTGAACGCACTTCAGGGAAGGAAGACGTCATGAATGACGATACCGCCACCAAGGCAGACGCAGAACTGTACATCAACCGCACGTTCGACGCGCCGCGTGCGCTTGTGTTCGAGGCCTGGACGAAACAAGAGCATCTCGACCGCTGGTCCTGTCCGACAGGCTTCACCATACCCTCGTCCGAAGGCGACATTCGCACGGGTGGCTGGTTCCGCACCTGCATGCGCTCGCCCGACGGAGAAGATCACTGGCTGAGCGGCCGCTATGAAGAGGTGACGCCGCCCGAGCGTCTCGTCTTTACGCATGCCTGGCATGACGGCAACGACCAGCCCGGCCACGAGACCCGTGTGACCGTGATCTTCAGCGAAACGCCGGAAGGCAAAACCAGGATGCAATTCCATCAGGCGTTCTTCACCTCAACGGCATCGCGCGACGGCCATGAAGAGGGTTGGAACGAGACCTTCGACAAGCTCGGCACACTGCTTTGCGAACTCGCCTGACAATGAAAACACGGAGAGACCGATGAAACTCTACATGACCGCCGGCGCGTGCAGCCTCGCCGATCATATCGCGCTGATCGAAGCCGACCTCGCCTTCGAAACGGTGGAGGTGGATATACCCACCCGCACCACCAAGAGCGGCGAGGATTACGCGGCCGTCAACGCCAAGGGCTACGTTCCCGCGCTCGTGATGGACGACGATGCGCTCTTGACGGAGAATGTCGCCATTCTTTCATGGATCGCCGAACAGGCCGACCATTTGCGGCCGCAGACCCCGATGGAGCGCACGCGGCTCATCGAGATGCTGGCCTTTATCGAGGCAGAAATTCACAAACCCTTCATTCGCGTGTTTTTCAGCCCGCACGAAGATTCCAAGACACATGAGCGGCAGAGCGTCGAACGCCGATTCGACTACATCGCCGAACGCCTGACAGACGACTTCCTTTTCGGGAAACAATTCGGCGTGGCCGACGCCTTTCTCTATGTGATGCTGCGCTGGGCGCACATGACCGATACCGAAAGCCCTGTCGCGCTTCAGGAATATATGGGCCGGGTCGAACGGCAAGCTTCGGTCAAACGGGCGCTCGAGGCGGAAGACCTCAAGGCGGAGGCCGCCTGAATCACTCTGTGAGCCGGCGAGTGCAATGACCTGAAAAGACTCGGCATTTCGCCGGCCCGCAAACTCAACCAGTCACTTCGGACGCCCGACCGGATGCCTGGCGCGCGAGCACTGCCTCGTAAGCGGCCTGCAAGCGCTCACGCACATCGGGACCAGTCTTCTTCGGATCCGGCATTACACCCATATGCGCTACGCGCAAATCGTCCATGAACTCTTCCCAGAGCGGCGGGCCGCCCTCTTCAAGCAATCTGGCGCGGATCGACAATTCCTCGCTTACCGGCAGCCATTTGCTGCCCCACGCGCCGATCATCGCAAAGACAGGCACCAATTCGATGCCTTTCTCCGTAAGGCTGTAGATCGCCTTTTGCTTATGGCTCGGATCGTCCGCTTTCGAGACGATCCCCTCGGCGGTAAGCCTTCGCAGACGGTCGGCCAGAATGTTTGACGCGATCTTCTCCTGCGAGTGGGTCAGCAGATCGCGGAAGTGACGCTTGTTCCCGAACATCATGTCGCGCACGACGATCAGGCTCCATTTATCGCCAACCACCTCCACGGTGAGATTGATCGGACAACCCGAGCGATGCCCGGTGGCGACTTCATTTTTCGTGTTCAAAGTCTTCTCCAGAAAAAACCAGTTGCAATATGCCATCGGTTAAATTAGCGTGCAACCAGTTGTAAAAATTAACCGGTTGCAATAAGCAATCATTAGGGAGATCCCGTGAGCAATTCCGAACGCAAACAGACGCGCCGCGCCTTCCTGCTTTCCGCCACCGCGATGGCGTTCTGCGGCATTGCGGCGCCCGCTCACGCCAACGAAGCCCCAGCGGGCGATGGAGAAAACACAATGCGCATGATTCAGACCGACATTGACGTGGAACTCGCCACAGAGACCTTCGGCAATCCGTCCGATCCGGCCCTCTTGCTTGTCATGGGTGCAATGGCATCGATGCTCTGGTGGCCGAAAGACTTTTGCGAACGCCTCGCAGCGCGCGGCCTCTACGTGATCCGCTACGACAATCTCCCGGAGCCCGGCTTCGAGAAGACGGACCGGCTCT